>Ga0075434_100001694_pt1 | contig 18862 bp, 20 predicted proteins | sample RhiMethybrSRZTD3_FD_75298 | JGI IMG/M metagenome (GOLD analysis project Ga0075434, IMG submission 75298) | Populus rhizosphere microbial communities from Tennessee, USA - Rhizosphere MetaG P. TD hybrid SRZTD3 | ecosystem: Host-associated > Plants > Roots > Rhizosphere > Soil | place: USA... | reverse complement strand
CACTGCGACCACGGCGTACCTTCGTCGAACGAGCCCCGCCGGGCTCGCGGCGCGCTTCAAGCCTCCGGTGCAAGAGGGGCAACCGCTTGCCGACAAGATCGTCGTGCTGCTGCTGATCGCCGCGTTTTGCGCCGAGATCGCCTTCATTCCGGTCGACGTGTTCAGGCTCCATCTCCTGCCGCGACCGAGTCCGCTCGTGTCGTTCGCCGGGCTTCTCGTGTTCCTGGTCGGCTGGTGGATCATGACGCTCGCCATCCGGGCCAATCCGTTCGCCTCGCCGGTCGTGAGACATCAGGAAGAACGACAGCAGGTGGCGGTCGATCGCGGGCTCTACGGCTGGGTGCGGCACCCGATGTACGCCGGCGCCGTCCTGTTCTTTGCCGCGATGCCCTTGTGGCTCGAGTCGTACGCCGCGACGATCCTTGCGCTCGTGCCCGCGGCGACCCTCGTCGTGCGGATCGTGCTCGAGGAGCGATTCCTCAGGCGCGAGCTGCCCGGCTACGACGACTACACGCGGCGAGTCCGCTACCGGCTGATCCCGTTCGTCTGGTAGTAAGCGCGCGCTGGCGCGGCGCGAGGCTCAGCGCAGATAGCTCGCCTGACGACGCTTGTACTCGTCCTGCTTCAGGGCGACGTTCAGCAGCTCCTCGGACGCGACGCGGTCCTTGAGTCCCGTGGGCGCGCCGCCCTCGCGCAGATATTTGAGCGTGTCGTACACGGCCTTGGCCGCCGCGTAGAAGGGGTGGTGGCCCTGCAGCGCGATCCGCACGCCCTGCGCCGCCAGATAGCTCTTGTCGGCGAGCTCGGGCGTTGCGCCACCCAGCATGAGCGGGAGCCGCGTCGCGCGCCGCATCGCCTCGACCTCCTCGCGCTTGCTCGCGCCCGCCAGGAAGATCGCGTCGACGCCGGTGTCCTGGTAGGCCTTGAGCCGCTTCTCGGCCTCGGCGATGCCGCCGCGACGCAGCGAGCCGGTGCGGCCGATGACGACCAGCGCCGGATCCTGGCGCGCGGCCACCGCGGCCTTCAGCTTGCCCAGCATCTCCTCGACCGAGATCAGCGCCTCGGCCTGGCCGCCGAATGCCGTCGGCAGCACCGTGTCCTCGATCGTCAGCCCGGCGACGCCGGCCGATTCCAGCTCCTCGACGGTGCGCATCACGTTGAGCGCGTTGCCATAGCCGTGATCGGCGTCGACCATGAGCGGCAGGTCGCTCCCGCGCGTGATGCGCCGGATCTGCTCGGCGAACTCGCTCAGGGTGAGGACCACGAGGTCCGGCGCGCCGAGCACCGTGGCCGAGCCGATCGAGCCCGCGAACATGCCGACCTCGAAGCCGAGCGATTCGGCCATCCGCGCCGACATCGCGTCGAACACCGACGCGGGGTGAACACAGGCGTTGCCCTCGAGGATGCGGCGATAGAGCTTGCGGCGTTCGGTGAGGAGCATCACGTCCCTTTCTTGTCGCTCGCGAGCGGCAGCGGCTCGGCGTCGGCCGCCGGCGCGACCTCGAACGCGTTCAGGATGGAGGCCACGATGCCGTAGTGGCCGGCCAGGCAGGTGAGCTCGACCAGCCATGGCACACCATGTCGCGCCTGCAGGCGATCGAACAGGTCCTGGGCCACGGCGTTGGTTCGCGAAAGCTGCCGCACGTAGCCGGCGATGTCGCGCTCGACCTCGGGCAGCGCGCCGAGATCGTCGTGATCGCGCACCGCGCGTATGGCCGGCTCGCTGACGCCGGCCTTTCGCGCCGCCGGCGCGTGCGCCGCCCAGACGTACGGGCAGTCCTTCTCGCGCGCGGCGGCGACGATCGCCAGCTCCCGGGCGGCAGGCTCCAGGCGCGACTTGAATCTCAGGTATGTTCCGACGTCGAGATGGCGGCGACACAGCAGCGGGCTATGAAGAAGCGTGCCGAACGGGCCGCGGATGCCGCCTCGGCCTTCGGTCACCGCGTCGAAGATGGCGCGATTGGGCTCGGTCAGCTGCTCGCGCCGCGTGATCGGCGTCACGCGGGGCGTCGGCTGTGGCGCGCGCACCTCGGCCCGTGGCACGCGCGGTCGAGGGACCATCGGCAGCGCTTCGGCGGGCGCCGCTTGCGTGACCTCGAAGCCGTTCAGGATGCCGGCGAGCGCCTGATATCGTCCGATCCACACGGTCAGCTCGACCAGCCACTGTGGGCCATGGGTCGCGAGCAGCCGCTCGAAGATCTCGGACTCCACGCGATTGTCCTGGATGAGCTGCCGGACGTAGAGGATCACGTCCGCCTCCGGCTCGTAGAGCCCTGACACCGGCCGGCGATCGCGAACGGCGTCGAGCGTCGCGACCGGCACGCCGGCCTTGCGCGCCAGCGGCACGTGCGCGTTCCAGATGTAGCCGCAGTCTCGCTCGCGCGCCGTCGCGCAGACGGCCAGCTCGGCGTGCTGCGGCTCGACGATGCTCTGGCGGTGGAGGTATTCGCTGATCTCGTTCCAGGGACGCGCGAGGCCGGGGCTCCACAGGACGATCGTCGACGGGCCGCTGATCCGGCCGCGGAGGGCCGCCAGCTCGTCGAAGAGCGCGTAGTGCTCGGGGCTCACGTCGTCGCGGTTGACGATCGGCTTCACGCGCGGCATGTCCGACTCCTCGCCTCCAGCTAGCGGGGCTTGAGCCGCACGTCTTCGAGCGGCGCCGACCACGGATAGGGATCGATCAGCATCAGCGCGGGCTCGGCGACGCGCGGACCGATGCCGCTGGGCCAGATGAATTCCCAGAGCGGCCCGAAGCGCACGCGCTCGTGCAGGAGCTGCTGGATCTGGTGCAGCATCGCCTCGCGCTTCTTCCGGTCGGTCTCGCGCGATTGTTGCTTGTAGAGCGCCTCGATATCCGGGTCGGCGCCGCGCGCGTAGGCGCCGTCGCTCGGCACCGTGTCGGCCAGCCGGGTCGCCGCGTTGCCGTAGCTCGCCACCGTGCACATGCAGAGGCCGTGGAGCTTCTTGCTCGCCCACGCGGTCTGGAGCGCCGCGCGCTCCATCGTGCGCACCTTGATCTTGATGCCCACCGCGCCGAAGTAGCCGGCGATGGTCTCGCCGGTCGAGAAGTAGGGCGGGTAGGGGTAGAGGTCGCCCGCGTCGAAGCCGTTCGGGTAGCCGGCCTCGGCGAGGAGCTGCTTGGACTTCGCCGGATCGTAGGGATAGGGCTCGAGCGGCAGCGCGAACTCGAACTTGCGCGGCACCATGGCGCCGGTCAGCCGCGAGGCGCCGAGTGTCTCGGCCTCGTTGAGCGCGCGCCGGTCGACGGCCATGATCGCAGCCAGCCGCACGCGCCGGTCGTGCCAGGGCGATTTCGGGTCCCACTGATCGAAGAAGTCGAGATAGTGGATGCCGATCGCGCCGGAGAAGGCCAGTCGGATCGACGGATCGCGCTTGAGCTCGAGGGCGGTGGGCGAGTCGAGCATGTAGGCCACGTCCACCTCGCCGTTCTTCAGCATCGCCGCGCGCGTGGTGGCGTCCGGCACCGTTTTGAACACCAGGCGCTTCACCGAGGGCATCTTGCGCCAGTAGCCTTCGTACGCTTCCATGACCAGCTCGATGCCGGGGGTGTGGCTCACGAACTTGTAGGGCCCGAGACCGATCGGCTTTTTCTTGAAGCCCTCGTCGCCGACGCTCTCGACGTATTTCTTCGGTACGATCCAGCCGGCACCGGTGGCCAGGGTGCCGTAGAAGGCCATGAAGTCGGGGAACGGCTCGTTCAGATGGAAGCGCACCCGGGTTGGCCCGACGATCTCGACGTCGCGCACGCGGTCCTTCAGGACCTTGCCCACCTTCGAGCGCTGGAAGCTGAACTTCACGTCCTCGGCGGTAAATGGATCGCCGTTGTGGAACTTGACGCCCTCGCGCAGCTTGAACTCGTAGACCTTCTGGTCGGCGCTCACCGTCCACGACTCGGCCAGGCTCGGCGCCATGAGATTGCCGGGCATCGGCTTCACGAGGGCATCGTGCATCGCGTAGAGGATCCAGAACGGCGTCAAGAATCCCGCGGTCGTCTCGCCCGGGTCGAACCACGCCGGCGCCAGCGTGACGTAGAGCGCCCAGCGCATCTCGCCCTCGGGCTTGCTCGGCGCCGCGGGCTTCGTCTGCGTCGCGGCCGGCGAGGCGAAGACGACGAGGAGCAGCGCGGCGAGCAGGAGTCGTCTCATGGTGTGCGGTCTCCGGTTCGGCTAGCGAGGCGCCACGTCGGCCCAGACGACGTAGCGCCGATGCGTGCGCCGCTCGAGGCCCTCGTCGACCATGCGCTGCGCCTGGGCGGCCGCCAGATCGTGCAGCGGATCGCCGTGGACGTTGTGCAGACCGTGCGCGGTCAGCAAGGCCTCGATGTCCTCGCGCGAGCGACCGCCCAGGAAGGGAAGCTGATCGCCGATGGCCGCGTACTCCTGGCTGCCGCGCGCGCTGGACGCGGGCGCGACCAGCGCGCCGGCGTCGAACTGACCGTCGACGACGACCAGGCGGCCGCCCGGACGCAGCACGCGCTTCCACTCGTCGATCGCGCCCTCGGGGTGTGGCAAGGTCCACAAGAGATGCCGGCTGACGACGAGATCGAAGCTGGCGGCCTCGCACGGAAGCTGCTCGGCGTCCGCTTCTTCCAGGCGCACCGACAGCGCACGCTCGGCGGCCTTGCGCCGCGCCTCGGCGATCATCGCCGGGGCGAAGTCGACGCCGGTCACGCGATGGCCGCGGCCGGCGAGCTCGAAGGTGAGAAAGCCGGTGCCGCAGCCGACGTCGAGCGCGTCGAGCTGGCGACCGGCGGGAAGAATCAGATCGAGGATGCGATCCCACGCCGCGCGCTCGGCGGGCGTCTTGATGCTGTGGCCGAAGTCTGCGTCGAAACCGGGCGCCCGCCGGTTCCAGTGCGCCGCGACCTGCTGCTTGACGGCGTCGGGCTGGCCGGACCGGCGGGCGCCCACGGGCTAGACCTTCTCGATCACTTCGATCTGCACGCCGTCGGGCGCCTCCAGGAAGCAGACACGCCGGCCGTTGTTCGGTGGCAGCTCTTCGAGGACGCGGACGCCCTTGGCGCGGAACTGGGCGAGCGTACCCGCATAGTCATCGGTGTCGACCGCGATGTGCTCGAGCCCGTAGTGCTGCTCGCGCTTCTGCGACTCGATCAGGCCCGTGATGTTGAGCTGCAGCCCGTGCAGATTCACGCGGTAGCCGCGCGCGCCCATGTCGGCGATCAGGGTTGCCCCCAGATTGTCGACGTAGAACTGCATCGTCTGCTTGGGATCCCGGGTCTTCACGTGCAGGTGGTGCGTTCCGATGGCCATGCCGCTCTCCTAGTGGGCCGCCGGTGCGGTCGCCACGCCGAAGATCTCCTTGATTGCATCGCGGATCTTGTGGATCTCCTTCAGCGCGGGCAGGAAGTCGACGGCGCCCGGTGCTTTCCGGTCATAGAGCTTCTTGCCGTCGAGGTACACTTCGAACCGGCCGCTGTCGGACGGGGTGAGGGTGATCGCCGTTTCTCGATAGTTGATCGAGGACAGCTCGGCCGCCACACTGACGGCCACGGGGAGGTACCCTCAGACGACGCAGTAGACGATCTCGACGTGACATTTACCTTCGGCCATTCTGGCCCTCCTTGGAGAAGATGTCTGATGTTAACCGGAGCATGAGCGTCCAGCAACGGCGTTGCCACCCGATGGATCTCGGCGTCGATGGCGCCGCGAACGGCCGGGCGTGGCCGGGGGGCGAGATCGTCCTGGCCGCCCGGACCGATCCGGCCGCCAGGCGCTACCTGCTGGCTATGCCACGGGCTGTTCTTTCAGGGGAAATGCTGACGGATTTTCTCGGGCGTGTGGCCCCCTTCGGGTGCCCGGTGCCGGGGTCGCTGATCCGCGCCTATAGCCTGCCGGACGCTCCGTTTCCGTCCATTCTTCTCCGGGAGCACGAGGTTGCGCCCGACGGAGTGGGCGACGCCTATCTCAGGTTCCTCGCCGTGGCCCGGCGTGATTGGCTGGGCGCCCTGGAGGAGACCGGACGGGGACTGTGTCCCGTCCTGGCGTGGGAGGCGGGTGCGGCGAGACGACTGCTCGGTCCAGAAGAGCTGGCCGGCGCGACGCGGGACGCCGGGATCGATCTGCCCGGTGTCGCCGACGGCTATCTCGGCCGCGGACTTCTACTGCTGGCCCATCCCGAGCTCGCCGAATCGTGGCAGAGCCTGATGTCCCTGGGCGGTCCGACCAAGATCCGCAAGATCACGGGCCGCGAGTTTCCGGTGTGGGTCGATCTCCCGGCTCACCACGCCTGGCTCGTGCAAAGTCCAGTGCTCGCCCGTGTCGAGCGTCTGCTCGAGTCGGCGACCTAGCTGAGCCCGGCGATCGACGCCAGCGCCTCGACGTGCTCGGCGTGGCGCGCGATCGGGTTCAGCAAGAGGTGATTCGCTCCCGCGGCGACCAGCTCCTCCAGGCGCTCGCGCACCTGCTCCGGCGTGCCGTGCACCCCTGAGGTATCGGTCCCCGGCGGGTTGTGGTAGACGACGCTGTACCAGCGGAGCAGCTCCTCGCGCGCGGCCTCGGCGCGCTCGTGCACGGACAGGAACACGCGCTTGGAGATCGGAAACGTCTTCGGATCGCGCCGGGCCTTCTCGAGGTGCTCGCGCAGCAGCGGCACCGAGCGCTTGAAGTCGGCGTTGGTCGAGCCGCCGGCGCCCATCCAGCCGTCGCCGATCTGGGCGGCGCGGCGAATCGCGTCGGGGTGTCCACCACCGAGCCAGATCGGCGGATGCGGCTTCTGTACCGGCCGGGGTGACATGGCGGCGGCGTCGAGCTGGTAAATGCTGCCCTTGTAGCTCACCTTCGATTCGGTCCACAGCGCCCGGATCAGCTCGACCTGCTCGCGGAAGCGCCGGATGCGGTGCTCGCGCGGCACCTGGAACTGCGGGTAGTGCTGATCGCGGCCGAGCCCCACGCCGAGGATCGCGCGCCCATTGCTCGCGTAGTCGAGCGTCGCGAACTGGTGCGCGACGTGGATCGGATTCTGGACGGGCAGTACCGCCACGGACACCCCGACGCGGATCTTCGCCGTGAGCGTGGCCGCGTAGGTCAGGATCACGATCGGATCGAACGAGAAGACGTGATCCAGCGTGTTCTCCGTGACCCAGAGGTCGCGAAAGCCGAGGGCGTCGGCGCGCTGGGCCACCTGGCGCACGACATTCATCTCGATCGGCTCCGGCGAGCGGTGGGGCAGCGACATGCCGAGCGTGATCTTGTCCTTCAGGGCCATGGAGTTCCGCCTCCTCGGTCGTTCAGTGGTTTTTCAGCGGCTCGGCGTCGATCAGCACGAAGAGCATGCGGGCGATGCGATCGGTGCGGTTCGACCAGGCGTGATACGTACCGCGCTGGATCAGCACGTCGCCCGGGCGCATCAAGGTCTCGCCCTCGTCGAGCACGGCCCACACCTCGCCCTCCAGACAGATCGCGTAGTCCACGGTGTCGGTCGCGTGAAAGCCCGGGTGTCGCGCCGAGCGGTCCGGTGTGGTCTTGCAATTTCGACGGCGCAGCTCGTCCGGGCTGTAGGCGCGCGCCGAGTCGGGGACGATGTCGGTGATGCGCACGACGGTGCCGCCCCGGTGCGCGGGCGGTGTCTGCATGATCACGCCGTCCGGCACGGGATCCATGCCGTCGTTCGAGGCGGGCGCGCTGGTCGTGGTCCACAGGCCGGTTCGCACCGGTGCTCCCGCCGCCACCGGCGCCGTCGGGAGCATCGTGTCCGACGCGATGAACGAGCGCCCGGCGGCGTTGACGCCCGTCACGATCCTGCGCACTTTGCCCGGCATACCGAACCCCTCACGCCTTCTTCAAGGTCAGCCGCACGAGCTTGTCGGCTCGCGGCTCCCGGTCGAGATCGCGGCACGTGGCGATGATCTCCTCGAACTGCGCGGCCGGGACCGGCAGCCCCGGAATGACCTCGCGGATGCGACGGGCCTCCTCGGCGAAGTCCCAGATGAACTCGCGCCCAGTGGCCTGCTTGGTGTAGCTCTTGCCGTCCCGGGTGAAGATCGTGATCCGCGGGCCGAACAGCGTCATCTCGTGCGAGGGAATCAGCTTCACGCGCTTCATCAGATCGAGCACCTCGGGCGGATCGTCGGCTCCGGCCGGATCGACCTGCGCTTTCAGGAGAGGGAAGCCGCGCTTCACCACGCCGTAGGCGGCGTAGTACGCCGTGCTCCCGGGCTTCCATTCCTGATCCTCGCGGCGGCTCGGAAACGCCGGGCTCGGATACTGCGTCTCGAGCCAGTTCACGACCGCCTCCACGCGATCGACGTCCTTGTAGGCGATGTCGTGCTCGCGGCATAACGCCGCGGTCACGTCGATGTGGGCGATGTTGTAGCCCGCGGTCGAGTAGACGCGATACAGCGTCTCGAGGAACATCCAGTCGCGTCCCAGGCCGACCGTGATCTTGTCCAGGCTCGTGTGCGTGGCGCCGACGAAGCTGTGGGTGAGCCGGCCCTGATTGTTGCCGGCGTAGGCGTGATAGAAACCGGCCTCGCCCTCGAGCACCGTCTCGCCGCCGGGGTGCCCTTGCCGGGCCAACGTGACCGCCAGCATGGCGTTACGCACGGCCGCGCCTTCGCGCAGCGCGCGCCCGCCGCTGCGCGCCCCTTCCAGATTGCTCGCGGCCAGGCTCGCGCAGAGCGCGATCGTGCTGTTCACCTGCTCCTCGGTGAAGTTGAGGATCTTCGCGGCGGCGACGGCGGGACCGAAGATCCCGAACACGACGCCGGCGTGAAAGCCGCGCGCCATCACGGTCGGGATGAAGTCGGCGGCCATGCGCTCCATCACCTCGTAGCCTGCGGCGACGCCGGTGAGGAAGTCGCGGCCCGAGGCGCTGCCGATCTCGGCGGCGACGAACGCGCCGGGGATGATGCTGGTGCCCGGGTGTGTCAGCATGCGGAAGGTGTCCCACTTGCCGCCGGCCATCGCCATCTCGGCGTTCGCGAACGCGGCGCCGCCCTTCGTCACCTTCGTGCCGTCCACCATGATCGTGGCGCCGTTCTTCACGCCGGCTTCTTCCTCGCTCATGAGCGTGACGGCCTGTCGGCCGCCCGGCGTCAGCGAGCCGAGCAGCACCGACGCGAGGCCCTGCAAGGTGACGCCCTTGGCGCGGTCGAGCACGTCGGGGGGAAGATCGTCGTAGCGGAGTCCGACGACCCACTGCGCGAGCTGACGGCTGAGCGAGGCCATCGCAATCTCTCCTTCGTCTTCCTCGAAGATGAGGCGCCGGTGTACGGCCCGGGCGACGGCTCCGGCACGAAGCCGGACGCCGCCCGGGCGTCGGTTCGATCGGGGGGAGGTTACCGCAGAGGCGAGAACGCCGCCGGGATGAGCATCTTGTTCTCCTGACGGACCGGGCGAACACCGGACTGCGGCGGCCACTGCCCGCCCTTGCGCGACTCCTCGCGGATCCGCGTGCGCTCGTTGGTATCCTTGTACGGCCACACGTGCACGAACTTGTTGAGCCCGCCGAGCTCGCTCGTCCAGCAGGCGGCCAGCGGTGAGAGCTTCTCGCGAATCGGCACGGCCTTGCCCCACGCCTCCAGGACCGCCCCCAGATCGCCCGGCGCGTAGGTGTAGATCCGCATCTCGTAGAAGTTGCCGACGCCGAAGTCGCGGCTGCCGAGCGGCTGCATGAACGGCGCCGGGATCATGATGTCGGCCTGCTGCTCGACGATGAGATCGCGCCCGCCGGGCAGGGCCTGCAGATCTTTGTCCTTCGCCATCGAGTCGCGCACCTCGGTGCGGTGCTTGAGGTCCTCGTACGGCCAGACGTGCACGACCTGATTGAGCGGGCCGAAGTCGGTATGCCAGAACGCGCCGAGCTTGGAGTGCTTCTCGCGCAGCGGTTTTCTCTTCGCGAAGCGATCCTCGAACTCGGCGACGGCTCCGGTGCGCAGGGTGTAGGTCCGAACCTCGTAGATCATGGGCTCCTCCTTTGTTATAGCGGGCGTGCTACGGCCTGAAGACCGCGAACACCTTGTTGGAGTTGGAGATCCAGGACTCCAGAAACACCGACTCGTCGGGCTTGCGCCGAAGCTCGGCCATCGCGCCGGCGAGACAGAACCAGTTCAGGAGCTCGTGGTGGCCGCGATCCTCGGCCTCCGCGATGGTGGTGTTGCGCCAGAGCGTCCAGTCGCCATCGCGCAACGCCGCGTAGTAGCGCTGGTCCGACTCGACGTCCGGGAACATCAGCGAGTGCTTCTCGACCAGGAACGAGTGGCTCCAGCTCGAGGACGCGATCACCGCCACGCGCCACGGGCTCGGCCCGAGCGCCCGCGCAATCGCTGAGCCGATCTGGAAGCACCGCCAGGGCTGCGGACCAGGTGGATCGAGCTCGGTCTGCCCCGCGAGCGCGGCCGCCTGCGAGGGCGTCATCGGCGCGCCGTGGGCGCCGATCAGCCAGCGCCCGTACGAGTTCACCGTGAACGGCACGACCGGATACGGGAAGCCCTTGCGGTCGATGTCGAGGTAGAGGATCGAGTTCACGAACGCGTGGCCGAGCGGATGGTGCAGGGGCTTGTAGGCGTAGGCGACGTCGACGCCGTCGGCCAGCAGCGCCGCGGCCAGATGCTTGGCGCCCGCGCGATGGCCGGCGATCGTGAAGGTCTTGTCTCGCGGCTCGTCCCACCAGTTCTCGCCGCGATGCCCCTTCCACGGCTGCACGTCGACCGAATCGTAGGCGAGGATCGAGAACGGCGGCACGCAGTCCTCGCGGTAGTTCTCGTACTGATCGTCGCCGAAGAGCAGCACGAAGTCGGGCTCGAAGGCGTCGAGCTCGGCGCGGATCTTCCTGAAGTGATGGATCAGATCACTCCGATGCTTGTCCGAGTGCTCGTGGCCCTCGTCGGCGCCCCACTGCTCGCGCATCGTCGGATGCCAGCCCGCGGGCGTGCGCAGCGGTTCCGGCAGCAGCGGATCGGCCATGAGGAGCTTGATGCGGCCGGTCATGTTGCCCTTGTACGAGAGAGGGGGATAGTGCGTGATGCCGAGGCCGAGGATCTGGCCCATGGGTCGTTCTCCTCGTTGTCGATCCGTCGGTCAGTCTGCCAGCGGGATCGTGGCCGACAGGCGAGGCTGATCGCCTACGACACGCGTCGTGTGGCCCTTCCCCGTGAGGTCTTCCGCCAGGGTCACGTGCCCCGGCCCATAGCGATGCTTGGTGCCGTCGCCCAAGCCGATCTCGACTTCGCCGGTCAGCGTGATCACGAACTGCCGGCGCGGCGCGTTGTGCCAGTCGGAAAAGTGGCCGGGTTTGGTCGTTCGGAACACGATGCCCTTGGCGCTCTGGAGCGTCGTCAGCTCCGGATGCGTGGCGACGTCAAGCTCTTCGATGTGGGTCTGGCCGTCCGTACCGGTATACAGGCGAATAATGTTGCCCATGTCGCACCTCCGGAGCCGGCCGGCGCCGCCCGACGTGCGCGGCGCGCGCGGCGGTCCCAATAGTACTCCTATTCGGCCGGAACCCACGCCAGCTCGGCTCCATGTGGGTGCGCCAGTGCCAGGACCTCGCTTCGTCGCAGCCCGTTCGCGCAGCGCGTGCGGCTGAGCACAAAGCGGAGCGAACTCGATATCGCCGGGGCGATGAGCTCGGGAACGACGCCCGCGGCCTCGTTCGCGAGCCAGATGATGTCCCGCCGCCTCGACGCGTGTGCCAGAACGTCGGCGAACGCCTGCCGGCGCTCGCGGCTCACGTAGCTCAGCACGGCGGAATGGAAGACCACGAGCTGCACGTCGTGGGGCGCCTCGGCCAGTAGAGCCGGGAGATCGTCGACGAGATCGCCTGGGCGGACGACGGGAGGATCGGCCCGGGCCATCTCGATCGCGCCTTCGAGTCGTCGCCGGCGCTCGAGGTGCTCGGGCCACACACAGGCCAGGAGCCAGCGAACCGCGTCGTCGTCGTGCACGTCGATCGGCCTCAGGTCGAGACCCCGTCGCCACACGATCCGCGGCAAGGCGGGCGGAAGCGGGACGGGTCCGGTCGTCGTGCAGCGTAAATGCGCGCGCGAGGAGACGGCGCCGAGCCGCGTCGATCCGAAGTCGTAGTGGTAGCGCTCGAACAGCAAGCACAGGCCGGCGCTCGCGCCGACCTCGACCAGCGCGAGCGGCCCGGCCGGCAACGCCGGCAGCAACACCGCGCACCGTCCGACTTCGTTCGTCTGAGTACGGCGAGCCTGCATCACGGCGCGGACTTCACCCTCGTGCTTCTTCACGAAGGTCCGCAGCGCCGAATCGCTGGTCGGCATGGCCGCCGGGCCGGTCAGCAGCTGGATGGAAGCGAGGAACAGATTGGGCTGAGTCGCGGGCATCTCCGCGATGAAGCCGGCCACGTCGTCGAGCTCGGACACGGCGAGCGCCAGGCGGTAGTACAGGTCCGAATAGCCCTTGCACTCGGTTTCCGCGAACTGCCGATACTGCCGCTTGACGTCGACGGGGTCGCCCATCGAAAGGGCGGTTAGGAAGTCGAATGCCTACGGCACTCGCAGGACGAGCTTGCCGAAGAAGTCGCGCCCGCTCATCACCTCGTGCGCCCTCGCCGCCTCGGACAGCTCGAAGGTCTGGCCCACGACGCCTCTCAGGCCGCCGTAGCGGGCTCTGTGCATCATCGCCGCGAAGCTCCGTCGGCTCCGCGCGCCGCTGCCCATCAAGGTCAGCGGCCGGCTCTGCAGCACCGCGAGATTGAACGGGATCTGAGCGCCGGCGGTCGTGCCGGTGATGACGAGCCGGCCGCCGGGCTTGAGGCTCGCGCAGCTCTCATCCCAGACGGTCGCGCCGACGCAGTCGAAGACGACGTCGACGCCGCGGCCGCCGGTGAGCTCCTTGACGCGCTGACTGAACTTCGGCGTGGTCGTGTAGTTGATGACCTCGTCGGCGCCGAGCTCCTTGGCCTTCGCGAGCTTCCAGTCGCTGCCGGCCGTGACGATCGCGCGGGCGCCCACGCCCTTGGCCATCGAGAGGCCGAAGCTGCCGACGCCGCTGCCGACCGCCTGGATCAGGATGTCCTCGCCCTGCTGGAGCCCGACGCGCTCGAAGAGGCAGTGCCACGCGGTGTGGCCGGCGAGCGGAAACGTCGACGCTTCCTCGAACCCCATGTGGTCGGGAATCCGCTGCAGATTGGCCGCGGGCACCTTGCAGTACTGCGCGTGGCCGCCGTCGAGCTCGCCGCCCAGGCGCTTCTGGCGCTCGCAGAACTCGTCGCGCCCGAGCACGCACGGCGCGCACGTGCCGCACTTGACGCGATTCTCCACGACGACCCGGTCGCCCTCTTTCCAGCCCGTCACGCCGTGCCCCAGCCGCGCGATCTCGCCCGCGATGTCGAGGCCGAGAATGCGCGGCAGCCCGCCCGTCGCCGAGCGTCCGGCGCGGAGCGCGAGATCCGCGTGATTCACCGACGTCGCGCGCACGCGCACGACGACTTCGCCGGCCCCCGCTTCAGGATCGGGCCTGTCGCCGAAGATCAGTTTCTCCGGGCCTCCGGGCTCGGCGATGTAGACGGCTTTCATCGGAAGATCGCCTGGCACTTGGGCGCGTTGAAGATCCACGTCTCGACCCAGTCGACCAGCTCCATCTTGGCGCCGAGCTCGGCCATCGCGCCGGCGAGGCACACCCAGTTCAGCACCTCGTGCTGCCCCGAGGCTTCCAGGCGCTCGAGCGGCAGATCGCGCCACGTCTCGTAGTCGCCCGCGCGCAGGTGCTCGAGCAGCGCGCGATCGGCCTCGAGATCGGGGTAGAGGAAGTGATTCTTCGCGGTCAGGAACGCGTGCGACCAGCTCGACGAGGCCATGAGCACGACGCGCCACGGGCTCTCGCACAGGATGCGCGCGGTGAGCCGGCCGAGCTCGAAGCAGCGGCGCGGCGACGGCGCGGGCGGATCCGCCTCCTCGCTGTGCTGAGAGCCGCCGCCCTGATAGCGGATGACGTCGCGGCCGTAGCAGTTCACCGTCACCGGAAGCACCGGATACGAGAACCCCTGACGGTCGAGGTCGAGGTAGAGCATGGTGTTGGCGAACGCATGGGCGACGCCGTCGCCGTGCAGCGGCCGGTAAGCGTAGGGCATGTCGATACCGGCCTCCAGCAGATGGCTCGCGAGAAAGCGCCCGGCGGCTGGCTGGCCGGGCCAGGTGAACGTCTTGTCGCCGGGCTCGCCCCAGATGTTCGGCCGCTTGCCGAGCCGCTTGAACGGCTGGAACGTGAGCGTGTCGTAGGCCAGTACGCAGAACGGCGGGATCACGTTCTCCCGGAAGTTCTCGTACTGATCGTCGCCCCACATCAGGATGAAATCGGGCCGGAAAGCATCGATCTCGTCGCGAAGTGTCCGAAACGCGCTGAAGACGCGCTCGCGATGCGTCCGGAACGACGCAATGCCCTCGTCGTCGCCCCACTCGGCGCGCATGGGCTCGGGCCAGTTCGCGGGATTTCTCAGATGCGGCGGGATGCGCGGGTCGGTGTGGAGCATCCGCGCCAGGGGCCAGGGTTTGTGCTCCTCCGGAACCAGCCCGGGAGGATAGTGGGTCGTCCCGATCCCCAGGATGTCTGCCATGCCCGCCTCCTTACGTGCGGGAGGATCGCACAAACGCTCGATGAACCGCAACGCGTCGAGCCGCCGCGCGTCAGTCGACGACGACGTCGGCGCGCAACAGGAGCGAGGGCGGGATCGTGAGGCCGAGCGCTCTGGCCGCCTTGCTGTTGAGGGCCAGCTCGAACTTCGTGGGCTGCTCGACCGGGAGGTCGCCGGGCTTCGCCCCCTTGAAGATCTTGTCGACGTAGGTCGCCGCGCGCTGGTACAAGTGTGGGTCGCTCGCTCCGTAGGCCATCAATCCACCGACGTGCACGTATTCCGTGGTCGCGAAGATCGACGGCAGGCATGCTTCATGGAGAGATCGGCGATCAGCTGCAGGCTCGCTTGCGTGACCCCGTCGAGCGCGACCACGAGACCCTCCGCGTGCTCGAGGGTCGCCGCCTCGAAGCCGCGCGGCAGATCCTCCGGCCGTCGCACGTCGAGGAGTTGGGGCTGCATGCCGAGCGAGCGCGCCGCCTGCTCGGCGACCTTCCACTGGATCGGCAGAACCGGTTGCCCATGTTGACGAGGCCCGCCATCTTCGTGAGCTTCGGCAAGAGCTCCTTGAGGAGCTCGACGCGCTTGGCGTAGATCTCGACGTTGTAGTTGCTGAGCCCGGTGACGTTGCCGCCCGGGCGGCTCAGGCTGGCGACGAGGCCCGCGCCGACCGGATCGCCGCTGGAGGCCATCACCACCGGAATCGTGCGGGTCGCGTTCTTCGCCGCGAGCGCGGCCGGCGTTCCGCGGGTCACGATCAGGTCGACCTTCAGCTCGACCGGCTCGCTCGCCAGGGCCGCAAACCGCTCGTTGCGGCCGTCCGACGACCGGTACGTGATCTCGAGGTTTTGCCCATCCCGGTAGCCGAGCTCGCGCAGCCCGCGCCGGAGCGCGTCGAGATTGGCCGCGTTGAGCGTGGCATTGCGCATTTCGAGCATCCCGATCCGATAGATCTTGCCGGCTTGCTGTGCGTGGGCCTCGAGCGGAGCGAGGAGGACGCCAATGAACAGCGCGAGCGCGATCGCTCGCATGCCGGCCGCGAATCGAGCCGAGGTCCGAGAAGACGCGCCCGCGCCCCGGCGAACGGTGCCGGGGCGCTCGGCGATGAGCAAATCAGATGAGGAAGTCAGATGACGGAGCGTTTCCCGAGATCGGCGATCTGGTCTTTCGTGTAGCCGAGCGACGTGAGGACCTCGTCGTTGGCCTCGCCGAGCTCCGGCGCCGCGCTGCGCAGCGGCAGGCGCTTTTCGCCGTGCGAGACCGGATGCCCGAGGATCGTCAGGTCGCCGAGCGCCGGCGAGTGGACCTGCTGGGCCATCGCCAGATGCTGCACCTGCGGGTCCGCAAACGACTCGTTGATCTTGTAGATCGGACCGCACGGCACGCCCGCGTCGTTCAGGAGCTTGATCCACTCGGCGCTGGTCTTCTGCCGCGTCACCGGCATGATCACTTCCATGATGGTGTCACGGTTCATCGAGCGCGCCTTCGAGGTCGAGAAGCGCGGGTCGGTCAAAAGATCGGGTCGCTCGATCGCGCGAACGAACCGGCCATAGATGTCGTCGCCGGCCGCCGCGATGTTGATGTGGCCGTCCTTCGTTTCGAACACGCCGGTCGGAATACCGGTCGGATGGTTGTTGCCGGCCTGCGGCGGGATCTCCTTGCTCATGAGCCACCGCGAAGCCTGGAAGTCGAGCATCGAAAGCATCGCCTCCAGCAGCGAGGTGTGCACCCACTTGCCCTCGCCGGTGGTCTCGCGCTCGATGATCGCGACCAGGATACCTTGCGCGAGGAAGATGCCCGAGCAGAGATCGGCGATCGGGATGCCGACGCGCACCGGCCCCTGGCCCGGAATGCCCGTGATCGACATCAGCCCGCCCATCCCCTGGGCGATCTGGTCGACGCCCGGACGGTCGCGGTACGGGCCGCTCTGGCCGAAGCCCGAGATGCTGCCGTAGATGATGCGCGGATTGATCGCGCGGATCGCCTTGTAGTCGATGCCCAGACGTTCTTTCACACCCGGGCGGTAGTTCTCGACGATGATGTCGGCGTCCTTCGCCAGCTTCTTGAAGATCGCCACCCCCTCAGGATCCCTGAGGTTCAACGTGATGCTCCGCTTGTTGCGGTGGAGATTCTGGAAATCGAAGCCGTGGCGATTGCCGCCCATACCGTCGCCGGTGCGCCCGCCGGGCATCTCGATCTTGATGGCCTGGGCTCCCCAGTCGACGAGCTGCCGCACGCACGTGGGGCCGGCCCGGGCCCGGGTGAGGTCCAGGACCTTGAACCGCGCCAGGGGGAACGAGTTGGTCGTCATAGTGCCGGCTATAATACCGCTTCACCGCGCCGGATGGCGCCGGAGCTTCGCCACTCCTGTAGAATCGCCCCATGCCCAGAGACGAGACGCTCCCCAAGCTCGAGATCGTGACCGAGATTCCCGACAAGGCGATGGTGATCTTCGCTCACCCCGACGATGCAGAGATCGGCTCCGGGGGCGTCGTGGCCAAGTGGGCGGCCGCGGGGTGCGAAGTGACCTACGTGCTGTGCACGAACGGCGCGGCCGGCACGGCCGACCGCGCGCTGACACCCGCGGCGCTCGCGCGCAAGCGCGCCGACGAGCAGCGCGCGGCCGCCGATTTCATGGGCGTGCGCCACGTGGTGATGCTCGGCTATCCCGACGGCGGGCTCGAGGACACGCGTGAGTTTCTGGGTGACGTCGTCGGCGCGATCCGACGCTACCGGCCTCAGACGGTGTTCGTTCACGATCCGTACCGGATCCGCGGCTTCCAGCATCGCGATCATCGCAAGGCCGGCATCACCGCGACCGACGCCGTCTATCCGTTCGCGCGCGATCATCTGCATTTCCCCGAGCAGATCACGCGCGACGGGCTCGAGCCCCACAAGGTGCGGGAGCTCTGGTACTGGGGCGCCGACGAGCCGGACGTGATCGTCGACGTGACCGATTCGATCGACCGACAGATCGCCGGGCTGATTCGCCACGAGAGCCAGGTGCCCGGCTTCAACGTGCCCGAAGGCCACACGATCGGCGAGCGGGTGAAGAAGAACGCCGCCGAGCACGCGGAGGGCTACGGGTTTCAGTACGGCGCGGTCTTCAGACGCCTCATCGCGCGGAGGTAGAGATCCATGGCGAACACGATCACACCGGCGGCGCTCAAGAGTCTCCTCGCGGGCAAGGAGCCGTTCGCGCTCATCGACGTCCGCGAGGCCGGCGAGTACAACAGCAGCCACATCCCGGGCGCGAGCCTGATCGCGCGGCGGCAGCTCGAGCTTCAGATGCCGCAGGCGGTGCCGTTCAAGGGCACGCCGATCGTCGTGTGCGACGACGACGGCCGGCGCGCCCGGCTCGCCGCGGCGACACTCGAGCGCCTGGGCTATCGCCAGGTCTCCGTGCTCGACGGCGGCATCAACCGCTGGGTGACCGACGGGCTCGAGACCGAGTGGGGCATGAACGTGCCGAGCAAGGACTTCGGCGAGAAGGTCGAGGTCGTGCACCACGTGCCCGAGGTCGAGTGCAAGGACCTCGCGGAGCGCATCCAGAAGGGCGAGAAGTTCGTCATCCTCGACTCGCGCACGCCGGAGGAATTCCGGCGTTTCTGCATCCCCGGCGGCCGGAGCGTCCCGGGCGGCGAGCTGGCGCTGCGTATCACGGACATCGCGAAGGATATCGACCGCGACACGACGATCATCGTGAACTGCGCCGGCCGCACGCGCAGCATCATCGGCGCGCGCGTGCTGCAGCGGATGGGGATTCCGCGCGTCTACGGGCTCAAGAACGGAACCTCGGGCTGGGTGCTCGCCGGGCACAAGCTCGAGACCGGCGCCGATCGCGTCGAGCTTCCCGAGCCCTCGCGCGACGGCGTCGCGGCGGCGGAAGCGTACGCCGCGAAGCTCGCGGCCGAGGACGGCGTCCGCTATCTCGACATCGCGGCACTCAAGAGCGTGATGGCTCGTCGTGATCAGGCGACGATCTACTTCATCGACGTGCGGACCTCGGACGAATACGCCGCCGGCCACATCCCGGGCTTTCGCTGGTTCCCGGGCGGCCAGTGCGTGCAGCGCTCCGACGACGTGGCCGTGGTCAAGAACGCTCAGGTCGTGTTCGCGTGCGACGGCAAGGCGCGCGCGACCTTGATCGGCTCGTGGTATCGGCAGATGGGCTTCAAGGAAGTCTTCGCGGTGGACGGCGGCACGAAGGCGTGGGCCGCGAGCGGCGGCACGCTCGAGCGCGGCCACGCCGACGAGGTTCCGGCTGGTTACGAGCAGGCGCGCGCCAAGG
>Ga0075434_100001693_pt1 | contig 18867 bp, 20 predicted proteins | sample RhiMethybrSRZTD3_FD_75298 | JGI IMG/M metagenome (GOLD analysis project Ga0075434, IMG submission 75298) | Populus rhizosphere microbial communities from Tennessee, USA - Rhizosphere MetaG P. TD hybrid SRZTD3 | ecosystem: Host-associated > Plants > Roots > Rhizosphere > Soil | place: USA... | reverse complement strand
CTTCGGGTTCATCCTCCAGGAGGGTGGCCCCGACGTGTTCGTGCATTTCTCCGCGATCGAGGGTGAGGGGTACCGCAACCTCGAGGAGGGTCAGGCCGTCGAGTTCGACGTGGTCGACGGGCAGAAGGGCCCGCAGGCCGCGAACGTCAAGCTCGTGGGCTGATCGGTTCGATACGTTTCACGGAGGGCCCGGCCGCACGGCCGGGCCCTCCCGCATCTGCACCCTCCGCGCGCGCATCCACAGCGCTCCCTTCGGCCGCAGCGTGACGACGGGCTGGAGCCGGACCGGCTCGGCCGGGTCGTGTTCGAACCGCCACGTCCGCGCGATCGTTCGTAGCAAGGTGATCGCCTCGAGCTCCGCGAACCCCTCGCCGATGCACATCCTGGAGCCGGCTCCGAACGGCAGGTACGCGCGGCGGTCGGTCGCGGGCTCGTCGCCGAGCCATCGGTCGGGATCGAAGGACGCTGCGTCGCGCCACCATCGCGGATCGTGATGCAGGAGCCACGGCGACACGATCACGACCGACCCGGCCGGGATCGTGACGCCGTCGGCGCCGTGGTCCTCGATCGCGCGGCGACCGATCGCCCACGCCGGGGGGTATCGGCGGAGCGATTCGCGGAGCACGGCGGCCACGTAGTCCGGGTCGTCGAGCCGGTCGCGGAACCGCTGGTCCGCGTCCCGGTGCTGCGACAACAGCAGCCACGTCCACGACAGGGCGCTCGCCGTCGTCTCATGCCCCGCGAGGAAGATCGTGACCGCCTCGTCGCGGATCTGCTCGTCGGTCATCGGCGCGCCGGCGTCCCTCGCCCGCATCAGGAGCGAGAGCAGGTCGTCCCCACGGGTCGCCGACGCACGCCGCTCGGCGATCATCCGGTGGATCGTCTCGTCGAAGACGGCCCGCGCTCGCCGGAACCTGCGCGTGGCGGGGGTCGGGAGGTGCTCCGTGACGGGCAGGAGCGGCGAGAACACCCTGTCGAACTGCGCGAGCACATCGTTCAGCGCGTCGCCGATCCGCGCCGCTTCGGCGTCCTCGATCCCCGCGCCGAACAGCGTCGCGACGACGATCTCGAGCGTGAGCCGGGCCATCTCGGCGCGCACGTCGAGACGCTCGGCGTCGGTCCATCGCGTCACCGCGCGCTCGCCCGCCGCGCGGATCGGCTCCTCGAGGTCCGCGATCCGCTCGTGATGGAACAGGGGCTGGATCAGGCGGCGCTGCCGCCGATGGTGCTCGCCTTCGCTCGTGAGGAGGCTCTGGCCGAGCATCCTCGTGGCCGCCTGCATCGTGGGACCTTTGGTGAAGCGCCCGCCGTGCGTGGCGAGGACGTCCCACACCAGGTCGGGCCGGTTCAGGACGTACAGATCGAGGCGCGGCACGCGGATCCGCACCACGTCGCCCTCGCGCGCGGCGCGTTCGAAGAGCTCGAGCGGATCGCGGCGGAGCAGCCGGACCGCCGTGAGCGCGGAGATCTGGAGCCGAGGCGCCTCGGCCATGCTCCGAGCGTAGCCCGTCTCAGTCGCCGAGCGCGCCGGCGATCGCGTCGATCTGCGCCTTCACCGAGGCCGCGGACGGTCCCCCGCGCCCCGAGCGCGCCGTGACCGAGCGATCCGGGTCGAGCAGGAGCGAGCCGCGTTCGAAGCCGAACGCTCGCCACTCCTCCTCGTGGAGGTCTGGATAGAGATGTCACTCGACGCTCGACGGCGCTAGCCGACGATCGTCAGGGGCGGCTCGTCCGCGACGTCGGATCCGATCGCGCCCTGGGCGCGCGCGATCGACCCACGCGCCTTCCCCAGCTGCGACCGGAGCTCGTCCGCGCCGTTCGCGAGCATCGTCGCGGCCCGCTGCACGCGGTTCTCGACGACACCTTCCAACGCATCCAGGACGACCGCGACCTCGGACACGACCGCCTGCACGTCGGCGGCGTCGCCGAACCGCCGCACGAGGGAGTACAGGAACAACGCGATCGGCAGGGCGTTGCCGAAGGGGACGACGATCACCCCGCGCGCGAACGCGTCGGCATGGGCACGCTTCAACGCGTCGTAGGCGGCGTCGGGAACCGCCATCACCGCGGCCGGAGCCGTGACGGTCGGATCGAGGTACTGGGCCACCTCCTTGGCCCTGGCCGCGACCGCCCGCTCCACCGCGCGGGCGCATGCGTCCCGTTGCGTGAGGTCCGTCGCCCGCTCCAACGCCTCGAGCTCCGCGACGGCCGTCCACTTCGCGTCGATCGGGAGCCGCCGGCCGTCCGGAAGCACCAGCGCGAACTCGACGACCTTGCCGTTCACCCGGAGATCCGTCGCGAGCATCCCGGGCGGAAGCTCGCCGAGCTGCGATCGCAGGATGTGCTCGCCGGCGCGGCCCTTGGAGGCCCCGCCGGCGAGCACCGTGGCGAGACGCTTCACGACCTCGCGCTGATCAGCGTCGTGCGACCGGCGCTCCTGCTCGCCCGTCCGGAGGTCGTCCAATGCGCGCCGGGCCCCGTCGAGGCTCACGCGGAGCTGTTCGCCCGCCAGATCCTCCCGAGCCGCGTGATCCGCGATCCGTCGGAGCTCGGCCGTCTGGGCCACGAGCTGTTCGCCGACCGTTCGATCGCTCGACGGCCGCCTGGCGAGCGCGACGCCGGCACAGACACCGAGGACGAGCGCGGCGATCACCGCCGCGAAGCCGAGGGCGGTCACGAGCGACCCACGCGACGATCCGGAGGGGAAGGCATGGGCGAACCGTAGGCGCCGCCACTGACATCGCCGAACGCCGCTCCCCCGGGTAGCCTCCGCGCGTGACCGCGGCCGGGGACATCTCGCGCGACCGCATCCGATCGCTGCACGATCGGGAGACGTCGGCGTTCCGGGATGCAGGTCCCCGCACGAACGCCCTCCTCGACCGCGCCGGCCGCCACATGCCGAACGGCACGCCGATGGTCTGGATGGTCACGGACAGCGAAGTCCCCGTCTACGTCGATCGCGGCGAGGGCGCGTCCTTCACCGACGTCGACGGACGCCGCTACGTCGACTTCAACGCGAGCGACATGGCGATGTTCTGCGGCCACGCGAACCCCGCGATCGTGCACGCGGTGCAGGAGCGGGTCGCGCGTTCGACGATGTTCCTGCTGCCCACGGAGGAATCGGTGGTCGTCGCCGAGGAACTCGCGCGCCGCTACCCCGCGCAGACCCACTGGCAGTTCACGTTGTCCGCGACCCAGGCGAACACCGAGGCGATCCGCACGGCGCGCGCGGCGACCGATCGCGAGGTCGTCCTGCTGTTCGAGGGCCACTACCATGGGCACTTCGAAGAAGGGCTGGTGGACCTGGAGGACGGACGCGCCGCTGCCGTCCAACGCGGTCTCTCGAAAGGCGTCGCCGGCCGCGTGCGGATCGCGCAGTTCAACGACGCCGAGGGACTCCACGCGGCCCTCGAACCCGGGGACGTCGCGATCGTGCTGACCGAGCCCGCGCTCACGAACAACATCCACTTCCTCCCTCCCGCCGACGGCTGGCACGACGAGCTCCGGAGGGCGACCCGGGAGCACGGGACGGTCCTCGCCTACGACGAGACGCACACGCACGTCGTCGGTCCTGGAGGCGCGAGCGGCCTCTGGGGCCTCGAACCGGACGTGATCACGATCGGCAAGGCGGTCGCCGGTGGGCTGCCGATGGGCGCCTACGGCGTCACCCCGACGCTCGCCCTCGAGCTCGCCGCCGAGCGGAACGTCGCGACCGGCGGGACGCTGTTCGGGAACCCACTGTCCGCGGCCGCGGCCGTCGCGGCCCTGACACGCGTCCTCACCCCGGACGCGTACGACCACACGGCCTCACTGGGGTCCCGGCTCGCCGACGGCATCGGCGCCGCGATCGAGGGGTCGGGACTCCCCTGGAGCGTCTACCGGTTCGGGCCGCGGTCGGGGCAGTGGTACGGATCCCCGCCGCGGACGGGTGCGGACGCGCACGCGCTCACCGACACCGAGCTCACACGGCTGCTCCGGGTCTGGATGGCCAACCGCGGGGTATGGGAGGCGCTGCCCGGCGCCGGTCCCACCGTCCCGGTCCCGGCGACCCCAGCCGACGTCGACCGGTACGTCGAGGCGTATCGGGAGCTGCTGGTCGCCCTCACGTCGTGAGGCGATACTTCGGTCATGGCACCGCCTGAGATCGAGCTGATCCGCGTCGCGGGGACCCACCGCGAGGTGGGCCTGCAGATGGGCGAGGCTGGCCGGGAGCGGGTCCGCCACACGGTCGGGTCCTCATGGGACGAACTCCCGTCCGGGCGGACGAAGCAGGACCAGCTGGATCTCGCGGCGGAGTATCGGGCGTTCACCGCGCCGCGCCTGCCGTGGCTGCTCGAGGAGCTCGACGCCTGCGCCGAGGGCGCAGGTGTCGAGCCCCTCGAGCTCTTCGCGACCTCGATCGAGGAGATCTGGTACGAGCCGCGCCCACCCCGCACCGCCGGCCGCTGCTCCGACCTCGTCGCCGGGCCGGCCGCAACCGCGGACGGGCACCTCCTCGTCGGCCACAACAACGACCTCGCGCCGGAGGCGGAGCACCAGATCACGGCGCTCGAGATCAGGGTTCCCGGCGACCCGGTCGTCCTCCAGCTCGGCGGCATCCCGTGGCTCTCGGTGGGCTGGAACTCCGCGGGCCTGTCCCTCACCGGGAACGAGCTCAGCCCGAACGACGAGCGCGTCGGGATCAGCCGCAGCCACCAGGTGCTCGAGATGATGCGGGCGCGGTCGCTTCCGGAGATGGTGGCGATGGCGCTGCGGCCCGACCGCGCGTCGAGCTACAACAACGTCTTGACGTCCGCCGACGGTGGCGTCGCGAACGTCGAGGGTAGCGCGACGGACGCGGAGGTCACCGATCTGGACGACCGCGGGCATCTCGCGCACACGAACCATTACGTCGCCGCGCGCATGCTTCCGTACGAGGGCGATCCCGAGTACGCGCCCTCGTCGAACACCCGGTACGAGCGCGCGTGCGAGTTGCTCGCGGGCCAGTCGCCCGCGTCGATCACGATGAACCGGCTGCGCGATCTCCTCGCCGATCACGAGACGAAGCCGCAGTCGCTCTGCAAGCACCCCGAGTTCGGAACGCCCCGGTCGAAGACGGTCTTCTGGTGCGTCGCCGACGTCACCGACGGCCGGATCCGCTACGGTCGCGGGAACCCCTGCGACTCCGTGTCGCAGGAGTACGTCTTCGAGGAGTATCCGGGCCGCGAAGCGGCGGCCTGAGCGGATCCCTCAGCCGGCCGCGGCACGGATCGCGTCGATCGTCGCCGTATCGCCCGAGGCGTTCGCGTGATCGAGGGCGGACCGGCCGCTGTCGTCGAGCGCCGAGGGGTCGGCTCCCCGCGCGAGGAGCAGCGCGGTCGTCCCGTGGTCGCCGTTATGGGCCGCGCCGTGCAGAGGGGTCCACCCGCCCGACTGACGGGCGTTCACGTCGGCGTCCGCATCGAGCAGCACACCCGCGACGGTCCGATGCCCTGCGCTCACCGCCGAGTGCAGGGCCGTACCCCGCATCCATCCCGTCCCGACGGCGCTCACGTCGGCGTGCGCATCGAGCAACGCCCGGACGGCGTCGACCTTCCCGAAGTACGCCGCGAGGTGGAGCGGCATGAACCCATCGGCGCTGCGGTCACCGACGGCCGCCGGACGCGCTCGCAGGAGCGCGGCGAGACGATCGACCTCCCCGAGCGCGGCCGCCTCGAACACGTCGAGGTCTCGCACGTGCGCGCGGAGCACCGAGACGACCTCGCCACCGGAGCGATACCGCGCGTGCAGGAGCGCCGAAACGCCGTCGTCGTCGCGCGCCGACGCGAGCTCCGGATCGCGATCGATCAGCGCTCCCACGCGCTCCGGGTCGTTCGCGTCGATCGCCGAGAAGAGCTCGTCCCGGGTGCTTGCCACGGTTCCCTCCGCTCGCTATCGTTCTATTTGCTTAGGCTAAGCAAAGATTGATGACTGCGTCAAGGCGGACTTCCCCAGCGCGAGAGGTGGAGGCCGTCGCCGACCGGCTCCACTCGGCGGCCCTCCATCTCTTGCGTCGCCTGCGCGCGGAGGACGAGGCGCTCGGCGTCTCCCCTCCCCGGCTGTCCGCGCTCTCGGTCGTCGTTGCCGTGGGTCCGATCGCGATCGGCGCCCTCGCCGCGACCGAGAGCGTGTCGGCCCCCACGATGTCGCGGCTCGTCGATGGGCTCGAACGCGACGAGCTCGTCCGGCGCCTCCCCGACCCGGACGACGCCCGGGGCGTGCTCGTCGAGGCGACCCCCGTGGGCAGGCGTGTGCTCGGCGAGGGCCGGTCGCGGCGCGTTCGCCTGCTCGCCGCCGGCCTGCGGACGCTCTCCCCGACGGAGCTCGCCGCGATCCGTCGCGGCGCCGAGCTGATCGAGCGGGTCACGCGATCGACGTGATCGTCACGAGACGTCGGGCCGGCCGGGCAGCGGCGCGTATCCGGGCGGCGGCTCCGGCCGCCGACGGCCGCGGAGGAACGCGAACGCGATCGCGACACCGAACAGGAACCCCCCGACGTGCGCGAAGAAGGCGACGCCGCTGTTCACGTCGGACGCCAGCGCCGAGAACCCCTGGAACAGCTGCAGGACGAACCACAGGCCCAGGACGACCCCGGCCGGCAGCTCGATCACGGTGATGAAGAAGAAGAACACGAGGGTCAGGATCCGCGCCCGCGGATAGAGCACGATGTAGGCGCCCAGGACCGCCGCGATCGCGCCCGACGCGCCGACGTTCGGGATCGTCGAGTTCGGTCCGATCACGAACTGCAGGGCGCCCGCCGCGATGCCGCCAGCCAGGTAGAAGATCAGGTACCCGACCTTCCCGAGCGCGTCCTCGACGTTGTCCCCGAAGATCCAGAGGAACAGCATGTTCCCGAGGATGTGCAGCCACCCGGCGTGGAGGAACATCGAGCTGAGGATCGACAGCCAGATGTTCTTGTCCGGGCACCGGTCCTGGAGATACGTCTGCAGCGACCCCGCCTGTCCGGGCGTGACCTGGTAGTCCTGCGCGATCCGCAGGCGCCCGCTCGGACCGCTCTCGGCGAGCGGCACCTGGTGCGCGAGCTCGTACGGGATCTGGCCGTGGCACCAGAAGAACGTCTGCTGCGCGACGTCGGCGTCCTGCTCGTGCCGCAGCGTGGGCTGCCAGAACAGGAACGCGACGAAGTTCGCCGCGATCAGGCCGAGCGTGATGAACGGGATCCGCTTCCGTCGCTGCGAGTCGCGGAGCGGCAGCACCGGCGCGTCACCGGATCGACCGGGGGACGCGCGCGCCGTCTTTCCAGACGGCGCGCGCGTCCCGCAGCGCGATCGGATCCTCGACCGGGTTCGCGTCCCACAGCACCAGGTCGGCCCTCATCCCCGGCTCGATCCGCCCGACGTCGTCGAGCCGGAGCGCCTCGGCGCCGTTCGCGGTCGCGGCGACCATCGCGTCGAGTGGGCGCATCCCCCACTCGACCATCGCGATCACCTCGTTCGGAGCGTTCCCGTGCGGGTTGAAGGGCGTTCCCGCGTCGGTCGAGCAGATGTGGCGCACGCCCGCGCGGATCGCGCGGGCGTGCCCCGCCTTCGCGTCCTCGACCAACGCCGTCGCCTTCGCGACGGCGTAGTCGGGCGCCTCGTCCGCGTGGTTCGCGATGCCGAGCAGGGCGACGATCGTCGGGCCACGGAAGGTGCCTCGCTCCACCATCTCCTTCGCGATCTGCGTCGTCACCTGCACGCAGTGCTCGACCGTGTCCACGCCGGCGCGCACCGCGTGCAGGATCCCCTCGCTCCCGATCGCGTGCGCCGCGACCCCGACGCCGCGTGCGTGCGCGGTCTCGACCGCGGCGGTCAGCTCGTCGGGCGTGAACGCGAGGAACGTCGCACCGATCCCGGGCGTGAGCACGCCGCCGGTCGCGATGACCTTGATCGCCTCGGCACCGGCGCGGATCTCCTCCCGGACGGCTCCTCGCACGTCTTCGACCCCGTCGACCTCGCGACCGATGCCGATGTTGTGACCGTGTCCGCCCGTGATCGTGAGCGCGCGCCCGGCGGCAACCACGCGGGGCCCGGGGAGACGCCCTTCGGAGATCATCCGGGCGAGCTCGATCGTGCCGACGCCACCGAGATCACGGATGGTGGTCACGCCGGCCGCGAGATGCTTGCGCGCGTTGACGGTCCCCTTCAGCGCTCCCATGACCGGGGTGAGCCCCTGCGCCTCGCCCGCGAAGTCCGGGGCGCCGTCGAAGTCGAGGTGCACGTGGCAATCGATGAGCCCGGGCGTGAGCGTGCGTCCCGAGCCGTCGACCTCCGTCGCGTCCGTCGCCGCTCGCGGGGCGCGCGCGTGCGGCCCCGTCCACGCGATCCGGTCGCCGTCGACGAGCACCCCTCGGTGAGGGCGGACGCGGGCTCCGTCGAAGACCGTGACGTCGGAGATGTACGAACGCACCACGTCAGCCCACCCACGGCGGCACAGACTCGGAGCCGTCCTCGCGCACGAGCTTCGTGCCGCCGAGCATCGCGACCGTGATCGTTGCGCCATCCGGCCCGGCGTCCAGGTGATGCCATTCCCCGATCGGGACGACGACGGAGTCGCCCGGTGCGACCGGGAACCGTTCGTCCCCGATCGAGAACTCCCCGCCTCCTCGCTCCACGGTGAACACGTCGAGGTGATCGTGCCGGTGCCGCGGGAGGCCTCCGCCCGGCGGCACCTCGGTCCGGAAGAGGGCCACCTCGGTCGCGCCGCGCGAGGGCGCGGCGAGGCTCGTGATCGTGTTCCCGCCCAGGTCGTGGAGCGGGTGCTCGTCGGCTCGTTCGACCGGCATGCGCGAGGGCCCCCTTCGGTGACGCGATGCGGCGCATCAGCCTATCCGCCGGCCACCCGGCCGCCGCCCGCGTGTAGGCTGGCGCTCCCGGACCAGGAGGCGGCGACATGTTGGTCGGCGACATCATGCGGACGGACGTGAAGACGGCGGAGAACGAGGACACCTTCGCCGACGTCGCCAAGATCATGCGCGCGAACGGGATCTCCTCGGTGATCGTGCTCGAGAAGGGTCAGAAGCTCGCCGGGATCGTGACGGAGCGCGACGTCGTGAACCTGGTCGCGGCGGGCGGCGATCCTCACTCGGTCCGTGTCGCGCACGGGATGACCCGCCGCCACCTGGAGACGATCGCCTCGAAGGCCGACATCGGCGAGGCGGCGGACAAGATGGTGTCGCTCAACATCCGGCACCTGCCCGTCGTCGACCGCGGGAAGGTCGTCGGGATCGTGTCGATCCGCGACCTCACGAAATGGGCCGCCGAGGAGCTCTCGGGTGGACACGAGATGCCCGACATCGCGAGATCGCAGAAAGCGCTGAAGGCCGCGAGCGAGCTGCAACGCCAGCGGCAGCTCGGCTGAGCGTCACTCCGTCGCCGACCGGCGGAACGCGTCCCTCGGGTGCTCGATCGATCCGAGCTGTGTCAGGTCGCGCGGGAACAGCAGCGCCACCGTCCAATCGAGCGCGATCCGCACCTTGCGCGCGAGCGTCGGCATGTACAGCAGGTGGTACGACCGATGGAGGAACCACGCCGGGAATCCGCGGATCTTGATCCCGAGCGGGTTCGCCACGCCCTGGAAGTGCCCGAGCGAGCAGAGCATGCCCTTGTTGCGGTAGCGGAAGGGCTCGGCCGGCCTGCCCTCGAGCTCGGCGGCGATGTTGGCCGCGAGACGCTTCGCCTGCCGGAGCGCGTGCTGGGCGGTCGGCGGCGAGAGCCCGATGGGTTCGTCGGCATCCGGCACCGCGGCGACGTCGCCGGCCGCCCAGATCCCCTCGAGCCCCTCGACGCGCAGGGCGCGGTCCACGCGGACCCGGCCGCGCTCGTCCACGGGCAGGCCGCTCTCCGAGGGCAGCGGGGACGGGCGAACGCCCGCCGTCCACACGACGGTCTCGGCGGCGATCGACGATCCGTCGGACAGCCGGACGAGGCTGTCCTCGATCGCATCCAAACGCGTGCCGGTGCGGACCTCGATCCCGCGGTCGCGCAGACGCTCGGCCGCGTAGCCGGCGAGGCCCGCGTCGAGCTCCGGGAGGATCCGGTCGGTCGCCTCGACCATGACCCAGCGCATCTCCCGGCGCATCGGACGCCGGTACGTCTTCATCGCCGCCCGACCGAAGTCCTCGAGCTCCCCGAGGGCCTCGACGCCGGCGAACCCCGCGCCGACGAAGACGAACCCGAGCGCGGCGCGGCGCTCGGCCTCGTCGTCGGTCGCGTCGGCGAGGTCGAGCTGTTCGATGACGCGGTTCCGGAGCCAGATCGCCTCGGGGAGCGTCTTGAACCCGACGGCGTGCTCGGCGAGACCCGGCACGGGCAGCGTCCGCGACCACGAGCCCGTGCCGATCACCGCGATGTCGAACGGCTCCTCGACCTCGTGCCCGTCGACACGCCGGACGTGCGCGATCCGGCCGGCGGCATCGATCCGCTCGACCTCGCCGAGGAGCAGGCCGGTCCGCTTCAGGACCCGCCGGAGCGGGACCGCCACCGCCCTCGCGTCGATCAGCCCGCTCGCGACCTCCGGGAGGAAGGGCTGGTACGTCATGTGGTTCTCGGGGCTCACGAGCAGCAGTTCGTGGTCACGGCCCGAGAGGCGGCGCTCCAGATGGCGCGCGGCGTACATCCCGATGTAGCCGCCGCCGGCGATGAGGATCCGGCTCATGGGGCTATGTTCTCGCGAGCCCGGCGATCACCGCGGCGATCCCCGTCAGGTCCTGCACGGCCACGTCGGGGACGGCCAGCTGCTCGGGCGTCGGATCGTCGGGCGCCTCGCCTCGCACCACCCAGACCGTCCGCATCCCCGCCTCCTTCGCCGGGAGGATGTCGTAGTCGAGCCGGTCGCCCACCATGACCGTCTCCGACGGCCGGACGCCGGCCGTCCGGACGGCGTGCACGAAGAGCGCCGGATCCGGCTTCTGCAGACCCAGATCCTCCGAGACGCCCCAGACCTGGAAGTAGGGAACCAGGCCGTCACGGTCGAGGGCGGATCGCACCTGCGTCGGCTGGTTCGCGATGACGCCCAGCCCGTACCCCGCACCGTGGAGCGCGTCGAGCGCCGGCACGACGTCGTCGAACAAGACGCCCGGCGGATACGCCCAGTGCTTCCAAGCGAGCCGCTCGAGGGCTTCGACATCCGCGTCGGGTCCCAGGAACCGGGTCGCGAGACGCCGCCGGAACGACCCGTTCTGCGCCGACCGGCACGCCGCGTACTCCGCCTCGTATTCCTCGTCGTCGAAGACGGCGCCCGCCTCGCGGAGCGCGCGCCGGAGCGCGTCCGCATAGACCCGGTCGTCGTACAGGACCCCGCCGATGTCGAGGAAGACGAAGGCGACCGCGCCGGTCACGATCCCGTGACCGGCGCGGTCGCCCGCCGGCGGAGCTCGTCGACGAGCTCGGGCGGCGTCGTCTCGGCGCCGAGACGGAAGTCGTACCTGGCGCCGTGGCAGTCGGAGGCGCCCGTGCGGACCAGGCCAAGCCGCGCAGCGATCGCGCCGTAACGCGATCGCTGCGCCTCGTCGTGATCGGGATGCTCCACCTCGAGGCCGGCCATCCCACCGGCCGCCATCTCCTCGATCAGGTCCTCCGGGACGGCCTCCGACCCCCGCCACATGCCGGGGTGCGCGAGGACGGACGAGCCGCCCGCATCGCGGATCAGCGCGACCGCGTCGACCGGCGCGAGCGCGTGCTTCGGCACGTATGCCGGGCCGTCGTCGGAGATGTACCGGTCGAACGCGTCCTTCTCGGTCGCGACGATGCCGGCCTCGACCATCGCCTGGGCGATGTGCGGCCGTGCGATGAGATCCTCACCGGCGATCGCGCGGACGCGTTCGAACGAAACGTCGAACCCGAGGGAGCGCAGCCGTTCCACGATCAGCTCTCCGCGCCGGAACCGCGTGTCGTGCAGGCGGCGGAGCTCTTCGCGCAGCCCGTCGTGCGCGGGATCCACCCAGTAGCCGAGCACGTGGAGCGAGGTCCCGTCGTGCTCGGCCGAGAGCTCGAGGCCGGGCACGATCGCGAGCTCCGCGCCGGCCGCGGAGATCGCCTCGTCGATGCCCTCGGTCGTGTCGTGATCGGTGACGCCGAGACCTTCGAGGCCGCGCTCGATCGCGAGGCGGACGTTCTCGTCCGGCGTCGCCGTGCCGTCGGAGAAGGTGGAATGCGTGTGAAGGTCGTACCCGGGCATCGCCGGGCAAGCGTGTCAGACGGCGCCGACCGACGTCACGCCGTCGCTCGCGCCACGTGCTCGGGCGCGATGTCCCCGACGGTGGGGCACCCGCAGAGCGTCATCGCGTTCTCCACCTCCTGGCGGAGGATCCGCAGCACGTCGAGGACCCCGTCCTCGCCCGCCGCCGCCAGGCCCCACGCGGCGGGGCGGCCGATCAGCACCGCCGCCGCACCGAGGGCGAGTGCCTTCACGACGTCCGTGCCTCGGCGTATACCGCCGTCCATCAGGACGGGCACCCGCCCCGCGACCGCCTCGACGACCTCGGGGAGCGCGTCGATCGACGCCGGGCTCGAGTCCAGCTGCCGGCCGCCGTGGTTGGACACGACGATCGCGTCGGCGCCGGCCTGGACCGCGAGCTCCGCGTCCTCCTTCGTGAGGATGCCCTTCAGCAACAGCGGCAGACCGCCGATCCGCTCGCGGATCCACGGCAGGTCGTCCCACGACAGCGTGACCTCGTAGGCGAGCGTCTCCGTCGACGGCGAGATCGGTGGCTCATACCCAGCCCGCGTCTCGCGATGCCGCAGCCCGTACGCGTTCAGGTCCACGGTCCACGCGACGGCCGCGAAGCCCGCCTCGACGACGCGCGCGAGCATCTCCTCCGTGTAGCCGCGATCGGTGAACACGTACAGCTGCCACCACTTCGGGCCGTCCGATGCGGAGGCGATCTCCTCGAGGATGTCGGATGCGGTCGTCGAGACGCACATCACCGTGCCGGCGCGGGCGGCCGCGCGCGCGGTCGCGAGCTCGCCGTCCGGATGCGCCACGCGCTGGTACGCCCAGGGCGCCACGAGTACGGGCATCGAGACCCGCTCGCCGAACAGCTCGATCCTCGGGTCCGCGGCGCCGAGCCCCCGGAGCACCCGCGGACGCAGCACCCATCGGTCGAAAGCGCGACGGTTCTCGAGGTGGGTCCACTCGTCCCCGGCCGCGCCGGCCACGAACCCGTAGAAGTCGTCGGGGAGGGCGGCGCGGGCGGCCGGCTCGTAGTCGTCGAGCGTCACGAAGCGCGGGGGCTCGGCCATGCGAGCCGCAGGCTACTCCACGGGTGCCACGTCGACGGCGCGCGACTCGGCGGCGATCGCGACGTAGACGCCGATCAGGACGACGGCGCCGCCGATCACCGTCGCGGCGCCGGGAGGTTCGCCCAGGATCACCCACGCGAGGATCGTCGCGCCGACGGGCTCGGCGAGGAGCGCGACGGCCACGATCGACGCCCGGACGTGGCCGAGCAGGTAGTTGAACGTCGTGTGCCCGAGGAACTGCGGCCCGGCCGTGATGAGCACGAACATCAGCCACGTCTCCGACGGGTAGCCGAGGAACGCCGTGCCGCTCACGAGCATCACGACACCGAGGACGCACGCCGCCGCCGCGTACACGATGCTCGAGTACGTGACGAGGGAGAGTTGCTGGCGGAGGCTCCGTCCGAGGAGGACGTAGATCGCCGCGAAGATCGCGCCGGCGAGCGCGAGCAGGTCCCCCAGGACGGCCCGGCTGCCGCCGCGGAACCCGCCGCCCGCGATGATGACCGTCCCGACGACGGCGATGGCCATCCCGGTGAGCGCACGCCGCGTCGGTCGTTCGCCGACGAAGCGTCCGAACGCCGCCACCCAGAGCGGGAGCGTCTGGACGAGCACCGCGCTCGCGGCGACGGTCGTGAACGACAGCGACGAGATCCACGTGGCGAAGTGCGCCGCGAGGACGACCCCCGAACCGACCGCGAGCCGCCACTGTCTCGGCGAGAGTCGCCGGTATTCGTCGCGGTGCCGGAGGAGCCCGAGCGGCACGAGGATCACCGAGGCCATCGCGCACCGGTAGAAGGCCACGGCGAACGACGGCGCGTCGGCCTCGCGGACGAGGACCGCCGAGAACGAGACCGCGGTGACGCCGACGACGAGCAGGAGCAGGTCGCGTCGATCCACGCGGCTAGCGCGCCGCGGACGGCGAGCCGAGGCGCGCTGCCGGCGCCTCGGTTCGCCGTCGGCGGCGCGCACCCATCTCCCAGGAAAGCCGCATCGCCGTGTCTCGGAGCGCCGTCACCAGCGCCTCCGAGGATCGCAGCCGCTCCGCCGGACCTACGACGCCGATCGCCCCCACCGGATGGCCGCGGTGGTCGAAGATCGCCGCGGCCACCTCGGCCTCGCCGATCACCGCCTCTTGGTCCTCGGTCGCGTAGCCGGCGTCCACGACGCGGTCGAGCTCGATCGCGAGATCGTGTGGCTCCACGATCGTCCGCCCGGTGAGCCGCGTGAAGGGCCCGGCGAGCAGCGTCCGCCTGCGGTCGTTCGACAGGTACGCAGCGTGTGCCTTCCCCAGCGCCGAAGCGTGCCACGGGACGGTCGCACCCACCTCGAGGATCTGCACCGAGTCGTCCGGCCGGAACACGTGGTGGACCACGAGGACGGCGCGTCCGTAGAGCACTCCGACGCGGACCGCCTCGCCCACGCGGTTCGCGAGGGCGTCGGCCCACACCAGGGACCTGCCGCGGAGCTCGTGATGATCGAGGAACGCGTTCCCCAGCTGCAGCATCTCCGGCCCCAGCCGGTACTTCCCCGTCTCGAGATCCTGCTCGACGAGGTCCTGCCGTTCGAGCGTGCGCAACAGGCCGTAGACGGTCGTCTTCGCGAGCCCGAGTCGGTCGGCGAGCTCGCTGACCCCTATCCGTGGCGGTCCCGCGGCGAGCGCCTTGAGGATCCGCGCCGCGCGATCGACCGACTGGATGGTGGCCTTGCTCACGAGCGGGCCGACCCCGTCACCCGGCCGCCTCCTCCAACGAGGCGAACAACAACGCGGTCGACGTGGCTCCCGGATCCTGGTGACCGACGCTCCGCGGACCCAGGTACGAAGCACGGCCCTTGCGGGCCTCCATCGGGATCGTCGCCGCGGCCCCCGCTTCGGCAGCCAGGCGAGCGGCGCGGAGGATCTCGATCGGGTCGGATGAGGACGCGCGACGGAGCGCGTCGAGCCCCGGCGCCCACGCATCGACGATGGTCTTGTCGCCCGGGTCGGCGGCGCCGAGTTTCGTGATCGCCCGCAAGGCCGCGTCGAGCGCGTCGGCGAGCTCGAGGACGCCGAACCAGGTGCGGTCCGCTAAAGATCTCCCCGCGTCGCGGAACGCCGTCCCGTACAAGGGCCCGGCGGCTCCGCCGACCCGCAGCACGAGCGTCGCCCCTGCCTGCGAGAGCAGCTCGCCCGGCAGGATCCCGTCGGCGGCATCGATGATCGCGACGATCCCCGCGAAGCCCCGGTCCATGTTGATGCCGTGGTCCGCGTCACCGATCGCCGCATCCAGCTGGGTCAAGAAATCCCGGTGATCCGCGATCGCGTAGGCCGATGCGCGGAGCCATCGAGCGAAGAAGCCGCCGTCGAAGACCATCTCGGTGCGACGCTTCCGAACTGCTCGGATCGCCCGTTCGGCCACCGATCGACCCTTCCTCAGAAATCCGGTCTTGGACGGAACCCGGAGGCTCGTCGCGCGACACCGCGCAGATATCCGACGATGCCGAACGGGTTACGGCGTCACCGTACCTCATGCCGCGAGGAAACGCGTTGCTGTTCGGCATGGTGCGAGGTCCCCTGTTCCCCACCGGCGGGGGCTCCTACGGAGGGGGTCTCCGGGTCCGGTGCGAAGGGGGTGGTCGGGAACATGACGCAGCCAGATCCGTACCTCGGCGAGATCGTCGGTACAGCGACCCTGATCCTCTTGGGTGATGGGGTCGTCGCCGGTGTCTTGCTGAACAGGTCGAAGGCCCAGAACTCCGGGTGGATCGTGATCACCTGGGCGTGGGCGATGGCCGTGTTCATCGGCGTCCTCACGAGTGTCGCCGTCGCCGGAGGGGTCGCGCACCTCAACCCGGCGGTCACCATCGGACTCTGGGCAGGCGGCTATCTCACAGGATGGACGTTCACCCAGGTCATGGTCACGATCCTGTGCGAGTTCATCGGCGCCTTCATCGGAGCCCTGCTGGTGTGGCTGGCCTACCTCCCGCACTGGCCCGTGACGGAGGACCCGGGATTGAAGCTCGCGGTCTTCTGCACCGGGCCGGCGATCCGCAACACCGTCGGCAACCTGATCACGGAGATCATCGGCACGTTCATGCTCGTGTTCGGCGTCGTCGCGATCGCCATCAAGCTCGGAGGAGGTCTGTTCATCCACATCGAGGGGATGACCGGATCGATGACCATCGGAGGCGCGTTGTCGGGCGGGGCCCTCCCGGTCGGCCTGCTCGTCCTCGTGATCGGTCTTTCGCTCGGTGGCCCCACGGGCTACGCGATCAACCCGGCGCGCGACCTGGGACCGCGGATCATGCACGCGATCCTTCCGATCGCGGGCAAGGGAGGGTCGGACTGGGGATACGCGTGGATCCCCGTGATCGGTCCGATCATCGGCGGCATCCTCGGAGCGATCGCGGCGAACTGGCTGTTCACGAACTTCGCGACGACACTGTTCAAGCTGTGATCGGAGGTCGATCGAACCGCGGGGGTGAGACATCAGGATGAAGAAGCTGATCAACGATCCGGAGAACGTGGTCCGAGAAGCGCTCGCCGGGGTGACGCTCGCACACCCTGACCTGGTGAAGGTCAACATCGACCCGCACTACGTCGTCCGGGCCGACGCCCCGATCCAGGGCAAGGTTGCCCTCGTCTCGGGCGGCGGGTCGGGGCACGAGCCGATGCACGGTGGTTTCGTGGGCCGCGGCATGCTCGATGCCGCCTGTCCCGGCGAGGTGTTCACCTCCCCGACCCCCGATCAGATGGAGGCGGCGACGAAGGCCGTCGACGGCGGGGCAGGCGTCGTCCACATCGTCAAGAACTACACGGGCGACGTCATGAACTTCGAGATGGCGGCCGAGCTCTGCCGATCGGAAGGGACCGACGTCGAATCCGTGCTGGTCGACGACGACGTCGCCGTCCAGGACTCCCTCTACACCGCGGGACGCCGCGGCGTGGGCACCACGGTCCTGATGGAGAAGATCGGCGGTGCGGCGGCCGAGGAGCGACGGGCTCTCAAGGAGGTCGCCGACATCTGCCGCAAGGTGAACGACAACGGTCGTTCGATGGGGATGGCCCTCACCTCGTGCACGGTCCCGGCGGCCGGCAAGCCGACGTTCGAGCTCGGCGAGGACGAGATGGAGATCGGCATCGGGATCCACGGTGAGCCTGGGCGGGAGCGCATGAAGGTGAAGCCCGTTCACGACATCGTCGAGTTGATGGCGACCCCGATCGTCGAGGACCTTCCGTTCTCGAGCGGCGACCGCGCCCTCGCGTTCGTGAACGGGATGGGCGGCACGCCCCTGATCGAGCTGTACATCGTGTTCAAGGAGCTGGCGGCGTTCCTCGACGGTCGCGGCATCACGATCAGCCGGAGCCTGATCGGGTCGTACATCACGTCCCTCGAGATGCAGGGCTGCTCGATCACGCTGCTGAGGCTCGACGACGAGCTCACGGCGCTGTGGGACGCGCCGGTGCTCACCCCCGCGCTCCGCTGGGGCGTGTGAAGATGGGAACCGAGTGGGGCGGGCCGGCGACGACATCGTCGTCGCCGGCCCGCCCACCGGGAGGTGATGCGTGAGCGTCGGGTACGACGACGTGGTTCGGTGGATGCGCGCCTTCGCGGACACGATCGCGGAGAACAAGGACTACCTCACGGAACTCGACTCCGCGATCGGCGACGCGGACCACGGCATCAACATGAACCGAGGGATGACGGCCGTGAGCGGCAAGCTCGACGGCCTCGCCCGCGGCGACATCGCCGCCACGTTCAAGACGATCGGGATGACGCTCGTCTCCACGGTGGGCGGGGCCGGCGGCCCGCTCTACGGGACCCTGTTCCTCCAGTTCGGAACCAGCGTCGCGGGGAAGGAGCGGCTCGAGTTGTCCGACTGGGCGGCGATGGTCGCGGCCGGGGTGGACGGGGTGCAAGCACGCGGGAAGGCCGAGCTCGGCGACAAGACGATGCTCGACGCGCTCTCGCCCGCCCGGGACGCGCTCGCGGAGGCCGCCTCGGATGGGAGCGCCTTCCGGTCGGCGCTGACCGCGGCGGCGGCGGCCGCCGAGGAGGGGATGAAGGGGACGATCCCGCTCGTGGCGCGGAAGGGACGTGCGAGCTACCTCGGTGAGCGGAGCGCGGGTCATCAGGACCCGGGCGCGACTTCGTCGTGGATGTTGATGCGGACGGCCGCGGAGACCCTCTCCGAGGCTTGAGCACGAGCAGACGAAGGGAAGGAGGACGACGATGGCCGACTACGCAGGGGCGATCGACCAGGGCACGACGAGCACCCGGTTCATGATCTTCGATCATGCCGGGCAGGTCGTCGCCGTCGATCAGAAGGAGCACGAGCAGATCTTCCCGAAGGCAGGGTGGGTCGAGCACGACGCCATGGAGATCATGGAGCGCACCACCGAGGTGGTCGCCGGCGCCTTGAAGAAAGCGGGCATCTCGGCGCGTGATCTCGCCGCCGTAGGCGTCACGAACCAGCGCGAGACGACGGTCGTGTGGGAGCGGTCGAGCGGCAAGCCGATCTACAACGCGGTCGTCTGGCAGGACACCCGCACCGACCAGATCTGCAACGAGCTGTCGGCCGATGGCGGTCAGGACCGGTTCCGCGCGGCGACCGGACTCCCGATCGCGAC
>Ga0075434_100001691_pt1 | contig 18869 bp, 16 predicted proteins | sample RhiMethybrSRZTD3_FD_75298 | JGI IMG/M metagenome (GOLD analysis project Ga0075434, IMG submission 75298) | Populus rhizosphere microbial communities from Tennessee, USA - Rhizosphere MetaG P. TD hybrid SRZTD3 | ecosystem: Host-associated > Plants > Roots > Rhizosphere > Soil | place: USA... | reverse complement strand
AGGCAGATCATGTCCGAGAGGTCGAAGCACACGAGCGCGGAGTCCGAGTAGTCGACCGACGCGTCGACGATCACGAAGCCGAACTCGTTGCGGATCGTTCGCAGGAACTTGCCGATCGCCTCGCCGGCCGGCGCCTCGGCGGCCGGGTCGGGCGGCGCGCCGAACGCCCACGTCTTGGGCGCCACCTCGACCCCGACCTCCCGGATGCGGGCGCGGTCGGCGCCTTCACCCAACTCCATCAGGTCCGAGATGCTGGCCGTGGGCTCGCGCCCGAAGTAGGTGAAGACGTCACCCATGTCCACGTCCAGGTCGACGAGCGCCGTGTCCTCGCCGGTGACCTGGGCGATCGCTGTCGCGAGGTTCGTCGTGAGGAACGTCTTGCCCGATCCGCCCTTCGACGAGAAGATCGAGACGACGTGCCCCCGCCGCGTCCGGACGCCCTCGGCCTTCGCGCCGGCCGTGGCCGAGCGGAGGTTGGACGCCCACGCGATCGCGCGCTCGACGGCCTCCCGGAGCTCGTCCGTCCCCTGCGTCATGTCGACCACGTCGCGGATCCCCGCGCGCATCGCCGCCGGCAGCAGCCCGTTCCAGGTGTGGTCCCGCACGAGCACGATCGCCGTGCCCGGTGCGGTCCGGCCGACGAACTCGGCCAGGCCGAGTGCGTCCGCCTCCTTCACCTCCGGCGACAGCACGAGCACGTCGACCGGGTTGTACGGCCCGATCAGCAGCTCCTCCGCCGCCGTGGCGGACTGGACCCACCCGACCTCGTCGGGCTCCAGCTCGAGCGAACGAGCCAGCTGTTGCCGGAACGACTGCGGCGTCCCGACGGCGACGACGCTGGCGTCCGTCACGCCGCGCCGACCCCCGTCACCTTCGCGTACGGGATCCCGACCGTGGCCGACTGCTTGTAGCCGGGCGACGGCGACCCGTCCTTGTTCGGCGGGAGCAGACCCAGCCACAGCTGCACCGCGTCGTTGCTCGCGTTCACGAGTGCCTGGGCGTCCTCCGGCAGCATGTCGAGCACGAGGTTGGACGTGCCGTTCGCCGGCTTGCCCGTCGACGTGTCCACGGCCGGGTTGGTGATCGACAGGACCTTCACCGATTGGATCAGCGTCACCGTGAAGTCCGCCTGGATCGTGAAGACCGAGGGGCTCGCCAGCGTCGAGGTGTTGCCGTTCTGCAGCGCCTGCGTGAACTTCTGGATCTGCGCAGGGGAGAGCAGTTGCTTGACCGTCTTCCGCGTCACGATCGTGCCCGCTGGGAACGTCGCGTAGACCACGACGTGGTCGTTGTTCTGGATGTAGCCGTTGACCGCGTTCGGTCCTTCGATCTGGACCCCGAGCCCGACGTGACCGTCGGAGATGCCGAGCACGTTCCCGGTCCCCGTCGCGAGGCGACTCGTCGGGATCTGCTCGTTCGCGAAGATCTGCGAGGCCGTCGTCTGGTCCCTGAGCTCGCTCTCGTCCGTGACGGCGCCCTCGACGAGCGTGTCGTTCGGCACGTTGACAGATTGGAACACGCCGCTGTCGAGCAGCGGGTTCAGGGCGGTGTTGGGCGGGATGTCCTGCGACGACACGATGACCGACGTCGTCCCGCCGGTGTTGCCGTTCTTCACGTTGTTCGTGTAGACGACCACGCCGACGGCCGCGAGCACGGCGAGCACGACGGCGATCGCCACGACCAGACCTCGAGACCTCATCCCACTACCCCTTTCGGCTTCATCCCCGGGGGCGCTACCCCCGGTCCGTTCTCCTCACCCGATGATTCTCGGGACGTTCGTGACCCGACCTAAGTCTCATGGCTGGACGTTGATCCCATTGCACGAACCGGCCACGGACGGGTCGCACAGCTTGACCGCCCGGATGTTGCTGAGCGGGGTGCAGCTCGGACAGGGGTTCGACCCACCGAGCCGGACCTGCACGGTCTTCACCTTGATGCACACCGCGCTCGAGTTGCCGGGCGGTGGCCCGCAGTTCCCGTCCAGCGACCAGTCGAACTGGATGTTGATCTTCTGCCTCGTGCCGGTCCATGTGATCGTCTGCGCGTTCGCGTCGTACGTGTACGTCGCGCCCGGAGGCTGATTGTTCACCGTCAGGTTGCTGACGTGGAGCTTCGACAGGTCGGTCGTCGCCGCCGGGCACTGCCCGCCCCCCATCGTCAGGAGCGAGATCGTGGTGTTCGGATCCACGTTGTTCACGGAGCCCTTGCAGGTCGTCTGCGAGACGCCACCCCAGCCGTTCGGACCGCTGGCCTGGTCGTAGACGTTCTGGAGCTCGAAGTCGATGAACCCGATGATGTCGTACTTGTCCGGCGTGCCCGCGCACCCGACGACGTTGCCGTTCTTGTCGACGTTCTGCGTGCAGTCGTCCATCGGAAGCGTGATCGTGTCACCCACGCGGTCGCGCAACGTGTCCCAGTCGGAGGACGACAGACCGCTCACTCGGCAGACGTACGTCGGCACGGGATTCGTCGTCGTGTAGTGCACGGGAAGGTCGCCCGGGTTCCCCGTCTGGTTGATCCAATCATCACGCTGGCTGGACCCGACGTTCGGGCACTGCGCATCCTTGGCGACGTCCCAGCCCTTCTGCGGGTCGGAGACGTTGAGGTTCAGGAACCCGAAGGCGGAGTTCGTGAACCGGTCGTTGTCGTACCACATGTAGCACTCGGTCCCCGGTGGCAGGTTCGCCGTGATGTCGCAGCTGCCCTGGAACTCCGACGTGTAGACGACGATCGGGACCGGGTTCGCCGACCCGGGCGGTGCCCAGATCGCGTACGCCTTCGTCGTCACGCCGTTGTTGTTGGGGAACCCCAAGACCGGCGCGAAGAAGAGATGCTGGTTCTGGGAGTAGTTCACCCGGACCCACCCTGCGCTCGTGGAATGGCAGAGTCCCAGCGGGACGAACGCGTTCGTCGCGGTCGTCGGGTCGAGGCCGGTCACGTTCTGCGCCGCGAGCTCGTCGGCGGCCACCTCCGCGGTCCGGTTGTCGACGGTGCTCGGCAACGAGCACGTGGCGGCGGCCGACAGGGCGGCCGCGTCGGAACCGTTCACGAGCTCACGCCGCTTCCACAACAGCCCGCCGACGTCGACGACGAGCACGACCATCCCGAACATGGCGATGAGCGCGAGCGCGACGATGACGACCGTCGCCCCGCGCTCGCCGTCCGGATCCGAGCGCGCCCGGAGGAACGTCCGCATCATGTGACGCCCTCGCATCGGAACTGCGCGTCGATCGTCGGGCGCATCGTGATCGTCGGGAGCAGCGGGATGTTCAGGGTGAAGAGGCTCTGCAGGTGGGGCGGCGCGGCCGCCAGGTTCTCTTGCACGCGGACCGCGGCGTCGGTCGTGGTCGCGCCGCCGCTCGTGTGACAAGCGGCGGTGGTGTTCCCCGTGAGGTTCGGCTCCGCGCCGGTGAAGGTTCCGCTGTCGGAATACGACACCTTCACGAAGGCGTTCAGGCTGGCCTCGCCGGGCTGGATCGCCCCGTTCGACGCGCTCTCGACCCTCGAGCGGATCGCGTCCGGTGTCGCACCGATCGCGCCGAGGCGGCCGCCCTCGCGCGCCGACGCACGGAGGTTCTGGAGCTCGAAGAACGTCAGACCGAACTGCAACATCCCGAAGATCAGCATCGCCAAGACACCGACGATGAGCGCGAATTCAACGGCTGCGGCCCCGTCCTCACGACGGAGCCTCTGGCGGATCCTCATGGTCCCTTCCTTCGTCGCCGGCCCATCAGTTCTTCGGCTTCCAGCGCCGAAGAACTGAGCGGCCGGCGGCCGCCCGAATCATCTCACGCATTGTTGACGCCACTGCCGATCGTGCTGAACTTGTTGCTCGCTGCCTTGCCGAGGAACGCCACGGCCGCGACGATCACGATCGCGATCAAGGCGACCATCAGCGCGTACTCGACCGCCGTCGCGCCGCCCTCCTCCAGGGCACGCGATCGGAGATCGCTCCACCAGGCAGACACGCCTGTGTAGACACGCAAGAACATCCTCCGTCACCCTCTTTCCGAACCCGGTACCACCGAGACCTTCACGGACGCCTCCTGGCGCCGGAACCCGCCGGTCCCTCGATCCCTTGGGAGCCTCTCCCCCGGGGGATCGAGCGGCCGGCGGGCCGGTCCGCTCATCCGGTGTTACGCGCCGTTGACCGCGCTGCCCACCGTGCTGAACTTGTTGCTCGCGGCCTTCCCGAGGAAGGTCACCGCCGCGATGATCACGACCGCGATCAGCGCCACCATCAGGGCGTACTCAACTGCCGTCGCGCCCTTCTCCTCCTCGGCGCGCACCTTGAGGTCGTTCCACCAGGTGGAAACACCCGTGTAGAGACGAAGGAACATCTGTCACCCCCTTCCCTCCAAGCCCGTTTGAACCGGGACCTCGACCCGGACCCGGCAGCGGATGCTACTCCGCCTGCGGGAACAGTAGAGGGAAGCCAACAGCGCTGGAATTCCGACTTTCCCGGACATCCCGTACGCAGTTCTACGTAGCCAGCCGGACCTGCGAAGAGCCTGGCAAGCGCTCGTTCGACCTGACGTACGATGCGCCGGTGGCCGTGACGGAGGCTGAGCCCGTAGTCGCGCACACCGGCCGCCGCCCGATCGACGTCGCGTGGGCGTCCCTCGTGGTCCTGGTGCCGGCGGTGGTCGCTCTGTTGTCCCGGATGGGAACGACGGACCTGACGTATCACATCCGTGCAGGGGAAGACATCCTGACCACACACGCCCTCCCCCGCGTGGACACATACACGTTCACCGTCGCCGGGCAGCCGTGGCTCGATCAGCAATGGGGTGCGCAGATCGTGCTCGCGCTCGGACATCGGTACGGCGGGTTCGCGACGCTCGCGTTCCTTCAGGCCGTCTTGATCGGAGTTGCCTTCTGGTTCGTCTACCTCGCCTGCCGGGCACGCGGAGCGTCCACGAGGACCTCGAGCTTCCTCACCGTCGTGGGGTTCCTGGTCGCCTCTCCCACGCTCGCGATGCGGCCCCAGCTCGTGGCGTTGCCGCTGTTCGCGGCGATGATGTGGGCCCTCGCGTCGAGGGATACCGCTCCGCGTCGTCTGTACGTCGTCCCCGTGCTGGCGGCCGTCTGCGCGAACGTGCACGGGAGCTTCACGATCTTCCCGCTCGTCGTCGGCCTGACCTGGCTCCAGGACGCGCTCGCGCACCGGCCCGGCTCGAGGCGGTTGCTCTGGCTCACCCTGATCACGGGCGCCGCGACGCTGCTGAACCCGTTCGGCATCGACGCCTGGCGATACGCCTACGACCTCTCGACCAACCCCATCATCAGAGACACGATCAGCGAATGGGCCCCCGTCACGGTGAGCGACGTCTCGGGGCTCTTCATGGTGGGATCGGCGCTCGCGGTCGTCGCCTTCCTCGCGCGTCGGGGTCGCCCGGTCCCGTGGATGACGCTCCTGTGGCTGGCGGTCTTCTTCCTGCTCGCGATGGCCGCCCAGCGGGCGATCGTGTGGTGGGGGATGGTCACCCCGGTGGTGCTGGCCGAGCTGCTCCCCGCCGGAGAGGTTCGACGCGAGGCCGCGCGTGAGTCCCCGGCTCCGGCGATCACGATCATCGCGGCGATGTCGATCGCGGTCGTCGTGCTGCTGCCGTGGTGGCGCCCCGACGACCTCCTGAGTCAGGCGCCTCCCGGCGTCACGGCCTACGTGGAGCAGCACGTCGCTCCCGGATCGAAGATGTTCGTCCACCAGCCGTGGGGATCCTGGTTCGAGTTCGTCACGCCCGATCGTCCCGTCTTCACGGACTCCCGGATCGAGATCATCCCGAAGGACATCTGGGAGGACTACGGGCAGGTCGGGTTCGCGGGCGCGGACTGGAAAGCGGTCTTGGAGAAGTGGCGCCCGGACGTCATCGTGGCGGCCGAGAACTGGGATCTCATCCCGGACCTGTGTGCTCCCGGATCGGGTTGGACGAGGGTCTACACCGACGACGACGGGGACGTGTTCGTACCGGGCACGGGCGGTGGTTGCTGAGCGTCGGAGCCGCCGGCTCGGCTCCTCGATCTCCTCATCGGAGAACGAGGAGCCGGCGGCTTGTGATACGGCCTCTTACGCGCCGTTGACAGCGCTGCCGACGGTGCTGAACTTGTTGCTCGCGGCCTGACCCAAGAACGTGACCGCCGCGATGATCACGACCGCGATCAGCGCGACCATGAGTGCGTATTCAACGGCCGTCGCCCCGATCTCGTCCTCGGCGCGCGTCCGGACCCCTGCCCACCATGCCGAAACACCTGCGTAGAGACGAAGGAACACCCTGCTCACCTCCTGCCGGTCAATCGCTTCTGCGGCCGCGGATGCTACGCCTGCGCGCGCCGGAGCGGAACCGGCGAAAGACGTAGGACTCAGTCGGCCGCGCCGACGGTGACGAGCCCCGATCGAGCCGCCATCCTGACGGCGGCCAGGCGGTTCCCCACGCCGAGCTTGCCGTAGATCCGCGCGAGGTGCGTGGTCACGGTGCGCTCCCGGACCCCCAGGCGGGTCGCGATCTGTCGCGCGGTGAGTCCCTCGGCGGCGACGGCCAGGACCTCGCGCTCACGGCCCGTCAGGCGGAGATCCAGGTCGCGTCGCAGCTCGATGCCGTCGGCGATCTCCCCGACCGACGCAGCAGCCGGTCCGAGCAAGACCATCTCGCGAACCGCGACCTTCTGGATCGCCACGAGGAACTCGGTCGGATCGCAGTTCTTGTCGACGTAGCCGTCCGCTCCGACGAAGAGCGCATGGCTGACCGTCGACGGATCGGCGTTGGCGCCCATCGCGAGCAGCGCGTGCTCAGGGAACCGTTCGCGAACGGTCCGGATCAACCACGACGCGTCGTGATCACCTTCGAGCCCCAGCCCGACGAGGACGACCACACGGGAGCGGCGCACCCTCGCCAGTTGCTCGACGCCGTCGAGGCCGTCTCCCGCTTCTGCGAGGACCTCCATGTCGAGTCGTTCGTCGATCAGCAAGGCCAAGCCCGCGCGAACGACGGGGAGCGGATCGACGAGGACGACGCCCAGCTTCCGGCGGGGGGCCGGCAAGGCTGCCTCGGGGGTGGGTCGCCTGCTCATCTGATCGGGTCCGGTCCCACGAGGGTACCCCCAACGATCCGTTGCGGTCATGGAGCTTTCATGCCCCTGTCTGACTATCGGCGCGACCCACGGAGCCCCTGAGGGCTACCGGAGCTCGATCAGACCCAGCGAAGCCGCTTTGGCGACAGCCTGCACCCGCGTCCGGACCGCGAGCTTGCGGTACAGCTTCGCCACGTGGGTCTCGACCGTCCTCGGAGAGATCGCGAGGCGCCGGCCGATCTGCTTCATCGTCAGTCCCTCCGCGAGCAGATCGAGGATCTCCCGCTCGCGCCGCGTCAGGGACGAAACGACCTCCGAGCTCTCTCGTGCCTGTCGCGCGAACCGCCCGAGCTCGAGCACGGCGGCGTTCTCGAGGGCCGGGTCGATCACGCGCTCCCCCTCCCGGACCCGCCGGATGGCCTCGCCGATCCGGCGAAGACCGTCGGGCTTCGCGAGGTAGGCGTCGACGCCGAACCGCATCGCTTCGAAGACGGCCTGGCCGTCCACGCGCTCCGACACGGCGACGATCCGCCCGGCGAAGCCCCGCTCGTGCAGCCCCCGGAGCACGTCGACGCCCTCCGTGTCGGCCAGGTCCAGATCGACGACCGCGATGTCGGGCTCGATGCGCGTCGCGGCCTCGAGCGCGTCGGCGCCATTGTCCACCTCGCCGACGATCTCCACGTCGGGGAGGGCGTCGCACGCGAGACGGACGACGCCGAGGATCACCGGGTGACCCCCGACGACGAGGACGCTGGTCGGGGCCATCTTCCGCGGAGGCTAGCCGGGGATCGCGATGCCCGCGACCGCCTCAGGCGGTCGCGGGCATCGCGACCGCCCCGCACCGCCAGGCGAGCCGAACGGCTTCCACCTTCGAGTGGACACCCAGCTTCGTGAGCACGTTCTTGACGTGGCTCTGCACCGTCATCGGGCTGATCCCCAGCAGGACGGCGATCTCGCGCGTGCTCTGCCCGAGCGACAAGGACCGGAGCACCTCGAGCTCCCGGACCGTGAGGGACCGCACGGACGCGGCCTCTGCCCGCTCGCCGCGGACGACCCGGAGCCGGGCCACCAGCGACGTGAGGTGCTCGTCAGGGAGTACCAGCTCGCCCGCCACCGCCCGGCGCAACGCGTCTTCGACGTCCTCGGGGGCCGCGTCGGAGACCACGAGGCCGCTCCCTCCGGCGGTCACGATCGCGGTCCCGAGCTCCGGGTCGCGCTCGGTCGTCGCCGCGACGACGCGGACGTCGTCGACCGCCGCGCACACGTTGACGAGGGTCGCGAGCCCGCCGTCGTCGTCACGATCGAGATCGACGACGATGACGTCGACCGGGCGGGCCCGGAACGAGCGATCGTGTGCCTCGAACGGGCCCAGCACTCGGAGCCGCACGCTCCCCCGGAGTGCGGTGACCAGGCGGGCGTGGTCGTCGACCACGGCGACGCAGAGGCGCTCGTCCATCCCATGGAGGCATCGGCTCCCCGGGAGCGGTTCTGAACGCGGTGTGGCAGCCTGAACGGGTGACTTCTGGTCCGACCAATCGACTCGCCCGAGAGGCGAGCCCCTACCTGCTCCAACACGCCCACAACCCGGTCGACTGGTACCCCTGGGGCGAGGAGGCCTTCGATCGCGCCCGCGCGGACGACCGGCCGGTGTTCCTCTCCGTCGGCTACGCCGCGTGCCACTGGTGCCATGTGATGGAGCAGGAATCATTCGAGGACGAGGGGACGGCGCGGCTCCTCAACGAGCACTTCGTCTCGATCAAGGTCGACCGCGAGGAACGGCCGGACGTCGACGGCGTCTATATGGACGCCGTCCAGGCGATGACCGGGAGCGGCGGGTGGCCGATGTCGGTGTTCCTCACGCCCGAGGGGAAGCCGTTCTACGCCGGGACCTACTTCCCCGACGAGCCGCGGCACGGGATGCCGTCGTTCCGGCAGGTCCTCGAGGGGATCTCGGACGCGTGGTCGACCCGGCGCGACGAGGTCGAGGTGCAGAGCGGGCGGGTCCTCGAGGCGATCCGTCGAGCCGCCTCGAGCGACGCCGCCCCCGAGGCCCTCAGCGACTCGATCCCCGCGGCCGCCCTCGCCGGGCTCCGACAGGCGTTCGACCCCCGGTGGGGCGGCTTCGGCGGCGCCCCGAAGTTCCCGCAGCCGATGACGCTCGAGTTCGTCCTGCGTCAGGCGATCCGCGGCGTGCCGGACGCGCTCGAGATGGTCGTCCTCACGCTCGATCGGATGGCCGACGGCGGGATGTACGACCAGATCGGGGGCGGCTTCGCTCGGTACTCGACCGATGGGGCGTGGCTCGTCCCGCACTTCGAGAAGATGCTCTACGACAACGCGCAGCTCGCGTTGCTCTACGCGCGCGCGTGGCTCGTCACGGCGAACGAGCGGTTCCGTCGGATCGCGACCGAGACGCTCGAGTACCTCCTCCGGGAGATGCGCGACCCCGCGGGCGGCTTCTGGTCCTCCCAGGACGCCGACAGCGAAGGGGTCGAGGGCAAGTTTTTCACGTGGACGTGGGACGAGCTCGTCGCGCTGATCGGCCCACACGCAGCCGAAGCCTTCGGGGCGAGACCGGAAGGGAACTGGGAAGGCACGAACGTGCTCCGGGCGCCGCACGGGTCTCATGACCATGACGCGGCGAGGGAGACGTTGCTCCGCGCGCGCGACCGCCGTGTCCGACCCGCGACCGACGACAAGATCCTCACCGCCTGGAACGCGCTCGCGATCCGCGCGTTCGCCGAGGCCGGCCGGATCTTCGACGAGCCGAGATACGTGGAGGCCGCCACACAGGCCGCCTCGTTCGTCTGGGCGAACCTCCGGCGCCTCGACGGCCGGCTGCTCCGCTCCTGGCGGGCGGGCGTCGCGACCGTGCCGGCGTTCGCCGACGACCACGCGCTGCTCGCCGCCGCGATGCTCACGCTCTACGAGACGACGGCGGACGTCACCTGGTTCACGAACGCGCGAGCGCTGGCCGACCGGTTGATCGAGCTCTTCTCCGATCGCGATCGCGGCGGGTTCTTCCAGGCCGGGTCGGACGCGGAGACGCTCGTCGTGCGCGCGAAGGACGTGTACGACAACGCCGTCCCGAGCGGGAACTCGGCCGCCGCCGAGAGCCTGCTGCGACTCTCGCTGTTCACCGCCGAGTCGTCGTACGAGGAGGCGGCCGTGCCCGCGCTCCTACTCGTCGCGGACGCGATGGCGCGCGCGCCGAGCGGGTTCGGCCACGCCCTATCTGCCCTCGATCTGTACCTGGGGCCCTCCCACGAGATCGCGATCGTCGGGGAGCCGGAGGCCGATGGCTCGCGGGCGCTGGTGGACGCGGCGGTCCGCGACCGGTGGCGGCCGAACGTGGTGCTGGCGGTCGCGTCGCCGACGGACGCTGCGAGCCGCACGGCGGTGCCGTTGCTCCGGGAGCGTCCCCAGGTCGCCGGGAAGCCCACCGCCTACGTGTGCGAGCGGTTCGTCTGCCTGGCCCCCGTGACATCACCACTGGAGCTGGCGACGTCGTTGGCCGACTGATCCCTGATCAACCAGGACACCGGGACGGCGAGAACGAGCAGGCCGCGGACGACGAGCAGCGCCTGCGCCACCGCGGCTCGGTCGGGCGCGTACACGACGAAGAGGACGGCGGTCAGGACCTCGATCCCCGCGATGAGCGCGAACCGCGGGCGATCGCCCTCCGCCCATGCGATCGCCCCCCACGGCAGGAGCCATGCCGTGTACTGGAGGGAGAAGACCGATGAGCACGCGAGCAGCGCGGCGACCGCCGAGACGGCGGCGCCGCCGAAGGCGGCGCCGCCGCCTCGGCGCCACGCCGTCACCCAGATCAACGTGACCACGGCGCCGAGGAGCACGAGCAGCCCGATCGAAGCCGCGGCGGGAACCGAGCCGATGCGGGGCGCTCCTGCTTCCGTCCGGATCGGCCCGCCCGTCGCGATCCAGACGACCGTGCCGACGAGGCTCTCGACCTCCCACCCCGTCGCGTGCCGGAAGCTCAGCACGTCGTCGATCGCCCGCCATCCACCGAACCACCACCACGCGCCCGTGAGCGCGAGCGTGAGACCCAGCGCCCACGCGAACGCGCGGCGCCGGCCGGCGACGAGGAGGCCGGGCACGATCACCAATGGCCACAGCTTGGCGAGGGCCGCGAGGGCGATCGACGCACCCCCCAGGCGTTCGCGTCTGCGGACGGCGAGCACGACGCCGAGCGTCGCCAGGAAGACGGGGATCAGGTCGAACCGCGTGTAGATGAACACGAGCAGCGGCGTCCCGAGCCAGAGGTAGCGTTCGCCGGCGCGGCGACCCCATGCGGTGAGGATCGCCCACCACGTCCCCACGTCGGCCGCGAACGCGAGGATGGCGACCCGGAGCGCCGTCGCGGCCGCGTCCGACGAGAGGAGGCCCCGCACCGCGATCACCTCAAGGGGCGCGTACTCGACGACGAAGTCCCGGTAGGGCTCCCCGCGAGCATCGTGGATCGCCTGGAACCGAGCGAGGTCGTCGGTCGGGGCGGCGCTCCTCCAAACCTGGATGGCGACGACGAGCACGACGAGACGGACCGCGAGGAGCCCGATCGTGACCAGCCGGTCGCCGGTGCCGGAGCGCTCGCTCACCCCGGCATCGTATGCGGCGACCTATCACTGGTTCGGTTGATCGGCATGTTAGACAGAGGCGGTGGTCGCGTCCTCTCGCAGACGAAGCAGAAGGAAGAACCTCGAGTGGAGCTTCGACCGTGACCGTTGTTCACAAGCTGCCGCAGCAGGCGCACGAAGTCCCGCTGACTGCCGCTCACAGCCATCTTCACTGGTGACGACCCATACCGGCCATCGCGATGTTCCTCGTGGGTCGACGACGATGAGGACGACATCATGAGATGGAGGTCCGTCTTCTGACGCAGACGCCGGAGGGACTCGATCGGCCCGGACCCACCGACGACAGAGCAACCTCGGGTCACGGAAGCCTGCCGTCGTCGGCCTCTCGAGGTGCGGCACCGGGTATCCCAACTCGATACCGGAACGGTTTCGCATTCACGCTCGGGGTGTTCGCCGCGATGAGGATCCTCCTTTCGGTGGTAGCGATCATCGCGGTCGGCCGGTACCACCCTCCCGTGGTAGGTCAGGCGCTCCCACCGACCCTCTCGCCGGGCATGCACAACGTCGTCACCGGAACAGATCGGTGGGACGCCTTGCGATTCGCGTCCATCGCATCGAACGGCTATCGGACCGGCGACGACGACGCTGCCTTCTTCCCGGGCTACCCCATCACCGTCCACGCGATATCGATGGTGACGGACCTCGATGCACCGGATGCGGCACTTCTCGTTTCGAATCTCGCGTTCCTGGGCGCTCTCTTCGCGCTCTACGTCCTCACGGCCCGGGAATACACAGACCTCCTCGCCCGGAGAACCGTCGTGCTCGTCGCGTGCTTCCCCACCAGCTTCTTCTTCATGGCGCCGTACAGCGAGTCCTCGTTCCTGCTCATGACGATCCTCGCGTTCATGTCGATGCGCCGCGGCAGGGCCTGGCTCGCCGGATCCGCTGCCTTTCTGGCAGCTTCGATCCGTAGCGTAGGCGTCTTGCTGGTGCCATCGCTCTTGATCGAAGCGTGGGGTCGTGGGGAGCAGCGAAGAGCCAGAGCGATCGTTTCAGCCGCTCTTCCTTTAATGGCGGTCGTTCTGTTCGGCGCGTATTGGCAGGCGCGATCTGGCGATTTCCTGGCACCCTTCCATGCGCAGGGCGCGTGGCATCGAACATTCGAGTTTCCCGTCATCACTCTGGGCCACGCCCTCGCGCTGGGTCTCACCGGCCTCGGAAGCGAACTCGGCATCTATTGGACGATCGATCTGCTCCTGACGGCTGTCGTACTCGTCGCGCTTGCTGTCCGTTGGCGCATGATCCCCCTGTCCTACCTCGCGTATGTTGCCGCGACGCTGCTCGTAGTCCTCTCGTTCCCGCTACCCGAGCGACCCCTCCTGTCCGCGCCTCGCTTCGTCTTGGTGTTGTTCCCAGCCTTCTGGGCGATGGCCGACATCCTGCGTGGCCGCTGGTTCTTCCTCGCCGTTGCCGCCTCCGTGGCTGGCTTCGTCGCCGTCTCGGCGGCATTCATGAATTGGGGCTACATGTTTTAGGGATCGAGACCGATGAGAGCTGTGTTCGTGACATGCTCGACGTGGGGGGCGGCTCGCTCGGTATGCACGGGGTGATCCACCGGGCTCTCGAAGCGTCTGTCGTGCAACGACCGATTCGGGGTTGGTGAGGATGGCAGAGCGCATGGATCAGGTGGTCCTGGCGCAACGCGAGGATGTCGTCTCCGAGGACCCCGGTGACCAGGTCGAAGATCGGTTCCACGTCGCCTTTCTGTGGACGGTCGCGTCCCTCATGATCGGGGCTCTTTGGATCAAGCCGCTGGTGTCAAGCTTCTGGACGGATGAATTCGGCACCTATTGGGTGATCAACGGCAGTGCCAGCCAGGTCCTCGGGCGGGCGGAGGCGGTTCAGGGACAATCGCCCCTCTACTACTTCATCGCCTGGGTCACGAGCCGCGTCGCGGGGCACAGCGAGATCGCTCTTCGCGCGCCCTCGCTCGTCTTCTTGCTCCTAAGCGCTGTCTTCGTCTATCGAATCACGCGGCGGCTCTTCGATCTGGAAACGGCGCGGATCGCGCTGATCACGTTCGCCGTGTGGCCTTCCATCGCGTTCTCCGCGTCCGACGCGAGGCCGTATGCCGTCGCGACTTTCTGCACCGTTGTCTCCACGTGGGCGCTGATCCGCTGGCTCGACGACAGCCGGGTGTTGGCCGCTGGCGTGTACGTCATCCTCGCGGCCTCGGTCGCATATGCACATCCACTCTTCGGGCTCGTGGTACCGGCACAGGTTTGGTACGCGGCGAGCAGGATCCGGGAGGGATCGACACGACTCCAGCCGCGGGACATCATCATCGCCTTCATCGCCATCGCCGTGCTGGTCGTTCCGGTCGCAGTCGAAGTCCTGGAACTATGGCGGCGTCGCAACGATTGGTCCGTCGCGAATACCGCGACGGTCCCCTGGATCGTCCAAGTCCTGATCCCTCCTGCTTTCATCGCCGCGGGCCTCGGAGCGGTCGTGTTGGCACGTCCGATACGGACCGGTGCCGGCTTGCGAACGATGAGCTGGCCCACCCGAGTACTGATCCTGGGATGGTTCCTGATCCCAGCTATCGCCCTCGTGTCGCTCTCTATCTTCACCCCGGTCGATCTGCTCCCCGCGCGCTACTTCCAGTGTCTGGCACCGGCAGGTGCGATCCTCTCGGCCATCGTTATCCGGACGTTGGAACCGGATCAGGTTCGCCGCCTCGTGATCCTTCTCCTCGCGATCATGTCCGTGTTGGACTTGGCCTCGCCCTACAAGTCCGGCGACATGCGGGGCGCAGCTGCGCTCGTGGGCACGGTGGCTGACCAAGACTCAGTCGTCCTCGTTCGCTCGGGCTTCGCCGAGTCGATGCAGCTCGACTGGTACGGAGATCCGAACCGGAGCGGTCTCTTCACCGCGGCGACTGAGTACTACCCGGTGCCCGGGAAGGTCGTCCCGCTCCCTGTCGAACTCGACTCGACCACGATCGACTTCGCGCGCTCACAGGTCATGGCGTCGTTGCCCGGAGCCGATCGAGTGGTCGAGCTCACCCCATCGGACTCGCCATACATCCCGTGGCTTGATGAGTTGATGCGTCAACAGGGTTGGACGAGTCACGAGGTCGGTGAAGTGAACCTTTTCCGAGTTATGGAATTCACGAAAGATGGGGCCGATCCAGACGAAGCGTAGGGCGGCTCACGAGTCCCCGTCCTTCTTGAACACGAACAGATTGTTGAGTCCGAGCTCGAATCGTTCGTGCGCTGCGAGCCGTATATGCTCGCTCGACAACAGGGACGGCAATCGCGACGTTTCGAATCCATGATGCTCATGGAGCGACATACCGGCGATGAGCCGCCAGCGGGCCAGCACGCCGAGGATGCCATCGACCGCCGGGGACGGCACCGTCGCCACGAGGAACCCGCCAGGTTGGAGTAGGCGCTCGAATTCGCTCGTCCAAGATGGAAGTTCGTCGGCCTCAACGTGCTCAAGGACCGCGAGAGTCGTGATCAGATCGAAACGTTCGTCGATGTCCCTGGCCGCCGACGGGAACGGCCCGGCGATGAACCGGAACCGGTCGCCGGTGCTGGAACGTACGAGCGTCGGATCAAGACCCACTCCCCTCACGATCCGGTCTGAGTATGTGTTGAAGAGTGAGCCGTCGCCACAACCGATATCGCAGACACGGCTCCCGTGACGGACGTAACCAGCGATCTTCCGGATCCTCCACGCCCGAAAGATCCGGTCGAGGGGACGAAGGGACGGTCCCTGGACCGGCACCGTGAGATTCGTCATCGGCGCGCCTATCTCCACGTCTCCTTCGTCATGGGCGATCTCGACCGTAGTCGTCGCGGAGGATGCTGAAGAAGAAGGCGTTGAACATCGTCTGCACACCAAGGGCGATCAACGTCGACCCGAAGATGAAGAGGCGGCTGTAGCCCGTCACGAGTGGACCGAAGTCCGTTCGGAGCCACCGCCAGGCGACGATCCCGTCGACGACGACCCCGACCGCCGTGAGGACGAATCCCGCGAGGAGTGCCCGTTCGAGCGTCAGGATCTGGAGCGCACGCCGTAGAAGCTTGTCCTCATGCCCCCGGCGTTGATTCACGGCGTACACCTTCGCCATGAAGTTCACGAGCACGATCTGATATCCGACGAGCGCCAGCAGCGATCCCAGGATCGCCCAATGGAAATCCATCCGGAATCCGAAGAACTCGAGTGGCTCGCCCAAAGGCGCGACCAATTGCGCGCACATGAGCAGCAGCCCGATACCGAGCAAGGCAAGGCCAGGCACGAGGAACAAGGCGGTCGGGCTGAACAGCAAGATGGTCTTGAGGTGACGCCACCCGTCCCGCCAAGGCCGAAGGTGCGGAGGGCGGTCGCGGCCATCGGGATGGAAAGTGATCGGAACTTCGGCGATCGTTAAGCCTGACATCGCGGCTCGAATCACCATCTCGGACGCGAATTCCATCCCACTCGCGCGAAGGTCAAGGGAGCGATATGCCTCTTTCGTGAAGGCACGCATCCCACAATGAACGTCGGAGATGTCTGCACGGAAGAGTCGATTCAGAAGTCCGGTCGACACAGGATTGCCGATGTACCGGTTCTTCCATGGCATCGCACCCGGCAGGATCGCTCCTTTGATGCGCGTGCCCATGACCAGGTCGGCGCCCGCACGCAAACCCTCGATGAATGAACCGATCTGGGTGAAGTCATATGAGGCGTCGGCATCTCCCATCAGGATGTAGCAGCCTCGAGCCTCATCGCAGCCGCGACGCAGGGCGCTTCCGTAGCCCTTCTTAACCTCGTTCACGACGCGGGCGCCGCGGGTCCTGGCGATCTCCTGCGAGCCATCGATCGAGCCGTTGTCGACGACGAGCACCTCGCCGTTGATACCAGCGGACTTCATGCCTTCGATCGCTGCGTCGATACAGCCACCCAAGGTATCGGCCTCGTTCAGACACGGGATGACGATCGAGAGGGAAGGATCGGCTGGCTCTTCACGCCCGAACGCAATCCCTGCCTGCCCGGTCGCGGTCATCGTTCGACCACCACGTCTTGGATCTGCCACCGTCGCTCCTCAGCCGCGCGGCCCAAGCCCTGACGTCGGTGTCTCCCGGCGTCCGAGTCTAGTCTTCGGTGATGCGACGGCGAGTCTTGACCGTCGATCGATCGGCCGGCGCCACCACTTCGGACAACTCACCCGAGATCGGACGCCTCGGCGGAGACGCCCACGGAGGCAGTCTCGGTCGGCTGCATCGGCGTCGCGGTAACGGTTCGAGGTCGCGTGAGGAACGCGACGAGGTACAGGCCCGCGACCACGAAGAGCAAGGCCCGGAAGCCGATTAACAGCGACAGGTACTCGAGCGTGCCCCCCAGCATCGCGCCGAGGAGGTTCGCGCCGAACGCCGCGGTCGGATCCACCGTGTCGCGGAACCGCTCAGCGAAGATCAGGTTCGCGACGAAGATCGGGAAGAACGCCAAGGTCGTCGCGATCAGGAACCTCGGGACGACGGAGAAGGACAGCAGCGCGTCGGTCGGCACGAGCCACGCGATCGCGAGACCGGCCAGCAGGAGTCCGAACAAGAGCCTGGTCCGCCCGATCCTGATCCTGCGTTCCACTTCGATCGCGAGCAGGACGATCGCCAGGACACCGGCGAACACCAGCGCGTTCACGAACCACGTCGTCCCGAACAGCAGCGCGAACTGCACGACGGCCTTCGTCTCCAGGAGCAGGAACGCCGCCCCCATGAAGAAGAGATCTACGTATCGCGCCATGGGCTTGAACGTCCCGCCGGCCAGCCAGATCGCGACGACCGAGGCCAGCAGCACCAAGAACAGGGTCGCGAGGTACTTCGAGGGGATCGTGCGCTCCTTTAGGTACAGGAAGGGTCGGTCGTCCGACGCGGGCGCCACCACGGGGCGACCGTCCGGATCCCACACGGTTGAGCAACGCAACGAGGCGGGATCCGAGGAGTCCACGAAGACGCTGAACTGACCGACGTTGGTGGCAACCTTCTGACCTAGGTCGAAGCACGGAGGATTGTGGAAGACACCGTCGAGCGTTCCGGCGAGGCGGTCCGCAAGCCACTGTTCTCGGTAGAAGTTGTACATGGCGAAGGACCCGCCGGGCGAGAGATGGTCCCGTGCCGCCTCGAAGGCTTGCTCGGTGAACAGGTAGCTCTCGAGCCGAAGCGCCGACTGGCCGGCCAACAGCGTCAGCGAGTCCGGGAGTGCGAAGATGATCAGGTCGTACGTCTGGTTGGTCCGCTCGAGGTATGCCCGACCATCATCGATGATCCGGTGTACGCGGGGGTCCTGATAGGGATGGTTCGGGTGGAACTCGACACCGATCGCCAGGAGCTTCGGATCGATCTCGACGGCATCGACCGACTGGGCGCCGTGGGCGAGCGCCGTCGCCACGTCGTTGCCGTTCCCCGCACCGATGACAAGCACCCGGCTCGGTGGGGTCGCCAGACGTTGATAGATCAGGTCGTAATCCTTGTCGCTGCCGACCGGCACGGCCGTCTGGTGTGGGACCCCGTTCGCGTCGATGAACGTCGTCTGGTCCTCATGACCCACCTGGAGCCGGTAGTAGGGGGACCAGATCGTGTCCGAAGGGATGGCCCCGATCGTGAACACGATGAGGACCGCGGCGGCCGCGACCCATTGCAACAGGCTGGGATGCCGGTACAGGACCAGGAACAGCACGGCGATGACCACGCCCCATGAGATGGGACCGAGACCGGCGAGGCCCAACACGGAGAACGTCACGATGCCGGCGATGGACCCGAGGATGTCCAGGCGGTAGGCATCGAGCGCGGGGAAATTCTTGAACCGAACCGCGACGCCGTGGGCGATCGTGCTCATCGTGAGTGCCGTGGCCACGAACACGAACGGCAGCATCAGCCACACGGGAAGGCCGTGCGTCTGGACCCCGAAGTAGACGAGGTCGCCGCCGGTCCTGTCGATCGTGGCCGGAAAGACGATGACGAGACCCGTGAACAGCGCGAGCACGACCGGCGCGTACCGGAAGAGATCCGGGCCGCGATGGGCGCGGAGGAACCCGATCCCGATGCCCAGGAAGCTGCCGAGCAGGATGAAGTTGGCGAAGTACGACAGGTAGACGACATACGCGCCTGCCCAACGGATGAGGACGAGCTCGACGAAGAGCATCAGGAAGGACGCGAAGAA
>Ga0075434_100001690_pt1 | contig 18870 bp, 17 predicted proteins | sample RhiMethybrSRZTD3_FD_75298 | JGI IMG/M metagenome (GOLD analysis project Ga0075434, IMG submission 75298) | Populus rhizosphere microbial communities from Tennessee, USA - Rhizosphere MetaG P. TD hybrid SRZTD3 | ecosystem: Host-associated > Plants > Roots > Rhizosphere > Soil | place: USA... | reverse complement strand
AGTCGCCACAGCAATCGCGATCGTTATCGCGACGATAGCGGCCGGCCAACGCTCAAATCGGCTGTGCACGACAAGGGTCCACATCCTGTCGAGCTCACGCAACGTAGACCAAAAGGGTCGCCATACGCTGATACCACCGCGATGCACGGACGAGACGGCGAAGAACGTTACGGCAGGTAATAGCCAAAGCCCAAGCCATCCGCTGCGGCGCATCAATTCAGCGGGCCACCCTGGCGGCGACGCGCGCATCCAGAGAGCGACCACGTCGTACAGGATGACAATGGCGATGACGAGAAGGAATACGGCGACCGGCACCGGATGACAAACAGCAAGCAGGAACGCGATGCCCCCCAAAAACGCACCACCACGAGCACTGGGCTGCTGCCAAAATCGCCAAAACTGTGCTAACGCGAGGAATGAAACTCCATATCCGAGACAAAAGTTCCAGAACCCCATATAAAGTGCGTGCGAAGCGGCGAAAGGAATTGAAGCCCAAGAAAGCGACCGCGGTGCGGACGGTTCCACTTGCCTCAGAAAATACCGGAACGATAGAGGCACGATAAGAAGGCAGGCAGTCGCTACCAACTTATCGGCCGTCACCGGCGAAAACACGTGCACAAGCCCGCCAAGGATGAGCTGCGATAACCACGTCGGCTGAAGAAGCGCTCCCAGGGTGAAGTGATCCCGAAACGGTGTTTCATTCAGGTGGAACAACAGGAACGCATTGTAGACGTGCGATGGCCCGTCTTGTGTGAGAAACGCGCTCAAGGACCAGACCGGAGTGACCAATGCTGTGAGCAGAAGCGCAAACCCAGCGCGCTCGACCGACGGAGTCAATACTGGGTTATTCTGCATCCTAGCTGCAGTTTAAAGCGTCAAAAATGGGGAGTGTTAGCCACAAAAAGAATCCGTTAATGCTAACACTCCCCATTTTTGACGTTTTTTGTAACTTTGAACCGGCTGCGAGGTCTTCACAGTACGCCAACCTTTTTTGACGAGGAGTGTCTGTGCGAAATATGAAAACACGAATAGTTCCCTCACTAAGCCTGGCAGTACTGCTTGCGTTGTGTTCGACAATTGGAGCACAAGGCCGAAGAACAGGTCCGTCTGCAGGTATGAACACAGAACAAAATGGCCCTGTGACGGAATGCGGCGATATTCGCGTGACCTATGATCGGAAGCCCGCGATCACGGAAGAGTCACAAATGAACCTTTCCTCATCGCAAGTTTCAACCCTGCGAGTGCAGCTTTCCAAAGGCGGCGTTTACGTCAACGGCTGGGATCGCAACGAATACTCCGTCAAGACATGCAAGGCCGCGCAGGACGATGGCAATGCAACAAGCACGTTGCGGGACATCGTTACAAGCACGAATGGAAATGGGCAGCTAACCGTCAACGGTCCCGCTAGCGGCAGCTGGACGGCGAGTTTGATCATTATGGTGCCCCGCCTTTCGACAATGGATATTGAAACTACAAACGGCCCGCTCCAGGCGCGGGAGCTGGCTGGAAATATCAAGCTGAGTGCCTCGAATGGTCCGATTGGTATGCAAAACGTCGGTGGCGCGGTCACTGTGACAAGCAATAACGGTCCGATTTCGCTCGCGGGCGGCAGTGGCGATCAGCGAGTCACTGCGAACAATGGGCCGATCGATATTCAATTGTCTGGAAGTCGATGGGATGGCCCCGGCCTCGAAGTGTCGACGCGAAATGGTCCGCTTTCGATATCAGTACCTGACGCATACGGCTCTGGAATCGCTATTCAAAGGTCGGACCGGTCACCCTTGAACTGCACCGTAGCGGCTTGTGCGGGAGCAACGAGCACACCTTCTTCACCAGGGGTGATTCGGATTGGAAACGGCGATCCAATCATTCGAGTGTCCACGTCACGAGGGCCGTTATCTATTCAAGCGGCCAAAAGATAGAGTCAATTTCAAGCGGGAGTCACCGTGAATTTCAGGTACGCCTTCCGTTCGATCCGTAAGAGTCCTCTTGTGACGATCACGGCCATCTTGTCGCTGGCACTTGGAATCGGAGCGAACACGGCGATCTTCAGTCTCACCGATCAGCTATTACTGAGGACGCTCCCTGTTCAGAGCCCACGACAGTTGGTGCAGTTAGTGCCTGGGGGCCCAGAGATTGGCGCGATGTGGGGCGAGGACCGGATGTCTTACCCGATGTATCGCGACATCCGCGACAAATCGACAGTCTTTTCAGGTGTTCTGGCGTGGTATTCCACACCGGCCAGCTTAGGCTTTGGAGGCAGGACCGAGCGAATCCTGAGCGAGTTGGTTACCGGCAATTACTTCGATGTGCTCGGAGTTCAGCCGACCATTGGGCGCACATTCACCTCCGACGATGACGACAGCTTCGGTGCCGAACCAGTTGCCGTGCTGACTTATGACTTTTGGAAATCCAGGTTCGGCGCCGCCGAAAACATCGTCGGCACGACAATTCACCTCAACGGCCATTCCATGACCGTAATCGGAGTCAGCGCGCGTGGATTCCACGGTCTCGAGATCGGCGATGCGACACAAGTATTCGTACCGATGATGATGCAGCAGCAAATCGCGCCGCTCCTGAACGCAGGGTTTGCTCGATCTGCGCTCGAACTGCGGCGGAGCCGCTGGTTGAATGTCTACGCAAGATTGAAATCAGGCGTCGGAATTAAGCATGCCCAGGCAGCCATTGCACCGCTTCACCGGCAGATCATAGAAATGGAAGTTCAGGAGCCTCCATTTCAACGAACATCGGAATACACACGGCAAGAATTTCTGAAATCGCAATTAGAAGTTTTCGAAGGCTCGATCGGACGATCAGCACTCCGTAAAGGTTTCACTACCCCACTTCACGTTCTAATGGGGATCACCGGTCTAGTCCTACTAATCGCCTGTGCAAATGTCGCGAATCTTCTGATTGCGCGTGCCTCGGCACGCCAAAAGGAGATTGCGGTGCGATTGGCTATCGGTGCGAGCCGCGCGCAGATTGTGGTTCAACTCATGGTTGAAAGTCTGTTGCTTGCAGGGATCGCGACAGTTTCAGGTGTCTGTTTCGGAGTTTGGATGAACCATTTCCTTCTCAATCTTCTCCCAACGGACACCTCGCAACTGACACTTGTGGCAACGCCGGACAGCCGCGTTCTCGGCTTTTCTCTCGTGATCGCATTCGTCACAGCATTCCTTTTCGGGCTCGCACCCGCACTGCAGGCAGCGAAGCCGCAGTTGTCGGACACCTTGAAAAATGAAGCCGCGAATATCTTTAGCGGACGAGGTCAGAGAGGATTGCGAAAGGCTCTCGTGGTTGGGCAAGTCAGTCTATCTTTGCTGCTGTCGATTGCCTCGAGTCTGTTCATACGCACTCTTGCGAACCTTCGCGATCTCGACCCCGGCTTTAGTAAAGACCATGTAATCGCGTTCTCCGTCGACCCGATACTGAGCGGCTACACACAAGAGCGGACGCTTCAGTTCTACCGAAACATGTTGGATCGGCTTCAATCCTTGCCGGGCGTCAGCTCCGCAGGCCAGGCCGTCCAACGTGTGCTTGATGGTCGCGAATGGAGGAACGGCATTACCGTAGAAGGCTACCAGCCTCGGGAAGATGAGAAAGTATTCACGCACTTCAACATGGTGAGTGTGGGTTATTTCAATACCCTGCGAATTCCACTCATCGCGGGTCGCGACTTCGATATGCGTGACACTGCCAATCGACGGCGCGTGTGCATTGTAAACGAAACGTTTGCCCGCAAATATTTCCCCGATGGCGGCGCTACGGGACGTCATATTGGGATGGGCAATAGTCCGGGCACGAAGACGGACATCGAAATCGTCGGTGTTGTGCGCGATGCAAAGTACGACAAATTACGCGGCGATATTCCGACTCAGATGTTTGTTCCAATTGTCGGTGCTGCCCCCGGAGCGGTTGTCTACGTTCGCACAACGGTGGAACCCGAGGGTTTCTTTGGAAGTATTCGGTCCGCAGTTCGTGATTTGGACGAAGACGTTCCAGTATTTGCTATGCGGACGCTCGAAGAGCAAGTCGATCGGAGTCTGATCACGGAGCGATTGATGGCGACGCTCTCCAGTGTGTTCGGCGGCATATCGACGCTCCTTGCCCTTATCGGCCTTTATGGAGTCGTGGCATTTACGGTCGCTCGCCGTGCGAGAGAGGTTGCCATCAGGGTCAGCTTGGGAGCTCAGTCGACTGATGTTTTGGTATTGATAATGCGCGAGGTTGTGGTCGTCATTTTGACCGGCATCGCGATTGCGATTCCAGCGTACTTGTTGCTGAGCCGTTACATACGCTCACAACTTTTCGGAATTGAGCCCGGCGATCCTTTCCACATCGGTATTGCAGCACTATTGCTCCTTATGATTGGCTTGATTGCAGGATATATCCCATCCCGGCGCGTACTGCGTGTTGATCCTATCCGAGTGTTGCACTATGAGTGAGTGTACATGCTTGCTTGAACTGGTGCGAAGAACTCCCTATTCTTGAATGATCAGGAAAAAGTGAAATTGGAGGACCGATGGAAGCAAAGGTAGGGTCGTTCTGTTGGCTCGAGCTAGGTACAACCGATCCTGGCGCTGCTAAAAAATTCTATACAAGCTTGTTCGGATGGACGGCAGAGGACATGTCGATGGGTCCGGACATGAAATACACGATGCTCCGGCTCGGCGGGAAGGACGTAGCTGGAGCATATCAGCTCATGAAAGAGCAAATCGATGCGCACGTCCCACCGCATTGGATACTGTACGTTAGAGTGGAAAACGCGGATGCGGCAGCCGCAAAGGCACTGAAGTTTGGAGGCAAGCAGCTCATGCCTCCTTCGGATATTCCCAACGTCGGAAGATTTGCCATCGTGCAAGATCCGACGGGGGCCAATATCTGTGTCTTCCAACCCGGACAGCATCCGGGGTTCTCCGTGTTCGGGGACGTGGGGGCGCTATGCTGGGCGGATCTGAATAGTACAGATCCGGAGAAGGCAGCGAAGTTTTACTCCGACTGGCTCGGATGGACGCACGAGACAGGAAAAGATGGCTATCGCCACATCATTAATGGGTCGGGTCACGAAAATATGATCGGCGGAATAATGCCAAGGATGCACGCACCTCCGGGAACTCCGTCGCACTGGATGCCATACATCCATGTTGCCGATTGCAAGGCGACTGCTGCAAAAGCGGCTCAACTGGGGGCGAAGACAATGATGCCCGCAGACGTCATGCCGGATGTCGGCACGATCGCCGTGCTTGCTGATCCGCAGGGAGCAGTGTTCGCACTGTACCAGCCGCTGGCACGAAACTGAGCAGCCACAGAAAGCACAAGGGCACAAAAGAGAAACGTCTCTTTTGTGCCCTTGTGCTTTTTGTGGCTAAGATTCTTCCAATTTCAAATCTCTTTCAGGAGCCCACTGATTTAACGGAACACGCTGGATTCACTTGCTGCACTTGTGACCCCTTCTTATAGTTGGCGGTCGTGAAATCACATGTTCGATTACTTGCGGTCGCCGGTTTCATTCTGTCTTTACTGACGCTGTCACGCGCAAATTCGGAGGGACAGCAATACATTGTCGCGCTGAAAAACGGAGAGTCTGTGGCCGCACTGAACAAAGCGCACGGCACCAAGACCGTCGGTCAAGTGCATGACACGTCCATTTACCTGGTTGAGTCGATCGGCGAAGACGACGACAAGGTTCTAAAGGACTTGAAGAAAGACAAGGCTGTCGAGACCGCGGAGAACAATGGCCGTGTCAAGTTACGTTCTGGCAACGAGGCGCCGCTCAGCCCGATACTGGTTCAACAAATGGCGGCACTCCTCGACGGGCAGACACGCACAACATTTTTCGGTACGAATGTGCTCAAGGCATATGTTGAACAGCCCGCTCTCTATGTCACGCGCGTGAACGAAGTACGGAGCGTGAGTACAGGCGCGGCGACCCGCGTCGCCTTTATCGATACGGGTGTCGACTTTGATCATCCGGCTTTGAGGCCGTGGTTGGAACCTGGAGTAGATCTTCTCGGGGAAAATGGCTCCGAGTTGGACGGCCTGTCTCAACAGATGGCGACCCTGATCGACCAGCAAGGAACTTCACTGCTCGACCATCGATTCCTGTTCGTTCTAAACCAATCAATGGCATCCCTGCTGGATAACGACAGTGGGGCAGATGCGTTCCCAACGGAATTCGGCCACGGCACTCTCGTCGCAGGGGTCATTCATGTTGTCGCACCAGATGCGAGAATCGTGCCGATCAAAGCTTTCGACGCCAATGGCGACACAACCATGTTTACGATCATCAGTGCGATCTATCGCACGCGGGAACTCAACATAGATGTCTTGAACATGAGTTTTTCGACCGAGGAAGATTCGGAAACATTGCGGAAGGCGATTTTTGCTCTCCAGTCGGACGGCGTCTCGGTGGTTGCGTCTGCGGGCAATGATGCAAGTGGATCAATGAATCTTTTTCCTGCATCGTATCCGGGTGTAACGGGTGTTGCCGCAACGGACTTCGATGACCGGCTTGCGAGTTTCTCCAACTACGGCAAGGCCGTTTCGGTCAGTGCGCCAGGCGCCTTCCTCGTCTCGACCGTGCCCGGTGGTAAGTATGCGGCGGCATGGGGAACCTCCTTCAGCGCCCCGATGGTTGCCGGAGCAAACGCGCTTTTAGCTTCCGTTCGAGGACACGGCCGCTCGGTTTCACCAATCATTATCAACACGGCGGACTTTATCGACTCGTTGAACCCAGGATTCGAAAAAAAGCTAGGAACTGGTCGAATCAACCTGAAGCAAGCGCTCAAGTGAAGCGCGCTTTACTTTACCGTTCCGCAGGCCAACCAGTATCAAGCGGCTTAGACTTGTCGGCCGTAATCTGCAGGTCCGCGCAGTGGTGGTAGCTATAGCCACCGGGATTATTGAAGCCGTGTTCGGCCATGAATTGCACGATCTGCAATGTGCACTTTTTGCAGTTGATGTTCGGCAGCTGAATGTCTGTTTCAAACGGTTCCATGGTCCCGGTTGGTCGGGTCGAGTGAACGAATAGGCCGTCAGCCAAAATCGGAATCTGCGGAGGACTCTGAATCACGGCTGATACGGATTGCGGTCCACGGTCAGACTCTTTGGTCGTAACCTGCGGATCGGCCGGCAGTTCCGTCGGCGAATTTACCGCCAAAGCGACGCGGTAATGTCCCGGGTGATAAACGGTCTCCTGGACTTTGATGTGAAGCTTTTGACCTCCGACCGCCTTCGTGACCATGTACGTCGGTTTTCCCCAATCTGTGTTGGTACCCCCGCACGGGCCGGCCTTCTGAGGATCTCCACGGTTGTCCTCGATCAGCCACGATCCCGGTTCCAACAGCTTGAAATGCGCTGACGTGGTTTGTGCTGCCAGAGCCAGAATCGTCAGCACCAATGCGATGCGGATGCCGTATTTCACGAAGATCCTCCTTTGCAGATGAAGCGTTCCGTCATTATATAAGGTCGAAGAGCAGCGATAAATGGACATTGATTGCCGTCCGGCGGGCCTTTCCCGTTAAGGTAATATGACGATTCGATGCCGACTTTGGAACGACTCCGCCTCCAAGCAATTTGCCGGTCCCTTTTCGCCCCAACGACACTGAAAGCAGCTCTTCGCCGACTCGGATTTGTTCAAGCGGATCCGATTCGATCTCCAGCCCGCGCGCAGGATCTGATACTACGTCATCGAGTCAAAGGCTATCGCGCAGGTGACCTCGAGCGGCGATATGCTTCATTGAATATTGAAGAGGATGTTCTTTATGCATACGGCTTCATGTCCCGGACGATCTGGCAGTTCTTGCATCCGCGTAACATCAGAGGCATGTCGCAACTCGAGAAAAAGGTTTTCAACGCCGTGCGCGAATTCGGCGCGATGCACCCAAGGGAACTGGAAAAGCACTTTGGGAACACTCGAGTCATCAATGCGTGGGGCGGCTACTCGAAAGCGACAACGCGCGCGCTGGAGCATTTGCACTATCGTGGTCTGTTGAGAATTGCGCGCCGAGAAAAAGGAATTCGAATCTATGAAGCCGTGTCGGGAGTCCAGGAGCAGGTCTCGGACGTCGTACGGTTGCGAAAATTGGTTGTGGCGGTCGCCGGCATTCTGGCGCCGGTTCCCGCAACGAGCCTTATGGCCAATACGGCACGTTATCGACATCTCGGTAATGTACGAATAGTGGTAAGCGATCTCCTGAACTCCGGCGAGCTCGAGAAACAGACAATCGACGGGATAACGTACTTATGGCCGCCCTCGACAAAGCATTCTGAAGAAGCTTCGCGAACGGTGCGGTTCCTCACGCCGTTCGATCCATTGGTTTGGGACCGCTTGCGATTCGAGCATTTTTGGGGCTGGCGATATCGCTTCGAAGCCTACACACCGCCTGCAAAGCGGCTTCGTGGGTATTACGCCATGCCTTTACTTTGGGGAGACTCCGTCATTGGATGGGCTAATGCCCGCCTTCAAGGAAAGGCTTTGAACGTCGACGTCGGATTTGCCGGCAAGCGTCCCACCGGGTCCGAATTCCAATCCGAATTGGATGCGGAGATCGCGAGGCTGGAGACATTCCTGAGTTTGGGAAATGTCGAGAATTCGCTGACGTCTGAGCCGAAGGTGCGGTGAGGATGCAATCGCGGGCTTTAGCGCCCGCGTTGCTTCTATTGTGTTGCCGTGATCCTGTCCACACGGATCGTCTTGGTCTTCGTGTCCAGGCTACCTGTCACGGTCACCTTTTGTCCTGCGAACTTCTCCGGGCCCTTCTGATCGCTCAGCACATAGGTCTCGCTGCCGTCATACAGCACATACATGGCGCCGTGGAGGTCGATGCACGCACGAGTACACTCGGCATCTGTTGACCCCATCCGCATTCGAGAGTGATCACCCGCAGGGCACACACTATCGGTGATTGTACCCGTAAACGTCCGCTTTTCCTGGCTTCCGGTTACGGCAGCAAAGATGAGCAGAGTGCAGATTATAGATTTCACGTTCCTCGTCCGATCGACTGTTCGGATTTCGAATTTTGATTCTTGCTCCGGTTAGCTGCCGGGCGTCATCAGGTGAGCAGCCGACGTGCCCGCATTCATAATCCACACTCCGCCTTTTTGGGGATTATCCGGAAGACCGAGTGACTGCGTCGTCGCGCCCGGCACAGCGATCGTAACGTGCATGCGAGCCTGCGCCTGAGTGGGACCACTCATATGAATCCATACGGATCCGAATTCTGGCTTCGTCCACATGCCGGCCTTCTCTGCGGCTTCGAACGCAGCCTGCATCTCCTTCTTGTCGGCGATCGTCTCCATCTTGAGGCTTTGCGCAACACGCTCGAGATTCGCAATGCTGGTGCACTCCACCGCGAATGGCTGCTGCCCGGGCTGTCCGGATCGATCGTAGCAGACCATGCGATTGGTGCCCTTTCGCAGCGTATCGTAGGTGAAATCCGACTTCCATTTGATGACCGTCGCACCCTCTTTCATATTCCGCGGCGCGGGGAGCAAGGCCTTCTCAATCATTTCTTCTGTCGTTTGCGGGAACGCGACGGCCGAAACCGCCAATATGGTGAATATGACGGATATCATCCTTTTCATCTGAGACCTCCAGGTGCGCATCAGTATAACTGACGAAGTGCGTGAATAAGGCGAATAATCCCCTCCTCACCGAGGAGGGGTGGCTGCGCCAGTAAGAAAATATCGCGAAGCTACTGAAGCGGCGCAGACGGGGTGGTCGCTCACAACGCAACGTTGCTCGTAAGCGACCACCCCGTCCGCTCCATCAAAGGAGGCTTCGCCCTATTCTCTTGGTGTCGCGTCCACCCCTCCTCCGTGAGGAAGGGAATATCCAGCTATCCTCAACCAATTCGTTGACACCTTCATAGGGCTTCGCCTACAGCCGTTTTGCCGCTACGCGAATTTCAGAAGGAGGATATCCAAAATGAGAACGAAAAAGCCGGCTGAAGGACGATGTACTCGTGAAACCGACCTTGACACAGGCGTCGACGACTTTGTACCCCGCCTTCAGAAGCACGCAGGCTCGCTCCATCCGGAGTTCCGTAAGATACTCGTGCGGCGTGCGCCTGAACACTTCCGCAAAGGATCGATGCAGGTGATATCGAGACAGGCATGCTTCTCTGGATACTGCTTCCAGGGAAACTTGTTCGTCGTTGCAGCAATGGATGTACTCTCTCGCGATCTGCAACCGCCGGAACAGTTCTTCTCGCGTGGAAGCTTTGGCTGCCGGCACGCGTGAAATCTGGACCTTGATTTCTCTATAGAGGGCGAGCAGATTTTTCGATAAAACGAGAAAATCCTCTTCAAAGCTACTTGGTTGAAGCTGCGTTTTGCATCGCTCCGCAAGCGTCCAGAGACGGGATAAGATCCGTTGTTTTGGATCACGGTGCAGTCGGGAGAGGAAGTATAAGGAAGACCCTTCCCGCCAGGGTGCGTCGAGAGACGCCTGAAGAGGAGTCGTGACATCCTGCGCGACTTGTTCCACAAAGCCCGTTTGGAAGAAGGCGCAACATGTTTCCATTGGCGCCGGGACATCGATATTCATCGAATACTTCTGGCCATCGTTCAGGATGAGAAACGAGGTTGAATCGACAACGAGGCTGCGCCCGTCCACGTTCCACGTGACTTGTCCGTCAATCACGGTCTTTATAGAGAGTGGTCCCGCAAATGAGTTAACGACATGCCTTCTTGCCAAGGCATTGAGCACTAGATTGTCTCGTCCGAATTGACAGCCTTCAGGAAATAGGTATGGTTTCACGGAGGAGCACGAGCATACATAATCAAAGAGGCATGGTAAACAAGGAACCGACATCGTTCCCCGAATGGGTTGTGCCAATGGCGGCGACGCTGACTCAGGAACGATTCACCGGACCAGAGTGGATTTTCGAGCGCAAACTCGACGGAATTCGGATGTTGGCCTTCAAAAATGCGGCCGATGTGAAGCTTTATTCCCGGAATCGGTTGCCTCAACATTACCCGGCCGTCGCCGAGGCGATTGCCCAACTTCCCGCCCGCAATCTAATCCTGGACGGGGAGGCCGCGTGGGACGCATCAAGCCGCATTGCCTATCACGTGTTCGACATTTTATGGCTCGAAGACCGTTCAGTGATGTCGCTACCTCTGGATGAGCGACGCGAGCTGCTAAGAAATTTTCGTTTTCATGCTCCGCTGGCTCACGTTCCGGAAGTAAAAGGCAAAAAACCCTGGGAGCACGCCTGCCGCGAAGGATGGGAAGGAGTGATCGCGAAACGCCGCACGTCCGCGTATGAGCAGCGTCGCTCGCCCCATTGGCTGAAGATGAAGTGCGAGGCAAGTCAGGAACTGGTCGTTGGAGGATTCACCGAACCCCAAGGCAGCCGAGTCGGTCTCGGCGCATTACTCGTGGGATACTTCGAGGGCGACGACTTTGTCTTTGCCGGAAAAATCGGAACCGGTTTCGACACCAAGATGTTGCTGGACCTCCGCGAGCGCCTCGATAAGCTGGAGATCCCGAATTCGCCGTTCACGAAGGCTAAAGGACTGCCCCGACGCGCACATTGGGTTTCACCAAGAGTCGTTGTACAGGTCGCCTTCATCGAGTGGACCGCGCACGGTAAACTGCGGCATCCAAGGCTGCTGCACATTCGCTATGACAAATCGCCGCGAGAGGTTGTCAGGGAAACGTGGTGATCACCCATCCCGATAAAGTCCTGTTTCCTGACGACGGAATCACGAAAGGCGAACTCGCGGCATATTACGAAATGATTGCGCCCGTGATGCTGCCTCACATCCTGCGTCGTCCCATCACCATGGAACGATTTCCGGCTGGGATTGGCAAAAAAGGATTTCTCCAGAAGGACGTTTCGAAGGGATTCCCCGATTGGTTGCAGCGTGTCGAAGTTCCGAAAAAAGACGGCGTCGTGCATCATCCTATCGTTACCGACACAAGATCTCTGCTCTGGCTTGTCAATCAGAACAGCATTACACCGCATGTGTGGACGTCGCGCGCCCCTGAGGTGTACTTCCCAGACATCTGTATTTTCGATCTCGATCCGTCTGTCGATGATGCCGACATGCTGCGCATGGCAGCACTTGCAATTCGGAATCTGCTGGAGGAATTCGGACTTCCAAGCTGGGTGAAAACTTCAGGATCCAAGGGATTCCACATTGCAGTACCGCTCGACGGAAAGGCAGATATGGGTGTCGTCGAGCGTTTTGCGCACGCCGTTGGATCGTTCGTTGTCGGACAAGATCCGAAGAACCTCACGCAGGAATTTCATAAAGCCAATCGAGGCGTGCGAGTCTATGTTGATACAGGTCGAAACGGCTGGAGTGCCACGCACGCTGCCGCATACGCCGTTCGTGCCAAATCCGGCGCGCCTGTATCGGCGCCGTGCACCTGGGAAGAATTGGAAAGCGGAAAGGTCGGGCCAAGGACGTTCACTCTGAGGAATATGGCGGCGCGGATCGAGGCTGTTGGGGATTTGTGGGCGGACATGAGGAAGCGGCGAAGATCGTTGCAGAGGATCTTGGAGAAGCTGAAGCGATCGAAACTTGTTTGAGAAGCGGAACGGAACGCAAGAGGCACAAAAAAGCATAAAAAGCGGCTGCTATTTTCTTATTTGGTGGCTTTGGTACTTTTTGTGTTCCGTTTGCCTTTCTGACCTTTTGACGTCAAGCGATTGGATGTTTCGAACGCTTCCTTCAGCCAATCCGTTAGCGGCGGTTCGACATAGTCCCGATGGGTGATGTGAACCATATGCGCCACTTTAAGCTTCGATGCCTTGACTGTTTTGCGAACCTGCGGCGCCTTCAGCGTGCGTCCCAGGAAGAACCAAACTTCCAGAACTTTCTTCTTTGGGCGGACAAAGAAGTAGCATGCGTCACGGGAAAACATGATCGAATTGTGGGAAGCGTATATTCGCTGCTCGCCAAAAGAACTCGCGGTTTCACGCAGCCGCTCCCAGGCGTCCAACAGGTCTTCCGAGAGGTCGGCCGTGAGGTTCTCTTCTGTGGTGGTCCAGCAGTCGTGCTTCTCGCCCTCTTCGACCCATTGATGGCAGTGGTAGCACTCTCGACCTGACGCCACCTACCGGTTCCCGGGCTGTGCAGCTCCCGGTTGCGCACCACCTCCGGGTTGCCCGCCACGCGGTGTGGCCGGCGGCAACGTGCCTCCCTCGGCAAGGATCTTCATGTTCTCGAGCGCCTGCGTGAACTGGGTCGTCCTTTGGGCGTTGTCCTTTTCGCGGGCTGCGTCGTCCGGCAGCATCGAGTTGTCGAACATGAGCGTGTAAACAAGCTTCGATGTCGTAGCCGTTACGGGCCGCGCTTCAAGCGTACCGTGATAAAGGTTATACGCCCTACCGGCTCTGACCGGTTGGGTGTATGTATAGGAAAGTTCGGTTTTTCCGACCAGGACTTCGTTTGCCACGGACCGCACCGCACCTACTTCACCATCCTTGCCGGACGTGATGGTGCATGCGATACGCAACCATTCGCCGATGTCGCAATATTTACCGACGCGTTTCCACACTTCGGCAGCAGGACGATTTACCGTAATCTCGAGAGGAATCGTAACGTAAGTCGGATTCGCCACAACAGGGCTGACTGCAGCGCTCCCGGCGGCTGGTGCCTGGGCGCCCGGCGCCTGCGCACCTGGAGCGGGCGCCTGTGCAACGATCACGGTTACCAGACAGATGACCACGAGCGCACAACCTGCAGCTGTTTTAGCCAAATGACTCCTCATGAATTCCTCCAAGTGGTTTAGCCTTCCGGCGTGTGATGACGCACATCTTGGCACAGCCTAGCCGGAAGCATCAACCGATTAACCGCTGGTAGGTCAAACCGGCCGTGCATCGGTTACGGAAACAGGGGAGGCCGTCGGCGTTGTCCCTGGTGCGTCATTGTGGCCGTATAATTTCCGCCATGAAATCCTTCAGACGAAACCTCTTGCTTGTGCTCTTAACCGGCACGCTGTCGTTCGCCCAGAATGCTATACCCAGCTACGTTCAGGTGCGCAATGTTTCTCACGGGACCGTTCAATCCGTCTCATACAAATCCAAGGCGCTCGGCACCGATCGAAAGATGGTTGTCTACACACCGCCCGGCTACGAGCAATCTAAAGAGCGCTACCCAGTTCTTTATCTGCTGCACGGCGCGGGAAGCGATGAAACATCCTGGACTCAGAGGGGCAGCGCGCACGTCATCTTGGATAATCTGATTGCTGACGGCAAGCTCAAGCCGCTGGTGGTTGTCATGCCGTTCGGCCTTGCCGCACCACGAGCGGCCGGTGCTCGCGGAGATGCTGCCGAAAACAAGATGCAGCGCGAAGGTTTCACGAAGGACTTCTTCGGAGATGTGTTGCCGTTAGTCGATGCTAAATTCCGCGTCTTTACCGATCGTGATCACCGGGCGATCGCTGGACTCTCGCTCGGCGGTGCGCAGGCGCTTGCGATCGGACTGACGCACATCGATCTCTTCAGCCGCATCGCGGCGTTCAGTCCCGCGATGGGTGCTTCGAACAATCCGGCAACCGGCGGTGTGGATTTCGAAACGGTTCTCTCAGACACGTCGAAGATCAATAACCAAATCAACTTTTTGTGGGTGAGTTGCGGCACGGAAGACACGTTGTTTGATTCGATTCGAGATTTCTCGCTCCAGCTCGCGTTGCACAAGATCGAACACATCTATCGCATCACGGGAGGAGCGCACGCTTATCCGGTCTGGCAACGGAACCTGAATGAAGTCGCTCCATTGCTTTTTCCGGATTGAAACGGAAGTACGAAAGCCTTTTATGCTTTTCGTGTTCCGTTCCCGATTCTTCTGTTCTACCGCGGTAAAATTTAGGGAGATGAAACAGGCCGAGTTGTTTAGAACGGAGCGGCGCATGCCCCCGGGTTTCGTGTATGAACCCGATTTCATCACGCATGAAGAAGAGGCAGCACTGCTTGCCGAAATCGGCACGCTTCCTTTGACTGAAGCGAAATACAAAGACTACACAGCGAAGCGGCGCATTATGAGCTACGGCGCCGGCTATGATTTCTCCAGGTACCGACTAACCCCGGCAGGTCCGATTCCCCACTTTCTGGAGAAATTGCGTGAACGTGTCGCGCAGTGGGTCAACATCCCGGTTTCAAGATTCACGTATGCGCTGGTTACCGAATACAAGACCGGAACACAACTCGGGTGGCACAGAGACCTACCGGATTTCGACATTGTGGTAGGCGTATCACTCGGGGGCCGCTGCCGGATGCGTTTGCGACCTTATCCTCCGAAAAAAGGGAGGACCGCAGAAACACTTTCGATGGACCTTGAACCGCGATCTATCTACATGATGCGGGGAGAAGCGCGCTGGCGTTGGCAACACAGCATTCCGCCCACGAAGATGACGCGCTATTCAATAACGTTCCGTACCAGTTCGGAACCTGCGAAAGGAGCGAACCTCAGTCGGTGAACTCTCCGGTTGTCGTATGGCTGATCTTGAGTGGAATCTGGGGCTCAACCTGGCTGTTCATCAAACTCGGACTCCGCGACCTGCCTCCCATCAGTTTCGCAGGCATACGATTCGTCACCGCTGCCGCCGTTCTTGCAGCCATCGTGACGGTCCGGCGTCTTTCGCTTCCACGCAAAGCGCGCGACTGGGCATTCATTGCTCTGACGGGCTTTCTCTCATTTACCGTGAACTACGGATTGTTGTTCTGGGGGGAACAGCATGTCTCGTCGGGTCTCGCCGCAGTGCTGCAGGCGACCATTCCGCTCTTCGGGTTAGTGATCGCCCATTTCCTGCTTCCAAACGAGCCGATGAGAGTAACCAAAACACTTGGAGTGTTGCTCGGTCTTGTGGGTGTCAGTGTCATCTTTTCAAACGACATCAGCCCGGAAACGAATCGGGCGTTGGCCGGTAGCGCCGCCATTGTTTTTGGCGCATTTGCTGTCGCGTTGTCCAATGTGCTCATCAAATCACGCGGAGGACAATTCGATCCGCCAGTGCTGGCACTCGGCCAGATGTTTTTCGGGCTTATACCATTGCTTCTTATTGGGTTCATCAAAGAAGGTGATCCGAGGAATTTTCATTGGACGCCCCTCGCCATCATCTCGCTCCTGTACCTGGCATTCGTGGGTTCGTCGGTGGCCTTCATTCTCTATTACTGGCTCGTCCGGCACATGGAGGTGACGAACACAATGCTTATCTCGCTTGTCACTCCCGTCCTGGCGGTACTGCTGGGAATGGGAACAATCGGAGAACGACTGAGCTGGCGAATGGGTATCGGCGGCGGGAGCATACTCGCGGGGTTGGCGATAATTGCATTTAGAGGAACGAAATCAAAAGACCACAATGGTAATTAGCCACAAAAAGAATCCGTTAATGCTCAATTCCCAATTCTCAATTCTCATCCGATGGGAATTCAGAATTGGGAATTGAGCATTAACGGATTCTTTTTTGTCGCTAATTACTTCTTACGCAATGCCGCTAGACTTCAAAGCCGTCAGCACTCGTTCATCTCTGAACGGGATGCGACGGAGCCGAACGCCGGTTGCGTCAAAAACGGCGTTGGCGACTGCGGCGAGCAGCGGCTTGCATACTGTCTCCCCCGCTCCGTAGTGAGGAAGATCGGGCCGGTTCGGGTTGGGATCGCCGTTCACGAGAACTACGTCGATCCTCTCGGGCGTATCCGTGTGCGTCATGCTGGGGTGCGAATTCCAGTCCAAGCTCATGACCTTCTCCGTGTCGAACTTCACTTCTTCGTGCAGGGTTCGGCTTAGAGAGTGCAGCATACCGCCTTCGATCGTGCGCTTCAGAGCCTCGGGGTTGATGACCAGCCCGCAGTCATGTGCGCAGACGAGTCGTTTCACCCAAACGTGACCGGTCTTGCGATTCACTTCAACTTCGGCGATCTCCGCTACTACGGTTGCGCTGCGGAACGTGTAGGCGACACCTCGTCCGGTAAGAATGTTCCCCGTGCCGAGGGGCTTGGGCGAAGGACGAGCATCCCAACCATACGCTTCGGCGGCCGCTTTCAGCGTTGCGATCGAGCGTGCCCGCCGGAATGCGTTGTCATCCGTCGTGCCGGCATTCAGCAGCTTCATCCGAAATTCGAGCGGATCCGTTTTCGCCGCCACTGCCAGTTCGTCGATGAACGATTCGGACGCGAACGTTACCTGCGGCCCGTTCGGATCGCGCAGGTTCCCGGTGCGAAGCGGCGTTTCCCAGATAAGGGGGAGCGATACGACAGAACTAGCCATTCGGCGGTTCGGAATGGCATACATTTCGTTGGGAGTAGCCCCGCCGCCGGGCGCCGGCATGGCACGGCGGCGGCCCATGAGCTGAGCGATAAGAACGGTATCGGGCTCGTTATAACCAAGGTGGTTGTAATCTGCCGCTTGAGAATCGTAGTCGAATGCGATGAGATTTCCCTGCGCATCCAATCCTCCCCGCAGCTTGAACGTGAAGGCAGGACCCTTCGTGTCCCAGGCAGTTTCCTCCTGCCTCATCCATTGCACTCGGACAGGGCGGCCGATCTCTTTGGCAAGATAGGCAGCTTCAAATCCGGCATCATCCGCCGCCGTGCGGCCGTAGGCCTGAGGACCTTCCATCCAGACAACCCTCACGCGATCCCGTGGCATCTGAAGGAATTCCGCGACACCCGTGCGCATGCCGTACGATTTCATGTCATTCGAGTAAATCGTCATCTGGCCGTTGGACGGATCTGCCAGTGCGTGGGCCGGGCTGATCGCCGTGTGTCCCTGAAACGGAACGTCGTATTCGGCTTCCACGACCTTCGCCGCGTTGGCAAGAGCAGAATCCGGGTTCCCGGTGACAGTGGGTTTTTGCGTTGAAGTCGGTGTTGCCGAACGCATGTATTTGAATAGGTCTTCGGAGTTGGGGAACGGGGCTGTCGCCGGTTTTTCCCAATTCACCTTGATTTGCCGCTGAGCGGCAATCGCTTGCTCTTCGCGTTCGCAAACGACCGCGACGTAATTGCCTTTGCTGACGACTTTGATGAAGCCGGGGATGCCTCGCACGGACGCTTCATCAATACTGACGAGTTTGGCTCCCGCAAACGGCGGCTTCACGTTCCTTGCGTGAACCATGCCTGGAAGCTTGACATCACCGGCCCAGGTGAGCGAACCATCGACCTTGGCAGGGATGTCATATCGCTGTGGCGATTTACCGACAATCTTCAGCTCTTGAACCGTCTTTACCTTCGCCTGGCCGGTGGTGTTGTCGATGTTGTTGCCCGTCAAAACGACATTGAATTTCTTGCCACCGATCAGTTCTCCGTACGTGACCTTCTTGGATGCATCGGCTTTTACTGTGATTACGCCATCGCTGACGGCAAGCTGGTCGACTGGTACTCCAAAACGTGAGCTTCCCATTTCCAGGAGGACGCGCCGCGCTTCAGCGGCGACACGGCGCATGGGCCAACCATCAGTTTGGATCGCATCGGATCCACCGGAGCCGCCCTGATCGACGGTAATGTCGGTCGTACCCATAATGCAGGTGGTTTTGTCGTAAGGCATGTCCAGTTCATCCGCCATCATTTGACGGAAGGCGGTGCCGGTGCCCTGGCCGAGATCGGTCTTTCCGACGTAAAACGTTGCTGTGTTGTCCTGACGGATCACGATCCACGAATCGAGTTGTCGGAAATCGGGGTCCGGATACAGACCCGACGCTTGCGCCGCTGTCGTGGCGGCCGTCTGCGCTGCCGCCAAAATGAATGAGTTGTTGGCCGCAGCACTGAAGCTCGCAACGAGAAAACCAGACTGCTTCAGGAAATTCCGGCGGGATGTGGCTTTCATGCGACCACCTCCTTGTTGGAGCCGGAGCCAAAGCTCGCAATGGCCTTCGCGGCACGTTTGATTGCGGCCTGAATCCGGTAATAGGTC
>Ga0075434_100001682_pt1 | contig 18896 bp, 19 predicted proteins | sample RhiMethybrSRZTD3_FD_75298 | JGI IMG/M metagenome (GOLD analysis project Ga0075434, IMG submission 75298) | Populus rhizosphere microbial communities from Tennessee, USA - Rhizosphere MetaG P. TD hybrid SRZTD3 | ecosystem: Host-associated > Plants > Roots > Rhizosphere > Soil | place: USA... | reverse complement strand
CTTCACGTTGTACGTGACGACGGTGGCCCCGAGCGCCCACGGGATCTGCAGGCAGCCCTTGCAGGCGGTGGCCTGGTCGGCCGAGAGCGGCGCGTCGCTGGCGCCGAAGTCGACCGCGCGCGCGGTGATCTGGTCGATCCCGCCGCCGGAGCCGATGGCGCCGTAGGTGATGGTCACCCCTGCCTTGGTGGCGTAGTCAGGCTCCCACTGGGACACGAGCGGGTACACCAGCGTGCTGCCGGCCCCCGTGAGCACCTTGCTGCTCGTCGGGGTGCCGCTGCTCTTCGTGACGGTCGTCGTCCCACCGCCGCTCCCACAGGCGGCCGCCAGGACGACCGTGCCCGCCGCGAACACCAGCAGCGCGGACCTTCGAAACCTCTGCATGCGTGACCTCTCCGTTGTTCGTTCGATAGCGATGAGTCGATCGTGCCTGCGGGCGACGGGGTGCGGGGTTATTCCACGGTGAATGTGTGGTGAAGAGTCGGATAAGCGGGTATTCCCGCGCCGTCGGGATGGTGCGGAAGGCCGCTCCCGTCCCCTATGCTCGGGCCATGCCACGAGACGAGTTCCAACACGAGCTGGACGAGGTCGAGGCCCTGCTGCAGGACGCCGGAAGGCTCTGCGGCCGGTCGCTCGAGATCGTTCTGCAGGTCCTGGAGTCGGGTGACGAGAACCGGGCCCAGCAGGTGATCGCCGGCGACGACGAGGTCGACAGCATCTACCTGAAGGTGGAGTCCTCGATCGAGTCGCTGCTGGCCCGGCAGGCGCCGGTCGCCGTCGACCTGCGCCTCGTCCTCTCGATGATCCACGTGAACCTGCACCTGGAGCGGATCGGCGACCAGTGCGTGAACATCGCCAAGCTCGCGCTCCTGATCCCGCCCGACCCCCCGCTGCCCTCCGAGCTCATGGCCGACTTCACGACCATGGGCCGGCAGGCGCACGCGATGATCGCCGAGGCGATGCGCTCGTTCGGGGCGCGCGACCTGGCCGGCGCCGAGTCGCTGCTCGCCATGGACCAGGTCATCAACCAGACGAACCACGGCCTCTCAAAGCGGATCCTCTCGCTGGCCGACGACGCCCCCTCGCACGAGGTCGGCCTGCGGGCGATCCTGATCTCGCGCTGCCTCGAGCGGATCGGTGACAACGCCGTCGACATCGGCGAGCAGACCGCGTACCTGGTGACCGCCCAGTTCCGCGAGTTCACCGACGCCTCGCGGGCGACGCCCGCCTGACGACGATCTACCGGCGGACGGCGTTTCGCAGGAAGAAGCCGAGGTTCGCGGGCCGCTCGGCCAGCCTGCGCATGAGGTAGCTGAACCAGGTCGGCCCGTACGGGGCCGCGATCCGCAGCGGGTAGCCGGCGCCGACCACCTCGCGCTGGAGCGGGAGCGCGATCCCGTAGAGCATCTGGAACTCGTACCGCTCGGGGGCGACGTTCTCGGCGGCGATCCTGGCCCGGGCGGCCGCGACGATCCGTGAGTCATGGGTGGCGATGGCCGTGTGCTCGGCCTCCGCCAGGCAGCGCTCGAGCATGCGCCCGTAGGCCGCATCGACGTCGCGCTTGTCCGGGTAGGCGACCGAGGCGGGCTCGAGGTAGGCGCCCTTGACCAGCCGCACGTTCAGGCCCAGGGGCAGCAGGTCGGCCAGGTCCTGCTCGGAGCGGCGCAGGTAGGTCTGGAGCACGACGCCGACGTTGTCCACGCCCTCGGCGCGCAGCCGCCGATACAGGGCAAGCGTCTGCGGCACGAGCGCGCTCTCCTCCATGTCGAAGCGCAGGCGCATGCCGCGGCCGGCGGCCCGTTCGAGCAGGCGCCGGGTCGACGCGAACAGCACGTCGTCGGAGACGTGGATGCCGAGGTGGGTGAGCTTCAGCGCCACGTTGGCCTCGAGCCCCTCGGCGGCCAGGCGGTCGATCTGGCGGCCGTACTCGGCCTCATTGCGGGCGACGTGGGGCTCCGACCGGGCGTGATCGTCGAAGAGGCCGGTGACGCCGCGCATGCCGTTGCGGTTCAGCTCGCGCATCACGGCGACGATCTCGTCCAGGTTCTCGGCCGGGACGAAGCGGCGGGCGCCGAGCCGCATGCCGTAGCGCGAGACGACCTTCCCCACCCGGTCGCTCTCGGCCGCGCGCAGGATGGCCGCCCGGGCGGCTCGCTCGGCGCCCCGGCGGACGCTCACGCGTGGCTCCGCGAGGCGCCTGCGCGCAGGACGGCGCGGTGGTCTTCGAGGAACCGCTCGATCGGCGTCGGCGGCCTGCCGGTGAGCTCGGCGACGCCGGCGACGGGCCGGTTCTCCGCCTCGGTGTAGGCCGAGCCGATCGCCGCCAGGTCGGCCGCCCGCCAGGCCGGGATCCCGGCCCCCTCGAGGCCGGCCCGGAACTCCGCCGGCGAGAGCGCCTCGTAGCGGACGTCGCGGCCCACGATCCCGCCCATCCGCCGGGCGATCTCGGCGTAGCCGACCGCCCGCGGCCCGGTCAGCGCGTAGGCGCGGCCGGCGTGACCGGGCGGCGCCCGCAGCACCGCGGCTGCGGCGGCAGCGACGTCGCGGGTGTCCACGAACGGGTAGCCGGCGTTGCCCATCGGCGCGGCCAGCCGGCCGTCGGCGGCCACCGGCCCGGCGAAGCGCAGCAGGTTCTGCATGTAGAGGTGGGGGCGCAGGAAGGTCCACGCCATGCCGGATGCCTTCAGCCGCTCCTCGACGACGTGGTGGTCGCGCATCAGCGCGACCGTGGAGTCCGACCGCGCGCCCAGGGCGGAGAGCTTGACGACATGGCGCACGCCCGCGGCGGCGGCCACGGCGATGGCCCGCTCCTGCTGGGCGACGTGGTCGGGGCTGTCGCGACCGGCCAGGAACACGGTCTCGGCGCCGGTCATGGCGGCCGCCAGCGCACCGGCGTCCTCGAAGCTGGCGACGGCGATCTCGGCTCCGCTCAGATCGCCGGCCGTCGCCTGATCGCGCACCATCGCCCGCACCGGCCCGGCGCCCGCCAGCCGGCGGAGGACATCTCGCCCCACCTGGCCCGTCGCGGCGGTGACCAGGATCACGGCGCCGCGGCCGCCTCGAACCGGGCCCGGACGACGGGCGCGTCGACGAACGGGGACGGGCCCGGCCAGGTGCGCTCGTCGTAGCGGATCTCGAGCACGCCCGGCCGCGCGAGCTCCCGCGCCAGCCGCTGGGCATCGGCCGCCGTCCCGGCCACGCCGGCCGCCAGGCCGAGCGTACGGGCGACGTCGGCGAAGACGGCGGGCACGCCCAGCGGCTGGCCGCCGGTGATCGTGTAGTGGCCGTCGACGAGCACGACCGCGAGCAGGTTGGCCGGCCGGACGCCCGCGAGCGACCACAGCGAGCCGGCGCCCATCACGCTCTCGCCGTCGCCCAGCACGGCGACCACGCGGCGCTCGGGCCGCTTCTCGGCGACGCCCATCGCCACCGCCAGGGCGCTCCCCATCGAGCCGCCCATGTACAGGTGCGGCCCGTCGTCACTGGCGGAGCGAAGCGCCGAGGTGGCGGTGCCGAGCGAGGCGACGAAGAGCGCGTCCGGCTGGGCGCGGAGCAGTGCGGCGACGGCCTGGGTCGGGTTCACGGGGCGAGGTCCAGCTCGGGCTCGAGCACGATCGGCGCCAATTGGCGCGCGCCGTCGGCGACATCCAGCGCGCCGCGGGCCAGCATCCCTGCGTCGCCCGGCCGGCGCAGGCGGAACACCTGGACTCCGAGCAGCTCGAGCATCGGCACGGCGGTGCGGCCGAGGGTCATCTGGGCCGGGTTTCGCTCGCCGAGGGCGCCGCGCATCGACAGGATCAGCGGGAACCCGAGCCCGTAGGGGACGACCAGCGACCCGATCGCGTTCAGCGAGTTGCCGAGGCCGGAGCACTGCATCAGCACGAGCGGCGTCCCGCCGGCGGCGCGAAAGCCGGCCGCCCAGCCGACGCACTCCTCCTCGCGGGTGAGCGTGCGCACGGGCACGGCGAGCGCGTCGAGGGCCTCGGCGACCGGCGCGAGCCGCTTGTCCGGCACCCACGCGGCGGCCTCGACGCCGCCATCGGCCAGGGCGCGGGCGAGCTCCGCCTGCCAGGTGGTGGCGGCTACCTCCGTCACGCCGGCGGGCTCTGGCGGATCTCGAGCACCACGCCGGCCCGGTCGGCCGTGTCGTAGTAGGTGAACCCGCTGCCGTTGGCGCGGCGTCCGCGCATCAGCGGCTCGACGCCCAGCCCGGCCGCCTGCGCGTCGGCCGCATCGGCGTCGGGCACCTCGAAGCCGACGTGGAAGACGCCCTCGCCGTGCTCGTCCAGGAACCGCCGCTGCGGCGTCGGCTCCGGCCCCGGCTGGACGAGCTGGAGCTGGAAGTCGCCGATCCAGGCGTAGCGGTAGTCGAGCTTGCGGAAGCCGTCGGGGTCGGGCACCTCGAGCGTGGTGAACTCCTCCAACGGCGGGTAGTCGTGCCACGGCCCGATCCCGACCGACTCGTAGTAGGCGATCGCGGCGTCGATGTCGTGGACGGCGATGCAGATGTGGTGCACCTTCGCGAACGGCGTGTTCACGACCGCTCCGGGAAGGTCATCGAGGGGTAGCGCCAGTCGCGCGGGGCGATGAACATCTCCTTCGTCGCGCGCATCGACACCCACCGGCTCAGGTTCCAGAGCGACGTCGCCTTGTCGTTCGTCCCCGACGCCCGCGAGCCGCCGAACGGCTGCAGGCCCACGACCGATCCCGTCGGCTTGTCGTTCACGTAGAAATTGCCGGCCGTGTGGCGCAGCGCCGCGGCGGCCTCGATCACGGCCCGGCGGTCGTTGGCGAAGACCGCGCCGGTGAGGGCGTACGGGCTCTGGGTGTCGACCTGGCGCAGGAGCTCGTGCCAGCGGTCGTCCGGGTAGACGAAGGCGGTCATGATCGGCCCGAAGAGCTCGTCGGAGAGCAGGCGGAAGCCGGGGTCGTCGGTGCGGACGACCGTCGGGTCGACGAACCAGCCGGTGCTCGGGTCGAGGTCGCCGCCGACGACGATGTCGGCCGCCGCCCGCGCCTCCTCGATCGCCTTCCGGTGCTTGGCGAAGGCGTCGCCGTCGATGACCGCGCCCACGAAGACGCTCGGGTCGGTCGGGTCGCCGACGCGCAGCTGCGGCACCTCCGCGTGCAGCCGCTCGCGCAGGCCGGCCCACTGGCTCTCCGGCACGTACGTGCGTGACGGGGCCGAGCACTTCTGGCCCTGGAACTCGAAGGCGCCGCGCACGATCGACGTCGCCAGGGCGTCGGGGTCGGCGCTCGCGTGGGCGACGATGAAGTCCTTGCCGCCGGTCTCGCCGACGATCCGCGGATAGTTGCGGTAGCCGGCGATGTTCGCGCCGATCGTGCGCCAGATCTCCTGGAACGTCTCGGTCGAGCCGGTGAAGTGGACGCCGGCGAGATCGCGGTGGGTGAGCGCCACCTTGCCCACCTCGGGGCCGTCGCCGAAGACGAGGTTGATGACGCCGGGCGGCAGGCCGGCCTCCTCGAGCATCTGCAAGACGGTCCAGGCGCACAGCTCGGCCTGCTCCGCCGGCTTCCAGAGGACGACGTTCCCCATCATGGCCGGCGCGTAGGCCAGGTTGGCGAGGCACAGGAAGTTGAACGGGGTGATCGCGAGCACGAACCCCTCGAGCGGCCGGTACTCCATCCGGTTCCACGTGCCCGGCAGCGACTCGGGCTGCATCTCGTACATCTCGCGCATGTAGCGGACGTTGAACTGGAGGTAGTCCGCGGTCTCGCAGGCGGCGTCGATCTCGGCCTCGCGCACGGTCTTCGAGAGGTTCAGCATCGTGACGGCGTTCAGCCTGGCCCGCCAGGGGCCGCGGGCGAGCTCGGACGCGCGCAGGAAGATCGCCGCCCGGTCCTCCCACGCCATCCGCGACCAGTCCTGCCACGCCTCGGCCGCGGCCGCGATGGCCGCCTCGACCTCGGGCGCGCCGGCCCAGTGCGCCTGCGCCAGCGCGCGCCGGTGGTCGTGGGGGACAACGACCGGGTGCAGGCGGCCGGTCTCGACGTCGCGGCCGCCGATCCGCAGGGGCAGCTCCGGGGAGGACGCCTGGATGCGGGCGAGCTCCGCATCGACGGCGGCCCGCTCGGGCGACCCTGGCGCGTAGTCGAGCGGGAGCTCGTTGCGGGTCGCGGGGAGCGAGAAGAGGGCAGGTGCGGAGGTCAAAGCGGCTCCTCGGGCGGTGCGGTGGCCTTAGCGGTCATACCATAACACGGGCCGAGGTGCTCGCCGGAACGCCTCGGCAATTGACATACGCCCTGAGTGCCAATTGGCGGAGCGGAGCTAGCCGTTGGTGCGCCGGTTCCACGCCTCGACGTGCGCGCGCATCCGCATCCGCGCGACCTCGGGGTCGCCGGCCGCGATCGCGGCGGTGATGGCGGCGATGTCGTCTGGGATTGTGGTCGTGAGGTGCTCGTCGGCGGCGGCCGGGCGCACGAGCGCCTCGTGCCGGCGCAGAACGGCGTCGTGGATTCCGAGCGCGATGCCGATGCGCAGCCGGTTCTTGGTCGCGCGGGCGAGCGCCTCGTGCCAGCGCACGTCGATCCGCGCCAGCTGGCCTCGCGCACCACGCTTCTGGCTGGCGGTGCGGGCGTCGGCGACGAGCGCCTCGAGCGCCGAGATGTCGCCCGCGTCGGCGCGCCGGGCGGCCCACGCGGCGTTCTCGCCCTCGAAGTCCACCCGGAACTCGGCCAGGTCCTCGAGCGACGCGCCGCGCAGGTTGACGAGCGCCGCCAGGGCATCGCCGACCGTCGCCTCGGACGGCGTGACGGCGTAGGAGCCGCCGCCCTTGCCCGGGCGCACCTCGATCAGGCCGGTGGCCTCGAGCGAGCGCAGCGCCTCGCGCAATGTCGGCCGGCCGACACCGAAGCTCTCGCACAGCTGGCGCTCGCCGGGCAGACGGTCGCCGGGCCGGATGCGCCCGGAGAGGATCGCCTCCCGCAGCTGCTCGAGCACGTCGTCGAACGAACGCGACCGGCGTGTCCGTTGCGCCTCAGCGGCCATCGCACAAGGTTAGCGGCCAGACCATTCAGCGACTCCGGAGCTCGGCCCGGCGCAGCTTGCCGCTCGCCGTCCGCGGCAGCTCGGCGACGAACTCGACCACGCGCGGATGCTTGTAGGGGGCGGTGAGCCGCTTGACGTGCTCCTGCAGCTCGCGGCCGAGCTCGTCCGACGGCGCATGTCCGGGCGCCGGGACGACGACCGCGCGGACGATCTCGCCGCGGTCGGGGTCGGGCATGCCGACGACGGCGGCCTCCGCGACGGCCGGGTGGGACTGGAGCACGGACTCGACCTCGAACGGGCCGATGCGGTAGCCCGACGAGATGATGACGTCGTCGGTGCGGCCCTCGAAGTAGAGATAGCCGTCGTCGTCCTGACGGACGCGGTCGCCGGTGCGCCACGGCTGCGAGCGGCTGGCCGTTGGCTCGCCCAGGTAGCCGGTGAAGAACGTCGGCACGCTGGCCGGGTCGACCACGAGCTCGCCGTCATCGACCCACATGCGCACGCCGGGGAGCGGCCGGCCCATGGAGCCCGGCCGCGTCTCGCCGGGCCCCGGCGGTGCGGTCAGGTGCGCCGTCTCGGTCTGTCCGTAGCCGTCCAGGATGGCGAGGCCGGTCGCCGCGCGCCAGCGCTCGAGCGTCTCGGCGTCGAGCGCCTCGCCGGCGGCGACGAGCCGGCGCAGCGAGGCGGGCGCCCGGATCGGGACGCGCCTGGCGACCAGCCGGTATTCCGTGGGCGACATGCAGAGCACGTTCACCCGCTCGCGCGCGAGCACGTCGAGCCGCTCGGCGGCGTCGAACCGGGCGTCGTGCAGCACGCCCGCGGCGCCGCGCAGCCACGGCGCGACGAAGGCGTTGCGGGCGCTCTTCGACCAGCCCGACGACGCGGTGCACCAGACGACATCGCCCGCCTCGGCGCCCAGCCAGGCCCGGGCCATCAGCTCCTGCCCGGCCAGGTAGCGGTGGGGGTGGACGGCCGCCTTCGGCCGGCCGGTGGTGCCGCTCGTGAAGACGATCAGCGCGGGCGCCTCGGGATCGAGCTCGACCGGCGGCGCGGGATCGGCGGCGTAGATCGACGGGTCGGGGATGACGATGACCGTCGCCCGCTCCCGGGCGTCGGTTCGGTCCAGCTCGGCCAGGTTGCGCTCGTCGGCGATCACCACCTTCGGACGGACGATGTCGAGCCGGGCCTGCAGGTCGGCGGCCCGCAGCTGCTCGGTGCACGGCAGCACGACCGCGCCGATGCGGAAGCAGGCGACGAGCGCGAGCGCCCACTCCGCGCGGTTGCCGACGAGGGTCATGACGACATCGCCCGCCTCGACGCCCTCCCCCCGCAGCCGCCCCGCCAGGCAGGCCGAGGCGCGCGAGACCTCGGCGAACGCCCACTCGCGCCGGCTCCCGTCGCGGCCGAGCTCGATCAGCGCCGGCGCGTCCGCGGGCGCCGCGTCGACGACGTCGCGGGCGAAGTTCACGCGTCAGCCGAGCACGAAGGGGTCGCGCGTCGCCCCGGTCAGCTCGACCCAGATCGACTTCGTCTCCGTGAAGCCCTTGATCGCCTCGAAGCCGTTCTCGCGGCCGATCCCGGAGAGGCCGAAGCCGCCGAACGGCACGGCGTAGGAGAGCACCCGGTAGCTGTTCACCCAGACGGTGCCGGCGCGCAGGCGGCCGGCCACGCGATGGGCGCGGCGCACGTCCGACGTCCACAGGCCCGCGGCGAGACCGTAGGCCGTGCCGTTGGCGATCGCGACCGCCTCGTCCTCGTCGCGGAACGGCTGGACAACCAGCACCGGCCCGAACACCTCCTCCTGGGCGATCGTCGCCTCGGGCGCGACGTCGACGAGGATCGTGGGCGCGGCGAACCGGCCCCGCTCCGGCAGCGTGACGCCGTTCCCGGCGCCGACCAGCACGCGGGCGCCGCCGTCGACGGCCTCGCCGACCATCGCCGCGATCTTGGCGTGCTGGGCCTCGGTGGCGATCGGGCCCATCTCGGTCTCGGGATCCTTGGGGTCGCCGAGCTTGATCGTCCGGGCGCGGGCGACCAGCCGCTCCAGCAGCGCCTCGCGCACGTCCTCGTGCACGACCAGGCGCGACCCGGCGATGCAGGTCTGGCCGGTGGCGGCGAAGATGCCCGCCACCACGCCGTTCGCGGCCGCCTCGAGGTCGGCGTCGGCGAAGACGATGTTGGCGGACTTGCCGCCCAGCTCGAGGTCGGTCGGCGCCAGGTGCTCGAGCGCGCTCTTCGCGACGGCGATCCCGGTGCGGGTCGAGCCGGTGAACGAGATCTTGTCCACGCCGGGATGGGCCGTGAGCGCCTGCCCGGGCGCCGGGCCGCTGCCGGTGACGACGTTCACGACGCCCGCCGGGAAGCCGGCCTCGGCGATGCGGCGGCCGAGCTCGAGCGTCGTCACGGGCGTCGCCTCGGACGGCTTGATGACCACCGTGCAACCGGCCGCGAGCGCCGGCGCAAGCTTGAACATCGTCAGGAAGAGCGGCGAGTTCCAGGGCAGCAGCAGCCCGACGACGCCGATGGGCACGTGCTGGGTGTAGACCAGGAAGTTCGGCTTGCCCGAGGGGATGACCGAGCCCTCGATCTTGTCCGCGGCGCCGGCGAAGTAGTCGATGTGATCGGCGATCGCGGCCGTCTGGGCGCGCGTCTCGCGCAGCAGCTTGCCGTTGTCGGTGCTCTCGAGCACCGCCAGCTCCTCGGCGTCGCGGCGGAGGATGTCGGCCAGCCGGTGCAGCAGCCGTCCCCGCCCGCCCGGCGTGAGGTCGGCCCATGCCGGGTCCGCCAGCGCGGCCCGGGCAGCGCGGACGGCGGCATCGACGTCGGCATCGCCCGCCTCGGGCACGCGCGCCCACGCGGCGCCCGTGGCCGGATCGACCGTCTCGAACGTCTCGCCGGAGACGGCGTCGACCCACTCGCCGCCGATGAAGAGCTGGTAGTCAGGCACGGCCACCCAATGGTTTTACCATAAATCTGGCGGGGCGGACGGACACCGTTTGGTCTCCACCATTTCCCCGCGGCTTCACCCGGCGGCTGCGACGCTTCGGAGCGTGCCCACACGATCCCGACCGCCCCGCCGCCCCCTCCTCTGCGAGCTGCACGCGCACTCGACGTGGAGCGACGGAGAGCTCGGCCTGGCAGACCTGGCCGGCCTCTACGGCGCACGGGGATTCGACGTTCTGGCGATCACCGACCACGTGGTCCGTGCCGACGACGCGTCCTCCCACGCGGTCGACGAGCACGCGTTCGCGGCGTACCTCGAGGCCATCGGCGGAGTGGCCGAGCGGGCGCTGCGCGACCACGGGATGCTGGTGATCCCGGGGCTCGAGCTCACGTACTCGGACGAGGATCCCGACGCGGCGGTGCACGCCGTCGCCGTCGGGCTACGCCGGTACGTCGGGGTCGACGGAGGGCCCCGGGCGGCGATGGCGGAGGCCCGCGCCGCGGGCGCCGCCATCATCGCCGCCCACCCGCATTCCGACGAGCTCGACCCCACCCCCGGCCGCACGACGCGCGGCGTCTACGCCGACCCGACGCACATGCGCGAGCTGGTCGACCGGTACGAGCTCGTGAACCGCCACGACGTGTTCCCCTGGGTGGCGCAGGAGCGGCTGCCGAGCGTCGCCTGCGGCGACGCCCACCTGTCGGAGCACGTGTTCACGTGGAAGACGCTGCTTCCCTGCGAGCAGAACGAGGCGGCGGTGTCCGCCTACCTGCGGTCGGCCGCGCCGGCGCACCTGACCCGGGTCGATGCCCCGGCGGCCACCGCTGCGCACGCCGCCTGAGCTCAGCCCAGGTGGGCCGTGATGAGCGGCGTGACCAGGCCGGGCTCCTCGACGTTCACGAGATGGGCGCCGCGGTCGAGCACCTCGAGCCGCGCGCCCGGGATGAGCCCGGCGATCGTGCGGGCGTGGGCGGGCGGCGTCGACGGATCGCCCTCGGCCGCGACCACGAGCGTCGGGGCCGTGATCGACGGCAGATCCGGGCGCTGGTCCATGTCCTTGATCGCCTCGCAGCAGCCGGCGTAGCCCTCGGCCGGCGTCGACGCGAGCTGCGCCCGGATCGCCGCGACGACGTCCGGCCGGGCAGCTGTGAACCCTGGCGTGAACCAGCGGGCGACCACGGTGTCGGCCACGGCGCCCATCCCCTGGCGGCGGACGAGGGCGGCCCGCTCGGTCCACGACTCCGGCGGGCCCATGATCGCCGAGGTCGAGCACAGGACGAGCCTGTCGACCCGTTCCGGCGCGTGTGCCGCGACCCACATCGACACCATCCCGCCAAGCGACACGCCGCACAGCGATGCCCGCTCGATGCCGTGCCGGTCGAGCAACGCGACCAGGTCGGCGCCCAGGTCGGCGATCGAGTAGGGCGTCTCCGGGACGGGCGAGCGGCCGTGGCCGCGCATGTCGTAGCGGAGCACGCGCCGGTCGCGGGCGAGGACGGCGGCCTGCGGCTCCCACATCTCGAGCGTCGTGCCGAGCGAGTTGGAGAGCACGACGACCCCGGCCTCGTCCGGCCCCGCGAACGTGTGGTGCACCGCGCAGGCTGTCATGGCAGGGATGAAATCACGTCTCGACTACGGTTCGGGGCGATGGCCGAGACGATGCGCGCAGCCGTATACGAGCGCTACGGGCCGGCGCGCGACGTCCTTCGCGTGACCGAGATCGAACGGCCCGAGCCGGGGCCCGGCGAGGTGCGCGTGCGCATGCGCGTGTCCGCCGTGAACCCCACCGACTGGCGGGTGCGCAGCGGCTCCCAGGGCGGCGGCAACCCGCCCTTCCCCTACCTGGTGCCGAACCAGGACGGCGCCGGCGAGATCGACGCCGTCGGCGAGGGCGTGGACGCCGGGCGGGTCGGGACGCGCGTGTGGGTCTGGTTCGCCGCCCACGGCCGCCAGCACGGCAGCGCCGCCCAGTGGCTGTGCCTGCCGGAGCGGCAGGCGGTGCCGTTGCCGGCCGGCGCGTCGTTCGAGCTCGGCGCCAGCCTGGGGATCCCCGCGCTGACCGCGCACCACTGCCTCTTCCGCGACGGGGCGATCGACGGTCGCACCGTGCTCGTCGCCGGCGGCGCCGGCGCCGTGGGCCACTTCGCGATCGAGCTCGGCCGCCGCGGCGGTGCGCGCGTGATCGCGACCGTGAGTTCCGACGAGAAGGCCGAGCTCGCCCGCAAGGCCGGCGCCGACACGACCGTGAACTACCGGGCCGACGACTGCGCCGCGACGATCCGGGCGGCCGCGCCCGAGGGCGTCGACCGCGTCGTCGAGGTCGCGCCGGCGGCCAACGCGGCGCTCGACGCGGAGGTGATCGCCCCGAACGGCGTCATCGCCATCTATGCGGCCGACGGCGAGCTGGCGACGCCGGTGCGGCCGCTGATGGTGCGCAACGTGGCGCTGCGCTTCGTGCTCGTCTACAACGTCGCGGCCGAGTGGCTGGCCCGAGCGGTCGACGACGTGAGCGCCGCGCTCGCGGCCGGCGACCTGAGCGAGCTGCCGACCCACCGGTTCGCGCTCGACGACATCGCCGCCGCCCACGAGGCCGTCGAGAGCGGCGCCGTCGGCAAGGTGCTCGTCGACATGCCCTGAGCGCGGGTTTCACCGCCCATTCGCCACACGTTCACCGCACCGACACCGGCGCGGGCCGCACACTGCAGGCATGCGCACACGAACGTCAATCGAGACCGAGCCGGTGCGCGCGGCGCTCGACCGGCTCGACGACGAGGTCGCCGGCCACGGCCGCGCGATCCAGACGGCGGCCGCCGCCCGCGCCGTTGGCTGCACGGTGCCGTCGTCGCGGGCGGAGGGCGCGGCCCTCGCCCGCCGGGCCGGCGCGCTCGCCGACCGGGCGGTGACCGCCGAGGGCCGCGACCACGACCGTGCCCGGGCCCTGCGCAAGGTGGCGGGCCACCTGCACGCGCTCGACGTCGAGCTGGCCGATCCCACGCTGGGCGGCGAAGGGCTCGAGGTGGTGGCCAAGGCGCTCGCGGCCGCCCTCGACGTGTTCGCCCGGCCGGACATCCGCGGCCTGGCCCGGCTGCAGGACCGGGTCGACCTGCTGCTCGACCACGTCGAGCACCACTCCGGCCTGCGCCGGGTGGCGGTGCACCTGCTCGGGATCGGCACGGCCGCGGAGTTCTCGTGGGAGAGCCACCCGCACCTACGCCGGGCCGAGCTCGTCGGTTAGCCGACCGCGGCCTCGTCGACGAACCACTCCGCGCCGGGCACCATCCCGGCCGGGAGCTGCTCGCCGGCGCGGATCCGGGCGAGCGCCGGGGCCTTGGTGGCGCCGGAGACGAGGAAGATCGTCCTCCGCGCCGCGGACAGGGCGGGGAACGTGAGCGTGTGCCGGGCCATACCCTGGACGACGTCCGGCGGGTCGATCACCCAGCGCTCGTCCTCGTGCAGCGACACCGAGCCCGGGAAGAGCGACGCGGTGTGGCCGTCGTCGCCCATGCCCAGGAAGAGCAGGTCGAAATCGGGCCGATCGCCGAAGAACGACCGCAGCAGGCCCTCGTACTCGTCGGCATCCGTGATCGGGTGCACCCTGGCCGGATCGACGGGGACATGCTCGAGCAGTGCCTCGCGGGCGGCGTGGTAGTTCGAGCGCGGATCGTCCAGCGGCACCTGGCGCTCGTCGCCGAAGAACACGTTCAGGCGCGGCCAGTCCACCCGGCCGGCGTACTCGGGCGAGGCCAGCAGGCGATGCATCGCCTGCGGCGTCGAGCCACCGGTGAGGCACAGCGCCGGCCGGTCGCCGGCCGCGGCCGCCTCGACGAAGGCGTCGGCCGCCTGCCGGGCGAGGTCGGCGCCGTCCTTGCAGACCGTCAGGTTCATGCCGTCCGCCCCACCGCCGAGGCGAGCGCCGCCTCGAACACCTCGTCGGCGGCGCGGATGTCGAGCGCCCGGCCGAGCAGGGTCGATGGGTCCAGGATCGGCAGCACGATCGGGTGCTCCGTCGTCCCCGGCCCGTAGGCGCGGCCGACGTGGTCGCGGGCGTGCCGCTCGATGACGTACTCGGAGCTGCCGCAGCGCACCGCCACCCGCTGGACGTGGATGTCCTCGTCGTGCTCGAGCACGACGTCGCGATCCAGGCGCGAGCACAGCCAGCCCGCCAGCAGCCGGGCCTCGTTCACCGGCGCGGCGACGGACACCGCCTGGACGTCGTCCAGCGCGGCCGCGACCGCGACCGGGTCGAAGACCGACGCGATCGCCTCCCGCCACGGCTCCAGCCGCAGCCAGGCGAGGTCGGTCACCCACGAGTCGAGCCGTCCGACCCCGGCGACGCCCTCGAGCGACGACACGCTGGAGTCGACCACCGTCGACGACGACAGCCGGGCGAGGTCGGCCAGGACGACCTGCCCCGCCGGGATGGGCCCCTGCCACCAGGTGAACGTCGGCAGATCGGTCACGAGCAGCGAGAGCACGGCGCTCGGCAGCGCATCGGCACGGGCCGTGAGGAAGATCTGCTCCGAGCACACCTGCTGCATGCCGCTGCCCAGCCAGCACGAGGTCGACACGGTCGCCCGCACGCCGTCGCTGCCGGCGGTGGCGACGATCGCCCGCAGCGGTCGGCTGCCGCCGATCCGCTCGAGCGCGTGCTGGGTGAAGACGACGTCCTCGGCCGTCGGCGCGTAGACGATCAGGTTGAGCGTGGTGGCGCGGACGGCGCCCGCGCCGCCCTCGCGGTGAGCGGCCAGCGCCCGCTCGACCTGGGCGAGATCGGTGAGCTCGACCGGCGCGTTCGCGATCACGGCCGCCGCCAGCGGCGCCCGTCGCGGGTGATCAGGTCGAACGCGGCCTCGGGGCCCCACGAGCCGGACGCGTACACCTGGGGCGTGCCCGACCGCCACTGCTCGAGCAGGGGGTCGCAGATCTCCCACGACCGCTCGACACCGTCCTGGGGTGTGAACAGGGTGCGGTCGCCCCGGATCGCGTCGAGAATCAGCGTCTCGTACGCCTCGGGCACGTCGTTCAGGAACGCCGACCCATACAGGAAGTCCATGTTGACCGTGCTGATCGCCACCGTCGGCGACGGCGCCTTCGCGCCGAAGCGCAGCGAGATGCCCTCGTCGGGCTGGATGCGCAGCACGAGCGAGTTGGCCTCGAGGTGCTCGGCCGCCCCCATCGTGAACGGGAGATGGGGGACGCGCTTGAACTGCACGGCCACCTCGGTCACCCGCTTCGGCATGCGCTTGCCGGTGCGGATGTAAAACGGCGTGCCGGCCCAGCGCCAGTTGTCGATCTCCATCCTGGCGGCGATGAAGGTGGGCGTGTTCGAGTCGGGCGGGACGCCCTCCTCCTCGGCATAGGCCGACGACTCCTCGCCGGCGACGAAGCCCTTGCCGTACTGGCCGCGTACGGTGTTCTCGAACGAGAGCGGCCGGGTCGCCCGCAAGACCTTCGTCTTCTCGTCGCGGACGGCGTCGGCCTCGAACGCGGCCGGCGGCTCCATCGCCACCAGCGCCAGCACCTGCAGGAGGTGGTTCTGGACGATGTCGCGGACGACGCCCGTCTCCTCGTAGAAGGCGGCCCGGTGCTCGACGCCGAGCGACTCGGCGACGGTGATCTGGACGTGGTCGACGTAGCGGTTGGTCCACACCGGCTCGAAGATCGCGTTCGCGAACCGGAACACGAAGATGTTCTGGACGGTCTCCTTGCCCAGGTAGTGGTCGATCCGGTAGATCTGGCGCTCCTGGAACGACTGGTGCACCGTCTCGGCCAGGTCGCGGGCGGTCGTCAGGTCATGGCCGAACGGCTTCTCGATGACGACGCGGGCGAATCCCGGCGGGTCGTTCAGGCCGGCGGCGCCCATGTTGCTCACGATGACCGGGAAGAAGCTCGCGGGCGTGGACAGGTAGAACACGCGGTTGCCCTCGGTGCCGTGGCCGGCGTCGATCCGCGAAAGCCGCTCGCCGAGCGCGCGGAACCCGTCCTGGTCGTCGAACCCGCCGCTCACGTAGTGCAACGAGTCGGCGAAGGCCGTCCAGTAGCTCTCGTCGATCCGGGTGCGGGAGAACCGCTCGAGCGACGCGCGGGCCTGCTCGCGGTACTCGTCGTCGGTCATCTCGCTGCGGGCGTAGCCGACGACGGCGAACCGGTTCGGCAGCAGGCCGCGGGCGCCGAGGTTGTAGATGGCCGGCAGGAGCTTGCGGTGGGCGAGGTCGCCGGTCGCGCCGAAGATGACGAACACGGCCGGGACGGTCGCGCCGCCGGCGCGAAGGCCGACGCGCAGCGGGTTGGCTTTCGGGTCGCTGACGACCTGGGCCACGGCTACCCGCTTCCCACCGAGAGCGACTCGAGCTCGTCCGGCGTCATGACCGCGACCGGGCGGCTGCGGCTACGGAGGGCCTGGCGGTCGCCGATGGCCTGGGCCTGGATCAGCGTGCCGAAGCCGAAGGGCCTGCCCGGAATGGGCAGGTCGCCGGGATCGGGATCGACGACCTGGATGAAGCAGCCGACCTGCGGCCCGCCCTTGTGCAGCTGGCCGGTCGAGTGCAGGAAGCGCGGCCCGAAGCCGAACGTGGTCGCGACCTGGTAGCGGTCGCGGATCGCGGTGCGCACGGCCCGGAACCGGTCCTCGTTGGGCTCGGTCGGGTCGACGTAGGCCATGATCGCGACGTAGCCGCCGGGGCCGATCGCGCCCAGCACGTCGTCGATCGAGTCGGCGCCGGGATCGGGCAGCTGCCCCGAGCCCTCCCACTCTTTCAGCACGCGGTCGGTGTTCGCCTTGGACTCGGCCACGTTGGGCTGGTCGAAGGGGTCGATGCCGAGCAGCATCCCGGCGGCGGCGGTCGCCACCTCCCACTGCAGGAACTCGTTCGCGAGCTCGTGCGGATCGGAGATCTCGCGGGTGAGCACCGGGTGACCGGCCTCGGCCAGGCGGTGCATGGCGGCGTCGTGGGAGCCGTCGCTGCGCAGGTGGACGAAGACGCGGTCCCCGCCGTACACGTCCGGATCGCCGAGCTCCTCGCCGGCGACCGGGACAAGGCCCTTGCCCTGCTTCCCCGTCGACTCGGCCAGGAGTTGCTCGGCCCACAGGCCGAAGCTCGCGAACCGGCCCTCGGCGACGATGGTCACCTTGTCGCGGCCGGCCCTGCCGAGGCCACCGAGCGCCGCGCCCAGTGCGACGCCGGCGTGGATCTCCGGCCCGTTGTCGTCCTCGCCGATCGATCCGAGCAGCGCCTCGATGTCGATGCCCGCCAGGGCCGCGGCCACGAGACCGAAGTAGGAGAGCACCGAGTAGCGGCCGCCGATGTCGGAGGGGTTCTGAAACGACCGCCGGTAGCCGCGCTCGAGGGCGGTCGACTCGAGGTCGGAGCCGGCGTCGGTGATCGCCGCGAAGCGGGCCGGATCCCCACCGGTGCGCTCCCAGAAGTAGGCCTCGTGCGAGCGCGTTTCGAGCGTGCCGCCCGACTTGGACGCGACCACGTAGAGCGCGTCGGTGTGCTCGGACGCGCGCACGGCGTCGGGGAAGGTGGTGTCGGTGACGTCGAGCCGGTCGGTGTCGAAGGTCTGGCGCAAGACCTCGGGGCCGAGCGAGGAGCCGCCCATGCCCAGCTGCACCGCGTGGGGCAGCGAGCCGCGTACGCCGGCCGCCCACTCGTTCAGCTCGACAGCCTGGCCGCGCATGGCTGCGACCACGGGCAGCCAGCCCATCCGGTCGGCGATCTCGGCCCGGTCGCCCGGCCACAGCGACGGGTCGCGCCGCCGCAGCCGGGCCAGGAAGTCGGACTCCTCGAGCTCGGCCTCGGCCGCGACGACCGCCTCGCCCAGCTCAGGCTGCGCCGCGGGCACGCTGGTCCTCCATGCTCTTCTCGAGCGTCGAGATCAGCGAGTCGAACGAGGCCGAGAAGCTCTCCACGCCGTCGGACTCGAGCTTCGCCGTGACCGCGTCCAGGCTGACGCCGGCCGCCTCCACCTGATCGATGATCCGGCGGGCGCCGTCGACGTCGTCGTCGACGGTGCGGCGGACAGTGCCGTGGTCGAGGAACGCGGCGATCGTGGCCTCGGGCATCGTGTTCACGCAGTCCGGCCCGATCAGCTCATCGACGTAGAGCACGTCCGAGTAGGCGGGGTTCTTGGTGCCCGTCGACGCCCACAGCGGCCGCTGCACGTTGGCGCCCTTCTCCGCCAGCGCCCGCCAGCGGTCGGAGCCGGTGGTCTCGAGAAACTGCTGGTAGGCCAGCTTCGCGTTTGCGACGGCCGCCTTGCCGCGCAGCGGCGAGTCGTCCGGGAGCTCGGCGTCGACCGCCGTGTCGACCCGGGAGACGAAGAAGCTCGCCACCGAGTAGAGGTCGGAGATCGGCTCGCCGGCCTCGACCCGCCGCTCGAGGCCGCGGATATAGGCCTCGTGGACCGCCTGGTAGTTCTTGAGCGAGAAGAGCAGCGTGACGTTCACCTTGACGCCGGCGGCGATGGTCTCCTCGATCGCGGGCGCGCCCGCGGATGTGCCGGGGATCTTGATGTAGACGTTGGGCCGGTCGATGCGCCGGAAGAAGTCCGGCGCAGCCGCGATCGACTTGGCGGTGTCGTTCGCCATCGCCGGCGGCAGCTCGAACGACACGTAGCCGTCGAGATGCCCGGTGGCGTCATAGACGCCGCGGATCTGGTCGGCCGCCTCGCGCACGTCGGCGATGGCGAGCTCGAAGAACGTGTCGGTCGGCGTCGCGCCGGACGCCGCCAGGGCGGCGACGGCCGAGTCGTAGTCGGTCGAGTCGGCGATCGCCTTCTGGAAGATCGTGGGGTTCGACGTGACGCCGACGACGCCCTCGTCGACCATCCGCCGGAACTCGCCCGACTGCAGCCAGCCGCGCCGGATGTTGTCCAGCCACGGGCTCGTACCCGCAGCCGCAAGCTGCTTCAACGTGTTCGTCATGAGGTACTCCTCTCGAC
>Ga0075434_100001680_pt1 | contig 18905 bp, 14 predicted proteins | sample RhiMethybrSRZTD3_FD_75298 | JGI IMG/M metagenome (GOLD analysis project Ga0075434, IMG submission 75298) | Populus rhizosphere microbial communities from Tennessee, USA - Rhizosphere MetaG P. TD hybrid SRZTD3 | ecosystem: Host-associated > Plants > Roots > Rhizosphere > Soil | place: USA... | reverse complement strand
CGCGCCGTCTTCAGGCGCGAGTTCGCGTCCTCGAGCAGCGAGAAATCGACGTTCGGCGGCGGGCGCGGCACCGTCTGGCACAAGAGCAGCTCGCGCAGCGCCTTGCCTCGCAGCGTCGGCGAGCTGCGGCCGGGGTGCGCGTGCGCCGCCAGGAAGCTCACCTGCGTCAGGAGTCCCGCGCGCGGGCTGTCGGGCGGACTCGTGTAGGCCGTCCAGCCGGGCGGCGCCGCCACGCCGTAGATGACGGCGAGCGACGGCGACAGGAAGGTGTCGCGGCTCGTGAACAGGTCGCGGTAGTCGCGCTTCCGGACGACCAGCTGGTCGACGAGCGTCCGCAACGTCTGCTCGCGCGAGTCCGCCACGGTCTCGGCGCCGAATGTCGGATAGATGCCGGGATCCTTCGCGAGCACGGCGAGGTCGTCGAAGCGCAGCATGTCGTCGAAGAAAGCCCGCACGCCGGTCTCGAGCCGTGGGCTCGCCAGCATGCGATCAACCTGCTTCGCGAGCCCGTTCGCGGTCGCGAGCTGCCCCGCCTCCGCGGCGCGCAGCAGTTCATCGTCCGGCGCCGCGTTCCACAGGAAGAAGCTGAGCCGGCTCGCGAGCGAATAGCCGTCGAGGCGCGCGTAGCCGGGCCGCGTGGGATCCGGCTCGGCGCGGTCCGTGATGAAGAGCGACTGCGGCGCCATCAGGAGCCCTTCCAGCGCCGCCGCGAGGCCGCCGTAAAAATCGTGCAGCTGGTTCGCGGCCTCGTCGCTCCGGGCGACGACCGCGTCGGCCGTCGACTTGTCGAGCGGGCGGCGGAAGAGCAGCCGCCCGACCGGCAGCAGGAACTTGCGTGCACAGGCAGGGTCGGCGCGCGCTTCGTCGCGCGGCTTGCACGGCACGAGGTAGGCGCGGTTGGCCGGGCCCACGACCTGCGCCGCAAGCGAGGCCGCCGTGCGCTGGAATTCCTGCATCTGCGCGATCGTGACGCCGGCGCTCGCGCTGCCGTTCGCGACGAGGCCGTCGGTCCGCGCGAAAGGCGCGAAGTGGGCCGCGACCTGGATGTCCGGGCCGAACACGTAGCCCAGCGAATTGAAGTACTGCTCCTGGGAGATCAGCCGCATCCGCGCGGCCGTCGCGGCGTCCGCGGGCCCGGTCGCCGGTGAATCGCCGGGCGCAGCAGGAGCCGTTCCCGCAGCGCGGGCAAGCGGCACGATCGCGATCAGCAGGGCGATGCCGGCAAGCCGCGACGCGATATCCCGCGCCAGCGGCCACCGCCAGCCGGTCCTTCGTGCAGGCGGGTACGGCATGGCCCTCACTATACGACAGGGGCAGGGCGCGAACGAGAGTCGGCCCGGGTTCCGATTTTGCGGAAATCTGGACGCCTTCGAGCGTGCGCTTGTATAACCGTCCGATGCCGGACACCACACCGGCCGGACGCGCGCCGGTCGGGCTCGTCGCACTGCTCGCGGTCGCGCTCCTCATCAATTACGCCGACCGCGGCAGCATCTCCGTCGCCGCGCCGCTCCTCGGGAAAGAGCTCGGCCTGAGCGCCAGCGAGATCGGCTGGGTGCTCGGCCTTTTCTACTGGGCCTATGCGCCGATGCAGCCGATCATGGGCTGGTGCGCAGACCGCTTCGGGCCCGCGCGCGTGTTGGCCGCCGGCTTCCTGCTGTGGAGCGCCGCGACCGGGCTCATGGGACTCGCGAGCGGGCTCGCAGCGCTCGTGGCGCTCCGCCTCCTCATGGGCACCGGAGAGGCCACCTTCTATCCGAGCGCGCTCAGCCTGATGTCGCGCAACGTCCCGGCGACGCAACGCGCGCGCGCGACCGCGACGATGCAGTTTGGCGCCCTCATCGGGCCGGCGGCAGGCGCCCTGCTCGGCGGCTGGGTCATGGTGCGCCACGGCTGGCGGGCCATGTTCGTCGTCATGGGCATCGCCTCCCTCGTCTGGCTCCTGTTCTGGCGCAAGTGGATGCGGAGCGCGCCGGGCGCGGCACCCCTGCCCGCTTCCGGCGACGATCCGCCGTACGCGCTGATCCTGAAGCAGCGCGCACTGTGGGGCGGGATGATCGGCACCTTCTGCGGCAACTACGCCTTCTACTTCGTGTTCTCCTGGCTGCCGCTCTACCTCGTGAACCAGCGCGGTCTCTCGGTCGCGCAGATGACGCCGATGACGAGCGCGTTCTACATCGTCGACGGCGCGAGCGTGCTGGCGGCCGGCTGGCTGCTCGATCGCTGGGTATCGCGCGGCGCGAGCCTCAACCGCGCGTACAAGACCGCCCTCGCCGCGAGCAGCGCGGGCGTCGGCCTCTGCCTCATGACGGCGAGCATCGTGTCCGGCCCGGTCGCGGCGGCGGGGATCCTGCTGCTGACCGCTGTCCTCGACGGGCTCAACAGCCCGTCCAACCCCTCCGTCACGCAGACCTTCGCCGGGCCGCGCGCGACGGGACGATGGATGGGGTTGCAGAATGCGGTCGGCAACGTCGCCGGCATGACGGCCCCGGTCGTCACGGGTTACCTCGTGGAATCCAGCGGCAACTACACCTCTGCCCTCGTGCTCTCGGGCGCGGTCGCGATCTGCGGGCTCATCGGCTGGCTTGTGGTCATGCCCGAAGTCAGGCCCGTGGACTGGGCGGAACAGGCTTCCCGTGCAACGCATCGCTGAAGCCGCGCGCGAGACGCCGGTCGTCCACGAAACCGAGGTGCTGGTCGTCGGCAGCGGGCCGGGCGGCCTCGCGGCGGCGCTCGCGGCCGCGCGCGCGGGCGCGAAGACGACGCTCCTGGAGCGGAACGGCTGCTTCGGCGGCAACATCACGCAGGTCGGCGTCGAGGGCTTCGCCTGGTACCGCCACGAGAAGACGGTGGACAGCGAAGGCATCGGCCGCGAGTTCGAGGAGCGGGCCAAGTCAATGGGCGCGGCGATGCCTGAGCCGCAGTCGATCAGCCACGCCCTCGACGCGGAGATGTTCAAGTGGGTCGCGGACGTGCTGGTGGAGGAAGCGGGCATCACGCCGATGCTGCACCGCACGTTCGTCGCGCCGATCCTGACGGACGGCGCCGTGGCCGGCGTCATCACCGAGAGCAAGGCCGGCCGCGAGGCGATCCTCGCCAAGCGCGTCGTCGACGGCACCGGCGACGCCGACGTCGCCGCGCGCGCCGGCGCGCCGGTCCGGAAGACGCCGCGCGAGCAGATGATGGCGGCGTCCGTCATGTTCTCGATGTCCGGCGTCAACAAGCGGCGCTTCATCGACGCCGTGAAGGCCGACCCGCAGACCTACAAGGATTGGGTCGGGGCGGGCGAATGGGACATCGAGACGACCGGAAAGGAGGACGAGATGTTCTCGCCCTTCCTGCGCAAGCCCTTCAAGCAGGCGGCAGCGGCCGGCGTCATCCCGAAGTCGCTCGCGACGATCGCGGGAACCTGGGGCGCCGTCAGCGACCAGGGCGACCTGACCTACCTCAACCTCGTGAGCCTGCCCGCCTGCGACGGCACGGACCCTGCCGACCTCACGCGTGGCGAGATGGAGGGCCGCGCCCAGGCGATCCACGCGATCGAGGCGCTCCGCAAGTTCATGCCGGGCTGCGAGGGCGCGAAGCTCCGGAACTTCGGCATGACGCTCGGCGTCCGCGATACTCGGAAGATCGAAGCGCTCTACAACCTGACGGCGGCGGACGTGCGCGAGCAGGGCCGCTTCGCCGACTCGATCGGGATCTTCCCGGAGTTCATCGACGGCTATGGCCTGCTGATCCTGCCAACGACGGGGCGCTACTTTCACCTGCCCTATCGCGCGCTGGTGCCGGGCGGCGTCGGGAACCTGATCGTGGCCGGCCGCTGCATCGGCGGCGACCGGGTCTCGCACGCGGCCGTGCGCAACATGATGTGCTGTGCGGTGAGCGGCCAGGGCGCGGGCACGGCCGCGGCGGTCTCGCTGAAGACGGGCCAGGCCTTCGCCGACCTCGACGTCGGGCTCGTCCAGGCCGAGCTGAAACGTCAGGGCGCGCGGGTCGCCTGAGGCCGTCAGCGCGTCAGGCGATAGATCAGCACCGCGACCCGCTGCGCATTCGGCGTCAGCGTATCGATTCCCGTGAACTCGCCGGGCGCATGAGAGTGGCCGCCGCCGTCGCTGCCGAGCCCGTCGAGGCAGGGCAAGAGGTGCGCAATGAAGCCGATGTCGCCGGCGCCGCGGTCGCCCGGGTCGAGCGCGGGCACCGGCCCGAGGCCGAGGTCCCGGCTCGCACCATCGAGTACCTTCAGGAGTTCCTCGTTGCCGGGCGTCGGCGCCATCGGCGGATAGGCCGCCTCATCGAAGCGAAGCGTCGCATTCGTCTTCGGCAGGTGCTGCGCGACGATCGCCTGCATGCGCTCGATGGCCGAGCGTTCCTGTTCAAGGCTGATGTAGCGGAGGTCGCCGCGCGCGGTGGCCGTCGGCGCGATCACGTTGGTCTTGCCCTCGGCCGTGCCGCGGTAGTCGTCGAGTGCGGCCTTCGTGCCGCCGACGATCACGCTGGGGTTGAGCGTGAGGTACTTTTCGTGGCCGAGCTCGGCCTGGAAGGCGGCGAGGATGCGGGCGGCCTCGTAAACGGCCCCGCTTCCCTTGTCCTCGCCGAAAATGCCGCCGGAGTGGCCGGTCACGCCGGTCGTTTCGAGCGTCCAGCTGTTGATGCCGCGGCGGCCGATCGTCGCGGTGCCGTCGATGGCGGCCTCGAAGCTGAGCGCGGCGTCGCTCGACCTTGCGAGCTCGACCATGGGCGCGCGCGACGCCGCGAGCGGCAGGCCCGCGTCTTCCTCGTCGCCGGTGAGCATCACGGTGATGCGCCGGTCCTTCAGCGCGCCCGCGGCGTGCAGCGCCTTGAGCGCCTGCACCATGACAACCGCGCCGCCCTTCATGTCCGACGTGCCGGTCCCGAACGCGCGCGCGCCCTCGCGGCGGAATGGCTCGCCGGAGAGCACAGTGTCCACGTGGCCGAGCAGCAAAAGCCGCTTGCCCCGCGTGCCGCCGGACTCCGCCACCAGGTGCCCCGCTCGCTTCATCTCCGCCGGCATCTCGATCCAGCGCGTCTTGAAGCCGATCGACCGGAGCTCCTCGCCGAAAGCGTCGCCGGCCGCGCGAACGCCCGCGACGTTCTCCGTCGGGCTCTCGATGTTCACGACGCGCTCCAGCAGAGCTTCCGCCGCAGGCTGGCCGGCCGCCGCGTGCTTGGCGATCGCGCGCTCGGTTCGGTCGAGCCCCGCCTGCGCGGCGGCAACGAACCCGAGGAACAGTGCAAGAAATGAAAAAACCGGCTTGGCGAAGTGCGTCATCGCATCAGGTTTCCGTCAGTAAGGCAGTCCGCACGTTAACCGAGCCGAGGTGAGGACACCAGAATTGCGCCTCTGCTACAGTCGCCGCATGCTCGCACGCCTCCTCCTCGCGGCGCTCTTCGCGGCCCCGGCGGCGGCCGAGCCATTCAGCTTCGTCGCGCTCGGCGACACGACCTATGCCCCGCCGGCCGACAACGCTCTGTATGGCGAACTCATCGACGCGGTCAACGCCGCGCGGCCCGCCTTCTCGATCCACGTTGGCGACACCAAGGGCTACGGCGACTGCGGCCGCGCCTTCCAGGAGTCGCAGCTCGAGTTCTTCAACCGGTTCGCGAGCGCCGTCTTCTACACGCCGGGAAACAACGAGTGGGCCGACTGCTGGAAGGCCAACCGCGGCTCCGCCGACCCGACGGAGATCCTTGCGCTGATGCGCGGGATCTTCTGGGCGAAGCCCGAGAGCCTCGGCCGGGCGCGCCTTCCGCTGGTGCGGGAATCGGACGAGATCCCGGAATTCTCCGAGTTCGCGGAGAACGCGCGCTGGACGTACGGCGGCGCGACCTTCGCGACGCTGAACCTCGCGGGCACGCACAACAACCAGGAGCTGCGCGTCGAGAAGTACTGGCGCGAGTTCGCGCGCCGCGAGCAGGCGAATCTCGCCTGGGTCAAGGCGACCTTCGCCTCGGCGCGCAAGGCCGGGCAGCGCGCCGTCGTGCTCGCCTTCCACTCGAACCCGTTCGACGAGCAGCTGCGCTACGAGGGCGGGCCGTTCGAGGCGATCGTGCGTGCGATCGATGCGGAAGCGGAGGCGTTCGACGGCCAGGTGCTCATTGTCCAGGGCCACTATCACCAGTTCGTCATCGACCGGCCGCTGACGCAGCTCGACCTCGACAAGCCGGGCGTCACGCGCGAGAACCTCATGCGCCTGCAGGTCTATGGCTGGCCGGACATGAAAGCGGTGCGCGTCAGCGTCGACACCACGAAGCCCTGGGTGTTCGGGTTCGAGCCCGTCTATTCCGCGGGGGTCTCGACCTCGTCCAACAAGGACAGCGACTGACGCGCGATGACCGAGGCCGCGGAAAAAATCGGTCCCTTCACCGAGCTCACCCGCGAGTACGGACCGGTCGTCTGGAAGGCGCTCTCGGACAACGTGCCCCGCGACCTGCGCTGGAACTGGCTGCTCCTGATGCTGGCGCTCGCGGTCGTGTTCTTTGCGGTCCGCAACGGCCGCGGCGCGAAGGGCGCGGACGGGCGCGAAAGGCAGTCCGGGCTCGTGGAGTACCTGCTGCCGAGGGACATCTACACGCACGTCTCCGCGCGCGTCGACGTGTGGCTGTGGATCTTTGAGCGCGCGCTGAAGCCGGTCTGGGCGCTGCTGCTGCTCGGCTCGCTCGGCCCGTTCATCGAGAAGAGCGTCATCGGCGCGCTGACGGCCGGATTTGGCGAGGGACCCGCCATCGAGCCGAACCTCGCCTGGACGCTCTTCTACAGCTTCGCGCTCCTGCTCGGATACGACTTCACGTTTTTCCTGCTGCATTACTCGGAGCACAAGATCCCGGCGCTGTGGGCGATCCACAAGGTGCACCACTCCGCCGAAGTGCTGACGCCGCTGACGCGCTACCGCGAGCACGTGCTGGAAGGACCCCTGTATTCGATGGCCGCAGCGATCGGCTATGCCGTGCCAGCCGCCGTCTTCGCCTGGCTTTTCGCCGGGAGCATCACGCCGATCACGGTGCTGAACATCGGCCTCTTCACGCTGCTGTTCGGCTTCAACGGCGCCTTCCGCCACTACCACGTGCAGTTCCACTATCCGCGCTGGCTGGCGAAATGGCTCCAGAGCCCGGCCATGCACCACACGCACCACAGCTACCTGCCCCAGCACTGGGACACGAACATGTCCGTCATCACCAGCGTGTGGGATCGCCTCTTCGGAACGCTCTACATTCCGGAACCGGACGAATACACGCCCTGGGGGCTAGGCCCGGAGGAGCAGGCGGAATGCCGGAGCTTCCGGCAGAACGTGGCGGCCCCGTTCCGTCACTGGTACCGGATGATTCGAATCGCAGGACGAACCCCAATTCCGCCTGAAGGAACCATCTCATGAGGTCCTTGATCTTCGCAGCCCTCGCTTGTCTGACCGCCCTGCTCGCGGCTGCGCCGGCCGCCGCCCAGGAATCCGTCGCGTCGCCGCAGGCCGCGGCCGGGACGCCGGCACCGAAGCTGCACTATTCGAACCGATGGCGCCTGCAGGTGAGCGAGGGCGCGGACAACGACGGCGTAATGACGTTCCGCTTCACACCGAAGGATGGCGCGCCCGTCGACATCCCGGTGCAGCTCAAGAAGGGCCGCGGGGAGGACGGCTGCGCGCGCGACATCCGCGATGCCTTCCGGAAGGCGCTCGACAAGAAGGCCTACAAGATCGAGGTTGACGACGGCGAGGACGTGCTCGTCAAGAAGCACCTCGGGCACACGCCGGATTTCTCGATCGAACTCGTCGGCTCGACGGTCAAGGGCACGCGCATCAACTTCGACCGCGAGTAGTCGCGACCGGCAAGAACGGCCTCGCTACCAGCCGTCGTCCTTGGCGTAGCCGAGCTCGACGAGCAGCGGCCCCGCGATACGCTTAAAGATGCGCTTGTCTCGAGCGTCGAGCTCGCGCTGCCAGCGGCTGAGCGAAACGGTGCTGACTGCGCCGAGCGCCTCGGGGTTCTGGGCGAAGCGCGTGGCGTCGCGAAACGGCGAGTCCGCGGCGCCATGCGCGAGCATCGCCTCGTCCCAGTCCTCGCCGAGGAATGCCATCAGCCGTTCAAGCACCGGGCGCGGATTCAGCACGAGGTCTTCGTAGCGCACGGTGTGGAAGCGCGGATCCGCCCACCAGCGGCGCGAGGCCTCGATGTCGCGCACCCAGCGGCGCGCGCCGCCGGCCACGGGTTTCCGGATATTCGTCGGCACGAGCTTGCCGTCCACGACCTTGTGGCGCGGATGGGTCCGCAGCGAGCAGGCGACGTCGCGCCCGTCGCGCAGCACGTGCACGAAACGCGCCTCGCGAAAGCTCCCGAAGATCACGGCGAGGCGGCTGATGTTGCGCGGGGTCTTCTCGGCCCAGCGCGCCTTGCCGGCCTTCCGCATGCACAGCTGCGCAAAGGCTTCGATGAATTCCGGGCGCGAGTGCGAAGACCCGTAGAGCGAGCGCACTTCCGCGGCGGCGAAGCCGAAGCGTGCCGCGAGCGCCTCGGGGTCGACTGCGCGGCGGCGGAACAGGCTCGACTCAGGCCCGCAGCAGATCCGCCGGTGGGAGTCGAGCATCATCCGGAGCAACGTCGTGCCCGAACGGCCGCAGCCGCCAAGGACGATGGGCGCGAAACCGGACGGTCGCCCGTTCGCGAACGAGTCGGCCGCGTGGCCGAGGCCGATCGCGGCGCCGAAGTCCCGCAGGAAGCGCGAGCCGCCCATGCCCTGCGGACTCTACGGCATCGGCGCGCGGCGCGGAAACCGCGCCGGCGCGTCAGTTCACCGCGGCGGTAGCCTCGCGAAATTGCGCGGCGGTCGCGGTGGCGCCGTGCACCGCCGCGATCTTCTCGACTGGAAGGTTCAGCTCGCGCAGCTTCTTCACGAAGGACACGGTCGCCGGCTGCGGCGGCCCGAAGGGCGCGTCGTTGGCGGGCACGAAGAAGAGGTCGCCCTGGAACACGACTTTCTCCGCGGGAAGCCAGGCGATGACCATCTGCTTCGCGTGCGGGTTCGGGCCGATGTCGATCAGCTCGAGCCGCCGCTTGCCGTCTTCGATCGTGCGCCGGCCGTTCTCGAGCAGGAGAAACGCGGGCTTGCGCGGCTCGCGCCCGAGGCGGTCGTTCTGCTTCGACGCCGCCATCGCCTCGATCACCGGCTTGTTCTCGGCCGTCGTGACGACGGTCGCGCCCTCGGCGATGAAGCTGCGCATCCCGCCGATGTGGTCGCCGTGGTGATGCGTCATCGCGACGTAGCGGATCGGCTTGCCCGGAATCAGCTCGTGGATGCGCTTGATCAGCGCATCCGCGCCGTCGCTCGTACCGGGCGCCTCGACCGCGGTGACGAAGTCGGCGAACTCGACGGCCATGGAATTCTGGTTCTGGCCGGTGACGTTCTGGATGACGTAGACGCCGTCGGCCAGCTTGTCCACGTTTTCCTCGAGCGTGGTCGGGACCGGCTTGACCTGCAGGTAGCCGGCCGGTGAATAGCGGAACGAGTCGTCCGTGACGGGCGGGTTGAACTCGGCCTGCAGCGTGTAGCGCGTCTGGTCCTCGCCGAGCTGGCGCAGGGTCCAGCGGCGCGGCACCTGGTAGTTCCCGACCTTCTGGTAGTCGCGGAAGATGATCTCGGAGGCCTCCACGCCTTCGAGCGAGTCGACGAAGAGCAATTCGTACTTCGACACGAGGCCGGTCGCCGAGTCGATGTAGAGGGCCACCTGCTGCGTGTCGGCCATCACGAAGGTCACGACGTCCTGCTTCCGGCCGTCGAAGTCGTCCTCGCCGAGATAGCGCAGCGAGGTCGCCCGATCGAGCGCCTGGCGCAACAGCAGGTTCGGCAGGCGCCGCTGGTACTGCGTGAACTGCTGCTGGGACGCCTGGTCGGGCGGGATCGGCGTCACCGTCTTCGCGCGGTTGTCATAGGTGTTGCCCGTGCCGTCGGCGATGGTGACCGTGATGTCGCCCTCGAAGCCGAAGCCGCCGGCTTTCTGGTCGAGCCGCATGCGGTTGTTCTTGAGGTCGGCGAGCAGCGTCTCGTCGAAGGGCCCGCCTTCGTAAGGCGGCGTCGGCGTCGTCATCTGCAGCCGCGGGAAAGCCTGGCCGCTCAGGCGGATCCGCACGACGTCGACTGCGCGCAGCGCCTCGGCACCGCCGTTCGCCTCGACGGCGCGATCGAGCACGGCCCGCGCTTTCTCCTGGTTGCGCTCGGCGAGTGTTTCGGTGCCGTCTGCGGAGGCGATGGCGGCAGCGGCGGCGAAGACGAAGGCGACGGCGTATCGCAGCATGTCGGCTCTCCCGTGACCTGCGGCCACGCTAGGCGACGCGCGCTTCCCCGTTCAATCCCGATGCGCCGGCCCGTGCGCCGGCAACGCCAAAGCGAGCGAAGGCCGCTCGGATGACAGGCCGTCCGTTCGATGCGACGATGCCGGCATGTCCCGGTTCTTCGTCCGCGCCGCGGCGCTCCTCCTTGCATCTGCGGCGCTGCCTTCCGTCGCGGCCGATGAACCGGTCGCGATTCCAGAGGGCGTCGCGACGCATGCCGACGGCCGCGCGCCGATCGAGTCGCTCTACGGCAAGTACCTCTCGCTGGTCGACCGGGGCTGGAAGGCCGAGGTCGTCGTGCAGTCGCAGCCCGCCGGAACGAGCCGGCCGCTGCCGGTCATTGCGCTGCGCTCGCCGGCGGCGGGCCCCGCCATCTGGATCCTCGCGGGCATCCACGGCGAGGAGCCGGCGGGCCCGAACGCGATCGCGGCGACGATCGACGACATCGCAAAGCTCGGCGCCCACCGGCCGGTCGTGCTGATGCCGCTCCTGAATCCGCAGGGCTACGCGCGCAACTGGCGCTACCTCAATACGCCGACGTACTCAGCGGAAGTCGAGGGCCAAAGCGTCGGCGACTCGTCGCACTTCCTCCCGTCCTCCGAGGACGCGGCCAAGGCGCGTGCGCCGGCCGCGTCGAGCCCCGAGGCGGAAGCGATCACGGCCTATGTACTTCGCCGCCAGGCCGACTACCCGACCGTCATCAGCATCGACCTGCACGAGGACAACCTGATCAACGAGGGCTACGTGTACTCGCAGGGCACTGAAGGCGCGAAGGACGAGCTCGCCATCACTGCCGTCAACGTGCTGCGCGAGAGCGGCGTGCCGATCAAGATGTCGGGCAAGACGCGATTCGACGAGCCGGTCGAGCGCGGCATCATCGGGCCCGTGACCGACAGCTCGATCGACGAGCTGATGAGCGCACGAAGCGTCGTCGCGGGAGGCGCGGCGAAGCCGGGACCCGCCGCCACGACCGTGCTCGTGCTCGAGACGCCGGCCGCGGCGCTGCCGCTCGAGAAGCGCATCGCCGCGCACGCGGCGCTGCTTCGCCTGCTGTCCTCGTACCTGGTCACGCCGCCCGACGGCTTCTGACTGGTCCGATGCTGCCGCAAGAGGCCCCAAAATCCGTCTTCAATGAGGCCATCGGCCTCATAACGGCCGGCAGGCTCGATGCGGCGGAGGCGCGCTGCCGCGCCGCACTCAAGCATTACCCGCGCGACGTCAACATGCAGGCGCTGCTTGGCGCGCTGCTCGTCAAGCTCGACCGTCGCGAGGAAGCAGAGAAGACGCTGCGCGAGGTGATCGAGGCCGCGCCGACGTTCGCCAAGCCGTACGAGGACCTGGGCTACCTGCTGCTGCAGGCGCATCGTCCCGCGGACGCCCTGCCGATCCTCGAGCGCGCAACCTGGCTCGACCCGACGCTCGAGCGGGCATGGTTCAACCTCGGCAAGGCGCTCGCCCTCCTCGGCCGCGGCAAGGAGGCGGACGTCGCGTTCGAAAAGTGCTTCGAGCGCTCTCCGGAGAAACGCCTCATGGCGCTCGCTGCGGAGCATCACAAGGAAGGCCGCACCGAGGAAGCCGAGCGGCTGTACCGCCGCACGCTGCGTGACAACCCGAGGAACGTCGATGCCCTGCGCTTGCTGGCGCAAATCGCCGCAAAGGCCGGTCGCGCCGATGACGCGGAAATGTTGCTCGAGCGGGCGATCGAAATCGCGCCGGACTTCGTCCAGGCGCTGGTCGACCTCGGCCAGCTGCGCAAGGACGAGGATCGCTATAGCGAGGCGCTCGCCTGCTTCGACCGCGTGCTCGCGCTCGAGCCATCGCACGTCCAGGCGCATTTCCTCCGAGCCGGAACCCTGGCGCGCGCCTCGTTCACGCACGAGGCGGTCGACGCGTACCGTCGCTGCCTCGAGCTCCGCCCGGCCCATCTCGGCGCGCGGCTCGGGCTTGGCCACGTTCTGAAGACCGTCGGCGACTATGAAGGCTCCGTCGCCTCGTACGACGCCTGCATTCGCCAGGCGCCCGAGTTCGGCGAAACGTATTGGAGCCTTGCGAACCTGAAGACCTACCGGTTCGATGACGCAACGATCGCCGAGATGGAGAAGCGGATCGAGTCCGGGAACCTGCAGTCTGACGTCAATTTCCTCTTTGCGCTCGGCAAGGCCTACGAGGACCGGAGCGACTACGAGCGCGCCTGGGATTTCTATCGCCGCGGTAACGAGAAGCAGCGGGCGGAGGTCGCCTACGACCCGGTCCAGACCGAAGTCATGAACGACCGGCTTGTCGCGACGTATGACGAGGAATTCATGGCGACGCGGCGCGGTTACGGCAATCCCGACGCGGCCCCGATCTTCATCCTCGGGCTGCCACGCTCGGGCTCGACGCTGCTCGAGCAGATCCTCGCGAGCCACAGCCAGGTCGAGGGCACGGCCGAACTTCCTTACATCGGCCGCCTCGCGACCTCGCTCAACCGCAACCAGTCGACAGGCGTCAACTATCCCGAAGCCATGCGCGAGCTCAAGCCCGCCAACTTGTCCGCGCTCGGCGCGGAGTACCTCGCGCTCGCGAGGATGCACCGGCGCTCGGGTACGCCACGCTTCATCGACAAGATGCCCAACAACTTCCCGAACGCTGCGTTCATTGCGACGATTCTGCCCAACGCGAAGATCATTGACGCGCGCCGGCATCCGCTCGATGCGTGCCTGTCCAACTACCGGCAGCTTTTCGCGAAAGGCCAGGCGTTCACCTACGACCTCACGGAGATCGGCGAGTACTACCTGCAGTACCAGCGCATGATGGACCACTGGGCGCGCGTGATGCCCGGCCGCGTCCTCACCGTGCAGTATGAGGACGTCGTCGCCGACTTCGAGTCGCAGGTCCGGCGGCTGCTCGACTTCTGCGTGCTGCCATTCGAAGACGCGTGCCTGCGCTTTTACGAGAGCGAGCGCCCCGTGCGTACTCCCTCCGCCGAGCAGGTGCGCCAGCCGATCTACGAACGCTCAGTGGGGCACTGGCGACACTACGAAAGGCATCTCGGCGAGTTGATCGGCGTGCTCGACCCGATCCGGGACAGGTACCGGCGTTACGAGCCCGCGGCGACCGCAGGCGGTTGAGCGCGGCCGGAAATCGCCCCGGGCGGCAGGTAGTCAAAAATAAAATTGATTCGATCCTCCGCGCCCTTGTTCATGACCGAGTGCACCTTCTGGTTGTTGATTTCGTAGGCCTGCCCCACTTCGAGCTGGTAGGGCCGCCCGTCGATCATGAATCGCACGCGCGGGTTCGTGAGGATCGGCACGTGGATGCGGTGTCCGGCGCCGAAGGACGGATGCGAATCCCGGTGCGGGATGATGCGCCCGCCCGCAAGGAGCTTCGCCGCCATCGCCCGGATGATCGTGCCGCCCGGGGGATAGAACTTGCCGATGATCTCGTGCATCACGGGGACCGCCACGTCCGCGAGCCGGTCCCAGCCCGGGTTCTTGCTGACCTCGAGCGCGGGCCAGTCATCCACCTTCGCGAACAACAGCACGATCGAGCGCGTTTGCTCGTGCACCTCGTAGTCGGTCTGGCGCTGGACGTTCTCGTTCCAGGCCGCCTCGTCCTGGGCAAGGATCGCGGCACCGAGAGCCCCCATCTCGACCTTGCCGAAGTTCCGGATCGGTACGCCGATGTCCAACGGGCCCCGCCTACCAGTCGTAGCGGAACTGGAGCCCGATCGTGCGCGGCCGGTTGATCGACTGCCGCTGGACCGCCCAGCGGTTGCTGAGGAACAGGTTCGCCCGCTCGTCCCAGACGTTGTCCACGAATAGCGAGGCGCTCCAGCGCTCGCCATCGAGCCCGAACCGCAAGTCGCCCGTCTGGTAGGCGTCCTGAATCTGCACGCCGCCCGCAGCTACGACGGACTCGATGCCTTCGAGGTTATTGACCGATTCGCCGACGTAGGCTAGGTCGAGACGCACGAAGGGCTGGGCATTCGCGAGCCGGCCGCGAGCGCGGTACTCGATGCCGAGCGAGCCCGTCCAGTCCGGAGTAAGCGGCAGCCGGGCCCCTTTGGTCACGACGACCGGGTCGAGACCCCCGCCGAAGTCGAGGACCGTCGCCTCGGACACCTCTCCGTGGTTGTATCCGAGAGACGCGTCGACCTGCCAGGCGTCATTGATCGCGAACGAGAACTCGGATTCGACGCCCTGGATATCTGCGCTCGGCAGGTTGACGTAGCCGAGCTGGAATACGCTCGGCTGCGGGTCCTCGATCTGCACGGCGAAGTCTTCCCATTTCATCCAGTAGAGGGCGACGTTGAAGCGCAACCGGTGGTTCAGCCATTCCGTCTTCGTGCCAAGCTCGTAGTTCTTCAGCGTGTCGGAGCTGAAGTCGTGCGGCAGGACGGAATTCGGGCGCACCGGATTGCTGCCGCCATTCCGGAAACCCTCGGAGTACGTGAAATACGCCATGTGGTCGTCGTTGATGCGGTATGTCAAGTTCAGCTTCGCGACCGTTCCGCTCTCGCTCGTGTCGGCGAGTGCGTCGGTCAATGAAAAGCCGGTGAAACCGAGGGGCGACTCCTGGTGCAGCTTGAATTTACGGTCGTACTCGAACCACCGGCCGCCGGCGGTGATCGTGAACTTGTCGGTGACATCGAAGCCAATCTCGCCGAACACGGCCCGCTGCTCGAGGTCGGTGTCATAGATGCCCTGGAACCAGTCGCTCGTGGGCTGCAAGGTCGAATTGTAGTAGGCGTACTGGAGGCCGGCGAAGTAATAGAACGCAGTCGTATCAGCATAGTGGCGGATGTAACTGTTGAACTCGGTATGGCCTGTCTCCTTGCTGTAGAAGATGCCGCCGAGCCAGGACCAGCGGCTTTCCGCGTCGTTATTCGACTGGAGGCGCGCCTCGAAGGTCGTGATCTGGGTCTGCTCGTCGTTGGTCGCGAAGCCGCGCGGGTCGCCGCCGAAATCGTAGATGATGTAATTGGGCTGGCAGAATGGCGGCGGCGGATTCGGGTTGCCGTCGGCGTCGAAGCGCGGGCAGTTGAAATTGAATTCGTAGTCCGTCGCATCCGCCTGGTACTGGAAGTCGCGGTCGAAGTAGGAAGCGGAAACCACCAGATCGCCTATCGACGTATGCGCGTTCAGGGTCAACCCGAGCTGGTACCAGGCGTCGTCCATGCTTTCGTGCTCGAAGCGCACCTGCTGGAGATCGCGCACGCCGGGGTACGAGTCCGACGCCGGGGTCACGTCGCTGTGACCCTTGGCGTTGATGTCCTGGTAGATCGTCGTGAACGTCGCGTCCACGTTCTCGTTGATGTCGAAGCGGAGCGCCACCCGGCCGCCCGTTGTCTGGATCGTGTTGACGTCCTTGTCCACCAGGTTGGAATTGTCGAAAGTCTGACCCTGGCTCGGCGCAAGCACGTTGTCGATGTAGCCCGCATCTTCCGCCGCGAATCCGACGACCCGCAGCGCAACGCGGTCGTCCGCCAGGGGCACGTTCACCATCGCGCTGACGTCGTAACCTTCGTCACCTTCCGAGACGGTATTGAGCTGCGCTTCGGTCCAGGCCGAGAATCCCGAAGGGTCGGGCTTGTTCGTGATGACGCGCAGGGTCCCGGACTGCGAGCTGGCACCGTAGAGCGTGCCCTGCGGGCCGCGCAGCGCTTCGACTCGCTCGATGTCGATGAAGCGGGGGTCAGGGCTGCGACCGCTCTGCGTGATCGGCTGCTCATCGAGATAGAGGGCGGACGACGACACGGCACCGAACTGGATGCCGGAGCTCGCGACACCGCGGAATATGATGGTCGTGCCACCCGGTTCGCGCTCGGAGATCGACATGCCCGGGATGTACTTCACGATGTCGTCGATCTGCTGCACGCCCCGCATGGCGATGGCATCGGTGTCGAAAGCCGCGATCGATTCGGACACGTCCTGCAGGCGCTCGGCGCGACGCGTCGCCGTGACTATGACTTCACTGAGGCCCGTGGGAGCCTGCGCTGGCGCTTCCTGCGCCGCGGCCGTCCCGGACGCGACCGACAATACCGTCGAAACGGCGGCGGTGAGCGCCTGGGAACTCTGGCTGGGCGAATTGCGTTCAGGGTTATTCGCGTTCATTTCCGTCCCTCCGCGGTCGTCCGGATACTAGCCACGGGCCGGCGACCAGGCAATCCGTCGGTGATGTTGCGCCGCATTACGGCGATGTACCAGTCCAGGAATTGCTGCGTGAAATACTCCATCGGCGGCGACAGCGGCCCCGGCACGTAATAGCGCGAGTCTACGCCCGCCTGGTTGCGCTCGATGATCGCCTTGTCCGCGATCGTCGTGACGTCCCAGAGCCAGACCAGTCCCGCGAGGTCGTAGTCCTTTCCCTCCACGGCGCTACCGTTCACGAGCCAGGTGACCTCGCAGTCGGTCAGGTACTGTCCGCGCGGCGCGAAGCGGTAGACGACGATGTGGTCGCAGTACGCAAGCGCGAACGTGAGCGGGCCGAAGTTCCAGTCGGTCGCGCCGCCGTCGTAGCCGGTGATCGTGCCAAGGAGCGGCGCGACCGGCTTGCCGTCGCGGCTGCCGGTCACGTGGTCCCGCAATAACGGGTAACGGTCGAAGCAATGCTCCAGCCCGAACTGCTCGGCGAAGAGCCAGGAGCGGTGGATGCGGTCCTGCGTGAGCCCGACCGAAGGCGCCTTCGCCATCACCTCGGCGAGCTCGGCGTCGCACTCCTCGTTCGGCAGCGCGCGCCCGTGTCCGATCGAGTATTCCGGGTGCGCGGGCTGGCAGTGATAGCACTCGCAGTAATTCTCGATGGCGAGCTTCCAGTTGCTCGCGATCGGATAGTTCTGGCGGTGTGCAACCTTCGCGGTGGCGAGGCCGTAGGGACGGAGCCCCGGCGCCATCGCGCGCTCGAGCGAGCCGAAGTCGGGCGGGTGCTCGTCGAAGTTGACGAATAGCAGGCCATCGAGGTTCCGGAGGTGAAGGCGCCGGAGGCCGTGCTTCGAGCGGTCGAATCCTTCCGGCACGCGCGCGGCGGCCTTGAGCGAGCCGTCGAGCCCGTACGACCAGCCGTGGTAGCGGCAGGTCAGGCGCGATTCGTGCCCGGTCGCGGTGTCGCAGATGCGCGAGCCGCGGTGGCGACAGACGTTCAGCAGCGCGTTGATGGCGCCCTGCCCATCCCGCACGATGATGATCGACTCGCCGGCGATCTCCGAGAGAAAGTAGTCGCCGCGCTCCGGCACCTGGCTCTGGTGCCCGACGTAGAGCCAGGCCTTGAGCGCGATGTCGCGCACCTCGAGCTCGTAGATGGCCGGGTCCTTGTAGAAGGCGCCGGGCAGCGCGTAGCCCTCCCGGTAGCCCTCGATCAGCGTGGCGAGCGATTCAGCCATGGAAGCCTCCGCGGCGCCTCATTGTGCCGCATCCGGGCGGCGACGGTTCGTCACGATGGACGCCGTCGCGACGGCGATCGCGACGAGCGCAATGATGATGGTCGTGATGGCGTTGATGTCCGGCGTCACGCCGAGTCGCACCTTGGCGAAGATCAGCATCGGCAGCGTGGTCGCGCCCGGGCCCGAGACGAAGCTCGAGATCACGAGGTCGTCGAGCGAGAGCGTGAACGACAGCAGCCAGCCGGACACCAGGGCCGGCAGCAGCATCGGCACGGTCACGTCGAAGAAGACGGCGACCGGACGCCCGCCGAGGTCCATCGCCGCCTCCTCCAGCGTGTCGTCCATGGCGGAGAGTCGTGATCGCACGACGACCACGACGTAGGCCATCGAGAAGGTGATGTGCGCGATCGTGATCGTGGTCGCGCCGCGGTTCACCGGCCAGCCGATGAGGTTCGCCATCGAAATGAACAGGAACAAGAGCGACAGGCCCGTGATGATCTCGGGCATCACGAGCGGCGCCGTCACCATGCCCGAGAGGAGGAGCCGTCCGCGCAGGCGCGCGACGCGGTGCAGGGCGAGCGCGACCAGCGCGCCGAGCGCGGTCGCGAAGGTGGCGCTGACGAAGGCGATCCGGAGGCTGAGGAGCGCGGCCGACAGCAGCTTGTCGTCGTCGAGGAGCGCTGCGTACCAGCGAAGCGAGAAGCCGCCCCAGAGCGTGACGAGGCGCGAGTCGTTGAACGAATAGATGACCACCGAGACGATCGGCACGTACAGCAGCGCATAGCCGAAGGCCACGATCGAGGCGAGCATCGGCGAGCGCTGCCTCATCGCGCGGACTCCTGCTCGCGGGTCTGCAGGCGCTGGAACCACATGATCGGTGCGATCAGGAGCAGCAGCAGCACGACCGATACGGCCGAGGCGACGGGCCAGTCGCGGTTGATGAAGAACTCGTCCCAGAGCACCCGCCCGATCATCAGCGTGTCGGCGCCTCCGAGCAGCGCCGGGATCGTGAACTCGCCGACCGCCGGGATGAACACCAGCAGGCACCCGCCGATGATTCCCGGCACCGACAGCGGCAGCGTCACGTCCACGAAAGCCCGCCATCGTCGGGCGCCGAGGTCAGCGGCGGCGTCCAGCAGGTCGAGGTTCATCCGCTCCAGGTTCGCGTAGAGCGGCAGGATCATGAACGGCAGGTAGGAGTAGACGATGCCGA
>Ga0075434_100001679_pt1 | contig 18908 bp, 15 predicted proteins | sample RhiMethybrSRZTD3_FD_75298 | JGI IMG/M metagenome (GOLD analysis project Ga0075434, IMG submission 75298) | Populus rhizosphere microbial communities from Tennessee, USA - Rhizosphere MetaG P. TD hybrid SRZTD3 | ecosystem: Host-associated > Plants > Roots > Rhizosphere > Soil | place: USA... | reverse complement strand
CAAAATCAAGGCCAGGGAAGGATGCGTCCCGCTCGCCCCCAACGGCCGACTTCGTGATCGATGACCGAGCCGGGCGGCACGACAGACCGCCAGCGCCCGCTCATTGCGGAAGGCGCACCTGGAAGGGAGCTCAAGGTGTGCCTGTCCTGTTAGGAGTATCGGGAGTATCGCTGGCCGCCGGCGGGCCAGCGTGCGGATGGCGTCCTCGGGGCGCGCGCGGGGACGTTAGATCTCGTCCAGCGCGCTCTCATCGACCTCAAGGTTGGCGAGGCGCCGCTCCAGCCGTCGCATCCGCCAGAGCACGATGGCTTGCAAAAGCCGGGCCGCGGCGCGATGGGTTGGACGGCAGCACTCGCCCTCCAACCCATCCTCCGCCGCACCGCTCAACGGATCCAGGAATTGGTCAGCCATTTGCAAAACCCCGCTCATGGTTTGCCCTATTTTTTTGGCGTCCTGCCAACGGCCCGCACACCACTCAAATCGCGGGCGTTGGCTGGCGTCTGATGGCGGCCGCATTAACGCCGCGCGCCGCTGCACCGACAAGTGAAGAATGATCATGCTATGCTCAAATTCGGCTCATGCATGCCTCGCAAGCTCCACCGCCGCCGGCCCATTCCTGCGCGAGATGCCGTCCGGAGATGACGATGCGTCGCCTGCCCCCGCTCGAAACCCTGCGTGTATTTGAAGCAGCCGAGCGTCATAAAAGCTTTAAGGATGCCGGCGATGAGCTGGGCGTGACGGCGAGCGCCGTCAGCCACCGGGTCGCCACCCTGGAAGAAGAGCTCGGCACGACCCTGTTTGTGCGTCACACCCGCCGTATCGAGGTGACGCCCGAGGGCGAGCGACTTGCCGCCGGCGTTCGCCGCGGGCTGCTCGAGTTTCGCCACGCGGTGACCAGCATCAATCGACGCAACGGCACGCAGATTCGCATCACCGGCATTCCATCGCACGTGACGCGCTGGCTGGCTCCGCGCCTGCACCGCTTCCGGGCGGCGCACCCCGACATCGAGCTGCACATCACCGCCGACCTCGCCTTGGCCGATTTGCGCCAGCGCACCTTCGACGTGGCGCTCCGCTTTGGCGGCGGCGTCTATCCCGGCCTCAACGCCGAACACCTGATGGACGATGCCATCTTTCCCGTGGCGAGCCCGCGCTATCTCGCCGAGGTCGGGCCGATCAAGAAGCCGACCGACCTGTTGCGGACGACGCGCATTCTGGACGTAACCGCGGAGAACGACGACAGCGGCACGAATTGGCGCACTTGGTTACAGGACCACGACCTGCCGCTCGCCGAGTTCGATCGCGGCATGCACTTCAATGGTGCGGCCATTACGCTGGAAGCCGCCGCGGGCGGGCTCGGCATCGCCATGGCGCGCAAAACCTTGGTCGGCGAAGAAATTCGCAGCGGCCGGCTGCTCCAGGTTCTGCCCGGCGAGATCAAAACGAGTTGGAAGCACTATGCTCTGGCGCTTCCCGAAATGGCGGATTGGCCACCGTTGCGCGCCTTTGTCGCTTGGCTGCGCGCCGAGGCGCGCGAGGGTTAGGTCCGTCACCCGAGCGAGGACCGCCGTCGCGAGGCCCTACTTCCCGCTGGGCTGCAGCAGCGGGACCCCCACATTCAATTTCAAGGTGAGGCTCGGCGTCGCCTCGGTGAGCCCGAAGTAGAGCCCGATATCCGGCGTGATGGTAAGATTCTCTGCGAGCTTGAGCGTGGTGAACAGGGCAGGGCCCACCCGGTGTTGCTGCTCGGCGAGCGGCTGATGCTCGCCCAGACTTTCGATGAGACCGAAGCCTTCCACCCCGACCGAGAGGCTGTCGTTGAGCTTCAGCTTGGCGTTCCAACCATAGTTGAGGGCAATGCCCTCGACCCGGTTGCGCCCGAAGGTCTTCTCGAAAAACGGGTTGGCCGTAAAGGAGGCGTTATCGCGCTGAACCTGAATGATGGGGCCGAACTGGCTGGAGTTGGTGGTCTCAGGATCCGTCGACACCTCCACGGAGGTGAACCAGCCGAAGCCGATGCCACCCTCCTTGGGCACCCGCCGGAACACCCAAATATTTTCAACCGAAGTCCGCGCGAGCCGAAAATCCTCATTGACGGGGTTCTCGAGCTTGAGGACCCCCGACAGGCGCCAGTAATCGCTCACCCCATAATCGAGGCTCAAATCATGCGCGCTGCGATTATCATCCCTGCGGCGGACGCCGCCCTGCACCGAGTTGTCGAGGCCTAACTCGAGGGCGCCTTTTTCAATATCAAGCTGCTTAACGTCAAAGGTTTGCGCCAAGCCCGGCGCCGGCAAAACCGCTGCGGCCGCCACGGCATAAGAGGCCGCGCGTAGGGTGTTCCAGGCGAGCCGACTCATGGTGCCCTGATCGATTCGATCCCGCGTCGGCCTTAGCTGCTCGGGCCTCCTGTTGCAACAGGCAAGGCGCCGAGCGCCCGCCCGCGCGGGAACCGCCGTGCAAGATGGCTCACCGGGTGTGGCGGGGTTTCAACGCCGCGGCGTGGCGGCCACGCGCCTTCGAGCGCGCCAAGGCGCGCTGGGCGCCCGCCGTCAGATGGCAGGTCAAGGCGCGCAGCCGTTGCCCCAGCCGATTTTCGCATCGGCCCGCGCATCCAGGAACTCCGACAGGCGACGCGACGTTGCGGCACGAAACGATCAGAAAGGTCGCGAGCTTGCTGGCCGCGCTCGCTTCGGCTTGCGAGGCGAGGGATGTGCGCCCATCGCGGGCGTGCCACCGCTGCCAGCGTTTACAAGGGAATGTCGTGCTCGCTGACACGCTGCCGCATGGCATGCAAATTCGGATCCTCAGCGAAGGCTCGTGCGCACTGTAATCTGCCAGATCCTGTCGGTCGCGGAACTGCGCTCCGCGTCTGGCAACGTTTGCAGACGTTGCCATTCGCGCGCAAAGTCATGCAGGCGCTCGCAGCGAGGTCGATAGCCTGAATGCGCTACGCGAAGGGAGTTGACGTAGTCCCAATCTGCCAGTCTCTCGATGAGCATCGGGCTCGCCACCATAAGAACAAGTCGGGCGATTTGATCGTGTAATCCTTGCGCACCATGGTCACGTTCCCGATAGGCAGCGAAACCGAACAGGGTCTCGTCATCCTGGGTCGGTCGACCATGCAGGAAATCCATATTCGCCTTAACTTCGAGGCCCGTGATCTTGTCTTTGCCCTCGTCCATCATCATGCGATGGGCGACCGGGTTGTGAAGCAAGAGCAGGCCAGGGTGCTTGACGGCTTCACGTTTGACATGTCTGACGAGGTCAGGATTTAAGAAGAAGCTCTCTATAGTCGAAGAACTACCCTGGGTGACGATATGAAGCATATCGCTACCGTCGGGCTGGGTCGTAATCCCGTAGATCTCGATGATGATCGAGCTTGCGACGAGATCCTCTCGTTTAAAATCAACGCGGCTGCGATGCTTCGACCACCGGCCGGCGATGAAGCCGCCGAGCGCGATGGCGCCGCCGAGCACAGGAAGTATGAGACGGGCGTGGTCGCCCGTTATCTCCAAGCCGAAGAACTGCACTGCGTCTCTTCTCCACCGTGAGTGGCGATCCTGCTCAGCTCGCCCTGGGCGTCATGGCAATGCCGGCCGCAAGGTGCTGCCAGGCAGCACAGCGGGGGATCGGCATGAGCATGAAAAGTCTTCCTCATGCTTAAGAGCTGCCCGCACTCTCGTTGTGGCAGAACCAGGGAGTGGAGCGACCCTATAGGTCGTTGAAGCTAGCAAAAGCGCCGCCGATCATGGGAGCGTCATTGCAGCATCATGGCAGCTTTGCCGGCATGCCAGTGCGCCTTGGCTGGCAAGGCCTCGAGCTCCTCAGCGCCGTTAGCCGCTGTCGCCGACGCCGATCGTCCGTCGCAGGGTCCTGGCATTGATCAAGATCGCAACAACGGCTTGGGTCATACTGATCAAGGTCAGCATGAGAAATTCCGTATTGTTGAAGATCCTCAGGGGTCTGACACCGGCCGCGCCAAGAGCGAAAAGCAGCACCTGTACTGCTGCAATTGCGGCCATCAAAATTGCCTCAATCGTGTTGTCGATCCCAGGATGCGACACGCGCAATTGCTCGGCCATCGACATCATAGCGGCGCCGACCAAGAGGACCTCGACCCAAGAGAGCTGATACTGGCCCCATTGGAGCAACGTCGCCCTCGGATCGGGGAAGGCAAACTTGCCGGCTATATAGAGAACCAGAATGTACAGGAAGCCGGGCAGGAATTTTAACGGGCTAGCTCGGTCGAAGCGGTGAACCTGTGCAACTGCCGCCGTTTGTGCGAGTTCGCCATCAGAGGTTCTTGCGGAAATTCTTGCCATTTGACCCCTCCTTGGCGGGCTCGCAACTCTTTCGAAGTTGCGGCGCACGCAACGCTGTGGGGCGCTCAATACGTAGGTCGCCGACGGCAGCGTTTCAATGTGGCATCCGTGGCGTGGCTGCCCGGTCACAGAAATTGAACAGGCAGCCCCGAATTCTGTGGCGAGACCACCCACGGTTTTGGAGATCTGCCTCGGGGATTTGGCATCCCGTGACGGTCACAGATATTGGAAGTGGAAGGTGCTCGGAGTTTTCACCGCTCGCTAAGAGGGCTCAGGATGAGCGCGCACGCTTGCACCGTGGCGCACCTCGCACGAGCCGAACGCCGATTTGCGCCAAACGGCGCCGATCCAGAGCAATTTTCTCACACGGTGCCCCCACGCAAGTCCAGGAGCTGATTGAGCCAGCGCCGCTCGGAGAGTTCAGCGTACATGCTTCCGCGATAGACGAATGTCTTCAGGCTGCCATCCGCGTCGATAAAACGGGTAGCGTTTTGCATAAGCTTGTAGCCACTGGAAGCGTACACTTTAGGTTCGTAGGCGAACAAGATCGAGAAGGGGATGCAACGCCCCTGCAATCGAGCATGGGCATGCCGAATGAGGACCCGGCTGTGACCCCTACGGCGTTGTTCAGGTGCAACAACGATACCTCCAAGCATTCCAATCTCGAGCGTCTCACTTCCAACGCCGACCTCGCGCTCGTAGATCGCCAAATGGGCGAACACTTCCGATGCTTCGCGAAGGATCACTACGGCCGTCGGGGTTGCGAGGTTGCGGTAGTAGTCTCCTTCCTTAGCAGCATCCTCTGGCCAAGTGCTGTGCACAAGCTTACGGACGCGCCTGGCGAGATCATCGCCGAGATCATCCGGTACAAGTTCGAGCAGTTCCATTGTCGCACACCATGTCTGCACCCGGCGTCAATGCACCTCGAGGCTCCCTAGATCGACGGGCGGCACGGAATGGCTCTGCTGAGCCATTTCTCTCATCTCGATGGCAACGGAGAAGCTGCAGCTATATCGATCATGGACCCAACCGAGAGGCCATGCTTCTTGGTGTATCGCTCCAGCATCTCGCACAGGTAGGGCCTATCATCGAGTTCGATCCGCAACGCTGCAATGGGATCGTTTCGGTTCGCATCGCGGAGCTGCCGGCGCCCGAGCCTGGCATCGATGATGGCAATCACATCGGCGATCTTGAGCGCGTCGGCGAGTAGGCTATCCGCCAGCACACCGGTGCGGTGGTCATGGGACGCGATCGCACTTTGGGCCTCTGCAGGGATCTTGTCACCCAGCCACTGGATTGTGAGGAGACCGTGCAGGCTGCGGTTTTCGCAGGTCTCGAAGAAGTCAAGGTCATGGCACAAGCCGACGATTTCCCAAAGATCGGCGTCTGCTGCAAATTCTCGCGCGAGCTGGCGCATCAGATAAGCGACAAACCGCGTGTGAGCTGCTCGGGGTGTCGCACCCAAGTGCTTGCTGACCAAGACATCTGCTTGCGCTGTCGTCAGCATCCGAGCGCCTCACGTGCCCCCCAAGGCAAAAAAAGAGGGGCAACAGAGCCAATGTTGCCGCAACCAGACGTGCCCATCCCTAAACAATATGCACGAACTCTTCGCTCGGCCCCTGGGCCAAGAGCCTAGGCGCTGATGCTGCCCGCCAGGCCGCAGGCGACGAGCGGCGCTGCGTCAATGCTGCGACGCTTAGAGCATATCACAGCAACAGGCCCGCATTGCTGGGTGGTGGAGCCGGGAAGCCGCGAAGGCCGCGTCCTGTCAAAGGCGTGGGGCGCGATCTCGCCCTCGTGCCTACCCGCTCATGCGCGCCGCAGCGCGCCGACGACAAGTGTGCGCAGGGCATAGCCGGTGAGCGTAGTTGGAGCGCTAAGGTGCAGGCGCTCCAACGCTGCGCGTTCGGCCGGCGCGCGGCGCCAGTCCGCGAGACCGGCGGAAAATGTGCGCGCAAGATGCGAGACAGCCGCGGTCTTCAGCTCGGAAAGCACGAGCGCAAGCCTTTGCTCGACTTCCGTCATTTCCGTGCCGAGCGGAAAGGCTGGCAGCAGGCCCGAGCGCCGCGCCGGGCCGAGCGCGGCCTCCAGTCGCTCGGGCCGGTTGCTCGAGGCGTGGGCAGGAAGATTAAAGCAAGGCTCAAGCTTTCCGGCTGCCTGCGCCTGCCGCTTCAGGTCGACTTGGTAGGCGCTGTCCGCCACGGCCAACATGGCAGCGATGCTGTCGCGATCGGATTTGCCCTTGAGATCGGCGATGCCGTACTCGGTCACAACGATGTCGCGCAGGTGACGCGGTACGGTCACGTTGCCGTAGGACCCAACGATGTTCGAGCGCACGCGCCGCTTCTGCCGCCGCGTGCTGCGGACGGCAATGATGGAACGGGCTCCTTCAAGATCGTGTGCCATGGCGACCAGATCGTGCTGGCCACCGGGGCCGCTGACGACGCGGCCGTCATCGAGCGCGTCGGAGGAAACCGCGCCCAGTAGGGTCACCGTCATAGCAGTGTTGATGAACCGGGCGTGCGGACGCTGCGCACGTTTGAGCGTCTCATCCCCCAACAGGGTGTTGGTGAAGGAAATCCCTGTCATGCAGAGCTCGGCCAGCTGTTCGGGCCGCATCTCCTTGAGCTCGCGATAAAAGGCCCGGCTGCCGACGAAGAAGCCAGCATGCAGCAGAGCCTGACCGCCGACGGGATTGGCGACCCGGCGGGACAGGATACCGGCCCGCCTCAAGGCGAGGAAGCCGTCGACCAGCATCTCCGTGCAACCGTAGAGACCCGTCTGAAAGGGACCGAGATCGTCGCCGTCGGAGGGAGTATGGCCGAGCCTATCGAGCAAGTTGCAGAAGGCAGCGTTGTCGGCGTGGCGCAGGATCAGCGCGTGTGTCAAGGCGTCGGAGAACGAGCCGATCCCGATCTGCAGCGTGCCGCCATCTTTCACGCGGGTGGCAGCACGCAACGCCATGGCATAGTCGGCGAGGGATACGGGTTCCTTCGGTGGCGCAAAGAGATCGAAAGCGGCCCCCTCGGGCTCCAGCATCACGTCGAATTCGCCGCGCTCGACCTCGGCCTCCCCAGGCATGTAGGGCAGGTTGGCATTGATCTCGGCTACCGCAGCCACGGGTTTGCCCCTCGCCCGACGGGCGGCGACGTAGGCCCTGAGCTCGAGCGTGACATCGGTGTTGGAAGCGAGGCTTACGCGCCCGCCGCGATCGCCGGTGCCGGGCGCAACCAGCTGGGCGAGGACGTTTATTTCCATGCGCTGCAGGTGGCGCGCAACGTGGGAATAGTTAAGGCTCGTGTAGCTGCGCTGAACGGGACTATTGGTCAGCCACGCGCCCGCCTGCAGGAAGAACTCGTTGACCTCAATGTTGGGTGGCAGGCGGTTTGCGCGCAGGGCGGCGGCGTAGAGCGGCTCGGGATAGGTCGCAAACAGGCGGTCCAGCAATGGTGCTACGAATCGCCGCTCGAGCTCCGTGCGGTAGCTGGGCCGCGTCAGGGTGAGCCCTGTGAAGATGCTGAGGCGCAAATGCGGATCCGCCTCAACCAGACTGTAGAGCGCGTTGAGGAGCAATAATGGCTTGCCTATGCCGATCGGTGTCGCGACCTTGAGATTTGGCCCGACGCGATCGATGATCGCTTGCGCGCACTTGACTGCATCGGGCGAATGGAAGGTGCTCACAGGCGCCATGCTTGCCGCGGATCGTTTAACGTATGCAATGATTCCATGCCGGGCAGCCACCAGCGTCGGCATCTGCTCACTTTGTTGACCCGGCGTGTCACGCGTGATTGGACGCTGATGCGCATACCTCAACGGCGGCGCTTGACCGCTCGAGCCAGGCGCTCGAGCACGTCAACGGATGCCTCCCAACCGATGCACGCATCCGTAATGCTGAGGCCATAGACCAGTGGTGCGCCGGGGATGAGGTCTTGGCGGCCGGGCAACAGGTTGCTCTCCACCATCATGCCAATGATGCGACGTTCTCCCGATTCAATCTGTCGCGATACGTCTGCAACGACCAGCGGCTGGTTGTCGGCATTCTTGCCGCTGTTGCCGTGGCTCGCGTCGATCATGATGGCCGGCCTGCGCCCCGCGCGTGCGGCCACCAAACTAGCCGCCGCGACACTGGCAGCGTCGTAATTGGGCGCCTTTCCCCCACGCAGGATGATGTGGCATTCCGGGTTGCCGGCGGTCGTCGCGATCGCCGAGCGGGCGCCCTTCGTGATCGCCATGAAATGATGTGGTTGCGAAGCCGACACAACTGCATCCACGGCGATCTGGACGTTGCCTTCAGTGCCGTTCTTGAACCCCACCGGGCAAGAGAGGCCGGAGGCCATTTCGCGATGCACTTGGCTTTCCGTGGTGCGAGCGCCGATTGCCGCCCAGGACACCAAATCCGCGATGTACTGAGGTGTCGACGTATCGAGGAACTCGCATCCGGCCGGCACGCCGATGTTGCCGACCGCCCGCAGCAACTGTCGGGCAACGCGCAAACCACGGTCGATGTCGAAGGTGCCGTCGAGGCTGGGATCGTTGATCAAGCCCTTCCAGCCGATCGTCGTCCGCGGTTTCTCGAAGTATACGCGCATGACGATCTCGAGCTCGCCGTCGAAGCGACCACGCAAACCGCTTAGACGCTGCGCATACTCAAGCGCGGCGTCCGGATCGTGCACCGAGCACGGACCGATGACGACAAGGAGACGGTCGTCGGCGCCCGTAAGGATACGATGTATCGCCTGGCGTGCCCCCGAGACGCAGCTGGCCGCTCGGCTGCTGCGCGGGATTTCGCCGATCACCGCTGCGGGTGAGCTTAGCTCGTGCAGCGCAAGAATACGCAGGTCATCGGTGGGCATCATCACGGTGTGGTCTCCTTGGGATTTGGCCACACCGGGTAGCAAAAAAGCCGCCAGAGTGGCTGGCGGCTGCGGGGACTTGATTGCTAATTCGGCTTGTCAGATCGCGCGCGTCCCTTGCTCCGCCAACTTGGTGGAGTAGCTAAACCAAAAAAAGTGGGCGGCGGACACGCGGATCATGGTTCTCTATCGGCGAGCGTGCCTTGCTTGTCAAGCTGGAGACTAGACGTTGCCGCGGTCGCCACTAAGTCAAGGCCACACGCCGCAGGTCCGCGGCAGGCAGCACGCTCAACGGCAACCCGCGCATGTGTGCTGCAGGGACGCCGTGCTCGACGAGGTCTCGCAAACCAGCTTTCTCAGCAGCGTGACACAGAAAAGGGGAGCACTCACTTCGCTTGCCACGCTTGGGAAACGCTACGGGGTTGGCGAGCTACGCGCCCGGTCTGCTGCCGGCCCTCGCGCCCGGCAAGCCGCTTGCGGCCTGGTCTCCGTGCGCCCAGCAGCTGGCCTCGGAGCGCGGGTGCGCGGAGCCCGCCGTGCAAGATGGTTCACCCGGTGTGGCGGGGTTTCAACGCCCGCGGCGCAGCGGCATCAATTTGCGAGCGCGCCAAGGCACACTGGGCGCGCGCTCAGCGAGGCTGGGCGCCCGCCGCCAGATGGCCCGCAAGGCGCGCAGCCGTTGGCCCCAGCCGATCCTCTCATCGGCCACCGCATCCAGGAACTCGGACAGGCGACGCGACTTTGCCACCAGGTAAAACGTCAACAGGAGGGTCGGGACGAAAACGGTCAGAAAGATCCCGAGCTTGCCGGCCGCGCTCGCCTCGGCGTGCGAGAACAGGTTCATTCCCAAGAACCCCGTGGCCACGGTGCCAATCAGGCCGAAGGTCGTGACCACGGTCAGCCGCATCATCGTCTCATTCTGCCGGCGCGCGGCCTCGGCCTCGAGGTACTGGCTCATGTCCTGCACCTCCTCACGCACGTCGTTGTAGAGCTGGTCGACCTCGAGATGGCCGCGGCACATATTGAAGAGATGCTGCGCCTGTTCGTGATGGCTGACTTCGTGGAACCAGTAGCGGTGCGTGAAGCGCAGAAAGGTCTCAAGTGCAAGCCGCGTATCGGCGCGGAATTTCAGCACCGCCCCGGCGTCGCGCACGTCGAGCCGATTGACGGCTTCGGCCAGACGGTCGGAGAACATCAGCAGAGCAGCCTTATGGAAATGCGCAATCAAAAACACCAGGAAGTGTTGGTGACGAAAGGCGCCAAGCGTCCCGCGCTCCAGGTGCGTGAAGGTGGGATCGGCGGCGTTGCCGATCACGACCATGGCGTGCCCGCAGGTCATATAGCGCGTGCCCAACCAATTCTGGCCCTGGCAACTGTCGTGCAGGCGGTCGTAGCAGTATCGGGTCTCGAAATCGGCCAGCTGTTGCTCGCTCAAGGGCAGGCTGCCGCCGCCAGGCGGCCCTAAGGTGAGGGCGAGGCGTACGCAATCGGCGCGGGCGACGCCCTTTAGATTTTCGAGCGCAAGATAGGCCATCATGGGCATCCGGTAATATTCGAGGAGGCGGTAGCGCAGGAGGCCTTTGTCGTCGGAGTAATGCGGCACCAATGGCCGCAACAGGAACTCCCAATGCGCGGCAATACAGGGTGCGCGGTGCTGGCAGACAAAGGCCAGGAACTTGTTGCGGTTCTGGTAGTCCGATCGGCTGAGGACGCTGCCGTCCGCGGCCAACCACTCGACGAGCACCGGGCAATCCCCGGCATTTCCCGCCGCGTCCCAAAAGGCCGGATAAGCGCGGCCCATCCGAAACATGGCGTCCTGCGCGGCGGTCAAGGATATGCCGTTGCAGCAAACTTCCAGCGCCAGGGCGGCCACGTCGATGTCATAGAAGAAATAGAGGTCAACGTGGGCGATTTTGAAAACGATCGGGGCTGCGCCTTCCGTCAGGGCGACGCGGAGGGCGGCAATATCTGAGCGACGCAACACACGGATCGGGCTTTCGCCGTAGCCCTTCCCCACCGACTTGCCCAGGCCCTGCCCGTACAAGAACCGCTGCACGGGGGGCAGAAAGGTCACGAATTCGTTGTAATGGCGCTCCTGGAACTGCTCCGGCTCGCCCGTGAATTCATCGCTCACCTCCTGCCACGGGCCGCCCGTCACGCTGTGCAAGAGGTAGGCGCAGTGATCCTGCACCTGCGTTTCAGCCCGGATCGGCAACAGGTAGATCGGCCACAGAAAGGTCTGGCGAAAGTGACCGACCATGGCCGGCGCTGCCGTTGCCTCTTTTCCCGGCGTTGCCGCCATCACCGGCACCGTTTCGGCCTCGAGGACACCTGCTTCTTGCATGGCGGCGCCTTCCCTCCGGCGCGCCCGCCCGGCTGCGACGGGCACGTCCGGCCCGCATGACATGGCCTGTGCGTGCGACGGTTCAATGACACGGCCCGCCGTCCGGCGCCGATCGATGGCGCAGCGCCGCCACGGCGGGCGCTACGCCAACGCAAGCACGCTTGGGGATTGTCATCGCCCCGTCAGCTACCTGACACGATGCCATTACAGGGCGCGCCCAAGCTCGCGAGAGGGCGGTCAAATGACCCAAGCGATAACATGACGACGAGCGAGCCCAACTACACCGCGCGACTGCAAGCCATCCCGCCTAGCGACGCCACCTTTGCCGCCTGCGATCCATCCCTCTCCCCTCACCTGCAACCCGTGATCGTTACCTTGCCGCGCCGCCGCGATCGGTGGGAAAAGGTCGTTCGCGCCCTCGCAAGCGCCGGCATCGCGCGTGTCCGCAAATTTACCGCCGTGGACGGCGCCACGCTCGCGGAGAACGCACTGCGCCCCCTCCTGCACCGCAACTCAATCGTCAGTGGCGAACCCACGAGCCATATCCAGCTCACGCGTCCGGCGATCGGCTGCTTTCTAAGCCACCTCAAGATTTGGCAACGCTTCCTCGACGACGGCGGCGATCGGCTGATGGTTTTGGAGGATGACGCCCTGCCACAGCAAGGCTATTCCACAGCCAGCGTCGAGCGGATCCTTGCCGCTATGCCCGCCAATGCCGATCTCGTCTTGCTTGGCTGCAGCATCATGGCCGGCTTGGCGGAAAAGACCGAGAACGCCGCGTTCTGCCGGGTTTACTATTTTAACGGCACCTATGCTTATCTGATCACGCGCGAGGGCTGCGCCAAGCTCCTGCAACAGCTCCTCCCCATGCGCGCGCATATCGATCACCAGATCAGCGCTCTTTTGCTGAAACATCGCTCATCCCTGTTTGCCTATGCGGTGAGGCCGGCCTTGTTCGAGCACGACTTTTCCAGCTGGAGTGATGCCTACGTTCCCATTGCCGGCACCGATGCCGCGGATCGGCAGTTGAGCGCTCTCTTCAGCTCCGCCCGCAACGCCCTCAGCAAGGACGCCAGCATCACTCTCAATGAGGAGTGAAACGCAGGCGTCCCAGCCCAACGGGGCGCGGTACTAATGGTCCGCGACGCGCCTGGGATCAGCCGCCATGGGGCATTCGCCGGCACCGCTCAAGCTTTGCTTCGCCGCACCCTCTATGCTAGCCAGGGCGTCTGCGCTATATGGCGCTTGTCTTTCCCACAAGAGCTCGTGACGCGGCCACTGCCCTGGCGCGCACGTGCGCGGCCTGCGCGGTGCGCCCGCCAGCTCGCCGAGCGCCGGGCCGGCGCTCGACTGCTCTTGTCCTCTAAGTCGAGAAACCTGCATGAAACCCCTTACCGTCACCGTCTTTGCCTGCGCCGATTGCAACTTTCGCGGCTTCTCTTTCAGCGAGCACGGATCGGATCTGCCACCGCGTGCCGATGGCGGGCTTTGGGTTGCGATCGCAAGCGTGCCGATGAGCTTCCTCGAACTCGAAAAATACACCTCCGATCCGGCCGCGGTGCTGGCACACCTAAAGGAGCACGGCTGCCACGTCGCGCCCGCCACCGCCAAGATCCTCAAGTTTCCAACCCCGCACCGCAGCAGCGCCTAGCGGCAACGGGCGCAGAGACGCCCGCTCGGGTCGCCAGTCCACGTTGCGCCTCACATTATCAATGGCGCGATTAATGGCGCGGACGCCTGCGCACGAGCACGCCGTGCGCGTCACCCGAGGCCAGGTAAAACCCTGACGCCACCCCCCCCAATTCCACGCGCGGTTCGCTGCGGCAACCGGATCAAACCTAATCACCGCTGCGTGAGGCATTCTTTTCGCCGTCGCGAAAAAGAACACATCAGTAACTTTGAAAATGAGACAACCAGAGCAAGGAGAATAACGAATGCGGCGAACCAGCCAATGCGCCGGGTCAAAATCAACAAACCTCCCGTCGCCAGCACCGCTGCACACGTACCTTGGAATAGGAAATGGAGTTGAGTGTGGGAACTTCGAGAGCCATAAGCCAGTCAATACCGCCGCGCAGCGCCTTTTTAAAACTGATCCTGCGCAGCGGGCTCGTTAAGTTTAGACATTGGCGGCGGAGCCGCCGGGCCGAGCGCGAACTTCTGGCCCTAGACGATCGGTTGCTCAAGGACATTGGGATCTGCCGCACAGACATTCCCGATGCCGTGCGCGGCCAAGCGCGGAATTTCTATACGCTGGCATCCGATCAGAACTTATAAGCCCAAACCACCCCCGGCCTGGCCGCCCTGCGGCCGGGCGGTGTGGGCCTCAGCTCACCTGCGATCACTGATCCGCACCTCGTTGGCCCCGGCCTGCGGCCCGATAGTAACTGCCAGGCGCGACCCGCGGCGGCCGTCGGTGACAGCAACTGTCACTGTGCCGATTGCCGAACTCGTCGTCGGCGCTGCGCTGCCCTGAAATGCGCAAACAGCGCCAGCAGGGAAACCACGTTATTGCCGTACCCGAAGGTTGCGCCAAGCAGTTCCACCGTATGCGGCTCGGCCAGGAGGTTCTTTTCGCTGCCGGCCATGCCGCGCTGGGCCTTGACGCCCTCGCGCGCCTTCACGTCCTCGCGAGCCCGTCTGCACAGGCGTGGCCCTGATACCATATGCGAGCGACGCATCGCCCTTTCATACCCCGGAAATCCTATGATCAAGATCCCGTCGCTCAAGGTCTTGGGCGTCAGCGCCAGCGTGGTGCTGCTAGGCTTCGCGCTCGCGGGCTGCGAGCCCGGCCAGCCAAAGGCTGCCAGTGCGCCTCCGCCCCCACCCCAGGTCACCGTCGCAAAGCCCAGCAAGCGACTGGTCGCCGATTACGACGAATATGTCGGCCGTTTCGTCGCCGTCGACGCCATTGAAGTGCGCGCACGCGTCTCGGGCTATCTCGACGCCATTCACTTCAAGGATGGTCAATTGGTGAAAAAGGGCGACCTGCTCTTCACCATCGATCGTCGTCCATTCGAGGCCGCACTTGCCCAAGCCGAGGCGACCCTGGCCCAGGCCCGCGCCAACCTCGCCTATGCGGAGGCGGACCTGGAGCGCGGGCAGGGACTGGTGCGCGGCAGCACCATCACCCAGCAGACCTTCGACCAGCGCACGCAGGCCAAGCGCGTCGCCGAGGCAGCGGTCAAAGCGCAAGAGGCTTCCCTGCGCCAGGCCCATCTCGATCTGGAGTTCACCGAGCTGCGCGCACCGATCGCCGGGCGCATTGGTGACCGTCGGGTTTCCGCCGGCAATCTGGTCACCGGCGGTACGACCGGCACTACGACGCTGCTCGCCAGCATCACCTCGATCGATCCCATCCGTTTCGAATTCACCATGGATGAGACATCCTACCTGAAATCCCGCCGGCTCGCTGGCGAGGCCGCGGGCAGCCCGCAGCCGGGCACCGGGCTCCCCGTCAAACTCAAGCTGATCGACGAGGCCAAGTTCTCCCATAAGGGGACGACCGATTTTATCGACAACGCCATCGACCGGGCGTCCGGCACCATCCGCGCCCGCGCCGAGTTCGCCAACCCCGACGGCACGCTGACCCCCGGCATGTTCGCGCGCATTCAGGTGCCGGCCGGCCCCCCCGGCGACGCCATGCTCCTGCCCGAGGTCGCCGTCGGCACCGAACAGGTGAAGAAGTTTGTGCTGGTGGTTGATGCGGAGAATATCGCGCGCCCGAAATACGTCACCTTGGGTCCGGTCGTGGAGGACCTGCGCGTCATCACCTCGGGCCTCGATGCCGATGACCGCGTGATCGTCAACGGCCTGATGCGCGCGCGCCCCGGTGTCAAAGTTGCCCCGCGGGAGGCCGCCGCCGCCCTCAATCGTCCCAATTTTGCCGGCGAACCGCAACCGTCGGCCAACTAAGGCCTTTGCCCATGCGCCTGTCTCGCTTCTTCATCGATCGGCCGATCTTTGCCGCGGTTCTCTCCTTGGTCTTCGTGATCTTCGGGGCAGTCTCCTTCGGCCGGCTGCCGGTGGCGCAGTATCCGGAGATTGCGCCACCCGTCATCAACGTCACGGGCCAATATCCCGGCGCCAGCGCCGACGTGGTGGCCTCCACCGTGGTCACGCCGCTCGAGCAGCAGATCAACGGCGTCGAGAACATGCTCTACATCACCTCGAACGCCACGGGCGATGGCCGCTTTACCATTGCCATTACCTTCGAGCTTGGCACCAACCTCGACATCGCCCAGGTGCAAGTGCAGAACCGGGTGGCCATCGCCCAGCCGCGCTTGCCCATCGACGTGCGCAATATCGGCGTGACGGTCGCCAAGGCCTCGCCGGACTTGATGATGGTCGTGCACCTCTACTCGCCCGACAAATCGCGCGACACGCTCTTCATCTCCAACTATGCCAACATCCGCATTATCGACGTGCTCAACCGCATCAACGGCGTCGGCTCGATCACGGTCTTCGGTGGCCGCGACTACTCGATGCGCGTCTGGCTCGATCCCGACCGGCTGCAGTCGCTGGGGCTGACGACCGGCGATGTGGTCACCGCCCTACAGGCGCAAAATGTGCAAGTTGCCTCCGGCGTCCTGAGCCAGCCGCCGGTCGAGCAGCCGCGCGCCTTTCAGGTCGCGGTACAAACGCAAGGACGCCTCGCCGATCCGGAGGCCTTTGCCAACATCCTCGTCAAGCAGACCCCCACCGCTGTGGTGCGTCTGAAAGATGCCGCCCGCGTCGAGCTCGCCGCCCTCGACTACACCACCAATTCCTATCTCGACCGCGATCCCGCCATCGCCCTTGGTATTTTCCAGCTGCCGGGCTCGAACGCTTTGGCGACAGCCAAGACGATCCAGGCGACCATGGACGATCTCGCCAAGGACTTTCCCGCCGGCCTCAAATACACCGTCGTCTACAACCCGACCGAATTCATCCAGCAATCCGTGAACGCTGTGGTGGAGACCATCGGCGAGGCGGTGATACTGGTGGTGCTGGTGGTGATCTTATTCCTGCAGACTTGGCGCGCCGCCGTCATTCCCATCATCGCCATCCCGGTCTCCCTGATCGGCACCTTTTTCTTCATGGCGGCGTTCGGATTTTCGCTCAACAATCTCTCCCTGTTCGGGCTAGTGCTGGCGATCGGCATTGTCGTGGACGACGCCATCGTCGTCGTCGAAAACGTCGAACGCAACATCGCCGCGGGGCTGGAGCCCCGGCAAGCCGCGCAGCGGAGCATGGACGAGGTTGGCTCGGCCTTGATCGCCATCGCCCTGGTGTTGTGCGCCGTGTTCGTGCCCGCCGCCTTCATCACCGGCATTTCCGGCCAGTTCTATCGCCAGTTCGCCCTGACCATCGCCGGGGCAACCATCATCTCGCTCATTGTTTCTCTTACCTTGTCGCCCGCGCTCTGCGCGCTGCTGCTGAAACCGCATACCGAACACAGCACAAGCGGGCGCTGGCTGCGGCCCGTGCGCTTCCTGTTCGCCTCCTTCAATGGCGGCTTTACGGCCCTCGCGCACGGCTACGGCTGGCTCACGGCACGTCTTGTGCGTTTCGCCGTCGTGATGCTCGTCGTCTATGCGGGCGTCATTGTCTACGGGCTCAACGAGTTTCGCAAGACGCCGGTCGGCTTCATCCCGCAGCTCGATGCCGGCTATCTGATCGTGGCCACCCAGCTGCCGAGCGGGGCATCGCTGGCGCGCACCGATGCCGTCAACCGGCGCGTGGTGGATATCGCGCTGCAGGTCCCCGGTGTTGCCCATGCCGTCAACTTTGCGGGCTTCTCGGGTGCCACCTTCACCAACGCCCCCAACTCCGGGGCGGTGTTTTTGACGCTGGAGCCCTTCGAAACCCGGGCGCATGATCCGCAAAAGTCGGCGGCAGCCATTCAAGGTACCCTCTTCCAGCGCTTCGCCGCGATCCAGGAGGGTCTCGTGGTCGTGGTGATGCCGCCGCCGGTGCGCGGCATCGGCACCTCCGGCGGCTTCCGCATGATGGTGGAAGACCGGGCGGGTGCCGGTCCACAGGCCCTGCAGGGCGCGGTCTATGCCATGTTGGGCCGCGCCGCCCAGACGCCCGGCCTGGCGCAAGTGTTTTCGCTGTTCGAGGCCTCGACGCCGCAGCTCTACCTCGACATCGACCGCACCAAGGCCCAACTCCTGGGCGTCAGCATGACGGACGTGTTTGCCGCCCTGCAGACCTATCTCGGCTCCACCTATGTCAACGACTTCAATCTGCTCGGGCGCGTTTTCCGCGTCACCGCGCAGGCCGATGCCGCCTATCGGCTCGATGCCAAGGACGTGCTTAAGATCCGCGTGCGCGGCCCGAGCGGCGAGACGGTGCCGCTTGGCTCATTCACCAGCGTCAAGGACGTCTCCGGCCCCTACCGAGTGCCGCGCTACAATCTTTATCCGGCCGCCGAAGTCGATGGCGCGCCCGCGCCCGGCTTTTCCCAGGGCCAGGCCATTGAGCTCATGCAGAAGCTGGCGGCCGAGGTGCTGCCGCAAGGGTTCACCTTCGAGTGGACCACGCTCGCCTACCAGCAGCTGAGGGCCGGCAACACGGCGCTGTTCGCTTTCCTGCTGGCGGTCGTGTTCGTGTTCCTCGTGCTCGCCGCGCAATATGAGAGCCTGACGTTGCCCCTGGCGGTCATTCTGATCGTGCCGATGTGTCTCATCGCCTCCATCACCGGCGTGGTCTGGCGGGGCATGGACAACAACATCTTGACGCAGGTCGGCTTCATTGTACTGATCGGCCTCGCCGCCAAGAATGCCATCCTGATCGTCGAGTTCGCCAAGCAGCTCGAGGATCAGGGCCGCGACCGCTGGGCCGCAGCGGCGGAAGCGGCCCGCTTGCGGCTACGTCCGATCCTAATGACGTCGCTGGCCTTCATCTTCGGCGTCGTCCCCCTGGTGTGGGCGATCGGCGCTGGCGCCGAGCTCAGGCAGGCGTTGGGAACCGCGGTGTTCTACGGCATGATCGGCGTCACGGCCTTCGGCTTGATATTTACGCCGGTCTTTTTCGTCGTCTCCCGCTGGCTGGCTGGCGTCTTCGCCAAACGAGCAGCGCCGGCAAGGGCAGAGGGGTCCTCCCCGCCGCTTGCCTCACCCGACCCGCTCGGTCACCGCTAACTAAGCGCGCGCTCGGACGCTGACGACCTCGCCGATCGCCAACCGACACGACTTTAGCGGGAAGGCTCCGCCAGGGTTGATGCCTGTGCGGGCCACATCGGGTGTAGGCCGAGTGCAGAGACCGGCGACGCCACGAAGGCGCCTTTGCTCGTCGCGCCACGGCCGAGTAGGTGAGGATGTTGGCCATCCTCACCCCTCACAGATCCGGACGTGCAGATTTCCCGCATCCGGTTCTTCACGAGAGAGCTTCGCTCACAGCGGT
>Ga0075434_100001675_pt1 | contig 18917 bp, 17 predicted proteins | sample RhiMethybrSRZTD3_FD_75298 | JGI IMG/M metagenome (GOLD analysis project Ga0075434, IMG submission 75298) | Populus rhizosphere microbial communities from Tennessee, USA - Rhizosphere MetaG P. TD hybrid SRZTD3 | ecosystem: Host-associated > Plants > Roots > Rhizosphere > Soil | place: USA... | reverse complement strand
GACGGAGAGGACGCGCACTGCGTCATCGCCGTCGCCAACGCTCAGAGCGCCGAGCGTGTTCCCGTGATACGCGTCTTCGAGGGCGACGAACTTCCTGCGGCCCGTGTGCAGCATCGCTGCCTGAAGCGCCAGTTCCACCGCTTCGGATCCACCCGTCGCGCGGCAGCAGCGCGTGAGCCCTTGAGGCGCGAACCCCACCAGCAACTCGGCGAGCTCTCGCCACGGCTTGTACGCGTATCCCGGATAGACGTAGTCAGGACCACGGAACGCGTGGATGCGGTGGCGCAGGTTCGGTCGCGTCCAGCCGAAGTTGCCCACGCACCATCCCATCATGAAGTCGATGTATTTCCGGCCGCGAGCATCGTAGATGTAGTTTCCGCGTGCGCGCGCGACCTCGATGTCGGCGTTGCCTTCGTTCTGCACGAGGAACCGTTTGCGAGGGCGTGGCATGGCGGCGCTGATTGCATATTCCGGCCCCGAGCGTCGGAACACGTGAGCCGCCACAGTTCGATCCGATTGCTGCAACTACTAGCGCGACGGCAAGCACCTCGGTGGGTGCTTGTATGCAAGTGCAGCTACTCGCCGTCCTTCACAAACTGCACTTCGCCCTCGATCCGCACCTTGTTCGCGACCAGCACGCCGCCCGTCTCGATCGCCTGATTCCATTTGAGTCCCCACTCCCGCCGATCGATCTCAGTACGGAAGCTGAATCCCGCGCGCGTCTTGCCCCACGGATCCTGCCCGCGACCCTGGTACTCACAGTCGAGCACGACCTCCATCGTCGTATCGCGAATCGCGAGATCACCGACGAGCTGGAAACGATCGCCCTCGTTGCGCGGCGCACTACCCTCGATGCGCGTGCTGCGGAATGTGATCGTCGGATATTTGTCCGCATCGAAGAAATCGCCGCTGCGCAGGTGCGCGTCCCGGTCGGCAACGCCAGTGTCAATGCTGGCCACGTTGAGCTTTGCATCCACCCCCGCGTCGTCCGGGTGATCTCGATCGCCGCGCAGCGTCGCCTGCAGGTCTTTGAACCGGCCGCGCACGGTCGTCATCATCATGTGTTTGACAGAGAACTCGACGCTCGAGTGCGTCGGATCAAGCTGCCAGGTGGTGGTTTCCATCGCGGTCGTGGCCATAGCTTCCTCCTTTGCGACCTTGATCGGTCACTTGTTGTCGGCGCTATACGCAGGGGCGAGGAACATGCCACGGCCCGCAACCGACGTGGTGCAGTTCTTGGCCAATTCAACCGCAAAAGCCAAGGCGGTCTTCCGAACAGCCTGTCGATGTCGGTCTCGCTGTCGGCTGCTGAAAGTACGAGATTGGGGCGTTGTCGCGCACGGTGGCGTGGACGACGCGACGAAGTCGAAGGAGGCACAATGACAACGGTGCACGCATCCCTTGAGGCTGAGGCCGACGCCAGCGGCACGACCTCCGGTCCGTTATCCCAGGTTGAGCTGGACCGAATCAACGCGTATTGGCGCGCTGCTAACTACCTCTCGGTTGGCCAGATCTATCTGCTGGACAATCCGCTTTTGCGTCGACCGCTCCGCGTCGAGGACGTCAAGCCGCGATTACTTGGCCACTGGGGCACGACGCCTGGTCTCAATTTTATTTACGCGCACATGAATCGCGTGATCAAGCGCGATGATATCGACGCGATCTTCGTTACTGGGCCGGGGCACGGCGGGCCGGGCATTGTCGCCAACGTCTACCTTGAGGGAACCTATAGCGAGTTTTATCCACGGATCACTCGGGACGTCGAAGGTTTGCGAGTATTGTGTAAGCAATTCTCTTTTCCCGGAGGGATCCCGAGTCACGTCTCTCCTGAGACGCCCGGCTCGATCAACGAAGGTGGAGAGCTTGGCTATTCTCTCCTGCACGCTTACGGCGCCGCCTTCGACAATCCGGATCTGCTTGTGTGCTGTGTGATTGGTGACGGCGAAGCGGAAACCGGTGCGCTCGCGACCAGTTGGCACTCGAACAAATTCCTTAATCCGGTGCATGACGGCGCCGTTCTGCCGATTCTGCATCTCAACGGCTACAAGATCGCGGGGCCAACCGTCCTCGCGCGCATTCCAAAGTCTGAGTTAACGGAGCTGCTCCGCGGTTACGGGTACAAGCCGTACTTCGTGGAGGGCGATGATCCCGCGGCGATGCACCAGCTGATGGCGACGACAATGGACAACGTCCTCGACGACATCCGCGGGATTCAGCGTGACGCACGATCGCGCGGTTTCACTGCGCGGCCGACTTGGCCGATGATCGTGCTCAATACACCCAAGGGATGGACCGGCCCGAAGAACGTCGACGGAAAGAAAATCGAGGGTACGTTTCGCGCGCATCAGGTGCCGCTCACTGATCTCACCAATCCGAAACATCTCCGCGCCCTCGAAGAGTGGCTGCGAAGCTACCGCCCGGAGGAGCTGTTCGACGAGCATGGGCGATTTGTGTCCGAGCTGGCGGCGCTGGCGCCGACGGGGACCCGTCGCATGGGCGCCAATCCGCGCGCAAATGGCGGCCTGCTGCTCAAAGATCTCGAGCTACCGGATTTTCGGGAGTACGCTTTCGATGTCAAGAATCCGGGCGAGAGCGACGGTGAGTCCACGCGCATCATGGGCAAGTTTCTCCGCGACGTCTTCGCCCTCAACTCCGCGAAACGCAATTTCCGGATCGTGGGCCCCGACGAAACGACCTCCAATCGTCTCGACGCCGTCTTCGAGGTCACGAATCGTGACTCGGTCGCCGAGATACTTCCCGACGACGATCACGTATCCCCGGATGGCCGCGTGATGGAGATGCTGAGTGAGCATGCCTGCCAGGGATGGCTCGAAGGCTACTTGCTCACCGGCCGCCACGGCTTTTTCTCCTGCTACGAGGCGTTCATCCACATCGTCGACTCGATGTTCAACCAGCACGCGAAATGGTTAAAAAGTACAAATGATATTCCATGGCGTGTGCCGATCGCATCGCTGAACTATCTGCTTACATCCCACGTCTGGCGACAGGACCATAACGGGTTCAGTCACCAGGATCCGGGTTTTATCGACCACGTCGTCAACAAGAAAGCGGACGTAATTCGGGTGTACCTGCCGCCCGATGCGAACACGCTGCTGTCGATCACAGATCACTGTCTAAGAAGCCGCAACTACGTCAACGTGATTGTCGCGGGCAAGCAACCGGAGCCCCAGTGGCTGGATATCGACTTGGCCATCACCCATTGCGAAATGGGGGCGGGGATCTGGCACTGGGCAAGCAACGACGAGGGCGGCGCGCCCGACGTGGTGATGGCCTGCGCCGGCGATGTCCCGACGCTTGAAACTCTCGCCGCCGTGGACTTTTTGCGGACGAATTTGCCCAAGCTGAAGATCCGCGTCGTGAACGTCGTCGACCTCATGACCCTGCAACCGCGGAGCGAACATCCACACGGTCTTCCGGATCCTGAGTTCGACGCGATTTTCACCCGGGATAAACCGATCGTGTTCGCGTTCCACGGCTATCCGTGGCTGATTCACCGGCTAACCTACCGCCGCCACAATCACGACAATCTCCACGTTCGTGGTTACAAGGAAGAAGGAACCACGACGACGCCGTTCGACATGACGGTGCTGAACGACATCGATCGCTTTCACCTCGCCGAGGACGTGATCAAGCGTTGCAAGCTTGGCGCGGAAGCGAAGCCTGTTCTGGCGACCATTCGTGAAAAGCTGCGGCAGCACACTGCTTACACGCGTGAACACGGCGAAGATATGCCAGAGATCCGGGATTGGCGCTGGGACGCCGCGAGACTCGGTCCAAAGTGACCGCGGCCACGCTTTGTGGCCATCCGATTCTGCGTTCGCGATCGCTATGACGAAGACAGGCGGGGAATCGTTTCTGGTTTTGAACGTCGGCTCGTCAACACTCAAATTCGGAGTCTTCGGTTTTGCTGGTGACGACGCGGTGTTTCAAGGTGTTGTCGAGCACGCGGGACCAAATGCCGACCAGCTCCGCATTACCGACCGATCGGGCCGGACCGAGCTGAGCCAGCTTTCGCCAGGCTCGGAATCACTCGTCGGGAAAGTGTTGCGGTTCCTGGATGCTCGCGGGATGCTGGCGAAAATCCAGGCCGTGGGTCACCGGCTCGTGCATGGAGGACCCGCAATGCGTGAGCCCGTGCGAGTCGATGCATCGGTTCGAACTCTGCTCGATCAGCTCGTCCCTCTCGCGCCGGATCATTTGCCAGCGGAGCTATTCGCCATCGATGAGGTGTCGCGCCTTCGGCCCTTGATCGAACAGATCGCGTGCTTTGACACCGCGTTTCACTCAAGTCTGCCGACAGTCGCGCGAATTTTCGGAATCCCACGTGACCTGTCGGAATCGGGGGTCGTGCGGTATGGCTTCCACGGTTTGTCGTACGAGTACGTGACGTCAACGTTGCGGGCACGCGGCGAGCTCCCTTTGCGGACTATCGTCGCTCATCTCGGCAACGGTGCGAGTACTTGCGCCGTGCTCGACGGCGTATCGATCGACACCAGCATGGGCATGACACCGTCCGGAGGGTTCGTGATGAGTACGCGCTCCGGTGATCTCGATCCGGGTGTGCTGCTCTATCTCATGCGAGCGCGCGGATTCACGAGAGAGCAGCTCGAGGAGGTGACAGATGGTCGGGGAGGGCTGCTTGGCATATCTGGGATTAGTGGTGACGTGCGAGAACTGCTACTCGCCAGCGCTACGAACGAGGCGGCCCGTGACGCGATCGACGCATTTTGCTACCAGATGCGGAAGTTCATCGGCGCGTACGCAGTCGTCCTCGGCGGACTGGATGCGCTGGTCTTTACCGGTGGAATTGGCGAGCACTCCGCAATCATACGTGCGTCGATCTGCAAAGGTTTGCAGTTCCTTGGTGTTACGCTCGACGCTGAGCTGAATATTGACGATGCTCCACTGATCTCGAGTGCGAGTAGCCGCGTTGTCGTTCGGACACTGCACACCCGTGAGGACGTCATGATCGCCCGTCATATCCGAGCGCTGCGCGCGAGCCGCGGCCGCAGTTAGGGACTAATTCACGTGACGCTACTCGACACCCCTCGCGATCGCGCGGGATTTCTGATTCTTGCGCTAGCTGCTGGAGTCGTCATCGCCGTAGCGCCATTCCTGAGCGGACTACTCGGCGCAGCGGTTCTCTACGTTGTATTCGTGCGCGTCTACCGTCGGCTGGAGCGTAGAATGCGTCCTGCGATCGCGGCGATACTCACTCTCCTGCTCGCCCTCGTCGTCGTGGCAATACCGCTCGGATGGCTAATCGGTCTGATAGTCGCACAGGCTCCCGACGCACTTCGCACTTTCCAGAGCAGCGAGTTTTTTTCCCGCATCGCCGAGCTGCGCATCGGTGGCTTCGACGTCGGCGCTGAGCTGGCAAAGGCGACTGGTACCATCGCTACCTGGTTGTCGGCGCGGCTTTTTTCCTTTGTCGGCTCCGCAACCTCCGCCGTGCTGAATCTGGTGATCGCGTTTTTTGGACTGTACTACATGCTGCGATCGGACAGGAATGCGTGGGAGAATATTCAGCCTTACATCCCGTTTTCCCCTTCCACAGCGAACGCGCTTCGCGACCGCTTCTTTAGCGTGACTGAAGCAATGTTGCTGGGAACGACACTGATCGCCGTCATCCAGGGAAGTTTGGTTGGTGCGGGATTCTGGATAGTGGGCCTCCCGAATCCGTTTTTCTGGGGGACTGTTACCGCGATCGCATCGATCCTGCCCGTTCTAGGTAGCGCATTGGTCTGGCTACCGGCAGTGCTCGTGCTACTGGTTCAAAACCGGTACGGGAACGCAATCACGATGTTGGTGATCGGCGGGGGCGTAGCGAGCAATATCGACAATCTGATCCGCCCATTTGTGTATCGACGCGTCTCTCACATCCATCCGATGATTACTCTCGTGGGCGCGTTTGCGGGCGTAAAATATTTTGGGCTGCTCGGCGTCCTGCTGGGTCCTCTCGCGATCGCCTACCTGTTTGCCTTGCTGCACTTTTATCGTGAGGAGTACGGCTCCGGTGCGACAGGTGCACGACAGGCGAAGTTCTGAAGAAAGCGGTAGCTTGGACAACGCGGTGATATCGCGCCGCCCAGACTACGGTGGATGACACAGGAGGTTCTATGGCATTACCAACTTCCACTCGCGCCCTGGTCCTTACGCTGTTGATAGTCGCCCTCAGTTGCGCGCCAGCCGCACCCACCTCGCACCTCGGACCATCAATAGCCAGCGCCGACTGGCCCTCCTATAATCGCACACTCGCCGGCGATCGATACTCACCGCTAACAGAGATTGATCGCAGTAACGTCGGCAGGCTTCAGTCGGTTTGCAGCTACACGCTGCCTGAGGTGACATCGCTCCAGACCGGCCCGATTGTTGTCGCCGGTACGATGTACTTCACAACCGATACAATCTCCTACGCCATCGACGCGGCGAACTGCGCCGAGAAGTGGAAGCGGGTTCGTCACAGCGCATCACCGAGTGCACTCGCCGTGCACCGCGGATTTGCGTACATGAATGGCCGGTTGTTCCGGGCAACGTCCGACGCACACGCGCTGGCCATGGACCCTGCCGATGGCCACGTGATCTGGGATCGTGCGCTCGACATCAACGGACCGGGAGTGTCCTACCCGATGGCGCCGATTGCTTCAGATGGACTCGTCTTTCTTGGGAACGCCGGCGGCGACCAGGTCGGCGTCACTGGTCACGTCTATGCGCTCGATGCCAATGATGGCCACGTTGTGTGGCGGTTCGAGGTTGTGCCGTCAACGGGGCCGGCCCGTGCGACATGGACCAATCCGCGTTTGCCGATATCGGGTGGCGCATTCTGGACATCGTTCACCTATGACGTGCCGAACCGAATTCTATACGTCCCGGCTGGTAATCCCGCTCCTGACTTCGACATCGAGCTCCGCACCGGCGACAATCTCTACACCAATTCGGTCATCGCGATCGATGTTGCGACCGGTCGAATGCTTGGCTTCAATCAGCTTGTGAAGCGTGACATGCATGATTGGGATGTCGACAGTCCGCCGGCGCTCGTCACTACGCGCTCGGGCCGGACGATCGTTGCGTCAGCGAACAAGGACGGACTGCTGTCCATCCTCGACCGCTCGCGGCTCACCGGCGCCGGCGCGCGCAATGCTGGAGATGTCTCGTCGACGCTGGTTCTGTTATCGCAGACTCCAACAACGACCCGGATGAACACCGACGTGCGCCTGTCGCGCGACACGACCACGACTTTCTGTCCCGGCTTCCAGGGTGGATCCGAATGGAACGGCGCCGCGTACAGCCCGCAGACCAACTCCCTTTACGTCGGCGCGGTCGACTGGTGCATGCGTGTGCGCGTGAAAAAGGATACGGTCAACCTTCCGCAAACCGGTACCTGGCTCGGAAACGAAAATGCCGACGTCCAGACACCGGTTGAAAACGCCAAAGGCTGGCTCACCGCGTTCGACGCCGAGAATGGCGCGGTGCGGTGGAAGTTTCAGGCGCCGCGGCCCATTCTCGCCGGTGTCACTCCAACTGCGGGCGGAGTGGTATTCACGGCCGACATGGGTGGCGTTGTTTACGCGCTCGATGCAGCGAGCGGACAAAAACTCTGGCAAACAGATACAGGACAGTCTTCGGGCGGAGGCGTCGTCACCTACGCCGCGGGTGGTAGGCAACTTTTGGGCGTCGCGTCGGGAATGAAGTCCGTTGCCTGGCCGGGGGCCGCGCAGCAGAGTCGCATTCTCGTGTACGGATTGAAATAGCCTGCCGTCGACCGCGCTTAATCGGAGTTGTTCAATAGATCGCGCCGCCGATCGCTAAGGGTCTTGTAACATTCGCAGGAGAGTTTCTCCAGCCCAACGCGATCGACAATCGTAATAGAACCATATCGGGTCGCGATCAGGTTCTTTCGCTCGAGCGCACCCATGGTGGTGGTGATACCTGCTCGGCGTACGGCCAGCATCTGGGCGAAGAATTCCTGCGTCAGGCTGAAGTGCCCATCGCTAACAGCATCGGACGAGACCAGTAACCAACGCGCGCACCGCTGTTCGAGCAGGTGAACGCCGTTGCACGCGGCGGACTGAGCCATGGAGTCCTGCATAAACTGCGAATACCTGTGCAACATCTTCGTCAGTGCGGGCGCCTGCTGGATAAGATCCAGAAACTTATCGGCGGCGATTCGATAAACCTCGCCCTCGATTTGACAAATCCCTTTTGATTGCGCGGTTTTGACGCCGTGAAAGAGCGGGAGTCCCGCCATTCCCTCATAGCCAATGGTCATCGCCTCGATGGTGGTGCCATCTGTGAGTACCGTAAGCAGCGAGATCATCGCGCTAACGGGAAAATAAATCGTAGTAATGGGATCGCCGGTGTCGAACATCACGTCGCGCGTGGCGCATCTTACCTTTTCGGCTCGCGCGCTGAACGCTTCGATCTCGGCTTGGGGAAGGTTGGCGAGGAGAAGATTCGTGGTTGGCGCGAGATCCGGCGCACCATCGAGTCGTGCCCGCCGAGATTTGTCCTGTATTGACCTGCGCCCGCTTTTGACGGATACGGGGCGTGCGGCGCGTTTGGCCATGCGACTCTCTGTAAGGCGTTTGACGCCAGAGAGTCGCAGGCTGATTAGCCCGAAGCGGTCTGGAAGTAACTGTCTATCGCATGTTACCGGTTACCGTCCGCATGCACAACCATCACTTTGGACGAACCGGCGTCCCGCGGCCTCAAATGTGCGGTGATGCACAATCTGAGTTTGATCTTGGCCGAAGTTCATCGGGGCCGAAGTTCATCTGGCAGTCAGGAGCACTGACGGAAAGCAAAGAGTCGTGGGGTGATGATCACGCTCACTCTCAGCGCAGAGAAAAAATCCGTCGCGACATCGAGGGCCGCTTACGGCGCGTGTGCCCGGAGTATTTAGAGGAAGAACGTCGTCAGCTCGCTGAGGAGATGGCCGAAAGGCAGCTCAGCGGCGAGCGTCGCGAGAATCGTATCTTAGGCTAGGCTGCGACTCACCCGCGCCGGACCCATCCGTCGCACGCGCTTCTAAAACGCGTGCACCGTCTTCCTCCGGCTGGTAGAGTTCCTCGATAAAAAACCCGCATCGGCTACGCTGATGCGGGTTTTGTCGTTGGATCTACTGCGTTACTACTGCGCTGCCGGCCGTCTCGCCGTTGGCGGTAACATGTTGTTCAGACGCAGGTAGTTCGCGTACTGACTGTAGTGATCTGCCCAGTCTCCCGTCGTGAGCGTCATTATCGCCGCACGGGTCATCTTGCGGCCGCCGAAGAACGGCAGCTCCTCGCCAAGGGTTGCGTCAGTCAGAGACGCAAGCGCCTGGTCGCAGAACGCAAAGGTCTCACGCAGTCTCGCCATCAGCGCGTCTTTGCTGTCGGTACCGGCCATCTTCGTACGATCAGGCGCTTTCATGCCGCCGATCGTTCCACACAAATAGTCGTTGCCCTGCGACAGATGCACGACGATATCGCCAACGCTCATTTGCGCTGGCGTCGGCTTATAGGCGTACTTATCCGCCGGGAACGCGTCGGCCGCTGCAATGAGATTCTTGGCCGAGGTCTTGGCGTAATCGCGGAAAGCATCAGCGACTGGATTGGCCTGTTGCGTGACAGAGATCCGCGGCACCAGCGCAAGCGCAGTCAGCGCCACAGCATAGAAGCGAGCTTTCATTTTGAGCAGCTCCAGAATTTGGGAAGGCCTCAATTCTGGCGCTGCTGATCCTCGCTGTCCAGCAGAGTCGGCCCGGCGTCGTCGCTGTCACGGGCAGCGACTGGTTCCGGGGGAACCATCCGCAGGTCGAGCGTCCGCTCCTGGCCGAAGTAGGCGACGGGAGATGATGTATCGTCTACTGGGCGCAAACGTCGTAGCGTGAAAGCAATTCTGCGCGCGGCCTTGAAGACCTCTTTGGCGAACCCGCTGATCGGTTGATTCGCCGCTTGCTCGACGATCAGTTCCGTGTTCACCATCAGCGGAGTCAGCGTGTTAGTGATCTCGTGCATCGCTGACAGCGCGGCGTCCGTAAAACGGCGTAGTTGTTCTCCGTCCGCCTCGACGGCCGTCGCGCGACTCGGCGTAGTGACAGCTTCGGCGTGCAGCACGAAACAGGTGAGCTCGGATGAGGCTCTCCTCGTAGCGGACACAGACAGGCGGATCCACACTGGTTCCCCGTGTTTGCGCACGAAACGCTGGATCAGCTCATAGCGACCTATGTCGGCCCGTGCCAGGCGCTGCCGCTGCTCCCACTCGGTTTCCAAATCATCCGGATGGCTTATGACGCTGAGGTTCGCGTCGATTAGTTCTTCCGCCTCGAAGCCGAGCATCCGGCAGAGCGCTCGGTTGACGTGCATCAGAGTCCCGTCTGCGCCGACGAGAGCCATTGCATGCGGCGCGTTATCGAACGCGGCGGCAAAGGATACGTCGGTATGGAGACGCACTGCTGGACGTGAGCGAAGTGATTTCGCTGGGCGACTCATTGAGACCGCTCCTTCCATGTTGCTTTTACCGAAACGACCTGCTGTTCTCTTAGACTTCGGGCGTTGTGCGCCCGGTCACACCAGCTCAGCTGTGGTTGCGTTCGCCCACCATGTTCGGGCTTGATCCTCAGTCCAGCCCTCAGTGGGAATCCAATCGAGCATTTGCGCCAGCTCGGCTGCGCTTTGGGGGCGCTCCTGCGGTCGCTTCGCAAGACATTTCATGACAACGTGTTCGAGCGGCTCAGGGATGTGACGGCCGGTACGAATCGAAGGCGGAATGACCGTCGATTGCAGGTGCTTCGCGATCAGCTGAAGGGCGTTCTCTGCCTCGAAAACGACCTGGCCCGTTAGTAAGAAGTAGGCAACGCACCCGAGAGCGTAGAGATCCGCGCGTCCGTCCACGGTCTCACCGAGTGCCATTTCGGGAGCCATGTAAGCTGGTGTGCCGAGTGCCATTTGACCGGGAATCGTCGCCAGGGATTCAGTCAACGAAGCTTTCGAGGCCTCCTTCACCAGACCGAAGTCGAGAACTTTCACGAAATCGTGGCGAAGACCTACAGTCCCAACATGGATGTTCGCCGGTTTGATGTCTCGATGGACCAGCCCGATCGCGTGCGCTTCCTCGAGCGAGATGCACACCTGCCGCAGAACGTGAATTACCCGGCCCGGCGGCAGTGGCCCGCGCTTCCGAACGAGCGTTTCGAGATCGAGGCCGTCCAGAAATTCCATCACCAGGTACAACGTTCCATCCTCCGTGACACCGAAGTCGTAGAGCTCCACAGTGTGCGGTGATCGGAGATTCGCGGCCGCTTCAGCTTCGCGTCGGAAGCGCGCCACCGCCAGCTTTGCCGCTTCATCGTCTACCGCGCCGAGCATCTCGGGTCGTATAAGCTTGATCGCCGCCGGACGTGCCAGCATCCGGTGTGTCGCTTTGTAGACTTCGCCCATCCCACCTTTTCCTAGTAGCTCGCCTAGTTGATAGCTGCCCATCTCGCGTGCTTTACCGACCTGCTGTCCGAGCCGGGTCATCACCAGCGAGATTACGACCGCAGCGCCGACCAGGATGTAGTCCGGGTAGTGCATCAGGAACACGCGATTCCACGGACCGAAATCCCAGAGGCCGTCTACTTTCGCGATCGCCATGTTGAGGGGGTTCATCGACGCGGCTGCGAGTGCTGCAATCGCCATTTTGCCAGGTGTGGTAGGCACGATCGCAGCGAAAATCAGAATGACGGCTCCAACCCAGGAGATCTCAGGCATCACCATCATCGGCAGCGGCAACGAGCCGGCGTGAAAGATCACGCTCACCGCGAACGCAGTGAACACCATGTATCCGAGACCTAGATCGAGCACTGCCCTGGGATTCTGTTTGCTATTTCTCGTGTAGGCGTAGAAAACGAGCGAGATCACGACGCACGCGAGAGCGATCCCATCTGTGAAATCGAATCTGCGCCAAAGCGGATCGGTGGGATAAAGGAACCGGGCTGCAAGGTGACCCAGCGTGACACCGGCGATCCACATGGCGCCGCAAAGCAGGCAGAGAATCCCGAGGCGTTGTGCGGCCGCGCGTAGCAGATCATCAGGAAGATCGCGCTGTCCACCGACCGAGCGTTTCAGCTCGCTCGGTGTGGATATCGGCTGTGGAGCGACGATGCCGCGTCTGGTCACGGCTGTGGAGCGCCAGCTGTGAGAGCAAGCGTCAGACGCTCACTCTGGGTCGGATTATCCGTCAGATAAACTGCGAGCAGATTCGCCGATCGCACGAATGTCGGCTGAACCCCAAAGCCCCATTGATTGCGCGCGCCACGCGGACCGGCAATGGTGGTGTCGAGGCCAGCGGCATCGTGTGCGGCCGCGTCGGCCGTCGGATAGATGAAGACATCGAGCCGCGAGCGACCGAGCAAATACGCAAGGGGCACCACGCTGAAGCCGTTGCGCCGTTTGGCGCTGTCTGGCAAGCCGCGCACGACGAAGCCGGATTGCGAGAGTCGCTTCTCCAGGCTGCATTGCGCCCACAATCCGGTGCGCGGACAGGGGTCAGATCTCTTGCCGGTGTCGGCGATCGCAATGGGCTGGGACACGGACACGCTCGAGGTTTGAACAGCCTTTTCGCGAGAGCTAGCGCTACTGCCGCAGGCAAGGACAAGCGTGAGGGCTGACAAAGACATCGTACGGGAGGTAGTCATCGAATTGGTAAGATAGGCCGCCGGCGCGGGCACCGCGATTGCTCTTATAGGACGCCAACGAGGAGGGCTAATGGCGAGTATTCAAACCATGCGTCGAGGCGCCGCGGCGGCGCTGATGATTCTTTCGGCCGGCGCCTGCGCCGGAACCAATCTTGGGAACGTCCTGGGTGGAGTGCTTGGCGGCACTGGCACCGGGGGCAACCAGCTGAGCGGCACGATTCGCGGGGTCGATACTCGCTCACAGCAAATATCGATTCAGACATCAAACGGTCAAACCGTTCCCATTTCCTACGATAATCAAACGCAGGTTGTCTACCAGAATCAGAACTATCCGCCGACCGCGCTCGAGTACGGCGACATGGTGACGGCGCGGGTCCAGGCAAACGGAAACAGCTACTACACCGACTACATCCAGGTCGATCAATCGGTTAACGGCACAGGCACCGTCGGCTCGGGCAACGTGCAGCAGCTGCAGGGCACTGTTCGGGATATCGATCGCCGCAATGGAATCTTCACCGTCGACGTCGGCAACTACAACACCATCACGGTTACGCTGCCCTACAACACCAGCAGCAACGACGTGAATCGATTCAACAATCTCCGTAGTGGTGATTTCGTGAGATTCTACGGCGTCTACACCGGCCAGTCACAGGTCCAGCTGCGACAGTTCAACTGATCGTCGTGCGAGCGGATAAAAAAAGAAGGGGAGGGCGATTGCCCTCCCCTTCGAACTTTCAGCTTGCGCCGAAAGTTTAGAACATGATGCCGAGGGTAACCGGCACGAACTGCATCGACGAAGCATCCGTCGAGACGCGGTTGTAACGCGCTTCGGCGAACGCCTTCAGGAAGCCGAGCGGCAGATTGATACCAGCGCCGGCATTCCAACCCATGTGGTTCTCATTGCTCGCGCCAGCAAGGTCAGAGCCGACCATGTAGAGGCCAGCGCCGCCGATCACGTACGGCGAGAAGCCGGGGATCGGCAGACGCCATACGAGGTTACCGGTCGCGCTGATCGCGTGGAGCTTGCCAGCGCCGGTGATCTTCTCACCGAACGAGTTGTACGCGCCATCGACCCGCAGTCCAACCGGGATGAATGGCAGGTTAATTCCCAACGCCGCAGTGGCGTTGTATCCGAGCTTCGCGGCATCGGACAGGTCGCTCATCGGCTGGGTGACACCACCCGCAACGCCAAGCGAGAACGGCTTGACGAGGCCGAGCTGCGCCTGCGAAACACGCGGCGCTGCGACGAGTGCGATCGTGGCGATCGCGAGGTACAGTGAACGCTTCAAAGCTGCTCCTTGTTCGAGAGTGCATCCGCATCGTGCCGTACAGCTGACACCTGGATGCTGTTCTGGTTACGGGAGGGCTTCTGAACGCCGTGCCTGACCACTGGGGCCCGACAGAGGAGCGCTGACGTCCCTCGCCGTCAGAAAGACGAGGGACCTGCGAGGCCAGTAACGATTGTGATTGCATGGAATTAGTTACCGAACGGATTTGTGATTGCAGACAAGAAAAAACCGCGTCGATTGACGCGGTTTTCCCGGTCGGTCCGAGCCCGCGCAGCGGGCTTCGCGCTCCGCCCCTTTACGGAGCGACGACTGTCAGCATCACCGGCTCGGAGTCCGAGGCACCACCCTTTTCGGCAATGCGCTGTGATGCATTGTTGCGGTACACGACCATCGAAGAAGTCCGCTCACCACTACTCGCGACCCGTTGAGCAGCTGACTCTGCATTCTTCTTCGATCCTACGACGAGAATCCATCCCCTCGTTGCGTTGACTTTTACTGCTAAACCCGTTCGACCCGATTCTACTTGCTGCGACTGACTCATTGTCGGCGCAACCTGAACTTTCACGCGTGCCGGAACTGTGACTACCACTGTGTGAGTGAGGCTCACTGATGTCTGTTGTGCGGCAGACGCACGTGATCCGAGCGCCATGACGAGTGCAACAGCAGCAGTTGTGTGGCGGAAACCTGCCATCTCAGAGCCTCCGAGCGCTGCAGGCGTAAGCCCGTCTGCGCTGCGTTATTGATGAGGCATAATCTGAGCCTCGCTCTGTTACGGCTTTATGAAGCGATCATGACGCGTTTGTCATGATCGCCGATTCGTACTTCTCACCTCTCGGGGTTTTCCCGAGCTATGCAGAAAGGGTAAACCCGATTCCTCGACGAGTCGTGATCTCGGAGCTCGATCCCGCCTGGCGGAGCTTCTTACGAAGTCGCGCGACGTGCGCATCGATGACGTTGGAGCTGGGATCGAAGTGCATGTCCCAGACTTTGTCGTGCAGCTCACTGCGAGTGACTATCTCGCCCGAGCGGAGCATCAGATGCTCGAGCAGCTTGAGCTCCATCGACGTAAGGCTGACATCGTTGGCGTTGCAGGTGACGCGTCGTGTCAGGCGATTGAGCACGAGGTTTCCGACGCGCACTTGTTCTTCAGCGCGACCTTTTTCTCCGTGCCGGGTGAGAACGCGAACGCGGGCGCGAAGCTCCTCGTTCGACACTGGCTTGACGACGTAATCGTCCGCGCCGGCGTCCAGCCCGCGCACGATCGACTCGGTATCGGCGCGGCCCGAGTAGAGCAGCACCGGCGCGTGGCGGCCATTGCGCCGCAGCTCCTGCAGGATCTCGAAGCCATGGCGGTCCCCGAGCTGCAAATCCAGGATGATGCCGTCATAGTCGTTCACCAGCGCCAGCATACGCGCTTCTTCACCCGTCGAAGCTGTATCGACTGCGTACGCTTCATCGCGCAGCACGCGTGTAATCAGTTTCAGAATGGAACGGTCGTCATCGACAACGAGAATCCGCATCAAGGCTTTTCGTTCGGGGTTGGTCTTATCGGAGACGACCGGGATGACAGTCCATTAACAAAAAAAAAGGAGGGGGCAGCGCCCCCTCCTACACGGAAATCAGCTGTCGCCGATTAGAACATCACGCCGAAGGTGATCGGGATGTACTTGACCGAGCTGCCCTCCGTCTGGATCTGCGTGTACTTCGCTTCGATGAAGGTGTCGAAGCCGCTGAGTGGCAGGTTAAGACCGCCACCAACGTTCCAGCCGAACTTGTTATCCGAGCCGCTGAAAAATCCCGGCACCGAAGCTCCGATGCGATACCAACCGGCACCGCCAAGCAGATAGGGAGAAACGGCCGTCGCCGGAATCTTGTAGACCAGATTGCCGGTGACGTTTCCGAAGTGGACGTTTCCGTCGACGCCCTGCTTGAACCCGAAGCTGCTGTAGCCGCCATCAACGCGGATACCAACCGGAATCATGGCGGGGTTGAAAGCGACGTGACCAGACGCATTCCAACCAGTGTTCGAGATATCGCCCAGATCACTGGTCGGAATCGATGCGCCACCCGAAACTCCAAACTGAACGGGTTTCGCAGCGGCAAGCTGCGCCTGGGCGGCAAAAGGCGCCAACGCGATGCCCATCAGGGCTACTGCAATAAGGGAACGCTTCAAGACAACTCCTCGTGTTGTGGAAGCGCCCGTCCGGCCATTCGGCCTAAGTGCAGACGCTCATTCCAGTTACGCATCGACAGAGCGCAGACCGCTTCGATGCGTCCCTCGGACGAATTTGTTGTTTCCTGAGTAACCCTGCAGAGCTTGGTCTACTTTCGCCGCGAGCGACGTGACACGGGCGCCGGTTTGTTCTTGATCACGTACGCCGGGTCTATACGCTCCAGCCGGCGACTTCGTGCGGAGTCGAGTGCTGCGCGGCACGCGGCCACCACGCTGGCAAACCTCCGCGTCGTATCCGATTCGACGGCGCGCACGGCGTCGTCATGGTAGTTGATGACTTGCGCCGAGTCCGCTTTGAGGAACGGCATGCCGCACACTTCCTCGGTCGGGTACTTGGTGCCAAGAAGCGCGAGCACCCGGTTCGGCGCGTGCGTCAGTGCAGACGCCAGCGCGATCGCCAGACTCGCTTCAGCTGCTGCCGACGGTGGTTGGAGCGCGGCGGCGACATCCAGCCACGCGCTGTCGCCGCTGGCGATTCCATCCATCACCGTCCGCCCGAAATCTTCGTCGGAATCAATCCGGCGGGAAACAGGGCCCGCGCCGCGCAATTTTATTTCTGAGAGAAGAAGCTCGGCGCGGCTGCGCTGCACCAGGCGATTCTCCTTGCACCCATTCGCAGCAACTATCCAGATGAGTGCAGCAATAGCTATTTGCCTGCGCACGCCTTGCGCACGCGAGCGGTGTCGCTTGGCATCCATATCGCGATGGCGTGTGCTTTTCTCTCCGCATCCTTACCGCCGACCGCTGCACCAAGGACTTTCACAGTAGCGTGCGTAGCCGCCAGCGAATCAACGAGAACGCCGTTGGCGCCCAGGCCGGCAGCCTGATTCCGAACCGATTTCAAAATGTCTCCGTTCCCGACGTAAACCGAGTTTCCCTCAGCGGCAATCAGAGCAACCTCGTAGTAATCGTAAGGGATTTTGTCACGGCTGGGAAAGACGGTGACGGCGTCAGCGCAGGTCGGAGCAAGCGAAAGCTCGGCATTCCGCGCCACGATCTGGGCTTTTGTCGCGCAACCAAGAAGGAGGGCGATGCCCACCAGCGTTGCGCGGCGGCACGTTGATTGATTCATTGCGCGGCAATTGTGCAAGCGAGAGGCCGGTAGCAACGCCCTCCGCAAGCTGTCGCTGAAGGAGCGTTAATCGATTGGCGGTAATTCTCACAAGCCGAGGACGTCGCCGAGCACTGGCTCTCGTGCCGGCGATTCTGGTTCTTCTCGTGGGTGGCATCGCGTACCGACAGGCGACACGGGTCGTCGCTGACGTCCGTGAAGTCGAGCGTAGTCATGCGATTATCGAGCGCTCCGACGAGCTGCTCACGCGCGCGGTCGATGCAGAGACAGGCCAACGCGCCTATTTGCTCGCGGGAGAGGAGACTTTCCTCGACCCCCAGCGTGGGGCGAGATCCGACATCTCTCAGGCGCTAGATTCGCTCCGCAAAATGCGTCGGCGTGAGCCGGTGCAGCTCGCGCGGCTCGACACCATTCAGCGTCTGGTGGCAGAACGCTTCGCATTGCTGGACACGGCGATCGCGATGCGAAGACGAAATGATATGGCCGGTGTCGAAAGCCCTGAGCGGCTGCTCGCGGGTAAACGAAAGATGGACGAGCTACGCGCTGCGATTGGATCGCTACAGCGCCGGGAACGGTGGGTTCTGGAACAGCACCACCAGGCTGAAAGACGCAGCCTCAGGAACGCAACCGTTGCGGTTGGAGTTGCAGCCGTCATCGCATTGATCCTGAGCGCGCTGGTCAACCTTGCATTCGCAACGGCAATCCGGGAACGCGATGATTCGAATCGTGAGTTGCACCGAGCAAACGAGGACCTCCGCCGCCAGTCCCACGACCTCGAGCTTCAGGCGACCGAGATGGAATCGCAGGCCGCGGAGCTCGAGGCAACAGCTGATGATCTGCGTACTACCAACGACGAGTTGAACCGCGCGACGCGCGCAGCGGAGCAGGCCCGCGACAGCGCCGTCGTAGCGCAGAACCAGCTGGAGCACGTACTCCAGCGCGCGAAACTGCTCAGTGATGCCAGTCGCGTCCTCGCCTCGACGCTCGACTACGAGACAACGCTCGACGCGGTTGCCAGACTCGCTGTTGGTTCGATGGCGGACTGGTGCGCGATCGATCTCGTTCAGCCCGACGGCCAAATAAGACAGGCTATTGTCGCGCATCGCGACGAGGAAAAAGTCCGCTGGGCGAAGGAGCTGCGCAAACGCTATCCACCGGACTACGGCGCTGCCACCGGCGTCGGTCAGGTGATTCGCAGCGGCAAGCCGGAGATGTACTCGGACATCTCCGACGACATGCTCGCGAAAGGCGCCCAGGACGACAACCATTTGTCGATACTTCGTGAGCTCGGAATCAAATCGGCGCTGGTCGTTCCCATGATCGCGCGTGGTCGTACTCTTGGCGCACTCACTCTGATCAGCAGCGTTCCCGGGCGCCGGTACGATGAGGCTGATGAATCACTGGCGACTGAGCTAGCCACGCGCGCCGCGATTGCAATCGACAACGCGCAGCTGTACCGGGCAGCTCTCGCCGCGAGCGATGCGAAATCCGCCTTTCTCGCCAGCATGAGTCACGAGTTGCGCACGCCGCTGAACGCGATCATTGGGTATCAGGCGCTAATCCAGGAAGGTCTCTCCGGACCAGTCACGGAGGCTCAGGCCGGACAATTGTCTCGCATCCGCGCGAGCGCCGACCACTTGCTCG
>Ga0075434_100001671_pt1 | contig 18925 bp, 19 predicted proteins | sample RhiMethybrSRZTD3_FD_75298 | JGI IMG/M metagenome (GOLD analysis project Ga0075434, IMG submission 75298) | Populus rhizosphere microbial communities from Tennessee, USA - Rhizosphere MetaG P. TD hybrid SRZTD3 | ecosystem: Host-associated > Plants > Roots > Rhizosphere > Soil | place: USA... | reverse complement strand
CTTCTGGGATGCGTCGGCCTCCTTGGCTTTGAAAGCTGAGCGAGCAGCGGCGTATTCAGCATCCGTTAGTTCGAAGGTGGTCATGAAGGGGCATCCGCCCGAACTGATTTGGGGAGCAGCGTACCGTACCAGGGTGGTCCCGGGAGTTTTGCCAGGTCCAACCCTGAAAATCGTCGCATCCTTGTCCATCCGGCAGCTTCCGCCTTCCGGAATGTGCTTCAGATCGATAGCGACATATTTTCCCCCCTCATTCAGGAGGGTAACTGTCTTGGTCTCGGGCATGAACGCGAGCTCGACGTTATCTTCCGCCCCAACGCCCCATGAAACCAGCAGCGCCGCAACCAGCAAAGCCGGGAAGGATGTCTTCATTGGACGACCTCGGGATCTAGCTAAGTTTCCGCTTGAGAAACGGCATAACCTCTAAACAGTTCCGCCTTCTTCTTCCCAAGCACCGAACGCGGCAGTCATCGATGCATCCAGAGGTGCTCGCCAAGGCATTGGTAGGAGAGCATTGTCTCCCCTTAGCCTTGGTCAAATTGCTCATACTTTGCCGACAACAACTTTCTTGGGTCTTGTCACTTGCCTCTCGCAACAGACGCGCAACTAACTCTTGCACGGTGATTAGGACACGTTCTGCCTCACCCCATTCCTCATCTTTCACGGAAGTGGCCGCCGCGCTCGTTGCTTCTAAGGCTCTGTGAGCTTCCTGGAGCCTTGCAGACATCATCAGTTCGTTTTGGCCTCGACGACCAGAGACGTGTCTTGCTGACGGTCCCAGTATAGGTAGCCGAGCACCACGATGCCGCTCAGGCATGCGCTAATTGTCGGTGATTTGTCATCCATGCCAACCACTCTGCCGCGCCCGAGCGCGGTAAGCTCGTGTTCCCGCTGTAGGGCAATTTCGTGATGTGCTTGGCGTACTGTCGGAGGTCGCTGCGCTTCGAGCAAGGAGGCGGAGCGCCCGTGCTTACTTCCACGATCTGCAGGTAGGAGGGGGTGAGGCACCCTTGAAGGGATTTCGGAGGGAGGAGGTCGATGGGCACCCTCATAATCCAGGTCCGGGTTAGCTCATCCGTTGATGTCCAGGCCAAGCGCGATCCGGCCTGCATAGCGAAGCTGCGGAACGCTCTCTCGTATCTCTGACGACCATGGAGTACATTGCGACTATGCGCCCGCGCGCATGCACTGATCGGGGAACGGGGGGAGATCACCATGAAGGAAAAAAGTGCGCCAACGAGCAGTGATGCGGCAAGACCTCAAGCTGTCTCCGACCTCTCGGTCCAAGCACATCTCGGCCGCAAGCTGAGAGACCTGTTCGACGCACCGCTCGGGCCGCTTCCGCAGCGCCTCCTTGAGCTACTACAGGCGCTAGCGGCAATGGACCAGCAGCGTGCGTCAGTCAACAAGCCGATCAAGGATGCCGTATTGTCCATGATCCCCAACCTGCGCGCCTTCGCTGTCTCCCTCTGCGGTAGTCACGAGCGGGCGGATGATCTGGTCCAGGAGACGCTGCTCAAAGCATGGAGCCACATCGATAGCTTTCAGGAGGGGACCAATCTCCTCGCTTGGCTATTCACAATCCTGCGCAATTCCTTCTTCTCCGAGATGAGGAAACGCCGACGCGAGGTTCAGGACAGCGACGGCATCATGGCCAAAAACCTATCTGTGGCACCGGCCCAACAGGGCCATATCGACATGGAAGACGTTCGCCGGGCGTTGGCATTTTTGCCTCCCGATCAGCGAGAAGCGCTGGTCCTGGTCGGTGCCGCCGGCATGTCATATGAGGAGGCCGCCGCGATTGCCGATTGCGCAGTCGGCACCATCAAGAGCCGGGTCAGCCGCGCCCGCATCAAGCTGAGCAATCTCCTCGGCATGGAAGGGTCGGATGCGTTTGGACCTGACCATGCGATCGGCACATAAGCTTTAGGACTGACGTAAAGCCGCAGGTCGTGATTCCGCGCCAACTTGCCGAGGTTCTGCAATTCTCATCGACGCGTCGGTGGCCATTGTGCGATGCGAGGCATTGATGCAGCGCAGACTGGAACTTTCTTCCGCGGCACACATTGAGTTAAGTGATGAAAAGCCACAGCCCCAAACCTCAGACCCGTCTTAAGCTCAACTCAGCTTCCCCGACTAAGCGGGATGCATTGCTCTCCCTCATCCCGAATGTGCGCGCCTTTGCCGTATCGCTTTGCGGAGACGCGGAGCGTGCCGATGACCTGGTGCAGGAAACGCTTCTCAAGGCCTGGAGCCATTTCGAGGGCTTTCAGGAAGGTACCAACCTTCGGGCGTGGCTTTTCACTATTTTGAGAAACACCTACTTTTCCGAGTGTCGGCGGCGACGCCACGAAGCTGAGGATCCGGAGGGGCGCAAGGCGGAGGCGTTAAGCGTAGCCCCCGCCCAGTATGGACATGTTGATCTGCAGGATCTGCGTCATGCCCTGGCCCTCGTGCCCGCCGAACAGCGTGAGGCTCTGATCCTGGTCGCGGCAGCCGGCTTCTCCTACGAGGAAGCAGCCGCAATCACCGGATGCGCCGTGGGAACCATCAAGAGCCGCGTCAATCGCGCAAGACACAAATTGGCTGGGCTACTGGACGTATCGGTTTCGAGCGAATTCGCATTGGATCCCACTATGTGTGCGATCGTTACGCGTTCCGCAGGCCGCTCCGTCCTTCATACCAATGTTGCGTAACGTTCGCTGGCGCCCGCCGGAGAGTTGGGTCGACCGCCGCCCACGGGGCAGGTTTCTTTGAAATGGGTATACTGACACCTTTTGTTATGCGGCGTTCGCCCCCACGTCCGCCTCGAGCGGGCTTCCAGTACTCAAACGCGTGCGCGCGCAACGAGCCATTAGCCCTGAAAATCGTACTCCCGCTCGGCTTATCGCTTGCGGCTGAGCGCGCTGATTGTGATTGCGCAAGAAAGCCGACACGCGTGGAGCGATTTCGTGGCGGAAGCGCGAACCGTTGAAAATGCCGTAGTGACCCACGGTAGGGCACTCGAAGTGCGACTTTCGCCGCGCTGGCACGCCGGTACAGAGCTCTAGTGCGGCGCCGCATTGGCCCTTGCCCGTTATGTCGTCCATCTCACCTTCCACCGTCATGAGCGCAGGGCGACCAATGGCGCTGAGGTCGACCGCACGGCCACGCGACGTCATGAGGCCCCGTGGCAGCAGATGCCGGACAAATACGCTGTCAATGGTCTGTAGATAGAACTCCGCCGTCAGGTCCATGACGGACAGGTATTCATCATAGAACTTGCGGTGCTTGGCGGCCGAGTCGCCGTCTCCGCGCACCAGGTGCAGATACATGTCCCGGTAGGCCCGGACATGCCGGTCCAGGTTCATGCTCATGAATCCCGAGAGCTGAAGGAACCCCGGGTAGACGGCCCTGCCAAAACCTTCGAAAGGCCAGGGCACAGTGGTGATGACGTTCTGCTCAAACCATTGGATGCCCTTGTCCTGTGCCAACGCGTTGACTGCGGTGGGATTGACGCGTGTGTCGATAGGGCCACCTGCGAGGATCAGCGAACGCGGCACGGCGGGGTCTCCGTCCGCCTCCATCAGCGCAGTCGCAGCAAGCACGGGAACCGATGGCTGGCAAACCGCCAGCACATGCAGATCTCCCTCGAAGTGACGGAAGATGGCGATGATGGCATCGATATAGTCGTCGAGATCGAAGCGCCCGGCCGACAGAGGGATGTGCCGCGCATCCTGCCAATCGGTGATGTAGACGTCGTGGTGCGGTAGAAATCCTTCTACTGTGCCCCGCAGAAGAGTTGCGAAGTGGCCGGACATGGGCGCCACAAGCAAGAGACGCGGTTGGCTGGTCGACAAAGTGGGACACATATCGCGCTTGAAATGAACGACCCGACAGAACGGCGAGGTCCAAACGGTTTCTTCGCTTACGGCTACCGCGCGCGTGCCGACCTTCGTTGTGCGAATACCGAATTCTGGCTTGTCGTACCGCCGCGTCGCCCGCTCGAAGAGCTCCCACCCGGCGGCCGCGCCGCGTCCAAGCGGCGTATGCGTGAGCGGGTTCACCGGGTGGAGGAACTGCAGCCACATCTCGGCAGCAACTCTCCCTGGCCACGCCGCGGCGTGGCTCCACTCGTACCAATGATAGAGCATCTGCGCTACGCAATGCGCGGACGCGTGAGGTCGACGCGTTGTGCCAGCCACCGCACAGCGTTCTCAGCGGAGGCAAAGACGACATTGGGCTGGAACATATGGTCGAGGTAGGCGTGCCAGCGACCGTGGTGATTGAAGACCGCTATATGGTGGCCGCGGTAGACATCGGCCCAGAAGTCATTATCGGGCATTATTTCGATTCGTGGCATGGCTCACTCTCATGATCACCGCCCTGTTTCGGGCTTGAAGGTCATTATGCATCTCAACGCTGAAGCATAAGCCCGCGTTCCTGCATTGGGGGGATACCGATCACCCCCGACAAAAAATAGAGAGGAGGCTACTTGGCGCCCTTCGCACTCGCCCCTGAAATTGTTCGCGAGGAGTTCCTTTCAACGATCAGCAGAACGCCGAGCATTTCCCTGGCCGGCTTAAACGTCGCGAAACAAAGCTCGGCCTTGGGCGTTGTCGTGTTGCTACTTCACGCTGAGGCAACGTCGGCGCGTCCCGGGACGATGATCGGAAGGACCATGAACATCGACAGCTTCTTCGATCGCATCCCGCAATGGCTGAAGTCGCTCCATGAGATGGAGAACGAACTTCGAAATGCGACGAGGCACGGCCTGATTCTGCGGAAGGAAGGGGCGGCCGAGCATCTGGCTCAGGCGCGACGCCATCTGCAAGACGCGCTTGGTGAAGCCAAGGGTCTTGAGCCGCCTAATGGACCGCAGACACCTCTGCGAAAGGAAGGCGAGGTCTGAATCAGCCATGTTCATCCGCTACGGCTGTGAACTGTCTATCCTCGTCGAACGCCCTACACCCACGTTCTGCCTGGTCGACGTGCATCCCGACCGTAGGCGGGACATTGTCCGGGAGAAGCCTCTTCGCGCGTCGCCTGGAGTTACTTTGGCCGCGGTTTCCGACGCCTTCGGCAATATTTTGCAAAGGTGCGTGCTGCCCCCCGGTGAGACTAGTCTCATCCTCGACGGGGTGATCGAAGATGCAGGCTTGGCTGACGTCCGTGACGCGGAAGCCCGCACAGTACCGGTGAACGCGCTGCCCGGCGACATCGCTACCTACCTCAACGGCAGCCGGTACTGCGAGACCGATAAATTGGGTGCGCTCGCTTGGGCTACATTCGGCCACCTCGTGCCCGGAACTGAGATGGTGCAGGTGATATGCGATTTCACGCACGAACGCCTGGCATTCGACTACCAGCGAGCACGGCCTACGCGCACGGCCGCCGAGGCCTACGAGGAGAAGGTCGGCGTGTGCCGGGACTTCACGCACCTAGCCCTCACGCTCTGCCGCTGCATGAATATCCCGGTGCGCTACGTCAACGGCTACCTGGGCGACATTGGGGTCTCACCCGATCCCGCGCCGATGGACTTCAATGCCTGGTTCGAGGCGTACCTGGACGGGCGTTGGTTCACGTTCGACGCCCGCCACAACGCACGGCGGATTGGCCGCATACCGATTGCACGAGGCCGAGACGCCTGCGACGTGCCGATGATCCAGACTTTTGGCCCGCACGTGCTCAAGACATTTCACGTGGTGAGCGAAGAGTTGACGACAGAACCGTAGGTGCGGATGGCATCGAAGCTGCCTGCGTAAGCACCAATTGGGCTGCAACCAATGACCAAGCCAAAGCGTCGATCCAATAAGGAAGCACACAAAGCGGCCAAGGCCGTTCAGCGCGCTATCAAGAAGGACAATCCAGCCAAGGAGCCACCGACAGTGGGCAAACCCGTCATCATTGATCCTGCCGATGATGCGAGGCCGTCATTGAAGGATCGAGCAAGCAAATGAACGGTGAGTAGGCCGCCTTTTTGTGGCACGCCGGCCAACCGCACCCTCTCAATGCCTCAGCGCGCTGGGGAGGGGATCGGAGCCGTTCGGCTTGCGTTCGACCCCGTTGTCGTCGGTCGTTGAGTCCTCGGTTGGCCAGAACAGCGCGCCGATCAACACGAGAAGCAAAACTAACGACCAGTTTCGTCCCAAGAGCCGCGCGGCGCGTAGTGCCCCAGTCGCACCACCCGGCATGGTCATGAGGCCACCCAACAGGGCCATTGGTGCCTGGACAAGCGCCTGGGCCGTGGCGTCGCTGACCACTTCTCCGGTGTCGCTCTTCGCCGCCTGCTGTTCGGCGGCTTTCTCCCCGTGTTCCTTCACGGAGATGACGATACTCGCGATGACGCCGATGAAGGTCAGGCCGCCGGCCACCAGCCAATAAGCCATGACATGACCGAAGCGCTGGACCAGCATCACCGTGATGGCGGCAAGGGCGAAGCCGGCGGCAACGATGAAAGGAACCGCCACCGACGCGCGGGCCACGTATTTGAGGATAAGGTGGCTTGCCGACGACTTAACTTGATTGATCAGTCCCGCGAACACGTTAAATCCTACGACTTCCAGAGCGCGCCGAGAACGAAGCCGACAGCTGCGGCCAACGCAAGTGTCGCCATCGGTTGTTCCCTCACTGATTTGTCGACGGCGCCTTTGAGGTTCCCTGCAACTTCTCCAGCGCCGGTCTCGCGCAAATGCTCTATCGCATCGTTGGCCAGGCCTTCCGCCCGTTCGGCAACGTTCTTGAGCTGATCGGTGGCCTTGTCCTTCATCTCCGAGGCCTTGTCGGCCAGGTCCGAGCGGCCGCCGTACTGAGATTGAGCCATGATTTCAAACTCCTGGGGTTGGTTGTGTAGAAGGAACGCGGCAGCCGCGATTTCGTTCTAGCGCCAGCCCGCCATTTGTGGCGTGCGGCGTCTTCGGAGCCAAAGTGGATCCAGAGTGGATGATGTATCTTTTGCCTACCGCCATCCGGACCGGCGAGGCAGATCGGACAGAGTTTCCAGCACCGCGTCGTAGCGCGACTGCTGCCGCGATTTCCGCATCATCCAGACGGCTCCGGCAGTGAATGCCAGCCCACCGAGGACGGCGAGAACCGTCATCGGCCGCTCCCTGATCGAAAGCCCCGCGGGTCTCAGCCACTCCTCAGCCCAGCCCAGTGCTGATCAAAGCCGCTCGCAGTCGGAGTTTTTTTAAGTTTATTTCTCAGGAAAAGCGACCGGCGCTCGGCGGGAACAAGGATCGCAAACTAGCGTTTCCAAAACAGCTAGTTCGAATACTCACAATCCAGAATTGGATTGTTCGGCGAGGACAGGAGCCATGGACAGCATCATTTACCTTGTCGGTCTGATCGTGGTCGTGATGTTCGTCCTGAGCCTCCTTGGGCTGCATTAGGTCATAGGAGGTAACTCGCATGGCACAAATCGGAGCGCCCGTCGCATCCAGGGTAGAAACCGCGGGCCTGAGCTTCGTCGAATGGGGCGCGGTATTTGCGGGCGCGGTGCTCGCCGCTGCGCTTTCATTCGTTCTGCTCACGTTCGGAGCCGCCATTGGTCTGTCGGCGGTCTCGCCGTGGCCCAATTCTGGCCTGTCCGCGAAGGTGATCGCCTCGATCGCGGTCTTCTGGGCGATGGCGCAGCAGATCGGCTCGATCATGGTGGGCGGTTACGTTGCTGGCCGCATGCGCTCGCGCTGGCATGAACCCGGCCACGAAGCCGAGTTTCGGGACGGCCTGCATGGAGCCCTCGTGTGGGCTGTCGGTGTGCTCATCAGCTCGTTGCTCGTGTTTGCCACCGCAGGCGCGGCGGCCAATACGGGCGCCAACCTTATTGGCAAAGCAACAGGGTCGGTTGCCAATAGCTCGGGTGCAATGGACGGCGTCATCGACACCCTGCTTCGCTCGACGACCGTCGCCGAGGCGCCTCCGGTGGCCAGTCCACCGGCAGCCGGTCAGGCAACAACGCCCGCGCGGCCCCGCGCGGCCAATGCGGCTTCGGGCGATGAGGCCCGCGCCGAGATTTCCCGCATCCTTACGAGCTCCGTTGCCGGCGGCTCTATCACTGGCGACAACCGCAACCAACTCATCCAACTGGTGGCGCAGCGCACCGGCATTCCCCAGGCGGAAGCGGAGCGGCGCGTGGACCAGGCGGTCAACGACGCACGAGAGGCCGCCGATAAAGCCCGACGTGCTGCAATCCTGACCGGCTTCGTCACTGCCGCCGCTCTCATCGTATCGCTCGCCGCGGGGTGGTGGGCTGCCATGCGCGGCGGTCATCACCGCGACACGTCGGTACCGGCGCGCTTCACCTTCACCAACCGCCGGCGCACCCCGCTCACCTGAGGGAGGCTTTCGATGTTACGCGATGTCGTTCTCTGGCTGGCTGGCGTGCCGATCACCGTGATCATCCTTCTGCACCTTTTCGGGGTCCTCCATTAGTCCCGTGAGCGGAGCGGCTTTGGGCGCCCCGACAAGCTTCAGGATCCCATGGCGTCGGCCTCGCCCTGCAATCCCTATTGCGTCTCTTGCACCGAGCCGGGCAGCGCGCGGACGCAGCGCTCGCCCACCATGCCGGCAGATGGGCTTTCGTCCAACCGACATCATGGTCGCCACCGGCATCGATCGTTCGAGCACCGCCGATTTGGTGAAGCGATTGGTGGGTCATGGCTGGCTCCGGCGCCGCCGCACAAGGAGGGACGCTCGGGCCTACGCGGTGCGGCTTACGCCCGAAGGGCGGCGCGTGCTGGCCCTGGGCATTCCGACCGCGCGAGCTACTGAGGAGGCACTTCTGTCATTCCTCCCTACGGCACAGCGCCTGGTGTTCATCAGAGCATTAGCAATCGTCGCCGACGAACAAGGAGCCTGCCGCTCAGGAGCGCCAGCGTAGCGTTCGTTAGTCACCCTTTTCGTAGTCTGGTCCAATCGCTGCGCGTCAGTTTGACTTACCAGTAGGGCGCCACGTTGTAGTGGTTGTATGTCTGCTTCTCCCAATTTCGGTCGAACCAGGAATCGTCGCTGAAGGCGGGTGCGTCTTTGAGCTGCTGCTCGGTTATTCCGGTCACGTAGCCATTAAGGCTGGTGTCATACTTAAGAGCCGCCCAGGGGATGGGATAGTGGCTGTGGCCGAGACCCAGGAAGCCGCCGAAGCTCATGACCGCATAGGTCACGCGGCCAGAAATCTTATCGATCATCAGGTAGTCAATGTCGCCGATCTTCGCGCCTTTCAGGTCATAGACGTTCGTACCCTCGACGTCCTCGCTCGAAATGAGTTGGTGGTTGGGGTGAACAGTTGAGGCTGCCATGGTTGTTGTTCCTGTCGACAGGGAGACAGCCTAATGAACTAAACCGGCGGCCCCCCAACGAGTTCCTGCTGTTAGCCTTTGACTTCCCAGTCCTTAAATGCGGCCGGTTACCAGTCAGGAACCTCTCTCAAGCGTTCCTCGTTGACCAACACTCGGGGCGCGCGAAGTATGGCAATAGACCCGCAAGTTGGACAGCTCGGCAAGCTGATCAAGACCCATTACGACGAGGTCGTCGCGGAGCCATTGCCTCCCCGCCTGGCTGCCCTTGTCGAATGCCTCAATGGGCAGCTTCCGCCCGCGCAAGTCCCGGAGTTATCGCCAAATCAGGCGTCTGAACCGGGCCCTGGCGTAACCAGGGGCAGGTGAGTGAGAGGCCACCGGGAACCAACGCGACCAACGCGAGTGGAAGAGAAGAGACCGGTGAACCGGTTTACCCAATGCTGCATCAACATCCTGAAACTGTTTGCCACTCCGGAGGAGAACGAAGGGGCGTAGTCGCGCCCCTCACTCGCATCATCCGCCATGGATGCCGTCACTTGTCGCCGCGTTTGGTTGTCGAGCCACTTTCCTCTTCCTCCTCACGATCGCCTGTAGGGCTGGGGCCGCGCTCGTCCGGCTCTAACCCTTCTTTGTCGCTGTGGAAACTCCGGACGTATTTCTCAAGCCATTCATCCGCGTTCGGCTCAGCTTCTGCAGGATGTTTGTCGTTGAATTGATCAGCTCGCGGCTTCTTGACCATTGACCGCACCCTTTGGTGGGAAACGGGCACGCAACCCGTCTGTTCCCTGTGTTTTTGTACACGACCATCCATTGACAACTCCAAGTCCTTATATCTTTCGTCATCCGCATTACCGTCGGCGCCGACAAATGTGTTATAGTGCTGCTTTACGATGCTGCGTGCGGGGATGTTTGCTCTTAAGGGCTGCTTTAAGCGTCTTGCTAGCCGCAAAGGATATTGCTCAGTTTTGTTGCACGCGCCGTGCGTGAGATCAGGCGCGTAACCCGCACATTAGACCCTCAATATAAGGCCGGACTTCGAAGAGGATTGTAGCGGTGATAATTGTTCACCCCATGGCAGGGGTGGCTCCTGCCAAACAATCTCAAATCGGGTGGCTCTGTTCCAAGGCCGAACAGCGCGAGAAGTTGTGACCAGTGCAGCACGACACGAGGACGAGGCTATTCCCGCTTTGCACCACGATGAACCCGCAACAGAGCGGCGACCCGCCGCCGACTTCGAAACATTGGCGCCGGCTTCCTCAGGCCCCTTTGGTCCTTGTCCGACGAGCGCTCGGCATGACCAATGGCCCCATGCGGGCATACACCTCGTTCGGCACCCCGTAGTTCCTCATCACTTGCGCGCTGTCGTTAAGACCGCAGGCCTCGCGTTGCACGATGAAGAGCCAGAGCGCATATCCTGCCTGCCCGACGAGACTGTCGCGGATTGTTGGATCGGCATGGGCAGTCCGCGGGCATGCGGCAAGTGCCGCCAGCGCACTCTCAAGCCGCCGTCCAAGCCGTCCGAGCGCTGAAGCCCTCTCCTCGGCGATCTCGTATTCGAGTATTGCGTATCCGGAACGAAGTAAATTCACCACCATAGAGGTGTGCTCCGAACCCTGGCGTGTGGCCGTCATCCTTATTTTATTGGTCGGCAGGCGGGGCCGTTCAAGACAAAACGCCGCGGTGTGCAAAGCTATGCAAAATAGCGTGGTGCAGCAGGTCGCTCACGAATTCTTGTCAGCTAGGAAACGGCAGTCCAATACCTATGGCGAATTTTTGCAGGTGGCACACTGCGCCATCGCCAAGCTCTCCCTTCTCATCACGGGACCGTCGCACACGAGCCTCCGCAAAGTGACCGTTTGATGCTGGCTTCGATCGCAGTACCGGATCTCTTGCGGCGGTACGTCTGCCAGGCTCAATCTGCGAATTGATCAGCGGACATTGGCAAATGGGGTTTTTCTCAGGGCACACCGTCAACACGGTAGGCGCACGCAAGCGGTGGCCCACCTATCCGCGCAAAGCGCGCCCATAGAAATCGTAAACGAGCTCACGACTGAGGCTCCGGCTCATCTTGCTGTGAGCTCCAAAGTATTTCCGCACCGGCACGGAACTCGTGACTGGAGCCGTCGAAATCACGGCCAACCGGCTCGCATGCGCCGCCGAGATGACGCGCGAAGAACGCCTCGGCGATGGCAACGTACGACAGCCGATTCGACGGCTTTTGGAACCCGTGGCCTTCGTCGGGATAGACGACGTAGGTCACAGGTATGTCCTTTGCCCGCATGGCCGCGACGATCGTGTCGCTCTCGGCAATCTTGCAGCGCACATCATTAGCGCCATGGAAGATCAGCATCGGCCTTTTGATGCGGTCGACCTTGTGGATGGGCGAGCGCTCGGCAAGCAGAGCGCGCCCCTCTGGCGTACGCGGATCGCCGTAGCTGCGATACATGAACTCAGCAAAGCCCGCCCAGTAGGGTGGCATGGATTCTAACAGCGTCCGCAAGTCGGTGATGCCGACAACCGGAACGCTGCAGCAGAACACATCGGGCGTGAAAGTAGCGCCGATGAACGCGGCAAGACCGCCGTAGGACGCGCCGAAGATTGCGACTTTGTCGGCCTGAGCAATGCCTTCGTTGATCGCCCATTCGACCATATCGATGAGGTCGTCGTGGATCTTGGCGGCGTGCTGCTTCTCGGCTGCGGCGATGAAGGCCTTACCGAAACCGGTGGAACCACGATAGTTGACGGAGAGCACGGCGTAGCCGCGGTCGGCGAGCCACTGGTGGTCGGCGCGATAGCCGTAGATGTCGCGAGACCAGGGTCCGCCGTGGACGACGAGCACCATTGGCAATGGTTTGGGTGGCCGGTCGCCTTTGATATCCGCCGGCAACGTCAGGTAGGAGACGAGATCAAGCCCGTCGCGCGACTTCGCCTGGACGGTATGCATCGGCGCGAGCCGGTAGGACACAAGCGCTGGGCGGGCGCGGAACAATTCAGTAAGGGACTGCTTGTCGCGGTCGAGCAGATAGTAGGTAGCTGGCTGCTCTGCTTTGTGGGCCGTTACGATCCAGCGGCGATTATCGTCCGTTTGGCTATCAACGTAGAACTCGAAGTCAGCGAGCTCATTCCTGAGTAGGGCAAAATCAGCGGCGATGCTGGGCGCAATGTGGACCCACTCCTGTCGACCTGCGGTGACAGCCACCGCGTCGACTTCATAGGTCGTGGGATGCAGGACAAGGTGCGAGCAATCTGCCTTGGGATGCTCGGCGATGAGAGTTTCGCGGCCGGTTGCCCAGTCGTGCCAGCAGTACGCTGCGGTCTCGCGACCCATGCTCGTCAAAAGGAGCAGGCGTTCGTTGTTGCGATTGAAGAGCCCGGTCCACGTCGTGATATTGTCTTCGAAGGGCACATCGCGCCAAGGCCTCAGCGTCGTCCCATCGATGCGCCACAGCCTAGAGCCTCCGTCGGGCGCATTGCCTTGCGCGAGCCGAGGTCGCAGATGCCAATCTAGGCGAATATCGAGCAACTCATCCCTGTTCTCCCAGATCAGCGTGCGCTGACCCGTCGCAAGATCGATGCGATAGAGGTCATGCCAACGTGCATCGCGGTCATTGATCTTGACAGCAACCTCGCCCGGAGCTTCCGGCGACCATAGGCTGAGCTGAACGCTGATGTTCGCGAGCGGCGTGACGTCTCGCGTAGCGTGCGTCACGGGATCGACTACGAACAGGTGACGGTTCTCATCGCCGGTCTCGTCATTGAGATACATCAGGAAACGGCCGTCCGCGGACCAATCCTGCCAATTGATCGGCCGGCCCCTCGTGCGCGTCACTGGCTGCGCCGTCTTGATGTCACTGGCCGGCGCCATCCACACATTGAGCACGCCATCCACGGGTGCGAGCCAGGAGATCCAACGGCCGTCCGGCGAGATCTTTGCGCCGAAGAATGTCGGGTTGTCGAACAATGTGCGGCGGGGAATAAGCGGACGTGCGGTGGCAATCAAATGAGAACCCCCCTCACGAAATGGGATTGCATTGGCTGATCAACACACCGCTGGGAGCCGCGACGCGATTGCAACAGTGTCGTTCTTTGAGGCTACATTGAGGCCCAGCCACCGCGCGCCAGCATGAAGAGTGCATCCGTTGCGACGCGTTGAGTGGAAATGTTGTGCTTGCCCACATCGCCACTGAGCGTGACCCCCCAACCCGAACAGCCCAGCGGCGATGGCTGCGCACTGGCCACGTCAGGCCCCGCCGGCAGTGCCGGGGAAACGATCCCTGAGCATGAGGCGCTTTCAACCGGTCGATGGGGCCCGCCAACTCGCCTAAGTTTGATCAATCATACGCAGATTGACACAGCCTCTCCGGCTGCGCGCGCGGCAACGAACGCTGGTCAACGCGCTCTCGCGCCCGCTGGCGTTTTGAAGCGCCGGCATGATCCTGCAAGCCTGGATATCGACGCGGGCGACTTGTGGGGATCAGGGGCCAGGGCCCCGTGAGCTCCTGCGAGCGAGCGGCCCCAAGCGACCCTGACCAAGGCTCGACTTGGGCAGACCGCAAGCGCCTGATCGCGCCCGCCAGGCTGGTCTTCTCTGCAACAGGAGTTGCAACACTCCCAGAAGCAGTTGCAAGCGACATCACCGCATGTCAGCGTTCGTGCCCGATCCTCATGGTTACAGGGCGTGCCGATGTCCAACTTCTACGATGACTTGCCGATCGTCGATGCCCATCACCATCTGTGGGACCTCGAAGGCGACCTCACCTATCCGTGGCTCGCAAACAACGAGCACGCCTATATGGGCGACAACTCGGCACTGAAGCGTTCCTATCTGGCGCCCGAGTATCGGCGCGACACGGCGCTCCACAACGTCATATCCACGGTACACGTCGAAGCAGAATGCGATCGGCGCCGCCAAGTCGAGGAGACCGAGTGGTTGACCCGCGTCTCGATGGCGCACGGGATGCCAAATGCGATCGTGGCGCATGCGTGGATCGACGAGCCAAACAGCGAGGAAATAATCATCCGCCAGAGAGCCTTTCCGCTGGTGCGCGGCATCAGGACAAAGCCGATCATCTCGAAGGGACCGAGTGACAGCGTGCGCGGACAGCCTCGTAGCATGCAGGATCCGCGGTGGCGGAATGGCCTCGGTCTCTTGGAAAAGCACGACCTCTCCTGGGATCTGCGGGTGACGTGGTGGCATCTAGAGGAAGCGGCAGAGGTCGTGCGTGAGCATCCCCGGCTGCGCGTGGTCCTAAACCATACCGGCTACCCACTGGACCGCTCGCCAGAGGCGCTCAAGGTATGGCGTCGGGGCATGGAGGCGTTAGCGGCATTGCCAAACAACGTCCACTGCAAGATCTCCGGTCTGACGGTCCTGGGTCAGCCGTGGACGCTCGCAGCCAATCGGCCGATAATTCGCGACGCAATCAGGATCTTTGGCGTTGACCGATGTATGTTTGCCTCGAATTTTCCCGTGGACGGCCTCAAAGGCTCTTGGGATTACCTCTACAGCTGCTTCAAGAAGGCCACCGCGGAGATGCCGCTGGCGGATCGCAAGAAGCTCTTTAGCGAGAATGCTCTTCGGTTCTATCGCATCGGTCTTGAGTGAGGAGCGCGTGTCGGGGGCCGGCGGTGGACGATTGACCATCGCACGGCGCCTGGGGTGTGCCGTGGGCCGCATCGTTGTTCAACGTTGCTCAACGTGCGGCAAGCAGGACAAAGCGATCCCTTCCGACATCCAGGCCGTGGCAAAACTATGAGAACAAGGAGTGATTTCGCATGCAAATCGAGAAGGTCATTTGGATTACGGGAGGGGGCACCGGTGTTGGAAAGGCGACGGCGATGGCCATGGCAGGACCCTCCGTCCACCTCATCCTGTCAGGCCGTCGTCAATCCGAACTCGACATAGCGGTAGCGGCGGTACAGGCTATAGGAGGCAGCGCGGAGGCCAAAGCGCTCGACGTGGGTGATGCGAGCCAGGTCACACAAGTTGCCCAATCCATTTTGGCGCGCCATGACCGAGTAGACATCCTCATCAACAGCGCCGGAACCAATGTGCCTAAGCGGGCATGGAACAGTGTCACGATGCCGGATTTCAAGCGTGTCGTGGAGGTCAATTTGAACGGAGCGTTCAACTGCATCAGCACTGTCCTGCCCGGTATGCGCGCGCGCCGAAATGGGACCATCATCAATGTTGCCTCGTGGGCTGGCTTCTATCTGACACGTCTAACCGGACCTGCCTATAGCGCAAGCAAGCGCGCAATGATCGCGATGACGGAGTCGCTCAACATGGAAGAGTGCGCGAACGGCATTCGTGCTTGCGTGATATCACCCGGAGAGATCGCAACCGAAATCCTCGAGACGCGAGCGGCGCAACCTTCTGAAGAAGACAGACAAAGGATGCTTCAGGCAGAAGATCTCGCACAAACTATCAAGCTTGTTTGCGATTTGCCGCAGCGCGCAGCGATCCATCAAATCGTGATGGCGCCGACCTGGAACCGCATGTATCTGGGATTCAAGGAACTCGGGATCTAGCCGATTGATCGCAGGTCAGCTGGTCGCGCTTGCCGGGGCACAAGGTTGGTCTTCTAGGCCCGAGATGCAGTCAATCCCGCAGCGTTGATCGCCTGTAAGTTGCGATCGACCAAGCACACCGGCACGCCGTGGTGGCCGACGAGCTCACCAGTGGTACAGTGCAAAGGCCACATCTAAGTGGGCTGGGTTCAACAAGACGGAGCCGAATTTGATCGAACCACGTGTTGCTCTTGTAACAGGTGCGTCATCGGGAATTGGCTTTGCCACCGCCTCACTGCTCGCTGCGCGTGGCTACCGTACGTTCGGTACCAGCCGGAAGCCTCAGGGTACGGCCGGACCGAATAATGTCGAGATGGTTGAGCTCGATGTGCGTTCCGACGACAGCGTCTGTTCTGCGATGGACAACATCCTGCGGCAGGTCGAACATATCGATGTGCTGGTGAACAATGCGGGCTATGGCCTATTCGGTGCCGTTGAAGAGACCTCGCTAGCCGAAGCGCGCGCCCAACTGGAGACTAACTTTTGGGGTGCTGTGCGCCTGACGGACCAGGTGCTGCCGAGCATGCGCGAGCGGGGATCAGGTCGAATCATCAATGTCACCTCGGTTCTCGGCTTCATGCCTGTGCCATTTCACGCCTACTATGTTGCGTCCAAGCACGCGTTGGAAGGGTACTCGGAGGTTCTCGCCCTGGAGGTCCGGCCCTTCGGCGTCTTTGTGACGGCCATCGAGCCCAGCTGGATCCGAAGTCGGTTCTTTGAGCATCGCAAGGAGGCGAAGAAGTCGATCGATGCCTACCAGCGAGAGCGCGATGTCGTGTCCCCACAGATGCGAGAGCGCACCGAACAGGGACGGCATCCCGATGTGGTGGCCCGCGTTATCTACAAGGCGATCAACTCGCCCAACCCGGCAGTCCGGTACACCGTTGATCTTGGCGCAGGCGCGCTCAAAGCTGCACGCAGCTTCCTGCCCAGTTCCGTATTTGACCGGCTGCTACGCAGATCCTTTGGCCTCAATAAAGCATAGCCAATGCCAACGCTGTGCTTCGGCTCGCCCTTGTGCCCACCACCAGGCGATGCCGAGACCCTTGGGAGCCTCCTCGCGAGCGCGTGCGGTCTCCCAAGGCTCGGGTGGGGTTTGATGGACGCAGTGGGAGAGCTCGTGTCCTCGCGAGGGAGCGTCCAACCCACTACGGCCGGAAGCGATCATGCTGCCGACCGCCCGTGGACCCTCAGCTGAGCGAGCATAGCCAATCCGGCGGATCGCCACCGGCCTCTCCGGCGGCGGCTGCATCAACGCACCCGGCCATGCTGCCCAATCGCACACCACGCCCGACAAGCCCTGGCGCATAATGGGCGTACTTGGCAGAATTGGTCATCAGCGTCCGCGCATTTGGCGGCACGACCGGCTCGCCAAGCATGCACCAGCACGTATCGGTGATGAATTTGGCGCCGAAGGCCTCGATGGCTGCGACATAACCAGCCTTGCTGGCAGCGTCGTGCACGTCTCGACCACAGGTCACAATCACGACGACCTCTGGCGCTTTGGTTCTTTTGTCCATCAGGGCCGCGAGGCAACGGCATTCGTTGAGAGAAAGGTGAGGATTGCCAAAGCTGACGAGCCCAATCCTCCGCTCAGTCGCCGTATTGAGTTTGTTCCAGGCGCGCTGCAGTTCCGTGTGACTGATCCGCACCCGACGTGACGGAGCTTGGCCGGACGCCTCCGGCGTCACGCCGGACATATGAAACATCGGAGCGGCGGCAGTCGTGGCGAATGCAGCCGCAAATGCCTTGAGCTCATCCGGTCCGGCCCCGGTTGCCTCAAGACCGGCTATCAGAGGTATCTCGCTTCCGCATAAGGCACCGCAGCAATATCCGAGCAGGGGCCAATAGGAATCATCGGCGCCGTTTGGCCGCTCAACTCCAATCTCAAGGGCAGCGCAGCGTCCGGCATCGAGATGGCAGCCCGCGAGCGGAGCTCTGCCGGTGAGTGCGATGCACACATCGAGAAAGTCCGGATACTTCATGGTCCGCGCGCCGATGACGCTGTTCGCATAAACGACCGCATTCGACTCGGCCCAGCCAATCTGCTCACCAAACCCGGGCGCGCTATCGAGCAGATAAGGAGCGCAGGTAAAGCTGGGCCGAGCCCCCATGGATAGATAGGCATCGGCCAGCGCAGATGCGGGCAGTCCAAGTTCTTCCGCTACGCCCAGAGCCCGCCATCGCCGTTTGTCAACGGATATAGAGTTCAACGTTGTTGGGACGCGAACCCGCGCCTGCCACTCCAACAGAAGCTCCGCAAACCGCAGGCATGCAGGACCAGAATAAATACAGCCGTCGATGTGAACTTGCGACACGTCGATAAAGGTTTGGGCACCTTGCAAATCGGCCATTCGGCACAAGAGGCGCATAGCGAGCTGCGCTGCCTTGCCGTGCTCGCCGGAAAGAAAAGCTTGGTCGATCGGCGCAAGACGCACGGTCGGGGTGTCACTTCTGTCGGCCTGGGGACCGTCGGGCCGCCAGCCGTCCGAGGGCGGGTCGTCAAAAACATGCAGATCACCCTGCTTGGCTATCCTGGCATAGCGAAATCGGCCAAGGCCCTGGATAACCGAACGCTCTACCTGCAGGATCGGGATCGAACGCTGGAACATCAGATCGGCGACCAGCGCCCCAAGTGACAGGATCTCCTCGAGCTCGTACACCACAATGGCTACAGGGGCGTGCCCATTGAGAATCAACTCCAACAGCGTTCCACTCCCAGAGCATGAGCCGCGCGCGCCAGGAACGGCAAGAACACGCTGCGCTAGGCTTTGGCCGCGCAAGGGGTGATGCTGGTCGACGATGGTCCCCGTCCGGGAATCGACACCACCCCAGAAGCTAAGGGCCGTCTCGGATACGAGCAATTCGCCCTGCGCCGCGCCTGCCACGAGGAACCGGCCCGAGTGGATGACGCTCACAGAGGAACCTCCCGGCAAAGCGACACTTCCAAGGCGGCCCTCCACCAGTCCAGACACCCCGCGCGGCCAGCCCATCGCAAATAGCGCATCGGGGAGGGCCATTATACCGCAACTGATCGACCAGTCGGCATTATCGGGCCGGGCAAAAGAATGGTCCTGGCAGGA
>Ga0075434_100001669_pt1 | contig 18928 bp, 16 predicted proteins | sample RhiMethybrSRZTD3_FD_75298 | JGI IMG/M metagenome (GOLD analysis project Ga0075434, IMG submission 75298) | Populus rhizosphere microbial communities from Tennessee, USA - Rhizosphere MetaG P. TD hybrid SRZTD3 | ecosystem: Host-associated > Plants > Roots > Rhizosphere > Soil | place: USA... | reverse complement strand
TCACCGGCGGCGCCAAAGGCATCGGCTCCGCCATAGTCCGCGCCTGCGCCCAGGAAGGCGCTATCCCCATAATCGCCGATCATGACAGTACGGCCGCCGCCCAACTCCAATCCGCTCTCCAGCATTCCGTCAACGCCCGCGCAGAATTCATCCAAACCGAACTCACCAACCCGCAAGCCTGCAAATCCGCCATAGATTTCACCCTGCAAAAATTCAATCGCCTCGACGCCCTCGTCAACAACGCCGGCATTAACGACAGCATCGGTCTCGCCTCCGGCTCTCCCGAAAAGTTCCTCGCCTCCCTCGAACGCAACCTCCTCCACATCTACAACCTCACACACTACGCGCTCCCCGCGCTCAAAAATTCCCGCGGCGCCATCGTCAATATCAGTTCCAAGACCGCCGTCACCGGACAGGGCGACACTTCCGGCTACGTCGCCGCTAAAGCCGCCATCCTCGGCCTCACTCGCGAATGGGCCGTCGAACTTCTTCCCGACGGCATCCGCGTCAACGCCGTCCTCCCCGCCGAAGTCATGACGCCTCTTTACGAATCTTGGCTCGCCAAATTTCCCGATCCGCAACAAGCCCGCGCCCGCATCGAATCCAAAATCCCTCTCGGCCATCGCATGACCACCGCCGAAGAAATCGCCGCCACCGTCATCTTCCTCCTCTCCGAAAAATCCAGCCATACCACCGGTCAGCATCTTTACGTCGACGGCGGCTACGTTCACCTCGACCGCTCTCTCAGTTGAGTTTTGGAGTGCGGCGGCTCGCGGGCGCCTCACTTGGGTTGGTGGGAAGTCTGCCACCCTTTTTAGCCTGAGCCGGGCGAGGTTCAGGTGGTCTCTTCGCGGCTTGTTCCTTTTTGTTTGTCCTCCCAACCGAAGCAGCCCGATTTTTTTCCCTTCACGCGGAGCGAAGGGCAGCGCAGCGGAGGAACCGCGGCATGATCATTGCGTCTTGGCAGCCCCGCGGTGACCGGCTCGGCGCTTTTTCCGTTTTCCACTTTCCACTTTCCAATCTAAACTTCCCACCATGCCCCAACGCCACTGCCTTACCCTCGATCTCAAAAACGACGCCGCCCTGATCGCCGAATACAAGCGCTACCACCAAAACGTCTGGCCCGAAGTCAAACAAAGCCTCCGCGACTCCGGCATCCTCGATATGGAAATCTATCTCTTCGACAACCGCATGTTCATGATCATCGAAACCACCGACGCGTTTTCCTTCGCCAAAAAAGCCGAACTCGACCGCAATAATCCCAAAGTCATGGAGTGGGAAGCCCTCATGGGCAAATTCCAGCAGCCTTTCAGCGCCGACGCCCGTCCCGAAGCTCGCTGGCTCCCCATGCACCGCGTCTTTAAATTTTCCGCCTGACCCTAAGCGAAAGAATCGCCAGCAGTCCCCGACTCCGCCCCGCGCCGAATTGTAGCGGCCACCTTTGGGTGGCCTCTTCGCCGTCAGTTTTCTACTGCAGGTGCCCCACTCTCGGTTTGTGAAGGTGGGTCTTGGAGTTAAATCTTTTCAGCCGTCTGCCCGCCCCGCTCCCAAAACGTTAGCTTTGGCCTCGACCATCCGTATATCTTTTGGTTGCGCCCTCAACGCTAAACCCAGCTTCCCGCGAGCCTACTCACACAGGAGGAAACCTCCATGCCACCCAAAGTCGACCGCCGCACCGTAGACCTCTCCGCCTATCCCGACCTGGTCGTCATCTACCTGGGCATGCGCGTCAACCGCCTCACCGGCATCAAAATGCTCCTCGGCATTGGCCCGCAGATCTCTAGTTCCGCCGCCGCTCGACCTGACGGCCTCCTCCGCCATGAAATGCTTCTCTATTCGCTCTTTCCCTTGCATCTGGGCATGCGCCAATACTGGCGCGATCTCGACTCTCTCATGAAGTGGACCCGCTCCGAACCTCATGGCATCTGGTGGAAAAGCTTCCTTAAGGACTCCGGCGGCACCGGCTTCTGGCACGAATCCTATTCTCGCAATGGCGGCATGGAAGCCATCTACGACGACATCCCCAAGCCCATCGGCTTCGCCGCCTTCGCACCGCTAGTCCCCGCCCGCGGCCCCATGTTCGGCGCCGCCTCCCGCTCCGGCTCCGCCTCTCCATCCCACCCGCCCGTCCTCTCCGAATCCGACCTCTACCCTCCCGACAAAACGCCCTAACCTGTGGGGCCGCCAGGGAGTCGATGCCTCGGCGCCAGTCCGTGCTGTCTGGCTTCTGTCTTTAGGAGGCGGGGGCTTTAGCCGCTGAAGCGACTCGGGCGGTGCGGGTGTCCCAGCTCGGTGTACGAGGATGGGCCTTGGCGTTCGCTCTTTGTGGCATCTAGAAAATTAGACAGACGAGGGTCGCAGCTTTAGCTTGCCGGCCGCGGGCAGGTTCCGACTTTCGTGCTTGGCTACCAATCGGGCTTTAGCCCCTGAGGAACTGGTTTTGTGGTCTCCTACGAACTCGGCCATCCCATTCCTCCGCCAATCCAACTTTTCCTGGAAGGACTGTAGAATACGCCCGTGCCTCACTCGCTCGACAGCGTCATATTCCTCTTGCGATCCGAACTTCGCTGGGAATTCTTCAATCTCGCCGTCGGCATCGCGCTTCTGGCGGTCGCCCTTTCCGCCCTCGCCCTTTTCTTCTTTCGGCGCCGCATGCGCGAATTCACGCTGCTCTACTTCGGCCTGTTCGCCATGCTTTTCGCCCTTCGCTTGTTGGCCGTGCGGCCCTCGGTCCGGTCTCTGTTCGACGAATCACGAGAATTCTGGGCGTATTTCGATTGGATGATTACCTGCACCATCGCCCTTCCACTTAGCCTTTTCCTGTTGCAAGTAGTCGGCGAAGATTTCAAAGCGTTCTTCCGCTGGCTGGTGGCTGCACAATGTGGCTTCGCGCTTTTCGGAATCCTCGCGCCCGCCTTTGGAGCCACTCTGTTCAGGCTCAACATTCTGAACAGCGTCATGGTTCTCGCAACGCTCGGAACCGCTGCCGTATTTTCTGCCGTTCTCAGTTACTCTGGTCGTCCCCGTCCGCCCTTGAGTCGCGAAGTCCGCATCTTCATTGCGGGCTTTGTCGTTTGGCTTTTGTTCGTCGTCCACGCAAATCTTTTGGGCCTGGGCATTCTGCAGGGCCACAACGTGGAATTCCTCGGGCTCACAATCTTTGTCGCGGCTCTCGGTTACATCTCGGCGCACCGCATCTTCGCCAACGAAGAGCGCCTTCTGATCATCAGTAAAGAGTTGGAGATCGCCCGGCAGATTCAATCTTCCATCCTTCCCCAACGCGTGCCGATGGTCAGAGGCCTTGAAATTGCCGCGCGCTACCTGCCCATGAGCGCGGTCGCTGGCGACTTCTACGACTTCCTCGAAATCGATGAAAAGCGGATCGGCGTATTGATAGCCGATGTCACCGGACATGGCGTCCCCGCTGCCTTGATCGCTTCGATGCTCAAGGTAGCCTTTGCCGGCCAGATTGCCAATGCTCAGGATCCAGCGCGCGTTCTCACCGGCTTGAACGCCGCTCTTTGCGGAAAATTTGAAGAGCACTTCGTCACCGCAGCCTATGTTTACCTCGATCTGGAGCAAAATCTGCTTCGCTACTCCGGCGCTGGCCACCCACCGGTCCTCCGCAGCTACAACACCGGCGTTGTTGAAGCGAGAGGGATTAAAGTGAAAGGAGTTGAAGCTACGCGAGTCGAACTGAGAGACGTTGAGGTGAGCGGGGTTAACCTGCGATTGTCCGAGGAACTCGAACAAAACGGCTTGATGCTGGGCCTCTTTCCTGAGGCAACTTACACCTCCCTGGAAATCGCTGTCAGCTCAGGTGACCGCTTCCTCCTCTACACCGACGGCGTTTCCGAAGCAAAAAACGCCGGCCAGGAAGAATTCGGCAGCGCACGCCTCCGCAAATTCCTGGAAATACATCAGAACAGTTCGGTAGACCAAGCCGGCGACGACCTGCTGGCCGAAATCGCGAATTGGTCAAGCATCTCTCAAAATTCCGCCAAGCTCGTTCAGGACGACGATATAACCCTTTTGCTCCTGCACGTCTCCGCGACCCCCTAGCCTCCGATTGACTGGACGCCTGCGGCCCCGTGATCTTGAAGGCTGTTCAGCAAAGGCAGTAGACTTCCTCCGCCCAGTCGGGAAGGGGAGCGAGGGGGAGCCCTACCGGTTCGCTTCCGCCTGCACGGCCGACCACAGTGGAAACCCGTTGTCCGCATTCTTCCACAGCCTGCGAAAGTTGTCGTACGCAGCCTTGGCCTCCGCCGTCTGCCCGTTCATCTTTCGCGCCCGCGCCAGTTGCAAATGAGCCAGCGCACCGATCGGTTCGTTGACCACCACTCCCGGCCAGTTCAAGATCTTCTGAAACTCCGCAGCCGCTGCATCGCCCTGCTTGGCTTCCAGATACGCCAACCCACGCAGGTATACCGGGTACATGTACGTGGAATAGCTCGTGCCGCCCGCCAATCCTAGCTCGTCCGGCGATGCCGCTTTCAAAAACTCAATCGCCCGCGCCGAGTCGCGGTCATCCAGAGCGATGGCCGCATAAATGGTTGGCAAGTAATTGAACTTCGCGACGGTATCTTCCGGATAACGGCTCTTGAGCAGGTCGGCCACTTCGGCTGCCTTTTCCTTTTCTCCCACCAGCGCGTACGTCAGGCCCACCACGAATTGCACGTCGCGCGCGTTGGAATGCGCCAAAGCCGCCGCCGCGAAGTTTCTCGCATCGGCGCCATTTCCAAACAACGCTTCGCGCAATGCTTCCGCGCCTTCGCATCCTGCGGCCCGTTCCTTCCGCCCGGCGATTTGTGCCGCGGCAATACATTGGTGCGACAATTCACGCGCCTTTCCGAGTTGGCCGGAATAAGCCGCCGTGTCCGCCAGGTAATACAGCATCAAGCTCAGGTCGTCGGGGCGTTCCGTCGCCCACACTACGGTTTTCTGCATCGCTTCTTCGTCACTCTGCAGAAACGCCATCAGGTACATAGCGGTGCGCAGATCTGTGGAATCGAGTTTTTTCGCCAGTGCTTCGTGCGAAGCCGCCTCCGCTTCCTTCAACCGGTTCAAGTTGACCAGCACGCCGACCAAATTTCCGTAGGACAAAACGTCATTCGGATTCAGCTTCAAAGCCTGTTTGAACTGCGCCAGCGCTTTTTCGTATTGCCCCAGATTCTGATATAGCACACCAAGATTCAGCGGCGGAATCTGTTCGCGCGGATACATCTGCGTCCACGTCTCATAAACCTGGCGCGACTTTTCCAAATCGCCGGTGACGAAGTCGAAGTAGTGTGATTCGATGTAGTACTTTTCCCGCTCGCTCACTTTGGCGCGCAGTTCATACGCCCGCCGCGTATTTTGCGAAGCCAGTTCCTTCTCGCCCATGTTGTGATACACGGTGCCAAGCGATGCGTAGGCGATTGCCAGATTCGGATCCAGCTTGATCGCTTGCTGAAACAGCGGCACCGCACCTGCGTTATCACCGTGCACCAGCAAAGTGTTGCGTCCCATCGAATACGCCTGCAACGCTTCCAGCGACGGCGTCGTCGCCTGATCGATTGGCGTCGAAAAATTGTTGACCGTCTTCAGCGATTCGCCGAGCCGTTCGCGCAACTTGCCGGACGCTTGTCCGAGCGCGCCGAGCACACGCTCCTTGCTGTCGGCGGTTACTTGCTCTTGCGTCAGCGATTCGCCGGTCTGGCAATTGATGGCGCTCAAGCCAATCACGTACTGGCTGCCAAGATTGGAGATGGTACCTGTCAGATAAGCTTTGCTGCCAAGCCGTTGACACACATCGCGCGCTAGCTCCGGAGTCAATTTCTCATTTACGGGCTTGCCCATCAGCTGTAGCGTTTGCCGCATGCGCTGATCGGAAATCAGGCTCAAGAAAGGGGACTGCTCGAGTTGTACCGTCAGCCCTTGGCGCAGCGTGTCGTCAAAAACCGCGTCGCCGGTCTTGTTGGTGAAGTCCGCCAGCACCACAGTGTCGGTTTCGCTCAGTGCGTGCGTTTTCTTCGTGTAGTAAAGCCATCCGCCCACAGCGATCGTAGCCACCGCCGCCACGCCAATTGCTGGAATCGCCCATTTGTTTCGCTTGAGCACCGAGGGTTGCGGCATTCCGGCGGTGGCCAGCAGCTGCGTCGCGGTGTGGCCGGACTCAAATCCGCGCCGCAGCACCTGTAAATCAGCGCGCAGTTCCGCCGCGCTCTGGTATCTCTTTCCTTTGTCTTTTTCGATGGCCTTATTAATGATGGCTTCTAGTTCCACCGCCAATTCCGGGTTCAAACTGCGCACCGGCGCGGGCGAGCGGCTCAGGATCGCTTCGATAATGACCCCGCCCGTGCTGCCGCCAAACGCTTTCTGGCCGGTCGACATTTCGTACAGCAGCAAGCCCAGAGAAAACACATCGGCGCGAACGTCCAGATCGTCACCGCGGATCTGCTCGGGCGACATGTAGGAAGGCGTACCACTGATAATTCCGACAATGGAAACCGGTTCTTCCGGCGCCTGCGAAACCTCCGTGGCATCGCGCACCGCAGCACCCCGGGCTATCAGTTTGGCCAAGCCGAAATCCAACACTTTGGCTTGTCCGCGTTTGGTGACGAAGATATTTCCCGGCTTGATGTCGCGGTGAATGATGCCCTGGCTGTGCGCCGCGTCCAGCGCGTCGGCAATCTGAATGCCCAGGTTCAGAATTTCTTCGATGGCCAGCGGCTTTCCGCCGATGTGCTGGCGCAACGTCTCGCCGTCCACAAACTCCATCGCCAGAAACGGGCGACCGTCCTGTTCGCCAATGTCGTGCACGGTGCAGATGTTGGCGTGGTTAAGGGCGGAGGTGGCCAGCGCCTCGCGTCGGAAGCGCTCGAGTGCCTGCGGATTGTGAGAAAGATCGTCGGGAAGGAACTTCAGTGCAACCGGGCGTTCGAGGCGCAAATCGTGGGCCTTATAGACCACACCCATCCCGCCCGCGCCGAGTTTTTCAATAATTCGATAGTGCGAGATGGTCTGGCCGATCATCGCTTCGCCGCACTCTCAAAAAAGCCAAACCTAAAGAGTTTGATCCTCGGAGCCCGGACTGCCAAAAGCATCACTGGCCTTGCGCCGGTCGGTCTTTGGCGGCTTGGGCGTGCCCACCACAGTCAGCATCCGCGTTCCTTCGCCGTAGGCGCCCTCTGGCGGCAACGATTCCTGCTCCAGGACAATGTTCTTATTGCAGACGGTGCAGACCATCGAGCCGAATGCTTCGCCGTCCGCTTTCAAGAAGCGGTTGAAACGCATCACCCGCCCGCAACAAATGGGAATCCAGACTTTCTGGGAACTGTCCGCACCCATAGGCCGTGTTCACCTTTCAAGTGCGCAAAGTATATACCGGAATCCCGTCCTTCCGCGAATAGCTTCCGTTCGGCCGCGCTCCCGTCGGGAAGGCGCAATGGTGACCTCTTATAGCGGACGATGTGTGAATTTCTTGCCGGATTTGTAGTCGGCTACGGTTTGCCCGGAGCCGCGCAGCTTGTATTTGTAAGTGGTTAAGCCGTCCATGCCCATTGGGCCGCGAGCGTGCAGTTTGCCGTTGCTGATGCCGACCTCCGCTCCCAATCCGTAGCGATAACCGTCGGCGAAGCGCGTGGAGGCGTTGTGATAGACGCCGGCCGCATCGATCTCATTCAGGAAACGCTCCGCGGCGGAAGAATCCTCGGTGAGGATCGCTTCAGTATGGTTGCTGCCGTACTGATGGATGTGGGCGATTGCCTCGTCCAGGCCGTTGACGACTTTCACTGAAAGGATCATATCGCCATACTCGGTGGCCCAGTCGCGTTCTGACGCAGCATCGATGCCCGAGGGGACGATAGCACCCGTGCGTTCGCAACCGCGCACTTCTACGCCCTCTGCGCGCAGTTGCTCGATCATGCGTGGCAGAAATTGCCGTGCTATGACGGCGTCCACCAGCAAAGTTTCTGCGGCATTGCACGCTGCCGGGTAGTCGGTCTTCGCATCGAGGACGACGCGTTCGGCTTTCTGCAGGTCCGCCGCAGCGTGGACGTACACGTGACAAATCCCTTCGCCGTGGCCGAGCACGGGGATTCTGCTTTGGCGCGAAATGGACTCGACAAACGCCTTTCCGCCCCGCGGAATCAGTAAATCCACATCGCGCTCCAGATGCAGGAGTTCCTTCACATCAGCGCGCGAATGCAAGAGTTGCGTTGCGCCGGTCGGTACGCCGCTTTCTTGTAGCGCAGAGTTCCAGATCGTCATCAGGGCTTCGTTCGTGTGAGCCGCTTCGCTGCCACCTTTCAGCAAAATCGCGTTGCCTGATTTCAACGCCAGAGAAGCGATCTGGGGCACCACATCGGGGCGCGACTCAAACACGACCGCGACGACGCCGAGCGGACAAGTTTCCTTGGTGAGAACCAAGCCGGCATCGAGCTCGGTCACGCTGAGCTTACGGCCCAGCGGATCGGGCAGACTGACTACGCTGCGGACTTTTTCCGCCATGCCGGCGACGGACCTCTCGGTCACGCACAAGCGCGCCAGCATGGCCTGTGACATTTTTCCAGCGCGTGCCAGCGCTTCGGCCGCACGAACATCTTCCGCGTTCGCCGCTACAATTTGCCCTTCGTTTTCTTCCAGGCGCTCTGCCGCCAGCAGCAAGGCCGTGTTTCGCTGCTGTTCGGGAAGCACCGCCAGCTTGCGCGAAGCCGCGCGCGCCCTTTTGGCGGCTTCGGCGGCACCGCCGGAGCCATTCAGGCGCGCTTCGGTCGAACCCGCACTCATGCGTTTGCTCCCGGAGCGTCAACCGAAGATTGCGGCGCTTCGAGCACCACGATATTTTCGCGGGAAAAAATCACGCGCGCCGCTTTCCCTCCATTAGAGCTTCGCTCTCCGCTGGCGCACTCGGCGATGCCGCGCGCGAATTCGCGCCCATCCAGGTCCAGAATGCTCACCACGTCCATCGGCGCAAATTCGCGTTCTACGCGCACCACCCCCGAATCCAGCAGGCTGGCTTTGCCCGCGGTGATCGCGCGCTGCGCTCCGGCGTCAACTACAACGCGCCCCCGCACACCCGCGGCGTAAGCCAGCCAGCGGCGCTTGCCGCGCATTCTCGTGGCGGGAGCAAACACCGTGCCTACTCGCTGGCCGGCAAACACGCGCTGCAGGGAATCAGCCGCCGCGCCATTCACGATCGCCGCCACGCCTCCGCAATTCATGGCGATTTCCGCGGCTTCGATCTTGGTGGTCATGCCGCCTCGGCCACTTTCTGAAGGGCCGGACGCCTCCATCTTGAACTGCGGAGTAACACGCACCACGAACGGCACGACGTCCGTCAGTTTGGCACCCGAGCGCTTCTGCAAAAATCCGTCCACATTTGTGACCAGGACAAGCGCGTCGGCTTCCATGCCACTCATAACCAGCGCGGCCAGGCGGTCGTTATCGCTGAAGGCCGCCTGCCGCCCCACGCTCTCCAATTCCGCTGTGGAGACTGTATCGTTTTCATTGACGATGGGCAGAACTCCGAAACCCAGGAGTTTTTCCATGGTACGCCGCAGATTGGAGTAGCGATTCCAATTGCTGAAATCTTCTTCCGTGAGGAGGACTTGCGCGACTCTCTGTTCCAGCATATCAAAGCGGCGCTTGTACGATTCCATCAGCAGGCTTTGCCCAGCCGCCGCGCAAGCCTGTTTTACCGCCATGTCCTTCAACCGCGATGGATGCAGGCCGAGCAGGTTTCTTCCCAAGCCCACAGCTCCCGATGACACCAAGACCACGTGCCGCCCGTCGCGCATTAAAGCGGCGATGGAGCGCACGATCGGATCGACACGCTCCGCGCAAACGCCACCCTGCGTGTCGGTCACCGTGCTGGTGCCCAGCTTGATGACAATCCGCCGAGCCAGGCTGAGCTTTCGGCGCGTTTCCTTCTCGGCGCTATCAGTAATGTGGATCTCTCGCATCTCGTTTTGCCGAAGCAGCTGTTTTTTGCAGGGCGCTCCCAGACTACACTTCTTTGTGTCTTGCCATCGGGGACCGGGACCGGGTTCAGCCAATCCAGGCAATTTGCTGACACTATCTTACCGTGCTTGGACGACGACTACCTTTAGTGTATGGAAACGCTCCGTCGAATTTCTAGTTGGATTTCCGCCGACGGGCATATTGTAGATTGAGTGGCCGTGGGGCCGTTTGCCATGAAAAAGCTGCGCTTTCTTGTATCGCTGACGACGAACGACAACGACTATCAGATCGAACAGGCTAAGTCTGCCGAGGAAGGGGCGCGGCGGCTCGGTGTGGACGCACAGGTCATCTATTCCGGGAACGATTCGGTGACACAAAGCACACAGTTGCTTAATGCGGTGCAAGCGGCGCCGCAGCTCCGGCCCGATGCGATTATTTTTGAGCCCGTCGGCGCCACCGCTTTGCCGCAGGTGGCGCGCGCTTCAGCGGCGGCCAACGTGGCCTGGGTAGTGCTGAACCGCGAAGCCAGCTATATTTCCGATCTGCGCCGCCAATTTAAGGTTCCCATTTTCTGCGTCAGCAACGACCATACGGAAATTGGCCGCATTCAGGGACGCCAGTTCGCCGCTTTGTTGCCGCGCGGTGGAAGCGTGCTTTATGTGCAAGGGCCCTCGGAAAATTCCGCCGCAAAAGAACGCACAGCCGGCATGATGGCCACAAAGCCTGCGAATGTTCAGGTGACGGCCCTGAAAGGGCAGTGGACGGAAGAAAGTGCCACGCGTGCGGTTCGTTCCTGGCTGCAGCTCTCAACTTCAAAAAAGGCAGTAATCGATCTGATCGCTGCGCAGGACGACTCCATGGCAGTTGGCGCACGTAAGGCCTTCCAGGAGCTGACGAATGCGATCGAACGGGACCGCTGGCTGAAGTTGCCGTTTACCGGATGCGACGGACTGCCCAAAACAGGGCAAGCCTGGGTGCGCAGCGGAATGCTGGCCGCCACGGTATTTGCTCCGCCAAACGTTGCGCAAGCCATGGACATGCTGGTGCAGGCGCTAGCGCAAAACAAAGAGCAGCCGGAACTTGCGCTGACCGCTCCTTCGTCCGTTCCGCCGCTGGCGGAACTGAAGCCCAAGTCCGCCTAGGCCGTCCGTGTGGCCCACCCGTCTTAGTAAAAGGATTTTCTACTGCGATTTTGCGCCTTGCTCCTTTTTCGAAGAAGCGTATAATTTCACCGGATTGTAAACGTTAACGCCAACTTCCCGGGGGTACTCTGGATGACTGCCGGTTCTAAGAAGAACGCGGTCAATCGTCGTGCATTCCTTTCGCAAACCGGCAGCAGGCTTCTCGCCGCAACTCTTCCTGTAACCAATTCCTGGGCAGCTTCTTCCGAGCCGACGGCACCTGCCGGCGACACCTCACACCCCCCGGCACCCGCCGGAGCAAAGAAGAAAATTCCCATCGGCGTGTTTGATCCGGTTTACGACCACCTGACGCTCGACGAAATGTTGGATAAGGTCGGCGCGCTGGGACTGGAAGCGATGGAGATCGGCACCGGCGGGTATCCCAACAATAAGCATTGCGCGCTGGATGATTTGATTGCGGACAAAGGCAAGGCGCGAGCGTGGCGGAAAAGATTTGAAGACAAGGGAATTCGCGTGGCGACGTTGAGCTGCCACGGAAATCCGGTGCACCCGAACGCGCAGCACGCGCAAAAAGACGTCGAGATATTCCGCAAAACCGTGCTGCTGGCGGAAATTCTGGATATCAAGGTGATCGTCGGATTCTCCGGATGCCCCGGTGGAACGCCAACCGATACGCAGCCGAACTGGATCACTTATCGCTGGCCGCCGGAATACAACCAGATGCTGCAGTGGCAATGGAAGGAAAAGGTGATTCCGTACTGGAAGGAAGCAGCGGCGTACGCGCGCTCGCACGGAATCAAGCGGCTGGCGTTCGAGATGCATCCGAACTTTGTGGTGTACAACCCGCGCACGCTGCTGAAGCTGCGCGAAGCGGTGGGTGAAGAGATTGGCGCGAACTGCGATTTGAGCCATCTTTTTTGGCAAGGCTGCGATCCGGTGGAAGTCATCCATTTTCTCGGCAAGCAGGGCGCGCTTTTTCATGCGCACATGAAGGACACGGTGATTTATCCAGAGAACGCCGCGAAATACGGGGTGCTGAATTTTGCTTCGGAAGCCAACGAACTGGCCGAAGCTTCCGATACGTTTCGCGCGGTCGGTTACGGGCACAGCGCCTCGCTGTGGAAGTCCGTGGTGCAGGCGTACATGGATGTTGGGTACGAAGGCATTCTTTCCATCGAAAACGAAGATCCGATTTTGCCGGGCGAAGTTGGCGTGGAGCGCGCCGCGTACGTCCTGAAAAACGTGCGCAAGGAGATTTTGGGTGAATAGGTTGCGCTACCAGCACTCTTGTTCACCGGGCTTGGTTTTTCTCAGGAGGGTTCATGCAACGGCGTGAAGCGCTGCGCATCTTTGCCGCAGGCGCAGTTTTGCCTGCGTTATCTCCGGAGCTTTTTGCGATGTTCCGCCAGGCGCAGCCGCCGTCCGGCTACACGTTGCGAACGCTCACTGGCCACCCCAACGATACCGTGGTGGCCATGATCGATCAGATCATCCCAGCGACGGACACGCCCGGAGCGAAGGGCGCGCGTGTCAACGAATTCATCGACCTGATTCTGACCGAATGGGCCACGCCGGAGGAACGCAAAAATTTTCTGGACGGCCTGGCGGGAATCGACAAGCAAAGCCAGGCGCTTTACGGCAAGAATTTTTCTGACGCGACGGTGGAGCAGCAAGTGGTGCAATTGCGGGCGATCGATGATGCAGTGATGACCAATCGCAGCGTGCGTCCGCGGCACGGCAACACCGTTCCCAAGCCGGACAGCCAGCTGGAAGGCAACTTCTGGGAAGTGTTCAAGCGGATCACGATCCACGGTTACTACACTTCGGAAGTCGGATTTACGCAGGAATTGAAGCTGGAAATCATTCCCGGCGCGCAGCATGGATGCAATCCCATGCCCGCCGGACTTGGCGAAGCCTGATCCTTCGGAGAAAAAATGCCTACACCTACGTATGACGCAATTGTTGTTGGATCGGGAATTACCGGCGGCTGGGCGGCCAAGGAGTTGACCGAAAAAGGCCTGAACACGCTGATTCTGGAAGCGGGGCGGCCAATCACGCCGGAGAAAGATTATGTCGAGCACGTGCCGGTGTGGGAGCTGAAATACCGCAGCTGGGACGTGCGCCCGGAACGCGCCAAGACGCAATTCGTACAGCGGGAGTGCTATTACGCCTGCGACGAGTACTCCAACAAGTTCTTCGTGAGCGACGTCGATAATCCCTACACCAGCGATCCCGGCAAACATTTTTCCTGGATTCGCGGCCGGCAGGTCGGCGGCAAGTCGCTGACCTGGGGACGGCAAAGCTATCGCTGGAGTGATTTAGATTTTGAGGCGAATTTGAAAGATGGCATCGCGGTCGATTGGCCGATCCGCTATGCAGACATCGCACCGTGGTACGACTACGTGGAGGAATTCGCCGGCATCAGTGGACAAGCGGAAGGTTTGCCGCAGCTGCCCGACGGAAAATTTCTGCCGCCGATGGAGATGACTTGTGCGGAGCAGGACGTTCGCGACGCCATCGCCAAACATTTTGACGACCGCATCATGACCATAGGACGCTCAGCAGTGTTAACGCGCGTGCATAAGGGCCGCGCGGCCTGCCACTACTGTGGCGTTTGTCATCGCGGTTGCATTACCGGGTCGTATTTCAGCAGCCAGAGCTCCACGCTGCCGGCCGCGATGAAAACAGGGAAGCTGACGATTCGGCCGTATAGCGTGGTGCACAGCCTCATTTTCGATCCCGCTACGCGCAAAATCAGCGGCATACGAGTGATCGACGGGCAGAGCAAGAAAGCGCTGGAGTTCAAAAGCCGCGTCGTTTTTCTGAACGCCGCGACGCTGGAGTCCACGCGCATCCTGCTGAATTCGGCGACGGAGGAATTTCCCAATGGCTTGGCGAACAGCAGCGGCGAACTTGGCCACAACCTGATGGATCACCACATGGGCGCGGGTGCGTCGGGAATTATTCCCGGGCACGAAGATAAAATGCCGTTCGGCAACCGGCCCAACGGAATTTACGTACCGCGATTCCGCAACGTGAAAACCAAGCAGAAAGATTTCCAACGCGGCTACGGCTACCAGGGCGGCGGCAGCCGCGAAGGCTGGAGCCGCGGCACCAACATGGCCGGCATCGGCGTGGACTTCAAGCACATGCTGCGCAAGCCGGGCCCGTGGCGCATGACGTTCGCCGGGTTTGGCGAATGCCTGCCGTATCACACCAACTGGGTGGAAGTGGACAAGGATAAATTGGATGCGTGGGGAATTCCGACACTGAAGATTCATTGCGATTGGGGCGACAACGAGCACGTCATGTCGCGCGATATTGCCGTTCAGGCTGGCGAAATGCTTGCCGCAGCGGGGGCTCGCGACGTCAACACTTTTCAGGATATTTCTCGGCCCGGCTTGGGCATTCACGAAATGGGAACAGCGCGCATGGGCCGCGATCCCAAGACCAGCGTGCTGAATGAACACAACCAGGCGCACGACGTGAAAAACCTGTTCATGACCGACGGCGCGTGTATGGCTTCCGCCGCGTGCGTGAATCCGTCGCTCACCTACATGGCCTTGACCGCGCGCGCATGCGATTACGCCGTCTCGCAAATGAAGAAGAACGAATTATAATCTTCGGGCGGCTTTCGATTGAGATCCCTCAGCTTCGGCGCCAGCGCGTCGACGCCTCAGGATGACAATTTGAACGCGGCAAGCCGAATCTGGCTAAGGACGGCGCATGGCTCAAATTACTCGTTCGCCTAAAACTTACGATGTGTGCGTGATTGGGTCGGGAGCCGGAGGCGGCATGGCCGCCAAGGTGCTTACCGAAGGCGGGCTGAACGTGGTGATGCTCGAGGCCGGGCCGCAGGTCTATCCCGAAAAAGATTACAAGATGCTGATGTGGCCGTACGAGCTGCCGCATCGGGGAGCCGGCGTCGGCGGGCGAGCCAGCGAAGACTTTGGCGAATTTCTGGCACCGAATGGCGCCTGGGATATCGAAGGTGAACCGTATACTTCGGCGCCGGGCGCAAACTTTCGCTGGTTCCGCTCGCGCATCGTGGGCGGAAGAACCAATCACTGGGGCCGGATTGCTTTGCGCTTTGCGCCGGTGGATTTCCAATCGAAGACGCGCGATGGTCTTGGCGACGATTGGCCGATCACGTATGAAGATCTGGCGCCCTACTACGACAAAGTTGAGTCGTACATCGGAGTCTTCGGCACGAAAGAGAATGTTTCCAGTGCACCGGACGGCGTTTTTCTGCCTCCACCCAAACCGCGCTGCACGGAAATTCTGATCAAGAAGGCGTGCGACAAACTAAACATTACTTGTATTCCTGCACGCCTGGCGATTTTGACCAAAGCGCACAACGGGCGCTTGCCGTGCCACTATTGCGGGCAGTGCGGTCGCGGCTGCACAACTGCGTCGAATTTCAGTTCGAGCCAGGTTTTGATTCCGCCGGCAATGGCCACCGGGAAGCTCACCTTGATTACCGGAGCCATGGCGCGCGAAATTGTCATGAGCAAAGACGGCAAGGCCGAAGCCGTCTCGTATATCGATAAAGCGAGCAAGACGGAAAAGCGTGTCTACGCGAAAGCCATTGTGGTCGCAGCGAGCGCTTGCGAATCAGCGCGCCTGCTGCTTAATTCCAAGTCAACGCTGTTTCCCGACGGATTGGGAAACTCTACCGGCAACGTCGGAAAGTATTTGACCGATTCGGTCGGCAGCGACGGCTGGGGCGAGATTCCAGCCCTGGAAAAGATGCCGCCGCACAATCATGACGGCGTCGGCGGCATGCACTATTACGTTCCGTGGTGGAAGTTCGATCGCAAGAATGATTTTCCGCGGGGCTATCACATCGAATTGTGGGGCGGGCGCGACATGCCCGGCGTGGGAATGTTTGACGGCCTGTGCCGCGACGAAGAAGGCTACGGCGTGCAGTTGAAGCGCCGCGCGCGCCAGGTGTACGGAACCACCGTCGGCTTTTCCGGCCGCGGTGAAATGATTCCTAATCCTGAAACATATTGCGAACTCGATCCCGATCGTGTGGACCAATGGGGCATTCCGATCTTGCGCTTCCATTTCAAGTGGAGCGAATACGAACTGCGCCAAGCAAAGGACATGCAGGAAACGTTCAAGTCCATTATTGAGATGATGGGCGGGACCTATAAAACCAAGACACGGATCGACGGGCAATATCCATTCGGAATTTTACCCGGCGGCAAGATTATTCACGAAGTGGGCACTGCTCGTATGGGCGCCGACGCCAGGACCAGCGTGCTCAACGGCTATTGCCAGACGCACGACGTGAAGAACGTTTTTGTGACCGACGGAGCTCCGCTGGTTACCAATCCCGACAAAAATCCGACGCTGACCATCATGGCGCTGTCGTGGCGCGCCTCCGAGTACATTTTGGACGAAGCGAAAAAAGGAAATATCTGACCGCTGCGTTGCGCGAAACGCGAGGAGAGCCAATGAGCATCCAGGGAATTTCGAGACGCGATGTTTTAAAGACGCTGGCGATGAGCGCGGCCGGCGGCTCGGTGCTACAGGTGATTCCACTGGAGGCGGCCGAGTTGGCGCACCAGATGGTGAAAAAACAAAAAGCGGCGGCGCCCGCGGGCAGGTATTCGCCGAAATATTTCACGCCGAAGCAGTACGAAACGTTGATTTCGTTGTGCGACACCATCATTCCCAAAGACGAAAAGTCCGGCGGCGCGGTGGAAGCGGGCGCGCCGGAATTTATCGATTTGTTGACCAGCGAAAATGAGGAATTTCAGGGCCGGCTTGGCGGCGGCTTGATGTGGCTGGACACCTATTGCATCGATCACTACGGCAAGACCTACATGGAATGCGCGCCCGAGCAGCGCAAGGAAGTGGCTGACCTGATCGCCTACCGGAAAAACGCCAAGGCCACTCCGGAGCTGCATCAGGGCGTGGCGTTCTTCGCGTTTCTTCGCAACATGACCTGCGATGGCTTCTACACTAGCAAGATCGGCATCGAAGATCTGCAGTACATTGGCAACGTGACGCGCAGCGAGTGGCCGGGTTGCCCGCCGCTGCCAGAATAATCATCGCCAGGTTTCATGAAAGTGCGTTGCGAGGTCTCCGGCGCAGGTGCGTCTAACCGGAGAGTCATTCGCTCTAGTCTTTCCTTTCAGGAGGCGGCATCATGTCGCGAACTGCGCGCCGAATCGTATTGGCGGTTTGGGGCCTCGTGTTGGCCGGTGCTACGCAAGCCTGCGGTCAGGCGTCGCCGGCTACTCACGACAAGCCTTTTTGGCGAGCAATCGCCGCGAATAAGTATCAGATCCCGCCCAACGAAAAACCGTTCGCACTCGCGCAAGAACTTAGCAGCTACCTGGCTTCGCCTGACCCGGAGCTACGCGACGACCTTACCTACTCGATTCTGACCGTCTGGATTGTGAACCGGCAGCAATTCTCCCCCGAAGAACTCATCCAGCTGTACGAGAGATGGACGGCAAACCTGCATGCCGGGCTCGGCGAAACCGGCACCGACAGCGTCCTGGGCCGTTCGTTTTCGGCGCTTTGCCTTTCGTCTTTGGCGGAAAGGGAACTGAAAACGCCGTTTTTGGGCGAAGCCCGTTACCGCGCTTTAATCACCGCCGCACTTGGCTACTTGCGCGACGAAAAAGACTTGCGCGGGTTTGACCCGGTCAAAAGCTGGATTCACGCGACGGCGCATACCGCCGACTTGCTGGCCGCGCTGGCGGCACATCCGCTTTTTCGCAAGGAAGATCAAGCTGCGGTGCTACAAGCCATTACCCGGCGTCTGGCAACTGCGAGTGAAGTGTTCCTCTATGGCGAACAGGACCGCCTGGGCAACGTCGTGGCTGTCATCGTCAATCGCGCTGACTTTGATTTGAACGGCTTCCAATCGTGGCTGGCCGATCTGGACGCCACGGATCAAAGTGTCTGGAAGGATCTACCGCCCAAGCTCCAGCCGCTGACGCAGTTTCAGAATGATTCCTACATGCTCCGCGCAGTAGTTGCGCAAATTCTCCAGCGGCAGTCTACCCCGGCATCGCTTGCGGCACAGCAGGCTGTCTTAAAGTCGCTGCAACGCCGCTGATGGCGCGCCGCATCTCACCCGAACCCGAATCGGCGATCCGTCCTTATGCGAGCGAAGCCTTAAGCCGATCTGCCGACGCTAAGTCCAACAGTTCGCGGACTTTCGGCTCAATCTGGTTCCTAACCCGACGGAACACCGCAAGCTTCTCCTCGACCGGTCCCTGGAAAGCGCACGGATCTTCCACGCTCCAGCGAAACAAGCGAAACGCAAACGGGAATACCGGACAGCGTTCTTTGGATTCGTCACCGACGCCGACCACATATGCAAAACTCTGCTGCAGAGCGGTGCGAACGTCTTCTGCTTCCTGCCGGGAAATGTCGATGCCAACCTCTTTCATGGCATTAACGGCGAGAGGATCGAGCGGAGCAGGCTCCACAGCCGCGCTAACTGGTTGAATCTTGTCTTGAGCCAGGGCGCGCACAAAACCTTCGGCCATTTCGCTGCGCTCAGGATGGCCCGTGCACAGAAACAACACTCTTGGTTTATCCCACATACTTCCCCCATTGAAGATGGCTGAGGCGGATTCCTGCGCATTGCCCTTTCAAGCTAGTGGCGCGCGGCCGCCGCGCAAATAGGGAGAAAACTGTACGGCACAGTAGGTGCAAACGGGGTGAAGAAAGACTTTACCTCAGGGCAAAAACTCTTTGGGCAAGGACTGCCCCGGCTTCAGTTCCCAGATACTCGCGCTGGCGATCCACCAGCGCGCTCCGTCCCAATACATCTCCAGGCTGTCGATGGACTGGCCCTTTACGGGTCCGCCCGG
>Ga0075434_100001668_pt1 | contig 18930 bp, 19 predicted proteins | sample RhiMethybrSRZTD3_FD_75298 | JGI IMG/M metagenome (GOLD analysis project Ga0075434, IMG submission 75298) | Populus rhizosphere microbial communities from Tennessee, USA - Rhizosphere MetaG P. TD hybrid SRZTD3 | ecosystem: Host-associated > Plants > Roots > Rhizosphere > Soil | place: USA... | reverse complement strand
GCCCGGCGATCTACGCGACCTTCTCGAGCTACGACGAGGTTGCGCACCATTCCGGGCTCGAGCGGGAGGACACGCTCGAGGCGCTGCGGAAGCTCGACCAGCAGTTCGGACGCATCGAGCGCGCCCGCCGCTACGCCGCTCGGCCGTACGAGCTCGTCGTCCTCTCCGATCACGGCCAGACGCAGGGCGCCACCTTCCGGCAGCGCAACGGTTACGGGCTCGACGAGCTCGTGCAGCGGAACCTCGCACACGGCGGCGTCAACGCGGTGGCGGGCGGCGACGAGCAGGATGCGATGGTCGAGCACGCCGCCGCCGAGGCCACTGGCCGCAAGGCGAAGACGCCGAAGAACGACGTCTCGGGCCGCGACGTCGTCGTCCTCGGCTCGGGCAACCTCGGCCTCGTCTACCTGATGGAGCAGGACGGGCGGCTGACGCGCGAGGAGCTCGAGGCCCGCCATCCGCAGCTGCTGCCGGCTCTCTCCTCACATCCGCATATCGGCTGGGTGCTCGTGAAGTCCGGCGAGCACGGCGCCGTCGTCCTCGGAGGCGAAGGCACCAGGTACCTCGAGGAGGACCGGGTGGAGGGCGCCGACCCGCTCGCCGGGTTCCACGCCACGGCTGCGCAGCACCTTCTGCGCACGCACGGCTTCCAGCACGCGCCGGACATCCTCGTTGGCAGCTTCTACGACCCGGCCCTTGACGAGGGCTGCGCCTTCGAGGAGCTGATCTCGTTCCACGGCGGGCTCGGCGGCTCCCAGACGCAGGCATTCCTGCTCTACCCAGGGCAGCTGCCAGCGCCCGACCAGCCGCTCGTCGGCGCCGAGACGCTCCACCGCGTGCTCGTCGGGTGGCGGCGCCTGCTCGAGGGCGGCCACGGGTCGCCGGTCGAGCCGGCGCCTGCGCCGGAGCCAGTGGCGCAGCGATGATTGCGTGGTAATGGCAGGAAGCCGGACAGCGATCGTCGTCCCGGGCCACGGGTGGCTCGACCTAGCAGGTGTGCACCGGATCAGCGGACGCTGCCTGCGGCTCGTCCGTGAGGCGGAGCAGCTCGTGAGCAGTGCGGAAGCCGACGTCGTCATCTTCAGCGGCTGGTCGCCGACCGGGGGCCCGTCCGAGGCCGAGCAGATGCGGGACGCGTGGCGCGGTCCCGCCGTGGAGCTCGTTGTCGAGCCGACCGCGGCCTCGACGGCCGAGAACGCCGCCCGCACCCTGCCGCTGCTGCTCGACCGCGAGGTCGTCGACGTGGTCGTCGTCTGCGCGCCGCCGCATCTCCTCCGTTCGCGGCTCCTCTTCCGCCGGCTCTACCGCGGCTCGGGCGTCGAGGTCGCGTTTCGCGTCCCGCGGCTCGCGCCGACTCTCCGCTCGGTCGTGTGGGAGCTCTGCGCCTGGCCGTTCCTCCCGCTGCAGCTTCGTGCCGCCCGCGCCGAGCTCGCCCGGAGGCTGCCGTGAGCGACACGCTCGTCTTCATCCCCGCCTGGAACGAGGAGGAGAACCTGCCCGCTGTCCTCGAGGGCCTGCACGAGCGACTGCCCGACGCGGACGTCCTCGTCGTCGACGACGGGTCGACCGACGACACGGCGGAGGTCGCGCGCGAGCACGGGGCGGAGGTGCTCTCGCTCGGGACGAACCAGGGCCTGCGCGTCGGGATCGCCGCCGGCTACCGCTGGGCCTTCGAGCATGGGTACTCCTTCTGCGGGCGCGTCGACGCGGACGGCCAGCATCCCGCCGCGGAGCTCGCGCGGCTGCTCGAGCGCGTGCGCAGCGGCGAGTGCGACGTCGCGATCGGCTCCCGCTTCGTCTCCGGGGACGGCTATGCGCCGTACCGCTACCGGCCGAGCCCGGCCCGGCGGCTCGGCACCGGGCTGCTCCGGCGCTCGGTCGCAGTCGTCCTGCGCCGCCCCTTCGGCGACGCGACGAGTGGCCTCTACGCGGCGAACGCGCAGGCGCTGCCGCTCCTCGCTCAGCCGTACACGAGCGGTGCGCCGGAGGTGGAGGCCCTGATCCGCCTCGCCGACGCCGGGCTGCGCGTCGACGAGGTCCCCGTGAACATGGCCCCGCGCGCCGGAGGCGAGTCGAAGCTGCGGGGCGGCAAGGCCGTGAAGCTCGTGCTCACGGTGACGGGAACGCTCGCCCTGGCGCTGCTCGCCCGGCGCCGGCGCTGACGCTCAGCGCGGCGGCGGCGTCCGCTCGAGCAACTCACGTAGCTGCTCGAGCTGCGCGTCGATCTGGTCCAGCCGGTCGTGGACAGTGAGTCCTGCGCCGACTGCCAACTGTTCTACGTCCGCCGCCCGCTCTCGCTGAGCGCGCGCGACGAACACCGAGGTGATCGCGGCCGTGATGATCGCGAGGAAGGCGACGCCCCACAACATCACGAGCGACGTCAGGATCTTGCCGATCGCCGACTCGGGCGTCAGGTCGCCGTAGCCGACGGTCGTGACCGTCTCCAGCACCCACCACATGCCGAGCCAGATCGAGGCGTACTCCTTGTGGTCGAGCACGCGCATCATCACGCCGCCGACTACCACGATGAGCACCGTCGCCGTGACGATCACGTTCGCGGCGAGCCGGACGGACGGCGGCTCGTGCAGGAACTTCGTCAGGCGCCGCTCGACGAGGTTCTGCGGGTGGGCCGCGCGGCCCGCCTTGCGGGCGACGCTCTCTGGCGGTGTGTTCCTGGATTCGGTCATCGCTTGTGGACGATGATCTTGCACCGATCTCAGCAAGAGCGGGTCATCCCTTCGGGGCGATGATCGCCCGCCGGCGCCGGTGCAGGCTGTGACGCCGGAAGGAGGATCCTGCCGGCCGATCCCTCAATCAGCCAGACGCCCCCTGAGGATGCGGAACCGACCCGCACCTCGGGCTTCGCGCTGGGCAACCGGGTCAGGAAGGTGCAGTCCTGGCTCGTGGGACGCGCGGACACCGCTCTGGGCAGGCTGGCGCTCGACTGGTTCCGGCGCTACTTCGAGTCGAGCCGCAACTCGGGCTGTGCGATCACGGTGTACTCGTCGCTGGCCGTCCTCCCTGCGGCGCTCGTCATCACCTCCTTCGCCCACTCGGAGGCCGACACCAACGTCTACACGCAGCGCCTCATCACACACCTGAAGCTGAGCGGTGCCACCGCCGATCTCGTCCAGAGCACGTTCGGCAGTGCTGCGTCGAACAGGTTGGCGGCGACCCTGTCCGTGGCCGTCACCGCCCTCGTCTGGGGGATCGGCATCGGGCAGATCTACCAGGATGTCTACGCGCGCGCGTGGCGGCTGAAGGTTGGCTCCATCGCCGATCAGGGGCTGTTCGCGATCTTCTTCTTCGTCCTTGCCGGCTCGGTGGCGCTCTTCGTAGTCGCAGCCGAGGGCCTCAGCAGCCACGGGTTGCTCCTGGTGATTCCTGCGTGGCTCGCCGCATCGACGGTCTTCTGGCTCTGGGTTCCCCGGTTCCTGCTGCACAAGCAGGTCGCGCTCCGCGGACTCCTGCCCGGTGCCCTGCTGGCTACGGTCGTCGTCGGGGGGTTCATCGCGGTGTCGCCGCTCTTTCTGGGCGCGACAATGAATGCGAACGGCCGCGCATTCGGTTCCTTCGGAGTCGTCCTCACGCTTATCGGCGAGGTCTTCATCATGATCACGCTCTCGCTCGTCTGTGCCGTGTTCTCGCCCGTCTGGGCCGACTGGCGCGCCGAGAGAGAAGCGCGTACCGACGCCGCCGGCTGATGGCAGCGGCGGCGCCCGGGAAGGAAGACTCCCGCCGGTCCCGTCGCGAGGTTCTGGTTACGCAGGGCCGTGCGCTGATCGATGCGATTCAGAGGGGGGACGAGGCAGCGGTCGAGTCGGCCGTGGTCGCGCTGAGCCGGTCGCGTCGGATCTTCGCCCCGCTCGTGTTCGCGGTTGGGGCGTTCGTGATGCTCTTCCAGGGCCTGAGGCTCGTGTTCGTCAACTGGCGGCTCCTGCTCGTCCAGGTCCTGCCCGCGATGTGGATCTGGGCGGCGATGCTCGACCTCAAGGCTCATGCATTCAGAGGGAAGGCGTTCCACGCGTGGAGCGGGGCGGCCGCGCTTTCCCTCGTCGCGCTGATTGCGCTGATCACGGCGGCGAGCTTCTTCCTCAATGCGGTGTTCGCGTTCGCCATCACGCAGCCCGGCCGGCCGCAGATCCGACCTGGGTTCACGCTCGCGCGGGGGCACCTCCCGGTCGTCCTCGGAGCTGGGCTGATCGTCGGCGTCGCGCTCGGGGTTTCGGCGATCATCGTCCCCCGCTGGGGAAGCCCGTGGTTCGGCCTCTCGATGGGGATCGTGGTCGGCGTGATGATGCTCACCTACGTAACCCTGCCGGCACGCATCGTGGGGGTCAGGCCGGTCGGCTCCCGCCGCGACAAGCTTGCCGCCTCGGCGGTTGGCGGGGCCCTCGGTGCGCTCATCTGCACCCCGCCGTACCTGCTCGGGCGACTCGGTGTCCTGCTGTTGGGATCGCACGTGCTGTTCGTGCTCGGGATCGTCCTGCTCGCCGTCGGATTCACCTTGCAGGCGGGTGCCACAGGCGCGGTCAAGGCGATCAAGATGAGCGCGAAGCTTGCGGCCGGCGACCTTGCGACTCAGTCCGCGGAAACGCGGACGGCCGCCGAAGACGGTCCGTCGTAAACCACCACGGTGCCGGCGAGATAGTCGGGCAGCGCGCGACGCCGGGAGTCGAAGAGGGCGGGCAGGAAGCCGAGGAAGCATGGGATGATCGCGAGAGCGAGCCCGATCGTCCGCAGGAGCGCCTGCCACGCGGTCAAGCGGCCGTCGTCCCGAGTCGAGAGGACGCGTACTCCCATCAGCCGCATTCCGGGCGTCTGACCTGCGGTCTGCCAGAAGACGACGAAATAGCCGACCGTGATCGCGACCGTCGCCAGCGAAAGGAGCGTCTGAGCGAGCCAGTCCGGCCGCACGCCGCCGACCACCGCCGCGACGAGGCTGGCGGCGCCGCCCACGAGTGCAGTGCCGGCGACGATGGCGAACGCATCCACGACCAGGGCGGCGCCGCGGCTCGCCACGCCCGCGAACGGCGAGGCCGGAGATCTGCGCGCGCCCAGCGAGAACCGCGAATCGAGACCGGTCGCGGTCGAGCGCGCGCCGATCATGACCTCTTCCGCAAGTCCCGCGGACTGCGACGTCAGCGCGGCACGGACCTCCGGTCCCGCGAGAACGCGCTGGAGCGCCTGCTTCGTCGCGTCGCTTGCGAGCACGCGGTCGATCACTTCGCGGGACTGGGGGCTTGCCAGCGCCGAATCGAGCAGACGCTCGAGCTCCCCCGAGGCCGCGAATTCGTGGGCGATCCGCTCCACGACGCGATGCCGCACCAGCATTCGCCCCAGCTCCTCCGGCAACGGGCTTGAGAGCGCGTGATCGAGAGCCTGCCTGACCTCGCGAGTCGACAGGAGCTCCTCCGCGGCCGCCTCGAGCGGGCCGCGCCAGACGCGAGCCGCGACCCGTGCGGAGTAGGCAATGGCGTCCGCGAGTGCGGACCGCTCATCCGGCGCTCCGTCGTCGGCTGCGGCGCCCATCGGCGGGCGACTAGTAGCTGCCCTCTTGCGGACCTGCGTTCCGGCGGTCATGGAGCCAGCCGAGGGCGAGTGCCCCCACGGCGAGTACGAGGAAAGCGGCGAAGAAGCCCCACGCGTAGATCGCGCTCAGGAAGATCCACATGAAGACGAACAGGCCGATAGCGCCGAGGACGAAGAGACCGGCGACCTTCAACCAGAACTTGAGTCCAAAGTCGTTGTCGTCCATCGGTGGAAGGGTCCATGCCGCGCGGGTGCGAGGCATCGTCCCATCGGGGTGATCAAGCGACGTCAGCGGCCGGCGGCGTAGCCCTGCCTGCCGCGCGGGTTCGCGCCGGCCTTCAGGATCCCGTCGCGCTCGCGCCCGACGGCGGTGACGCGCCCGAGCGTCCACCGGCCCGACACCTCGACGTCGTGCCCGCGCTCGCGTAGGCCCGCGATCGTCTGCGCGCCGGCGCGCTCCTCGACCGCGACGTGCCGCGGGAGGGTCTCCCGCGGGTAGAAGCTCGACGGGAACGCCTCGGTGTGGTGGTTCGGCGCGTCGATCGCGGCCTGGAGGTCGAGGTCGTGGTGGACATGGGCGAGGAAGACGTGCAGCGCCCACTGGTCCTGCTGGTCGCCGCCCGGCGTGCCGAAGGCCAGACTCGGCTCCCCGCCGCGGGCGGCGAGCGTGGGCGAGAGCGTCGTCCGCGGCCGCTTGCCGGGCTCGAGCGAGTTCGGCAGGCCCTCCTCGAGCCAAAACATCTGCGCGCGCGTGCCGAGGCAGAAGCCGAGCGAGGGAATCACGGGAGCGCCCCAGAGCCAGCCGCCGCTCGGCGTCGCCGAGACCATGTTCCCCGAGCGGTCGACGACGTCGAGGTGGACCGTGTCGCCGCGTGTGGGCTCTCCGACGCCGGGGGCGACGGGCGCGTCCCCGACCGGACTGGCCATCCGGGGCTCCCGGCCTCCGGGCGATCCCGGACGCAGCTCGGGCGATGCTTCCTCGCCGAGCAGCCCACGCCGCTCTTCCGCGTAGTCTCGCGAGAGCAGGTCGGCGAGCGGCAGGTCGGTGAACTCGGGGTCGCCGTACCAGGCTTCGCGGTCGGCGAACGCGAGCTTCGCGCACTCCGTGACGGTGTGCACCCAGTCCGCGCTCGCTTGACCCATGGCGCCGAGGTCGAATCCCTCGAGCAGCCGAAGCTGCTGGAGGAAGACCGGTGCCTGGCTCCACGGCCCTGCCTTGAAGACCTCGTAGCCGTGATAGTCGACCGAGAGCGGCTTCTCCCAGGTCGGCGCCCAGTCGTGCAGGTCGTCCTCCCCGAGGAGGCCCGCGTGGCGCTCGCCGCTGCTGTCGAGCCAGTCGCGGTCCTGGAAGCGGACGATCTCCTCCGCGACGAAGCCGCGGTACCAGCAATCGTGTGCCGCCTGGAGCTGCGCATCGCGATCCGTGGAGGCGACCTCGGCCTCCGCGAGGATGCGTCGGTAGGTCTCGCCGAGGACGCGGTTGTGGTGCAGGGTCCCCGGCTCGGGAGCCGGCAGGTACACGTCTCGGGACGTGGTCCAGTCGTCGGTGAAGAGCTGCTCGACCCTGCGGATCGCGTCGCCGATCGACGCGAGAGCCGGATAGCCCTCCTCGGCGTAGCCGATCGCAAAGTGGAGGACGTCGTGGAGCGGCAGTGTCCCGTACTCGCGCAGCAGCTCGATCCAGCCGCCGAAGGCTCCGGGCACGACTGCGGCCAGCGGTCCGGTGCCGGGAATCAGCGCGAGCCCGAGCTCATCGCGATAGCGCTCGATCGTCGCCGCTCGCGGTGCCCCGCCCTGCGCGCAGAGAACGAGCGGCCGGTCCCGCCCGGCCGGCCACACGAGCGCCGGGAGGTCGCCGCCGGGGCCGTTGAGGTGCGGCTCGACGACCTGCAGCGTGAAACCGGCCGCGACGGCGGCGTCGAAAGCGTTGCCGCCCTGCTCGAGTACGGCCATGCCCGCCGCTGACGCGAGCCAATGCGTGGACGCCACCATTCCGAACGTCCCCCGGAGCTCTGGCCGCGTCGAGAAGCTCATTCCTCAACGTTAGTGTGCCGCGGCCATGCGCTTCCGCCTGCATTCGCTCGCGCTCGATCCGAGGCTGCTCGCGATCGGGATCGGCGGCGGCCTCCTTTCGGGGCTCCTCGGCGTGGGCGGGGGTATCGTCATGGTGCCGTTGCTCGTGCTCTGGGCCGGCTATGCGCAGCGCGAGGCGCATGCCATGTCGCTCGGCGCCATCATCCCCATCAGCATCGCGGGTATCGCCACGTACGGCATCGCGGGCGAGGTCCGCTATTGGGATGCGATCGCGCTCGCGGCGGGGTCGATCGTCGGCGCGCAGATAGGGGCACGGCTGCTTGCGCAGATCGACGAGCGGCTTCTCAAGGTGGTCTTCGGAGTTTTCCTCGTCGGGGTCGCAGTGCTCATGGGGGTCCGCGGATGACCGGAGTCCCGCTCTACTTCGCCCTCGTGGGGTTCGGTGTCATTGCGGGCATCGCTTCGGGGCTGCTCGGAGTCGGAGGCGGGACGATCATCGTTCCCTTCCTCACTCTGGCCGTGGGCCTCTCGCAGCACTCCGCAGAGGCAACGTCACTGCTCGTGATCCTGCCGACGGCGATCGCGGGGAGCCTGGTCCTACGCCGCCGCCGGATCGGCGATCTCGGCCTTTCGCTGCGCTTCGGCGTCTACGGCGCGGTCGGCAGCGTCGTCGGCGCGCTGCTCGCCCTCGCTCTGCCGGCGGACACTCTCCGCCTCGTCTTCGCGGTCTTCGTCGGCGTGGTCGGCCTGCGGCTCGCCCGCGACGGGATCCGGGGTGAGCGCTCAGCGTCGCGCTAGGTAGGCGTAACGCGACAGACGTCGCTCGCGCGCCAGGAGATGACAGGCCGAGAGGAAGCGTTGGATGCCCTCGAAGGTCGAGACTCCTTCGTCGGCGAGCAGGTCGTCCCGAAAGCGCTCGCGGGCGTCGTGCCAGCGGCCGGCCATCGCGGACATGTTCTCAGTGAGATCCTCACGGCGCTCGATCTCGAATCCGACCTCGGTGAGCAGTGTCTCGTTGACCGACTCCCCCGAGAAGACGTAGATCCCCACCGCGCTCCGATCCGCGATCTCGCTGTCGGTGACGAGTCCGGTGACGATCGTCGGATCGGTGAAGAGGACCCGACCCCCGGGCCTGGTCACGCGGTGCCATTCCCGAAGGATCTCGCGGCGGTCCGGCAGGTGGCACATCACGTCGATCGAGATGACGCTGTCGAAGCTCCCATCCGCAAATGGAAGTCGACCTGTGGCATCCACCTGGACGAAGCGTGCTCGGTCCGCACAGCCGAGTTCCTCGGCGAGCCGCGTTGCGGTTGCGATGCCCTCCTCAACCAGGTCGATGCCGACGACGCTCGTACCGGTCCGCTCGACCAGGCGCAGGGCCGGCCCGCCCGAGCCACAGCCCACGTCGAGCAGCCGCGAGTCGCCGCCGAGTCCAAGCCAGTCCGCGAAGCGATCGAGCTCGTCGGCGGTCATCCAACCCGACTGCCCGAGGTCGTCCCCGTACGTCAGCAGCCGGACTTGCTCTCGAATGCCGTAGCCGGCGTACGCCGACGCGTAGAGCGGGACGCGTTCGTCCACGCGTCCAACCCTATTCCCGGATCGGCCCACGCCCATAGAGCGCTCACCCGAGCACGGCGGGCATGCTCCGGTGGTGTCGTACGACCCCACGCTCTTCGAGGGCGCCGCAGCCCACTACCGGTACGGGAGGCCGCCCTACTCGCCGCAGCTCGAGGCCGTGCTCACCGAGGAGCTCGACCTCGACGGGCGCGGGCGGCTGCTCGACGGCGGCTGCGGGCCGGGCATCCTCACCGTCCGGCTCGCCCACCTGTTCGAGGACGCGGTCGGCCTCGATCCCGACGCGGCCATGCTCGCCGAGGGCCGGAGGGTCGCCGACGAGCGGGGGATCGCGAACATCCGCTGGGTGCAGGCCGTGGCCGAGGACCTTCCGGAGGCCGCTCCGGGGCCGTACCGGCTGATCACCTTCGGCCAGTCCTTCCATTGGACAGACGAGGCGCGGGTGGCCGAGGCGCTGTACGACATGCTGGAGCCGGACGGCGCCCTGGCCCTCATCGTCCACACGGTCGAGGACCGGCCGGCGCCGCCGAGCCCCGGGCCGCCGCCGATCCCGCATGCGGAGATCAGGGCGCTGGTGGAGAAGTACCTCGGCTCGACCCGGCGCGCCGGTCAGGGCGTCTCCCCGGTACGGAACCACCGCTTCGAGGACGTCCTCGTTCGCACCCGGTTCGGGGCGCCACAGTCGATCTTCGTCCCGGGCATCCCCGACCTGCTGCGGGACAGCGAGAGCGTGCTGTCGGGCTACTTCTCGATGTCCTCGTCGACGCCGCACCTGTTCGGCGACCGCGCCGAGGATTTCGCCGGCGAGGTGCGGGAGCTGCTGGCGTCGCGGTCGCCGGAGGGCGTGTTTTGGGACTGGCCCGGCGACACCGAGGTCGTTCTCGCCCGCGTCAGACGCTGAAGCCGGCGGGGTACGCGTAGCTCGAGAGGTACCAGACGTCGAGCCCGATCACGCCGCCGAAGGCCCCGAGCCAGAGGAGCCTGTACGTGAGGGACGGGTCTCGCCGGATGTGGGCGACGAGGGCCCAGCCGATCACGAGGAGCTGGAAGATCACGTAGGCGAGCGGCTTCAACGGCCCGAAAGGCTACTCATAGGCTGCGTTACTCGTAACCCAGGTCGCGGAGGCGCTCGACCATCTGCCGTTCCTCTTCCTCGGAGTAAACCGGCTCGTCGCTTGCCTCGTGCGGCGTCTCCCGCGCAACCGTCTCCGTGGCCGCGGCTCCGTTCTTCTCGAGGATCGCCGCCAGCGGCTCGCCGTCGAGACCCTCCGCCGACAGTCCGAGCAGGCTGAGGATGGTCGCCGGCAGCTGCACGATCTCGGAGCCTTCCGGGACGTCGGCCGGCTGGATCCCCGGCCCGGTCGCCGCGAGGATGCCCGTCACGCCGTGATGGCCCGAGTAGCCGTACGAGACCTCGGGGTCGAGCCGCTCGTGCCGCTCGAAGGCCTGCGTCCAGCGGCGGCGGGACGGATCGACGTTGATCCGCTCGTCGTACGGGATGAGCATGAGCTCCGGCGCCTTGTCGAGGAACGGTCCCGAGAAGAGCTCCTCCTTGCGCAGCACCTGGAACGCGGGCTCGCCTGTCTGCGGGTGCGGGATCTCGGCGAGCTCGGTCGCGAGCGCGTCGATGTACGCGGGATCGTTCCGCGCGCCGGTGAGTTCGCCGAGGTACAGCTGCCCCTGTGAGGCGAAGCCGTACGCGCGCGTCCTGCCGAAGTCGATGTCGGCGAAGAGGCGGTCGGCCGCCGGACGCGGCAGGAAGGGGAGCGCGTCGAGTGCACGGCCGTACCACGGCACCGTCCGGACGAGCTTCTGGTCGACGCGCGCGAGATAGTCGAGCCGGCCGCGCCGCCAAGGCTGCAAAGACCGCTTGCGGAAGCGGAGATGGCCGCGCTCCTCGAGCCAGCGGTCGAGGTGGAACATCCAGTAGATCGGCTTCATCCCGTGGTCGGAGAAGAGGAGGACGGTCGGCTCCTCGCCGTACTGCGCCTCGGCCGCCTCGATCAGCTCGCCGCAGAGCGCGTCGACGCGTTCGTAGACCTGCAGCAGCTCGTCGCCGGAGCCCGTCGACGCGTGCGCCGGGTGCTCGGGGTCGAAGCGGGCGTAGCCGAGGTGGCCGACGTGGTCGGTGCTCATGAAGTCGACGCAGAGGAGCCCGAGGTCAGGCTCCAACTCGAAGACGAGCTTGCAGACGCCGGCCATCTGTTCCGCGTGCTCGAGCAGCCGGCCCGTGTAGGCGGGGAAGTCCTCCCACCAGCGTTCCGCCATCGGGTGGTGCGCGGTAACGAGGGCGGGATAGGCGGCGAAGATCCGCTCCTCGGCGCTCGCCGGTAGGATCTGCGGCCGCTCAGGGCCACCGTAGCCGGTGACGACGATCCCGTCGAGCGGCTCCGCCGGATACGTGAACGGGATGCCGATGTAGGCCGAGCGGATCCCGGCCCGCCCGAGCATCCTCCACAGCGGCGTTCCGGCGCGGCTCGCGGCGCTCTCGAGCTTCTGCGTGCCGCGATTCGGGTTGGTCGTGAAGTTGAAGATGCCGTGGCCGGCGGGATTCAGTCCCGTGAGGAAGCTCGACCAGGCTGTCGGCGTGAAGGCCGGGATCGTCGAGCGGAGCGGCCCGAACGCGCCCTCCCGCGCGAGCCGCGAGAGGGTCGGCAGCTTCCCCTCGCCCATGAGGCGCCGGACGAGGTCGTAGTCGGCGCCGTCGAAGGCCAGCGCGAGAACCCGCTTCACCGGAGCACCTCGCGGTAGACCTGCTCGAGCTGGGCGGTCGGGTCGCCGAAGCGGGCGTGGACCTCACGGAGGTTCCGCTCGCCGTAGCGGCGGCGCAGCTCCGAGTCGCGGGCCAGGCGCACCATCGCGGCCGCGACCGCGTCGACGTCGTGCCGGTCGTCCACGAGCTCTCCGCCCTCGCCCTGCTGGATCCACTCGTCCATCGACGGAGCAAGGCCGACGACGAGCGGGATGCCGCTCGCCATCGTCTCGAGCAGCGAGGCGGGGGAGGAGTCGACATCCGCGAGCGTGACCGCGAAGTCGGCCGAGGCCGTCACTGAGGGGAGCTCGGCTGCGGGAACGTCCTGGACTGCCATGTAGGGCTCGACTTCGAGCTCGGCGGCGAGCCGGTCGAACTCGTCGCGGGTCCAGCCGCCGCCCGCGCTCGAGAAGAGCCTCAGCTCCGGCACTTCCTCTCTCGCCTTCGCAAAAGCTCTCAACACGACGTCGAGGTTCGAGTACGGGCGGAAGTTGCGCAGCGAGAGGCAGACGACCGCGTCGCCCGGCCAGCCGAGCGCCTGCCAGCGGCTGCGGTCTGCGTGCTCGGGCGAGTAGCCGTCGATGCGCGCGTGCCAGAAGATGCGGTGGAACTTCGCGCGGTCGGCGCCGAGCCGGACCGCCGCGTCCTCGAGCGCCTGCGAGTTGACCACATACGCGAGAGCGCGCTCCGGCGCGATCGCCACGCGCGCCCGCTCCTCTGCCTCGGGCGCCTGCCAGGCGTCGACGATCGCGTCCTTCCCCCACGGGCTGACGACGAGCGGCCCGAGCTCCGCGCGGGCCGTCCAGTAGCCGTAGGGCAGGAGGTAGTGGGAGTGGACGACGTCCGGCTGTACGCGCCGCGCGAGCCCGGCGAGGGCGGGAGCCATCCGGAAGCGCCGCACGAGCGGCACGCGCAGGAGCGAATCGAGATCCTGGAACTGGTGGACGACGAGGCCGTCGAGCTCGCCTTCGCGCGGATTGACGCGGCCGGACGCGACGTGCACCTCGTGGCCCCGCTCGGAGAGCCGGGTCGCCCAGCGCGCGAAGTGGCGCGACTTCGCATCGCCGACGCCGAGGATGCGCAGCCCTTCAGCCACGCTGTCCCGCGCCCGTCAGCGTCCGTACCCCGCGGAGCGCGTGGCGGCCGATCTGCACGAACGCCGGCTTTGGGTCGTCCCGCGCGAAAACCGCGTCGACGTACGGCGGACGCTCGAGCGCGCGCCCCGACCCGGCCATGAGGGTGATCGCCCAGCGCTTGCCGTCCCCGTGCATTCGCGCCGGCGGGAGCGGATCACCGATCAGGTCGCGGTAGGCGATCCACGGCAGGTCGACCCCGCAGGCTGCGGCGAGGCTGTGCCACTGCCACAGGCGCGGGTTCACCTCCAGCAGCTTGTAGCGGCCGTCGCGCGGGTCGCGCATGACCTCGACCTGCGAGATGCCGTGGAAGCCGAGCGCGCGCAGGAGCGCCAGTCCCTGCTCGACGACCTCCTCGACCCATAGCGCCTCGCCCGCCCGCGCGCTTCCCATGTAGCCGCGCGTCTGGCTCAGCTTGTGGCCGGAGAAGAGGCCGAGCGCCTCGCCCTCGCGGTTGAGGTAGCTGCCGAGCGTGTACATCTCCTCCGGCCCCGATGGGATCAGCTCCTGCACCATCGGCTCGTGCGGCGCCGCGAGCTCGTACGCACGCTCTAGCTCGGCCGGCGTCTCGCAGCGGAACAGCTGGCGCTTGTGGCTGCGCCGGAAACCGACGTTCGCCGACGGCTTGACGACGAGCGGGAAGCCGACCTCCTTGCCGGCCGCGCGCGCCTCTTCGGGCGTGCTCGGATAGAGCGTGCGCGGAATCGGGACGCCGACCGCCTCGGCGGTCTCGAGTTGGTGGCGCTTGGTCTGGATCTTCTCCAGCACCTCCCAGCTCGGGAACGGGAAGCGGTAGCGGTCGCCGAGCACGTCGGCATGGCGGGCGATCGCGTTCAGGTGCTCGTCGTGCGTCGGAAAGATGGGCAAGACGTCGTCGGTCTCCTCGGCTATCGCGCGGAGCGCCTCGATGAAGCCGGCCTCGTCGTCCAGCGGGTCGGGGGCGAAGCGCGCCTCGGCATAGCGCGAGCGCAGGCCGAGTGCGTAGGGGCGGTTGTCGACCGCCAGCACCCGCAGCCCGTGCCGCCCGAGCGAGCGGATCGCTGCGAGGCCGTTCACCCATGCGACCTCGACGACCACGGCCGTGCCCCTCCCAGACATCCGCGCGAGTCTAGTTATGCGCAGGAAGCAGTCGTCTCAGGCGCTTTCGCTCGGCCGGCAGGTAGAACCCGAGCGCAGCGAGCAGCAGCGGATAGGCGACCGTGAGGACGCACGCGAGCAGCAGCGACTGCGGCATCGTCTTGCCGAGGGCGGTAAGTGCGCCGGCCGCCAGGACCAGGACGGCCACCCGGCGCCACTGATACTGGACCGGGTAGACCTGCTGCGCGTTCCACGTCCGCAAGACCATGATCAGGATGTAGCCGGCCAGGGTGGCGTACGCAGCGCCCAGCATCCCGTAGGCCGGGATCAGCCAGAGGTTCAGCCCGAAGTTGAGGGCGGCGCCGGCTGTCGTCGCGACCCAGTTGAATTGCGTCTGACGCGCGCGACCGGTGGCGATCGTGACGACGATGAAGCCGGCGAAGAACACGCTCGCGAACGCGAGTGCCGGGATGGCTTCCGAGGCCGGCCAGTAGCCGGGTTGGCGCGCGAGGAGGCGGACGATCCACGGCGCGAACAGACTCAGGCCGACCGCCGCCCAGGCGGCGATGAACATCAGGTAGGTGAGGACGTAGGAATAGACGCCCTTCGCTTCGTTCTCGTCCTCGATCGAATACGCGAACGCGGGCCAGGCGACCTGGAAGGCGGTGAAGAGGAGCACCATCGCCGAGCTGATCTTGATGGCGAGCGAGTACTGCCCGAGTTGGTGCAGCGCGTACGTGCCGTGCAGGAGCTTCGCCAGCATGAGGCGGTCACCGAAGTTCATCACCCAGGTCGCCAGTGCGGCCGCCATGAGCGGGATCCCGAAGCGGTTCATCCTGTGCAGAAGGCTCCGGTCGAACTGGAGGCCGAGCTGCTCGCGGCGGTAGCCGAGCAGCGCGAGGAACACGACCAGGGTGCCGCTGAGGTTCCCGACGATGATCCCGAGCGGGCCCTCCTTGTAGACGACGACGAGGATCACCGTGAGCGGGACGGTGATGCCGATGTTCAGGAGCGTTGCGATGGAGAAGGCGACCGATCGCTGCTCGGCGCGGAACAGATTCGTCATCTGGGCGTAGTTGACGTTCACCCAGAGCAGGACGGCAGTTGCGACGACGAGGCTCGCACCGCTCCCCTGGAGATCCGCGCCGGGGCGCCAGTTCACGTTCAACACACGCGCGATCTCCGAGGCGAAGATCACGCAGAGGGCCAGTACGAGCGTCGAATACCCCATCTGCGCCCAGAAGACCGTGCGGATCAGGCGGCGCCGGTACTCGGGTGCCTTGTCCAGGAAGTAGAAGCGGATGAAGCCGAAGTTGGCGCCGCCCCGGATCACCACCACCCCCACGGCCATCACGGACATGAGGAGCTCGATCCGGCCGTAATCCCCTACGGAGACGTAGCTCGTGTAGAGCGGCAACATGAGCACCGCGAGGAAGCGGGACGTGAGACCGCCGATGCCGTAGATCGCGGTGTGGCGGCTGAGCTCGAAGAGCCGCGAGCCGAGTGGCCGCGGGGCTGCGGTTTGCGGCTTCGCTTCCTCTGTCACGAGCCTCGATGGTACGTAGAGTGGTGGCCGTGCCGGGCGCCGTTCCGATTTCTGAGCGGGACGAGCGGCGTGCTCGCTGGGTGCTCGACATGGTGGGGGCTCCAGGCCTGCGTCTCGGCGAGGACGTGCCGTACCGGCCCGAGGCGTGGGGGGCGGTCGAGCGCGGGGAGCTCCCGGAGGACGACGAGTTGGCGGCGGGCTTCTTCCACCTCGCACGGGTCGAGGAGCGGGGAGCGGAGCGCGATCCGCACGGCCGCTTTCTCGCTGCCTCCTCCTGTCTCGATCCGCTCGACCCGCCACTCGAGCGGCTGCGTCGGGAGCTTGGCGTCGAGCAGCCGCGCTACCGGGGAGCGAGGTTCGCCGTTGCGTTCACACACGATGTCGACGTGCCGTGGCGCTGGACGAGGATCGGCGTGCTCGGCGCCGCTGCCCGGCTGAAGGGTCACGCTCTCGCGGGCCGGGCCGGCCCGGCGTTGCACGAAGCGCGCGGGCTTGCACGCGTGCCGCTGCACAAGGTCCGTCGGACGGATCCCAACTGGCGCTTTGCAGAGATCGCGGCGGAGGAGAGCGAGCACGGTGCCCGTTCGACTTTCTTCGTGATGGCAGGGCACACCCACCGGGCCGACGGCGCCGCGCCGGAGGCGTACGACCGGCTACGGCCGCGGCTGGTGGAGACGCTGCTCGGGACGGGAGCCGAGGTCGGCCTCCACGGCAGCTATCGCGCCGCCGAGGAGCTCGAGCGGCTTGCACGCGAGCGCGCACTCCTCGCGCAGCTCGATGGGCCGCTGATCGGACAGCGCTACCACTACCTCCGCGTCGATCCGCATCGGAACCTTGCGCCGCTCGCCGGCATCGGCTTCCGCTACGACACGTCGCTCGGCTTCCCGGATGCGCTCGGCTTCCGCGCAGGCATTGCGCACCCGTTCCGTCCCTGGGATTTCGAGCGCGAGCGTCCTGCCGACCTGGTGGAGGTGCCGCTCGCCGTGATGGATGCGACGCTGGCCGAGGAGCGGTACGGCGGGCTCTCGGCTGCGGAGGCGAAGCCGCGCGTGCTCGCGCTTCTCGACCGGGCGGCCGAGCACGGCGGCGCGTTCTCGATCCTCTGGCATCCGGAGCGCTTCGACGGGCCGAGCGCGCGCGGGTGGGACCGGCTCTACTTCGAGCTGATCGAGGCGGTGCGCGAACGGGGCGGCATCTGCCTGGCCGCGGGGGAGCTCGCGGGTCTGGCAGCGGACCGCTTCGGGCTGCCCCGCGACTAACGTGGGCTCCATGGCCAAGCGCGCCCTCGTGATCGGGCTCGACTGCGCGGCACCCCAGTTCGTCTTCGACCGCTGGTTGCCGGAGCTGCCGACGATCCGCTCGCTCACCGAGCGGGGCTCGTTCGGTGTCCTCCGCTCCTGCGATCCGCCGATCACCGTGCCGGCGTGGTCGGTCATGACGTCGTCGCGGAGCCCGGGCTCGCTCGGCTTCTACGGCTTCCGCAACCGGCGCGACCACTCGTACGATCAGCTCGAGTTCGCCGACTCGCGCGCGGTGCGGGTGCCGCGCATCTGGGACATCCTCTCGGCGCGCGAGCGCGACGTGATCGTGCTCGGCGTGCCACAGACGTATCCGCCGAGCCGGGTCAAGGGAGAGATGGTCTCGTGCTTCTTGACCCCCGACACGCGGACGAGCCGCTACACGTACCCGCCCGAGCTGAAGGACGAGATCGAGCAGGTCGTCGGCCACTATCTCGTCGACGTCGAGAACTTTCGCTCCGAGGAGAAGGACCGCCTGCTCGACCAGATCGAGGAGATGACCGAGAAGAGGTTCCGCCTCGCCGAGCACCTCCTCGAAACGCGGCCCTGGGACATGTTCTTCATGGTCGAGATGGGCACCGACCGCATCCACCACGGCTTCTGGCGCTTCACGGACCCCGAGCACCGGCTGTTCGAGCCGGGCAATCCGTACGAGCACGCCATGCTCGACTACTACCGGCGGCTCGACGCCAAGATCGCGCGGCTGCTGCGGTTCGCGGACGACGACACAGCGGTGCTCGTCGTCTCGGATCACGGCGCGAAGCGGATGGACGGCGGGATCTGCGTCAACGAGTGGCTGCGGCGCGAGGGTTACCTCGTGCTGCGGGAAGAGCCGAGCGAGCCGACCCGACTGACGCCTGACCTCATCGACTGGTCGCGCACCCTCGCATGGGGGGAGGGCGGCTACTACTGCCGCCTGTTCCTCAACGTCGAGGGGCGCGAGCCGGAGGGGGTCGTCTCCCCGGACGACTACGAGCGCGTGCGGAGTGAGCTAAAAGAGCGGCTCGAGGCGCTCGGGGATGACCAGGGCCGGCCGATCGGCACGGTCGCGCACCGACCGGAGGACCTGTACGCGGAGGTACGCGGGATCGCGCCCGACCTCCTCGTCTACTTCGGCGACCTCTACTGGCGCAGCGTCGGGCTGGTGGGCGCCGGGACGGTGCACGTGTTCGAGAACGACACCGGACCGGACGACGCGAACCATGCACACGAGGGGCTGTACGTGCTCGTCGCGGACGGAGTTCCAGCCGGGCGGGGGTCGCAGCGTGCTCTGCACGACGTCGCACCCACGCTGCTCGAACTCCTCGGCGAGCCCGTTCCCCCTGAGATGGAGGGGCAGAGCATGCTCCGGTCTGCCGCTGCGGGCGAGCCCGAGTCGTCAGCCTCTCGCGACGATCCCGTCACGGACACGCGCACGCTCTCTCGTTAGGCTCGAAGGTGGGTGGTGGCGCGGGGTGGCCCCAGGGCGAGCCCCGAGCGAGCCGCCCAGCCGAGCCGCCGAGTGACGCCCGACCGTACACTCAGCCGCGTGTCCGAGCTGGATGCGTCGCCGACCGAGCCGGTCCTCGAGTGGGACACGCACCTGTTCCGGATGGCGCGCGCCCAGTACGAGCAGGCGCTGCCGCACGCGGGCGTCTCGGACATGGTCGCCGAGCGCCTCAGCTTCCCCGAGCGCGCGGTCATCGTCAGCGTCCCGCTCCGCCGCGACGACGGCTCGATCGAGATCTACCCGGGCTACCGCGTCCAGCACTCGACCGTGCTCGGGCCGACGAAGGGCGGCATGCGCTACGACCCGGAGGTGTCCCTCGGCGAGTGCGCCGCCCTCGCGACCTGGATGACCTGGAAGTGCGCGCTCCTCCGCCTCCCGTACGGCGGGGCGAAGGGCGGCGTCCGCTGCAATCCGCGCGAGCTCTCCCTCGCCGAGCTCCAGCGGCTCACCCGCCGTTATACGAGCGAGTTGATGGGCGTGATCGGGCCGCAGGA
>Ga0075434_100001667_pt1 | contig 18939 bp, 17 predicted proteins | sample RhiMethybrSRZTD3_FD_75298 | JGI IMG/M metagenome (GOLD analysis project Ga0075434, IMG submission 75298) | Populus rhizosphere microbial communities from Tennessee, USA - Rhizosphere MetaG P. TD hybrid SRZTD3 | ecosystem: Host-associated > Plants > Roots > Rhizosphere > Soil | place: USA... | reverse complement strand
AGTGCGCGGCAACTCAGCGCCGCAGATGGGCGACGGCCTCGACGTGGGCCGAAAATAGAAACTGATCGATCGGCACCACGCCCTGCAAGCGATAGCCGCCGTCGACGAGGATCTTGAGATCGCGGGCGAGCGTGCCCGGCGCGCAGGAGACCGCGACGACCACGGGAACCCGCGAACGGGCAAGCGCCAGGGCTTGCGCCTTGGCGCCCGCGCGCGGCGGATCGAACACGACGGCGTCGTAGTCCTTGAGTTCGCCCGGCGCCAGCGGCTCGCGCAGGAGATCGCGCACGCTGGCCATGATCGGCTTCAAGCCCTTGGCGTGCCGAGCGGCGGCCGTCAACGCCGCGATGGCCTCCGCGTCGTTGTCGAAGGCCGCGACGGGTGCCCGGCGCGCCAGAGAAAAGGTCAGCGTACCAAGGCCACAGAAGAGATCGGCGGGACGGCGGGCCCCCCGCACGGCGTTGGTTACCTCCTCGCCAAGCAGCGCTTCCGCCGCCGCAACGGCCTGCACGAAAGCGCCGGGCGGCGGGCACACCTCGACGCCGGCAAAGGACAGCTGCGGCAAGCTCCGTTGGCTCAGCGTTTCCCCGTTGAGGGTAAGGCGGGCGAGGCCGCGCTCGCCGGCGGCGATCTGCGCCAATCGCGCAGCAGCGCTGGCCGCGAGGCGCCGCTCGCTGCTAACGGCAACATCGAGCCCGGCCGGCGTCGCCAGCACCGTGAGCCGGACCTCGGGCTCGGCCGTGTGCGCTGCGATCTCGCGCAGCGCCGGCAAAGCGGCCACGATCTCTGCCACCAGCACCGGGCACTCCTTGAGAGCGAACACGACATCGCTCTCGCGCGGATGGTAACCCAAAAGGACGCCGCCTTTTTTCTCACGCCGGGCGGTGAACACCGCGCGCCGGCGCGAGCCGGCGGGAATGGGTCGCAGGGGGGCTACTTCGCCGCTCAAGCCCCGCTGGCGCAAGGCCTCCACCAAGATTGAGCGTTTCCAATCGGCATAGAGGCGTTCGCTCATGTGCTGGGCGACGCAACCACCACACACCCCAAAGTGGCGACAGCAAGGGTCCCGCCGCTCGGGGCTCGGCGGCGACTGCAGGCGCGGCAGGCCGCCCGCCTGGGCGGCAACGCGCTCGCCGGGCAAGCCAAAGGGCAGGTAGCGCGGCCCTTCGGGCGTCTCGGCGATGCCATCGCCGCGCGCGCCGAGCCGAAGGATCTGCAGATCCACCTCAGCCGTCATGCACCGCTCCGAGCAGGAATTCCTGATTACCCGAGCCGCCCCGGATCGGCGCCGGGATGACGCCGAGAACCCGCCAACCGGCTTGCCCGCTGAGCCAATCGCGCACGAGGTCGACCGCGCGTTGCTGCTGGGCGGCCTCGCGCACGATACCTCCCTTGCCGACGGCGGCGCGCCCGGCCTCGAACTGCGGCTTGATCAGGGCGACGAGCCAGGCGGCCGGTTGCGCCAGCGCCAAAGCCGCCGGCAGCGCCTTGCCGAGCGAGATGAAGCTCACATCGGCGACAATGGCTGCGACGGGCTCCGGTACGATGCTGCGCTCGAGCCTGCGCGCATCACAGCCTTCGAGCGATACCACGCGCGGCAGCTCTTTCAGGTCCGGGTGCAGCTGGCCATGCCCCACATCGACGGCATAGACCCGCCTGGCGCCGCGCTCGATCAGCACTTGGGTGAAACCGCCCCTCGAAGCGCCGATGTCGAGGGCAACGACGCCGGCCACGGGAAAAGCAAAGTGATCGAGTGCCGCCACCAATTTGAGGGCACCACGCGAGACGTACTTCGCCACGGCGGCGAGCGCGATGGCATCGCGGTCGCGCACGGGGGTGGCGGCGCGCCGCACCACGCTGCCCGCGACGGCGACGAGGCCGCGTTTAATCAGGTCCTGCGCTTCAGCGCGCGAGCGCGCCAGCCCCCGTCGAACGAGCATGAGGTCGAGCCGGAGCGTGCCGGTCTCACCGCTGCCAGGCGTTACCGGCATGAACCGCGTCCGTGGGCGGCCTTGGCGCAGAAAAAAAAGCCCCGGCGTTGGCGCCAGGGCTTTTTCCCGCTGCCGGATGGGGGATACGAGGGCAAGCAGGAAAGTTGGTCTAGGGACAATTTCTGCATAGGCGGGCGGCGGTGGGGCGTCCACACGGATTCGGGCCCACGCCCGCCCGCGCGCCAAGAAATCTGTGGAGATCCTGTGGAAAAGGCGGCGATTAGGCGAGCTCCGCCAAATTTTTGGCCAGGGTTTCTCGTCCGAGCGTCGCCAGCACGGTGGCGACGATCCCCGAAGCGTTGAGCCCGGCCCGCTCGTACATCTTCTCGGGCTTGTCGTGATCGATGAACCTGTCGGGCAGCACCATCGGGCGCACCTTGAGACCCCGGTCGAACAGGCCCTCCCCCGCCAGGTACTGCAGCACGAACGAGCCGAAGCCTCCGACCGAGCCCTCTTCGACCGTAATCAGCACCTCATGGTTTCTGGCCAGCCGGGCGATCAAATCGGTGTCGAGGGGTTTGGCAAATCGAGCATCCGCCACCGTGGTCGAAAGACCGAGCGCGGCCAGCTGATTGGCCGCCTCCACGCACTCGCGCAGGCGCGCGCCAAACGAAACGAGCGCCACGGTCGAGCCTTCACTGATGATGCGGCCGCGCCCGACCTCGAGCGGCTCGCCGCTCGCGGGCAGTTCCACGCCGAAGCCCTCCCCGCGTGGATAACGCACAGCCGAGGGACGGTCGTCGATGGCGACCGCGGTGGCCACCATGTGTTTGAGCTCGGCCTCGTCGGCGGCGGCCATCAGCACGAAGCCGGGCAGGCAACCAAGGTAGGCGACGTCAAAGGAGCCGGCGTGGGTGGGGCCGTCGGCACCGACCAACCCGGCGCGATCCAGCGCAAAGCGCACGGGCAGGCGCTGGATGGCGACATCGTGCACGACTTGATCATAGGCGCGCTGCAGGAAGGTCGAATAGATGGTGGCGAAAGGCTTGAAGCCTTCCGTGGCCAGGCCCGCAGCAAAGGTGACCCCGTGCTGCTCGGCAATGCCCACATCGAAGGTGCGCTCGGGAAATTCCTTGGCGAACAGGTCGAGCCCCGTTCCGGCCGGCATGGCCGCGGTGATGGCGACGATCTTGTCGTCCTTGCGCGCCTCCGCGATCAGGCTATCGGCGAACACCCGCGTGTAGCTCGGGGCATTCGGCTTGGGCTTCACCTGCGCGCCGGTAATGACGTTGAACTTGTTGACGCCGTGGTACTTGTCGTCCGAGGCCTCGGCCGGGGGATAGCCCTTGCCCTTTTTGGTGACGACGTGCACCAGAATGGGCCCGTGCGCGGCGTCGCGCACATTTTTGAGCACCGGGATCAGCACGCCCAGATCATGCCCGTCGATCGGGCCAAGGTAGTAAAAGCCCAGTTCCTCGAAGAGCGTGCCGCCGGTCCAATAGGTGCGCGTCATCTCCTCGGCAAGCGCCGCGCGGCGCTCCCAATACTTCGGCAGCTTCTTGGCCAGTTGCTTGGCGATGTCGCGCAAATGCAGATAGGTGCCGCTCGAGGTGATGCGTGCAAGATAGGTCGATATGGCGCCGACCGGCGGGGCGATCGACATGTCGTTATCGTTGAGGATCACGATCAGGCGTTCGTTGCGCGCACCCGCGTTGTTCATAGCCTCGTAGGCCATACCGGCGCTCATGGCGCCATCACCGATGACGCACACCACATTGTGCGTGCCCCCGGCGAGATCGCGGGCAACCGCCATGCCGAGGCCGGCCGACAGCGAGGTTGAGGAGTGGGCCGCCCCAAACGGGTCATAGACGCTTTCCGCGCGCTTGGTGAACCCCGACAGACCACCGCCTTGGCGCAGGGTGCGGATGCGGTCGCGCCGTCCCGTCAAGATCTTGTGCGGATAGGCCTGATGGCCCACGTCCCAAATCAAGCGATCGCGCGGGGTATCGAAGATCCAGTGCAGCGCCACCGTCAGCTCGACCACGCCAAGGCCAGCCCCGAGGTGACCGCCGGTGACGGCCACCGCGTCGATGGTTTCCTGGCGCAATTCGTCGGCCAGCTGGCGCAGCTGCTTTTCGGGCAAGCGGCGCAGATCGTCCGGGGTGACGACCTGGTCCAAAAGAGGGGTTTTGCTTGGATGGTCCACGCGTGAGGATAGCCTTTCGATCGCCGCCAGACGCGCCGGCGGCCCTGGGCCCTACATTAGGCCCACAATAGAGGAGAATCTAAGCCGTTTCGAGCCAAGAGGTGGCGGCGCGCAGACGCACGTTAAGCCGGGTTCGTGGGCTCAAAGGGCTCCGTGCCGGTCGGTGTGCCCGTCTCCGACAGGGTCAACCGCTCCACCCTGGCTTCCGCCTGCTTCAACAGCCGGTCGCAGTGCTCCTTCAGGGCCTCACCCCGCTCGTAAATGGTAATGCTTTCCTCAAGCTCGACGTCACCGCGCTCAAGCCGGCCGACGATGCTTTCGAGCTCCTTGAGCGCCCTTTCGAAGCTCATACCGGCGATGTCAAGGTGCTTGGCCCCGGGCTTGCTGGTCTGCATTCCTCAACTCTCCTGGCTGTTGTGCGGCCGCGGCCTACGCTCAGGCCCCGGCCTCCATCAGCATTTTGACATGGACGCCGACCGATCTGGCGAGCGCGGTCAAGTTGTAGCCACCCTCGAGCATGGACACGAGACGCCCGCCGGCGTAGGTGTCTGCAAGCTCGGCGATCTTGCCCGTCGCCCAAGCGAAGTCGCCCTCAAGGAACCGCAGATTGGCCAACGGATCATCCTTGTGGGCATCAAAGCCGGCCGAAATCAGCACCAGGTCGGGGGCGAAGTTCTTGAGCGCCGGCGACAGCCGCGCTTCGAACGCCTCCTTGAAGCGCTCGCCGTCGTCGCCCGGACGCAGCGGCGCATTCCAGATATTGCCGACCCCGGTTTCGCTGATCGCCCCGGTGCCAGGATAGAGCGGCATTTGATGGGTCGAGGCGAACAGCAGATCTTTGTCCGACCAGAACACGTCCTGCGTGCCGTTGCCGTGATGCACATCGAAATCGACGACCGCAACGCGCTCGACGCCATAGGTCTTCCGCGCGTAGAGCGCCGCGATGGCGACGTTGGAAAAAATGCAAAAACCCATGGCGCGCTCGGGCTCGGCATGATGCCCGCAGGGCCGCACCTGACAAAAGGCGTTCCTCACCCCCGAGGCCTTGTCCATGACGCGATCGACAGCACGCAAGCCCGCGCCCACCGCGCGCAAGGCCGGCTCCCAGGATTTGGCCGAGAGGACCGTATCGGGATCGAGCCGCACGGGGTCCTGGCCCTCGGAGGGGCGTACGCTCTTGACCCAGTCGATGTAGGCGCGCGGATGCGCAAGTTCGATCGCCGCCTCCACGTCCTCGCGCAAGGGTGCCTCCTCGCGCTCGAGGGCCGCGAAGGTCGGTTCGGACAGGGCCTTGTCGATGGCGCGCATGCGGTCGGGTCGCTCGGGGTGACCGAGACCGGTGTCGTGCTGAACGAAGCTGGGGTGGGTGAGGAGGAGGGTGGTCATCGCCAGGCTCTTGGCTGGAAGGTCATGGGGCGCGCGCGCGCGCGCTGGCGGCAAGCTAGCCTTCCCCGCGCCAACCGACAACCGCGCTAGCAGGCGCGCCGAGGCTGCAGCACCCGTGCGCCTTTGCCAGCGCCAACAGCGCGCCAGCGCGCTTGCCCCTTAAGTGCGCGGGTTCACCTTGAGCCAGGCCAGAACATCCCCGGCATTCCGATCCGGCGGAAACACCGGATAGAACACCTTGGTGATGCGGCCGTCATCGGTCACCATGGCGAGCCGCTTCAGCAGGGTCAGGCCAGCGACCTCGAGCGTCGGCAGGCCGAGGGCCCGGGTCAAGCTCAGTCGCTCATCGGACAGAATGGCAAACGGCAGATGCAGGCGGGTGACGGCCTCGGCCTGATAGGCGGTGTCCTGCGTTGATAGGCCGAACACTTGGGCGACGCCGGCCGCCTTGAGCTCGCCGAAGTGATCGCGAAAGGCGCAGGATTGTGGCGTGCAGCCGCGCGCGCCTGGGATCTCGTCCCAGCCATCGACCAGCGCGATCTGCCCGGGTTTGCCCATCCGCGGATAGGCATAGACGACGGTGCGGCCCTGACACTTGGCGAGCGAGACGGAGCGGCCGTCGGTGGCCGGTAGGGCCAGATCGGGCACCATCGCGCCTTCGAGGTGCCGCGCCGCCCCATCGTCCTGCGGGGCGGGAATTTTCGACCAGTCCACCTGCAGCAGGTTGGGTTGATTGGCTGTCGGCATGGCAATCCTCGGCGGGTTGCCATGTCATACCTGCCCCCTTTGAACTGTCAATGTTTTTGGCTCGTATTGGCTCACCGGGGTCGTTGGTGAGCCAATGCTTGTTCCCGAAATGAGCCGGGCGCCAGCGTTCTCCGCGAGCCCGATCCGGTTCGCCTCCTGATTATCAGGTCGCTCCACCGAGCCGTAAGGCGTCATTGCCGGATGCAGCGGTGATGTCGCTCGTCAGCGTTTTTGCTGGCGCGGCGCGCGACCATTAGCGCCTCAAACTAGTTGGTTGCGATCCAGCGCCCATGATAGCGATGGCCCTCAGGCTTGTTGGCCCGAGCGATGCGGTCGCATTCCAGAGTTTCGTCAAATCGGGCGAAAGTGCCTCGAACAATGTCGAGCACGTCGGCAATGGCTTGGCCGTGGTGCGGTTGCCAGGCTTGGCGGACGATGCCAAGCGATTGGCCGAACTCTTTCGGCGTCATGGTCTTGTCCGAGACCGCTAAATGCTTGAGGATTGGCACCGCATTCGCTGCTAGCTGCAACGCGCGATGTGCGCTTAGGCGTTCCATTGTGACTTGCTCCTTCGTCTAGCGACCTTGGCCGCGCAATTGTCGAACGGCCGCAAATTGCCTCATCTCGCAGTCGGCGCGCATTCGGTAGTCGTCGTTCCATTCAGCGCAGGTAGGCCTCGACCTGATGCAGCGTCCAAGAGTGGACGCAGCGGTCGGCCAAGGGTGGGTTGATCGCCTTGCCGGTGTTGGGGTTGATCAAGGCAAACAATCCGAAGTCGGGGGCGAGCCGATCCCGACGATTGCTTTTGACCAACTGGAGGCCGAAGCGGCGTTGTGCTTGGCGCCGCGCAAGGTTCTCGCGGACTTTGATTTGTTGTGGCGTCATGGATTTCCTCTAACTTCGCTGTTACCCAGAGATATGCCGGAAGCGATCCATGAGGATCCCCGAAACGGAGGGTGTTGGGATGAGCGATTGCGGCCAGAATTGGCGCAAGATGGGGCAAACATTGGGGGCGAGGACTTAGGACGCCTACAGACGGTCCCGGCGCGGGGCGGCCTTTTAAGGGCTTGTCGCGTTAGCGGCGCTTCGGCGCCCAAGCGCTGCTCCCACCCCTTTTTCAAGAATGACGGTTCAGGACGGTCGCTCGTGCGCCAATCTCCCAGGGTCTCATTCCCCGGGAGCCGTTGATCCCAGCACGGCCGCGACCGCAACGATGGCAGCCCCGAGTGTCAGTTCGAGAACCACAGAACGCCGCAGGGAGCGCAGCGCCTCGGTAGCCTCAGGATATGCGCTGAGACGGGGTAGGAAGACCCAGCGATTGATGGCGGCTAGACTGATTAGGCCGAGGAACAGGAGCACTTTCACGGCGAGCAACCGGCCGTAGCTGGTGGTGAGGAGGCTGTCAAAACCTAGCGATCGAAACGCGGCGTTGAGGATGCCGCTCGCCGCGATGAGGGCGACCGCGGCCATCCCCATCTGCGAAAAACGTGCAAGGGTTGCCCGCTGCCTGGCGATGTCGGCATGCCCGCGAAGGCTTCGCGACAGCGGCACCAAGCCGCCGAGCCATGCTCCAGCGCCGAGAACGTGGCAGCCATAGCTCGCCAGGTTTGCAAGCCACTCGACACCCTGCCCGGCAGCCGCGTGCCCCAGCCAAGCCATGCCGATGCTGAGCGCGCCGCTCAGGCCGCAAAGCGCCGCTATCTCGCCTCTAGAGCGCGTCGAGCGCAACGTACAAACGAGCAGCGCCAGGAGACCGGCGAGCCGCACCGCCCAAACTCTGCCGAAGCCGGTCTCGAAAAAGAACGCGTGCCATGTCGCAAGCGCCGCCAGCCCGGCGACACCATCCAGCATGTCCGCAAGCGAAAGAAGCAACCACACGCCGCCGGTGACGAGGGCCAGCGACGCCAGCCATCGGTAGGTTCTGGGGTCGCCAGGGGCCGGGCCCTCATAGAGCGCAAAAAGCGATGCACCGAACAGGATCAGAAGCGATCCAAGGTGCATGCATCGGACAACGACGAGAGGCCAGAAGAAGTCCATGCCAGCTACGGACGCACCTGGAACGTGAAGCTGCCTTTGATCTTGTGGGTGTCGGCGGAGACGGCCTGCCAGGTGACCTTGTAGCTACCGGCCGGCAGGGGCTGAGCGAACTTTACGATCAGGGTCGCCTTATCGGCAGGGTCAGATGCCGGCGGCTCGGAGGCGATGGGCTTGCCTCCCCGCAACTCGACGCTGATCTTCGAGAAGCGCGGCTCGACCGCCTCATTGAACTGCAGGCGGACCTCGCTTGGACCGGTCGCAACGGTGGCACCGGCCGGCGGGACCGTGTTCTTTAACTGCGCGTGAGCCAGCGCCGCGCTATGGAGCAAGCCTGTGAGCAAGGCGGCGCCCAACGCGATACCAACGCTTTTGAGCATGGTAAACCTTCCTGCGGGCCGCGCGCGCAGATGCCGTGGGGTCCCGGCACCGGCGGCGCGGATCGCTTGCCTTTGCGTTTCTACCTCTGCTTGGCCTTTGAGGCACGTGTGCGCCTCGTTCAGCGTCTTGCGCTTAAAGGCGCGGTCACTTGCCATTGCTCAGAACTTGCGGCGCCATTCCGACCCCACAGCTCCCCGTGAGGGCTGCCGGCATGATCGTCTGCCTTCCGTTGCTCCACGGGGGTACTTTAGAAAGTGACAGATAGCCCTGTGACGATACGGATGTCGGGCTCGGACTGGATGCCGTTGAGGTCATTGACGATGGGAAAGCCAACGGACACGAAGCTCGACCAATTGTCCTTGGAGTAGCGCACTCCGGGCGCGAGATAGAGGGTGTTGCCACCGGAGTTCGGGTCTTTCACGCCCGCTTGCACCTCCTTGGCGTGCCACTCGCCGTTGAGCTCGAGTACCAGGTCCCACGCCGGTCCTGCCGGGGCTTCCTCATGCGCGTGGCTGTGCTGATGTGCGCCGGGACCTCCATGCCACATCGGGTCGGGCAGCGCGCCCAGCTTCATGGGGGCGATCGCCGATGCATCGCGCGTCAGGCGATAGGAGATGGCGGCGTTGTAGAGGACACGGTCCCCGAGGTCGGTGTCCTGCGTACCGTTGGTGACCAGCATGTAGAGGACATTGGCGTCGAAGGACCATTGGCCAAAGCGCTTGGTATAGGCAAGCCCGAACAGGCCGTCCCACGAGCCGGAGCCCGGCTGGAATTCCGCATCGAACACCTCACCTTGATTGTTGCGACGGTCGGTGACGCCGGTTGGCGCCTTGACGCCCAGCAGCACGGCCGCTTCGGTCCGCGTCGCGCGGTCATTGTAGAACCGGTATTGGGAGAGCAAGGTCAAGTCGCCGATGCCCGAGTTATCGCCACGATTGAAGATCTCCGGGGGTTCCGCCGGATCCTCGATCTCGGCCTCGCGGATGCCGGTGCGCCGGATCCACGGCAAGCGCACGGAAACCGTCAGGTCGGTGGTGACGCCGTAGGCATAGGTTAGCGCCACGCTCTCGATGGTCTTGATGCTGTGGTCGTGCGTGCCGGAGAGCTGGGCGCCCGCAACCAGGGCAGCATCACTGAGGCCCCCGAAGTTGATGAACTCGTAAACCGCCCCGAACGCGCTTTGGCCCTTGTCGAGGGTCGTCGCGGAAATGGTGTTGAGCGGGCCAGCACCACCGGCCCCGGAAATGGCAGTTGGATGATGGGCGAAGGCCGGCTGGACCAGCAGGAGTCCAGCAGCGGTGGCCAAGGCGAACCTAGTCGACATGAGGTCTCTCCCCGGAGGAAAGCGAACGTGCACGAGCGGGCGGGGCCCAAACTCGGAACGGAAACGCGGGAATGCGATAACTTGGGCGATGCCTGGGTACTGCGGCTTAAGCGCGAGGCGGCCCGCGCGGCGCGTGCGCTGGCCAATCAACGAACCGCGAGGGCAACGTCGACTGAGCGATACGCAGGAGAGGCCGTGGCTGTTCGGATGGATCGAAGGCGCCGAGTTCAACCGCGACCAGGGCCGCGAGTTTTCCGGCCCCTGCCCCAGCTAGGGCGCACCATGCGCACGCGGGGGCGTCCTTGCCCGGCTGCGGCGCTCCGAGCGGTTCATCGACGACAACGGCGCCATGGGCGGTGCAGATGACCACCTGCAACTCGACCTGCGCGAGATTGGAGGACGGCTGGGCAGGCGGGAAAGCACGCGCGACAGGATGCACGGCCACCGCAAGGGCGACCGCGAGCAGCAGGAACAGTCGTAATCCCGCGCACTTCCGTCGCATGTCTCATGCATCTCAAGTTTCAGGCAGGCGCGCAATTGCGGCCAGGCCACAGTCGATCAAATAGAGCGCTGCCATGGTGGCGGCCTACCCTACACCGGAGGCTTGTGGGCTCGCAGCGGCCGGCGCGGCGCCGCCGACGGCCAAGGGCGGTCCCTGCCGGTCCGCCGCGGGCTCACCCGAGGTTGATTGGCCCGGCAAGGGATCGCCTCCCTTGCCGGGGGAACAGCGCCGGCCTGTTACGATTTCATATCCATGACCATCTGCATCGGTGCCGGATAGTAACGGAAGCCATCGCCGTTCTTGGCGACATGGCCGTATCCCGGCCAGGGAAAATGATAGGCGATGAGCGGGATTTTTTGCGCGGCCAGCATGTCGAGCACGCGCACCCGCGTATTCGCCGACAGCTTGGGGTCGGTGTCGTAGGCAAATTCAATGCGCGGCTTTTCCACCAGCAGGATCTGGTGGTGCGTCAGATCACCAATGGCGGCCAGCGACTTGCCGTCGGAGGTGATCATGAAGACGGTATGGCCGACCGTATGTCCGGGAGCGGCCATGGCCTGAATGCCGGGCAAGAATTCTTGCCCGTCCTTGACGAAGACAATCTTGTCGCGATTGGGCAGGAGGTTTTTGCGCGCCCCTTCGACGAACGGCTGCATATAGGCTGGATCCTTCAGCGAGAGCTTCTTCTCGTCGGTCCAGAAGTCGAAGTCAGCCTGCGAAATGTAAATCTGCGCATGCGGGAAGTTGGGCTTTCCGTCATCGGCCATAATGCCCCAGACGTGATCGCAATGGGCATGGGTGGCCACGACAGCATCGATGTCCTTGGGATCGATGCCCGCCGCGGCAAGGCTCTTCAAGAGTTTGCCGGTCGTCGGACCGAACATGGTTGAGGATCCCATGCCCGTATCGATGAGGACAAGCTTGTCGCCGGTGTTTACAACGACCGCATTCTGTTCAAGCACGGCGTTGGTGGGGTTCAGGAAGTTGTCGGTGAGCATCTCGCCGATGTCTTCCTTGGTCGTGCCAAGGAACGCACCGGATGGATCACCGAGCGGCAGCGGACCGTCGGATACGACGGTGATCTGCATCTTGCCGTGGTTGAAGCGATAAAAATAGGGCGTTTGCTGAGTGCTGAGAGGCGCCTTCCCGAGCGCCGCGGATATGTCTAAGCCTTGCATCGCCGCAGCGCCGGCCATTGCCGAGGCGCCGAGCAACGCGTGCCGGCGCGAGAGCAAGAGATTTGTCATAGGGATCCTCCGATGGTCTTTGTTGATTGACCGCCTCGAGCGCTGCGCAAACTGTAGTCTTGCGGCAGGGGTAAGTCGGCGACCAAAAGCGTGATAGCAGCCATGCGCCAAAAGCTTCTGCTAGGTGCGAGCGCGTGACTCGAGGATCGCACCCCAACCCTGGGGCCGTAGCGGGCGCTGGATGCTCTTCGGCATCTCGCCAGCCTGAGCGAAACCCGTGGCGCAGGACGACGACACCGGCAAACATCATCGATGAACACCAATGCGCTCAAACCCAAGCGCCACCGCCAGACCAAAACCGCCGCCGAGCGGCTGCGCAAGCCGGCGATTTGCCCATGCTTGGATCAACAACTCAAGCCATTGCGGCAATTGGGCCAGAGCTAGTTGAGATTTGTTCTGCTTCGAAAGATAATTGTTGACTCACAAAGGCGACTTTAGACAATTGCGCCTCGTCACAACGGGCCGCGTTGAGCCAAATAGTCGGCAACGCCGGGGGGGCGTGCAGAGCCGACATCATTCCTGCTCTGGGTCGTCTGGTTTGAATACCACGACCATCCTGAGCGGCAAGAACCCGGCCGGATAGGTGCTGCATGGCCTGCTGGGCTATGAGGCACACCCGGCCGGCATGCAGGTGTTCTAAGTCATCACTCTCTGGGGGTCTCAATGTCGCTCTCTTCGCTCAGGCGATCAACACGAGGACGGGGTAAGGGGGCGGGTCCTCGCGCCATCGCGCTCGCCGCCGCCACCGGCCTCTTGGGCTTGCTCGGGGCGCAGGATGGTCGCGCCGAATTCAAGGTGCGCTCTCCCAACATCGACTACAAAGAGATCGAGATCGAGCACAACCTGTCGGTGACCTTCGACAAACGCGCCGACAAAAATCACGATGTCAGCAGTCCGGTTGAGGTCGGCGTTGGTCTGCTGCCGTTTTGGAAGGTGGAAATCGAGGGCGATATCGAACGCCATCCCGGCGAAAATGCGCAATGGGAAGCCACCGCCATCGAGAACTATTTCATGCTGACCGAGCCGGGAAAATATTGGCTCGATGTGGCGCTGTTCGCCGAATTCGCGCGAGCAACCAACCAGAACGAACCCAACACGGTTGAATTGGGTTTGCTGGTGCGCAAGGAGCACATGAAGTGGATGCACACGCTTAATGTGTTCTGGGAGAAGCAGGTCGGAAGCAAGGCCGAGCCGATCGATACGGTGTCTTACGCCTGGCAGAGCCGATACCGGCTGAACCAGTATTTCCAGCCGGGCATCGAGTTCTACGGCGAAATCGAGGACATCAACAATCCGGGCCGGTTCAATCAGCAGCAATTCCGCGTCGGCCCGATGTTTCACGGCAGCACGAGCCTGGCGAATATCTTTGGCACGGGCAAACTCGTGTACGAGGCTGGATACCTGTTCGGTGCCACTTCGGAGACCGAAAAAGGCACCTTGCGCACCCGCCTCGAACTCGAGATCCCCTTCTGAACCAGGGCGCCGGCGCCGCCGGGGTGTGGATCTCGAGCGCAGGCTTCCAGCCACACCAAGCCCCCCGCAGCGGGCTTTCGCCTGCGGCCGGCTATTCGCGGCGCGCTATGCCTAAAGGACACATCGCGCGCGCTTGCTGTCGGGCGGCGGCGGCGGTCATACGAATATTTGCACGCGCGGCTCACGCGCGTGCCGAGAAGGGTCGTCGCGAGACCACGAGGCGTCACAACGGGCTTAAGGCGAGGCTATCCTTGTGGGGCTATGTCGCACCAGAGAAGCCGACCCAAGGCCCATCGTACAGCGCCGCAAGCCATCACAGCGGCTGCGGCGCCGATTGAGCAACTCGATGGGGGAGGAGCAAACCAGCGACGACCCGTCTGGTTTTCAGTATCCCTCCACGCAGGTGTAGTAGCGGTTCCACCAGTAGGTGCTGCCGCTATAGAGCGCCTTGCGCTTCAACCAATAGCACTCACTGCCGTAGGCATAGTCGTTGTACCCCACGACGATAATGCGCCTGTGGTGCCGGAATGCGTGTCTGTGCTTGAAGGCGTGCGTTGTCTTGGCGTACGCGGGTTTTGCGTAGGCGCTCTTATATGGGGCACCCAGGCGATAGGAATGGCCCATACTGAAGGAGCCCTTCGAAGCGCCGGAAGGTCCTGCATGCTTTGCGTCCGCCGGCTGGTAGACACCTGATGTCAACATGAGCGCGCAGACACCTGCGGCCCATGCAAATCGCTTTTTGGGCATTGCCAACTCCACGAACTTTTTGGCGTGATCCATGGGGCAAACAAGGGTGGCACGCGCGCGTACGCGGCACTCGTCAAACTTTCGCGATGAAATACCAAGCTAGCTGAGGGTTATAGGCTAAATAGGCCCGCGCAAAGGAATTTGCTCGTGTTCACCCCGAGCAAATACGGCGCGCCAATGGTCCAATCTCCTCGCCGCAGCCCACCTCACCTGAACGCAAATGCGCAAAATATCGCCCCCAAGCTGCCGACAGGCCGCTGCAAGCGGGCACGACAGCCTGCATGGGCACGATTTTGCCGCGCGCACCACCGGAAAAAAAGGCTGGCTCCCAAAAGGGCCGGAGAAAGAGAGCCAGCAAGGAGCGTGTAGCAACGAAAATGCGTTCGGATGCCAATATCGCGGATTTTACCTCCGATTACCTTCTTGCAACGATCGCACCAGCACAAGGTCCTTAAGGCTAGGGGTTTTTGATCTTAGGTACAGAGTTGTTGATAGAATAGACGCTGACTAAGGTCTCATCCGCCCGACGCAAATTTCGCGTCATTGCGCATCAGGCCGTTGCCCCATTCGTAAAGGTCTGGCCCCCGCACTCTCATTGACCCCGCAAGACGGCGCTGCGCACGAACGGCACAATCCGGAAAACCATTGTAGATGTTGCGATTTCCCGGCTCCGTCTGGTGTGCTTTGTGCGGACAAGGACAGACATTCCGCACGCATCTTTCGCCGCAAACAGGGAAGGCTTGCTGCCATCCTCGCAAAAACGTGAAAACCTTTTGCCGGGAAATGAGCAGAAGAAAACATATTAGGGAGAATCAAGGTTCTCCTTGCCAATATTAAATCCATTCCTCCTGCGGTCATTACCACTGGCTAGTGACCATGGTCGCTTGAGTGGGGATCAGCAAAAGCGATAATCGGTTGTACGCCACCCATTTCACATGCTCATAAGCGACCTTACTTTCAGAACATAAGTTACTGAAATTCATGTGGTGGCAATTCGCGGTGAGGTGTCACCGGTGCTTTGCCCGCGGCCGGTGAAGCGGCAAATCAAAACGAGAGGCCCAAATGTATTTGTCACCGAAAGCATCCCGCATTCGGCTGCGAGAAGCCCAAAGAGCGCGCAACAATCGGGCCGAGATCCACCAGGCACTTTCGCTTGGGCAGATTAGCCGGCGCGACCTCATCAGGTGGGGCATTATGACCACCGGCGGTATCCTGGTATGCAAGAATGGCTTGAGCCCGCTCGCCCCCAGCGCCTTTGCCGATGGCGTTCCGACCGGCACTCCACCGAGCCCCCTGTTCGGCGCCAGGAAGTTCGTGACACGCATGCCGCGGCTGTCACTGCAGACACCAATGCCCATCACGCGCGCCGCCAACGGCAACGCTGTCTTTCCCACGGGGTCGGGTGAGCGGGACGCCAAGAGGTTGTCCTATCACACCGACTTCAGCGCCAACCCCGCCGACCCGCAGTTCAGAAATCCGATCACCGGCAATGGGCCGATCGAAGGCCGTCCTCCCGGAGAAGTGTTCGCGCATCAGCGCTGGGACGAGTTCTTTCCCAAGGTCGGCTACGTCTTTTCGCTCTCGCAGATCGCGCCCGGGCAGAACTTTTTCGGGACGGGCAACGGCAGCGCGCCGTTCTTTGGCCCTAACGCCGTTTGGTCGTACGCCAGCGGGCACACGCCCTTCAACACACCGTCGGGCATGGTGCCGCCGCCGCTGATCAAGGGACGCTACAGCGAGCCCATCATCACCCGCATCTATAACAATCTACCGACCGCCCAGAACCAGAACGGCGGCTTCGGGCGCAACCAGCATCAACTCCACTTCCACAATGCCCACAACGGCGCGGAAAGCGACGGTGCCGCCAATGTGCACCACTTCCCCGGCACCTTTTACGACTACCGCTGGAGCACCACGCTCGCCCGCCGCGACAAAATCAACATACTCGGCGACGACCCAAGGGCGGGCGGGCCCGACGGCAGCGGCGGCATCGTTAAGGTGGCGGGCGACTGGCGTGAGCTGCAGGGAACCATGTGGGCGCACGACCACCGGTTCTTTTTCACGGCCGAGAATGTCTACAAAGGCATGCTCATGATGATCAACTATTACAGCTCGAGGGATCGCGGCAATGAGGCGCTTTCCGACGGCGTCAACTTGCGCCTCCCGAGCGGCAGCCAGCTGGACTGGGGCAACATCGACTTCGATGTCAATCTCATCATCTCGGATGCCGCGCTCGACCCCGAGGGGCAGCTCTTTTTCGACATCTTTACCACCGACGGCATGATCGGTGATATCCCGCTAGTCAACTCGACCTATGCGCCATACATGGAGGTGCTACCCCGGAAGTACCGCTTCCGCATTTTGGCGGCCAGCATGTCGCGGTTCTGGAAATTTGCCATTGCGGGTCCCACGGGAAGCGCCGTGCCGTTCAATTTCATCGCCAACGATGGCAACTTGGTGGTGAACCCGATCCCGCTCACCGAGCTCGATGAGCAAGGCATCGCCGAGCGCTACGACATCGTCGTCGACTTCTCCACCTTCCGTCCGGGTGACCGGCTCCACTTGGTGGATCGCTTGAAGCAGACCAAGGGTAACAAACCCGATGGAGCGGTGTCGCTGGCAACTGCCCTGCGAGGCGATCCAAACGATCCGGTGCTGGGGGCACTCTTGCAATTCCGGGTCGTTTCTCAGTTGGAAAGCGTCGATAAACCAGGCGTCATCCTGAGGTCTGGCGACCCCGACCCCAGCGTTGTTCCCGGCATACTGACCGAGCAAATTCCAATTGTTGCTCCGGTGCGCACGCGATTGGTCGAGTTTGGCCGAAGCGGGGACGGCGATTCGCGTAACCCGGTCACCGGTGAATGCACACCCGACTGCTCCGAGGTGGTGTTCAACTTCCCTTGGACCATCAGGATCAACGGGCAGGAAGCGCACTCAATGAACGCCAACCGGGTCTCATTGGTGATCCCAAAGTCGGGCGAGATCGAGCACTGGACCTACGTCAATGGCGGGGGCGGCTGGGACCACCCGATCCATCTCCACTTTGAGGAAGGCATCACCATGAACCGTGGCAGCGCACCGATTCCTGCCACCGAAAGGCTGGTACGAAAGGACGTTTGGCGCCTGCGCCCCGGCGGCCAGGTGCAGTTCCAGATCCAGTTCGGCGAGTACGGCGGTTCCTACGTGAACCACTGCCACAACACCGTGCACGAGGACTTCGCCTTGTTGATGCGCATCCAGCTCCTGGTGTCGGGGATCACGGGGTCGCCCCCCTTCCCGCCGCAGACGTTGGTCACCGACACGCCGAACCCAACGGAGAATGGCGTGATCTTCACCACCCCCGAAATCCTCCCCGAGGGTGACCCGCGGGTGCCGCCAAAGCCCGCGTAAGGGCAAGCTGGTTGCAAACCCATCTTCCGGAGGAAACCATGAAACAGATGCACGCATCGTTGAACCTGCTGCTGGCGAGCTCGCTGCTAGCCGCGGCGCTTGTGATCGCCGGTCTGTCCGCAGGGGCCCAGACCGCAACGACGGACACCGCCGCTTCGACACCGACGGCGTCGACCGCGCTGCGGACGAAACCAAAACCGACCACGGCGTCGGACCTGATGGTGCAGGAAGCCTGCCAACGACAAAAGGCACGCACGGCCAAGTTCTTGCAATCCGGCGTGCCCGAGAAGTTCGGCAGCGAAGAGCCCTTCGTCTTTGATCCGAAAGCACCACGCTGCTAGTCGCGGTCTTGTGTGCGGCGCTCGTACCGAACGACGCAACGGCGACGGCGCCGCAATGCTTCGCGGCCGCGAACGGGCGATCGCCGGGAGGGGGCCAACGGCACGGGGAATGCGGTGAGCAACCGCATCGGTCCCAACTGCTCGCCGTCGCTTCAGCCCATCCTCGGGGCTGGAGCGGCGAGGCCTGCAGCGCTGAGCGATCAGGCAAAGAACATCTTGACGATACCGAAGGCGACAATGCCGGAAATCGCCAGCTGATCCAAAAAGGTGGCCACCTCGCCAGCGCCAAGCAGGTGCACGAGCACCAAGACGATCGCCAAGGCGATCGACAGAGCAAATAGCCAATTCACGAGCGTTCCCCCAAATCCCCACCCGGACACCTCAGGCATGACGCGCATTCCCAATGCGCTGCGTTCAGCCAGGTGCCCTCGTGCCGCAGCATCATACGTGTGGTCACGGAAATGGCTAAGAAAAAAGCTGGCGCCTCGAAATCGGGCGCCGCACCCAGCGCCAGCCCCCGGCCGCGAAGGGCAGAAAAATGCGCAGCGCGCCACCCGAGACAGCCGCCACGGTTGGAGGTCGTTGAGCGCCGCCAGGCACCCTCGCACCAAGCCACGGCGCGAAGGTGTGTCGGCCTAGGGCTGGCGTGTAGCCGGGTTATGTCAGCGATCGAGCACCCGGTAGTGGTACCCACCGACGCGGTGATAGCCGAGTTTGGCGTAGAGCACCTGCGCTGGCGCGTTCTCCGCCACGGCCTGCAGCGCGGCCAGGTTGGCGCCCTGGGACACACCCCAGGCCTCCAGCGCGCGCATGATGTGCTCGCTCGCCCCCCGGCGCCGATAGCCCGCGAGCGTTGCCACGCACTCCGCGATCACCACGCCGGCGTGGACCACCGCCAGCGCCACGCTGATCGGCACGCCGTCCTGGCGGCGCAACAAAAAGGCCGACGGTCGCGGCACCCTCGCCAAGATCTGTGGCGCCGTGGCCCGGCGGCCCGGCGTAATGGCGGCCAAATAGACGCTCGACCAGTCTTCGCCCGCGCGGTCGGCAACCTCGATACCCGCCGGCATCTCTGGCCGGGAGCCCAGCGCCTTGGCGAGGCAGGTGCAGGGTTCCTGCAGCCGATAGCCACGGTCCTCGAGCCGCCGATCGAGCCCGGCGGGCACCACGACATCTGAGATCTGAAACATCGGCGCCGCCTGGCGGGCGAGATAACGCCGCTCGGCCGCC
>Ga0075434_100001664_pt1 | contig 18947 bp, 14 predicted proteins | sample RhiMethybrSRZTD3_FD_75298 | JGI IMG/M metagenome (GOLD analysis project Ga0075434, IMG submission 75298) | Populus rhizosphere microbial communities from Tennessee, USA - Rhizosphere MetaG P. TD hybrid SRZTD3 | ecosystem: Host-associated > Plants > Roots > Rhizosphere > Soil | place: USA... | reverse complement strand
TGGCTGCTCAACACCGCTCTCGTCGGCGTCGCCGTCGTCGCGATCACGCTCGTGCTCGCGGTGCCCGCCGGCTACGCGCTCGCGCGGCTCACCGGAGGCCTGGGGGAGAAGCTCGGGATCGGGATTTTTCTGACCTATCTCGTGCCGCCGACGCTGCTCTTCATTCCGCTCTCGCGCGTCGTCGTGAACCTGCACCTCGACGACTCGCTCTGGTCCCTGGTGGTCGTCTATCCGTCGTTCACGGTGCCGTTCTCGACGTGGCTGATGATGGGTTTCTTCAAGGCGATTCCCAAAGACGTCGAAGAGGCGGCGATGGTGGACGGCTACAGCCGCCTGGGCGCTTTCCTGCGCGTCGTCGTCCCGATCTCGCTCTCCGGTATCCTCACGGTCGCGATCTTCAGCTTCACGCTGGTCTTGCAGGAATTCGTCTATGCCGTGACGTTCATCTCCTCCACGCGCAACATGACCGTCGGCATCGGCGTGCCGACGTTTCTCGTCCACGGCGACGTCTACTTCTGGGGCTCGCTCATGGCCGGCTGCTTCATCGCCGGCGTGCCGGTTGCGATCCTTTATAACCTGATTGTGGACAGATTCATCGCGGGGTTCACCGTCGGCGCGATCAAATAGCAGGGCGCTCGCACAATGCTTCGCAATTTTCAGAGCGCCTTCTTCGGTTGTGCCAGATCACGAGAGATTAGCTCCTCACCGCGGCCGCGTAATGCTCCCACGCTCTTTCCGTTGACTTCGGCTTGAACGTCTGGCGCGCAACTTTCTCGGCCTCGCCGCTTTCGAGGAAACGCGGCTCGCCGAGCTTCATCGCCTCGGTCTGGAGCCGCGCGGACTCCTCTAAATAGAGCGCGAGCATGGCGACCTCGCGGATCGTCTTGCCGACGACGACGGCGCCGTGGCCGCGCAACAGAACCGCCTTGGCGGGCCCCAGCAGCCGCGCGATCTGGGCCGCGCGCTCGGGGGTCTCGACCTGACCCGTGCCTTCGAAGACCGGCACGCCTTCGTAGAAGATCGCGCTGTAGTTGTGCATCGGGCGCACCGTCTGCCCGACGAGGGTAAGCAGGATGGCGTGCGGCGAGTGGAAGTGAATTACCGCGCCGGCGTCGGGCCGCGCGCGGTACATCGCCTGATGGACGGCCGACTGCGGCACCGCCTTATCAAAATTGACGACGAAGAGCTCCTTTTTCTTGACCAGCGCGGGGCTCTTCCGCGGCATAAAGAGCATCTTGTTCTCGCCGACGCGCGCGCTCAGATGCGCGAAGGCGTCGCTCAAGCCCTCGCGCGCGACGATGCGCAGCGCGGTGACGAAATCTTTTTTGAGCGGCGCCAGGTCGGCGGTTTTCATCTGTTTGGTTTCACGTTTCAAGTTTCAGGCTTCAAGTCTGGCTCGGACATCGGAGCGATTCTTCGCGGCCCTCGGAATGACCAACAGGGACGACGGAAAAGCATATGTGCCATCCTGAACGAAGTGAAGGATCTCTCCGAAATTCATTTCTTCACATCGGTATAGGGGCGGTTCGCGAACCGCCCCTAAAAAGACAAAACGCAGGGCACGGCGCGCCGTGACCCCACAAAACATCACACTTTTTTTCTTTGTCCTTTTAATTTCTCCCCGTTCTTCAAATATTCCCCCGCGACCGCGAGGCGCGCCTCTTCCTCCAGCTCGTCGTCCCAGTCGCCGAGCGGATAGCCGTACCAGGGATTTTTCGGCGCGAGCGGCGGGAGCTTGAGCTCCTCCCAGATCTTCTTCGCGTTTTCCATGAATTCTTTCTTCGGCAGCGAGACCGGCGGAAACTTGTCGCGAAGAATCGCGTTGATGAGCAGCGCCGACTCGTCCGCCTGGCGCGTCTCGACCGGCTCGTCGTCGCGCGAGAACGGCGGACCGTGGCCGCGCTCGCGCCCCTTCAAAATCTGCACATCTTTGTCGGGCATCGAGCGGTAGGAGATCGCCCACATGACCATGTCCATGTCCCACGGATCGATGTCCTCGTCAACGGCGACGAGGAACTTGCCGACCGCGGGGTGGAACGTCGCCGCGCCCATGAGCGCGCGCCAGGTCTCCGCCTCCGTCGGCTTTTTCATCTGCACGATGATTACTTTGCGTAAATTCGTAAGCGGCTCGTGCAGCGCGACTTTCGTCACGCTCTTGATGCCAAGCTCGCCTTTGAGATGCTTGAGGAACAGCGGCTCATAGCCGACGCGCTTGATGATGCTCGATTCGCTCGGCGTCACCTGGCTCGTCCACGAGACGAGGATCGGATTTTTCTTCCGCGTGATCGCGGTCACCTGCATGAACGGGTTCATCATGCGCGGGTGCATGTAGCCGTGCGACTCGCCGAACGGCCCCTCGGGCTCGACGTACTCGGTCGAAAGGATTCCCTCGATGACGATCTCGGCGTCGGCGGGGACTTCGATGTCGACGGTCTTGCATTTAACCAGCCGGATCGGCTCGTCGACGAGACCGCCCGCGACGGCGAGCTCGTCCACGCCGTACGGCACTTTCTGCACCGCCGCGTAGGAAACGACCGGCGGCGGGCCGACGACGACCGCGGCCTGCAGCGGAATGCCTTTCGCCTTGCACTTCTGCCAGTGCGCGAGCACGTGCTGCCCCGGACCGGGAAAGATGCCGAGGCGATCCTTCGCCTTCAGATGGCCGCGATAGTTGCCAACGTTGCGGATGCCGGTGTCGGGGTCTTTGGTAATCCAGTGGCCGGCGGTGAAAAACGGCGCGCCGTCGAAGCCGGGCGTCGAGATCGGCACCGGGAATTGATCGAGGCCGCCGGCCCGCTTGATGTCGGCGCCGGTCTGCACGATGTCGTGCACCGGGCCGCTCTTCACCATGATCGGCTCGACCGGCGAACGAAACGCCTTCTGCCACTTGTCGGCGATGCCGTCCGCGTCGCAGTCGAGACCCACGGCGACGATGTGCTTCGAGCCCGCCATGACGCCGACCGCGACCGGGATGTCATAGCGTTGCCCCTTGACTCCGGTAACGTTCTCGAAGAGAAAGCCGCGCCAGTCTTTTTCCGGCAGGCCACCGCGGTACTGCCAGCGAACGAGCGGATGCATCTCGGTGTCCTTGTTGATCGGGCGAGTGACGCGGACCAAAAGGCCCGCGCGCTCCAGCGCCTCGATGTGATCTCGGAGGTCGGCGTAGCCGCGCCCGATCCGCTTCATCTTCGCCGCACTCTTGGCCATGGAAACTCCTTATGGATACGTCTCAGGGTTGAAGGGTTGCAGGGTTTAAGGGTTTAAAGCAAGAGCGTGTGAATCGACCCGCAATCATGTAGTTACCCTTCAACCCTTAAACTCTCAACCCTTCAACTGGTTTACTTGATCCCCAATTCCTTGTTCACCTCGCGCAGCAGCGTGAAATCAAAGACCTTTGATGCCGGCAGCGGCTCGGGAAGCTTCAGCACCTGCGCGTCGAGCGCGAGATACTCCTTGATCTCCTCGTCCGAGGGAATGCCGCTCACGGTGAACGCCGGCTTCGACATCCGATAGGATTCGAGCGCGGTCGGCACGTCGGTGTTCCACATCTTGGCGAGTATCTGGCTCATCTCGCGCTCGTTCTCGGCGAAGTAGCGCGCGGCGCGCGCCTTGGCGCGGAGCATTTTTTTGACCAGCGTCGGATTCTCCGCGAGCAGCTTCGTGTTGACCGCGAGGCCGTTCTGAATGCTTGCGAACTTGTCGATCGAGCTGTCGAGGATATTCATCTTGTATTTGTCGCGGCCGATCAAGACCCACGGCGGGCTGATCGCCGAGACCTGGATGGCATTGCTCACGAGCGCCTGGAGTTGGCGCGCCTCTTCGCCCGCCTGGATCGCGCTCACGTCCTTGTCGGGATCGAGGCCGTGATACGCGAGCAGCTTGCGCGCGGCGGTGTGCTGGCTGCCGCCGATCGTGACGATGCCCATGATCTTCCCCTTGACGTCCTGGATCGTCTTGATCTCCGGCCGGGCGATGAGCCAGAAGAGCGGCCGGCGGAGACTCACCGAGACCGCCTTCAGCGGCGCGCCGCGCTGGATCGCGCGGATCGCGCTCCCGATCGAGCTCAAGCCCCCGAGCTCGCCGGTGACACCGGCGGCGATCGCCGCGTTGGCGGACATTTGAATCAGCTGCGGCTCGAGCCCTTCCTCTTTGAAGTAGCCCTTTTCCTTGGCGATAAAGAATTCGATCGAGGTGATGCCGCTGCTCGAATAGCTGATCGGCACTTTCTGCAGCGTTTGCGCGGTCAGGGGACCCGCCGGCAAAATGAACGCCATCGAAAGTAAAAGAAAAATCTTTTTCAGGTGCGTCCCCGCCGGACGCGCTCGTCCAAAAAGTTCGACCATTTTTTGCTCACTTTTTCTTTGAGCTCCGCGCTGGCGCCCGAGACGAGCGGGAAATGCTCGCGCCATTCGTAGGGGCGCGTCGCGTCGATGAGCGCGCGCGAGCTGAAGCCCTTCTCCTCGCGCGGAATCGCCGGGTCGAGCGGCCCGCTCCAGCAGCGTTCGACGATCTCGATCGAGCGCGCGGGATCGCTGCGCGTGCCGAGCGCCCAGATGACCTCGTCGGATTTCGTGATGTCGACGTCGTCGTCGACGACCACGACGTAGCGGCCGAGGTAGGCGCCGGCGCGGCATTGGCTCGCGATCACCGCCGCCTGACGCGCGTGGCCGGGATAGCGCTGGCGGATCGCGACGACGGTCATGAATCTTCCCGCCGCCGGATGGACCCACACCGCCTTCACGTCCGGCACGCCGGCGTCTTCGAGCGCGTTCCAGAGAAAGCCCGCGCGCATGAGGCACGAATGGAGGTTGTCGCCGCTCGACGGCCGCAGCAGCGGGAAGCCGCACAGAATGGGGTCGCGCCGGTGATAGACCGCTTTGACGCGGATCACCGGCTCGTTCTGGCTGCTGGCGTAATAGCCGGTCCACTCGCCGAACGGCCCTTCGACCGTCGTCTCGCCGGGGATCACCTCGCCTTCGATGGCGAGCTCGGAGTCCGCCGGCAGCGGCAAGCCGGTGAGCGGACCGGCGACGAGCTTCACCGGTTTGTCCAGGATGCCGCCGGCGTAGGCGTATTCGCTCACGCCGTAAGGCGCGTCGGTCGAAGCGACGAGGAAATAAATCGGGTGATGGCCGAAAGAGATCGCGACCGGGCAGGGCTTGCCCGCCGCGAAATATTTGTCGCGGTGGACGCGCCCGTGCTTGCCCGGCGACATGTGGAGGCCGATGCGATCTTTAGAGTAGACCATGACGCGGTAGGTGCCGACGTTGACCCAGCCGTCGTCTGGGTCGCGCGTCACGACGAGGTCGTCGGTGCCGATGTAGCGTCCGCCGTCGAGCTCGTGCCAGCGCGGCACCGGAAACTGGAGCAGGTCGATGTCCGCGCCGGTGATGGTGTTCTCGAACAGCGCGCCGTCTTTTATCGTCTCCGGCTCGATGGGCGCGATCTCTTTCGCGCGGCGACGCCACTGCTGGATGAAATCGAAGTCGCCGAGCGCCGGGTCCATCGCGAGCGTGAGCGAGAGGCGTCCCACGGAGGAGACGAGATTCGCCGCGACGCGCCGGCCTGCCGGATAGCCCTGGATTTTATCGAACAGGAGCGCCGGGCGCGCGCGCTCGCGCGCGGCGAATTTTTCGTTGGCGAGCTCGGCGAGCGCCGCGAGCTCCAAATCCCAATCGACGCCGTCGATTTTTTCCAGCTCGCCCAGACGCTCGACGCGCTCGAGCCACTCGCGGAGATCGGGCATTTTCGGCTCAGCGTTTGGCGGCCTGGATCGGCGGGACCTGCGGCGCGGCGGCCGCGCCGAGGGAATTCTCCGGCTCCTCGCGATAGAGGCCGAAGGCGTTCAGCACTGGAATGTCGTTGACGCAGAAGAGCGTCGCGTCGTCCGATTTGGAATGATTGGCGTGCTCGTGCCATGCCCAGTTCGGCACGACGAAGGAGTCGTGCCGCTGCCATTCGAGCGTCTTGTCGCCGACGACGCTTCGCCCTTCGCCGCGCACGACGAAATACATCGCGCTGGAAGTGTGGCGATGTTTTTTCGTCCGCTCGCCGGGGCGGAGCATCTGAATCCAGCAGCCGAGCGTCGGCAGCGTAGAGGTGCCGGCGACCGGATTGACATATTCGAGCGCGACCCCGTCGTACGGGCTGCCGGCGCCGTGCGCGTGCGCTTTCAGCGCCGCTTCGGTTTCTTTCCAGCGATAGCGGAACGGCAGATCGACCGACTTGCGCTGCTCCCACGCCGGGCGCAGCGCGCCGGCGCGCGACTGAAAGGATTGACTCTCTTCTTTCAGCGCCTGCAGCTGATTGCCGGGGTACGGCTCGTAGAAAGGCTGGTTCAGCGCCAGGATCAGCGGCACGTCAAGCGCGTCGAGCCAGATCGTGCTCTTGCCGGTGGAATTCCGATGATCGTGCCAGGTCCATTTCGGCGTCAGGATCAAGTCGTATTCTTCCATCGGGCACATCTCGCCGTCGACGGTCGTGAAGACGTCGCCGCCGCCCTGAATGACGAAGCGGATCGCTGCCATCGTGTGGCGGTGCGCCCAGGCGTGCTCGCCCGGCTTGATCATCTGGATGCCCATGAGCAGCGTGTGCGTCGTGCCGTGGTTGGCCAATCCCGGGTTTTCAAAGAGGAGGCTCCGGCGCGCGGTCTCGCTCTCGGGGAGCGCATCGCACGCCTCGAGGAGCTTCGGGTAGACCATCTCCCACGGCCAGAGGTAGGGATCGCCTTTGGGCTTGGGACCGCCGACGGCGCGCGCGAGCAGCTCCTCGTACGCCCACTGGCCGGTCATGTGGAGCCGCTTGAGCTCTTCGTCAAAGGCTTTTAAGTCTTTCGCCTTCGGCTCAGGCCGTGCCATATCTCAGCTCCATCGTCGGATGGCTGCCTGACACCGCGTCGCAGATGCCGTCGAGATAAATTTTCCACGCCATCATCGATTCTTCCGCGGCGCGCACGGCCGCCTCGGCTTCCGCTTCGCTCTTGAGATAGTTCTCCAGCAGCGCGAACGAGCCGCCGCCGTGGACTTGATCGACGGAATCGTGCAGCAGCCAGAACTCCGCGTCCTCGGGCGAGAGCTTGAGCTGGCGCATCCAGCGCTCCGCCTCCAGCGCGGAAAAGTTGCCGCAATTGCGGTCGTTGGTGCGCTCGAGGACCGCCTTGGCGGCGAGCCCCTCGTACCAGGTGCGGTTTTTCGTCAGCGTCTCCCAGGCGTGCAGCGCGACGACGGTCGTGGGAAGCGGCTTCGCCTGTTCGATCTGCTCGCGGCTGAGCCCGACGGCATTGCCCATGCGCACGAGCAGCTCGAAGTGCGAGTGTCCTTCGAGCGCCTCTTCCTCGTAGAGATTTTCCGTGACGATGAACTTCCGGACTTCGACGTGCGGGCAGTTGCCGACCACGTACGCCCAGCAGCGGCGGCTGTGGCGCGTGAACGTGCTCCATTGCTGGATCAGCATGCGCGCGCCGCTTACCGCCAGATGATCTTTTGAATAGGCGGCCCACTTGAGGTTGGCGCTGCAACTGGCGACCGCTTTGTCGAGCGACTGGACCAAAGGCGAGGACGTATGGCTCATAAGCATTCCTCCCGGCAACAACCTAATTTATATAGGCCAAAGGCGGGTGTGAAGTCCAGCAGCGCGCGGCGGGACCGACTTGGAATTTACCGCGCGGAATCGGCGCGGCCGATGAACTGCCGGAGGACCGCAAAATAGGCATCGCCGCCGACGTCGAAGGTATCGTTGTGGTGCGCGCCGCCGAGCGCGTGGAACTGTTTCGGTCCGGCCGCCGCGGCGAAGACCTGCCTTCCCTGCTCGAACGGCACGATGTCGTCGTTCTCGCCGTGCACGACGAGCAGCGGCGCTTTGATTTTTTTAACTTTCTCCGTCACGTCGTAGCGCGTTTTCAGCAGCGGACCGATGGGCAGCCACGGATAGATCGCCTGCGCCATGGCGCGGATCGAGGCGAACGGCGCTTCGAGAATAATCGCGAGACATTGTTCGCGGCCGGCCAAATCCGCCGCGACGGCAGCGCCCAGCGATTGGCCGAAGAAGACGATTCGCGTCGAGTCGATGTCTTTGCGGCTTTTTATATAGCGCAGTGCAGCGGCGGCGTCTTCGTAAGTCCCGGCCTCCGAAGCGGCCCCTTCGCTGCGCCCGTAGCCGCGGTAGTCGATCATAAAAATATTCGCCCTCACTTTGTCGCGGAGCGGTTTCACGGCGTAAGCGCGGTGGCTTATGTTGCCGCCGTTGCCGTGAAACCACAGCAGTGTCGTCAGCGCGCCCGGCGAGAGAACGAGCCAGCCGTTCAGCTTCACGCCGTCGGCGGTCGTGAAATAAATATCCTCGTAATCGACGCCGTAGTCTCTTGGCGTCGCCTCGATCTCCGCGGTGGGAAAAAAGATGAACTTCTCTTCCATGGGACAGCCGGCGAGCAGCAGCGCGGTCAAAACCAACCCGATTAGATTCTTACTCAAGAAGGCTGATTATACTCTCGCGCCGCGCGCGTGTGAATGGCAGCAAATATTCTTTCCAAAAGACGGCCGGTTTGGTATCATGTTCGGACGAAGGGGAGAGCGCTGATGAAGGAAAACAAGATATCGAACGAGCGTTTAAACCACTTCTTTCATGACATGACGCGCCGGAGCTTCTGGCAGCTCGGCATCAACGACGCGACCGTGGCGCGCTATGTGGCCGATGTGCTCACCGACTTTGCCACCACCAATAACCTCTATCGCATCCGCTCGCACGCCGGGAAAAAGCTCGACAGCGTCGTGGACATTCTCAACGAGACGGCCGATCCGGCGGGAGAGACGAGCGTCATCAAGGAGCGCGAGCTGCGCAAATACCTAGGCGACTACACGCTTTTCATGAGCGGCATTTTCCGCGCGCACGTGGAAAAAAGCGGCTTCCTCGACTACTACCTCGAAGAGGGGCAGCGCTCCTACCGGACCGTTTCGGAGCTGGATGTCTCGCTTTACCGCACCGGCTTCATCCTGTTTCAGGAATTGTCGAAGAAGTTCGAATACTACTCCGGGGCGCTCGATTATATGCGCAAGGCCTACTTCGCCCCGGAGCCCGGCGCCGATCCTTTCGCCGGCTGGTTCAAGCAAATCGAAGGCTGGATCACGACCAATCTCACCGAGAACTGACCGCCCGGCGCCGATTCACTCAGGTGAGCCCTGAAATATCTTCTCTTAAGCATTCTCGTCCTGCTGGTCTCCGCTGCGCTGTTCCTCGGACTCGCCGTCAACGCGCTCTTCTTTCGTCCGCTGCACAAGGCCGAAACGGTCACCGTCAAGGTCGGCCGGGGCGAGCCGTTTTCGTCGGTCGTACGCAAACTAAAGGACCAGGGCGCGATCCCGCACGAGAAAGTCTTTTCGATCTGGGCGCGTCTCTGGCGGCTGGATAAAAAAATCCACTGGGGCGTTTACCGGTTCGACATGCCGATGACGCCGGCGGCGGTGCTGAACCGGATGATCCCCGGGCGCGGCCCGTTCCACCGCGTCACCGTGCCCGAGGGGCTGACCGCGCGGGAGATCGCCGCGCTGCTCGGCGAGGCGAAGGCCGGCGACAAGGAGCGCCTGCTCGCCGCCGCTGCCAGCCCCGCACTGCTCGCGCAAGTCGGCCTCGCCGACAAAGGCATCGAGGGCTACCTCTTTCCGGATACCTATTACTTTCCCGAGGGCATGACGGAAAATGAAGTGCTGGCCGCGATGGTCGAGCAGTTTCACGCCGCCGTCGATCCGATGCTCAGCCAGGCGCAGTCGCCGCTGACGCCGCACGAGCTCGTGACCCTCGCGTCGATGATCGAAAAGGAAACCGGCAACGCCGCCGAACGGCCCCTGGTCGCCGCGGTATTCTATAACCGCCTGAAGCTCGGCGTGCCCTTGCAGAGCGATCCGACAGCGGTGTACGGTCTCGAGGCGCCGCCGAAGACGATCACCCATAAAGATCTGCTGAACAAGACCCCGTACAACACGTACCGCATCAGAGGTCTGCCACCTGGACCGATCTGCAATCCTGGGCAATCGTCGCTGAAGGCCGCGCTGGCGCCGGCCGCGGTGCCCTATCTCTATTTCGTTTCCAAGAACGACGGTTCTCACACCTTCTCCGTGGAGCTCACCGACCATAACCGCGCCGTGAAAACCTATCAGGGCGGCGAGGCCAAGCCGGCGAAGGCCAGCGAGAAAAGGGCCGTGAAGCGCCCGCGCTGACTCGTCTTTCTTCCCGCTTTCGGCGTGTTATATTCGTGGGATGAGCGTTCCCGCAGGGCCGCAAGAGTATATCGATCTGCTGCGCCGCCGCCTGGCCCTGCACGCCCTTTGGCAATCGGGTTTGGTTTTTCTGCCGCCGCTGCTCGCCGCCTGGTATATCGTCTTTTTTCTTTACCGCTTCGCCTGGCTCGATCCCGACGCCGTCATGATTTCGGGGGCGGCGTTTCTTATCGCCGCCGCGGCATTGACGGCAGTGCGTTTTCGCGCTCACGCGCCTTCCCCGCTCGCCACCGCGCGCTTGATCGATGAAACAGCGGCCGCCGAAGACCGTTTCGTCACGCTTGCAACGGTCGAGGGCGCCTCGGGGCCGGCGGAATTTTTTTCGCGGCTGAACAGCGAAGCGGTCGCGCTCGCGCGAACGATCGATTTCCAGGAGCATTTCCCCTTTCGCGCCGGCCGGTCGATGGTCAATTCGATCATTGCCGCGCTTACAGCGGTGGTCATATTTCAACTCGCCTTTGAACTGACACCGCCGCTGCTGCCCGCGCGGCCGGTCGGCAAGCTCGCGGCCGCCGGCCAAAAGCTGGCTGGCGATCTGCGCTTCGCCGAGCTTGCCGCGGCGTTGTCTGCGGCCGCCGAGAAGCTCGAGGGGCGATCGCTCTCCGCAGAGGAGAAACAAACGATCCTCAGGGATATCCTAAATCAGCTCGATGAGCGCATCGCCCGAGAAAAAGCGCGTGGCGGAGATATCTCAACCCTGGAGGAAGTCGCGGCAGAGATCCGACATGAAGCGAAAAAAAACGAGGAGAGCTGGAGCGTCACGCTGCCGTTCAAAATCCCCAGCCTGATCCCGTTTCGCATCCCATGGATCAAGCAGCCCGACGGCGAGGGAGGCGGCGGCGGCAAAGGCAGCGGCGGCCAAGGGCACGGCAGCCAAGGCGAGGGGGACGGCGCGCAAAAGCTCGAGCAGAAAAACGGTGGCGGCAGCGGGATGGGGGAACAGCGCGAAGGCGAAAACCCAGGCGGCGCAAAAATGCAAGACGGGCCGCAACGCGCTGCAGGAAGCGAAGAAAAGCAACAAAGCAAAAAAACTCCGGATAATCGTCCCGATGCGCAGTCGAACGAAAGCCGGCAATTGAAAGACGGCGGCGAGAAGGAAGGGCGTAAGGCCGCGATGGAAAAGAAGGGCGATGCCTACGGCGGCGAGATGAAATATCGCGCCGAAGCGAAAGGCGGGCTTAAAGGCGATCGAGCGATAGCCGGCGCGAAATCCGGTGAGAAAATGCCCGCGCGCTTCGCCGCTCCGGGTGAAAAGCCTACCGGGGATCTCAAAGACAAGGATCTCCGCTTCGTGATCGTTCAATTGCCGGAAGAAGAGAGCGGGACGGCGAGCGGCAGCCGCGAAGAACAGAGGAAAGCGACGGCCGGGGCGCTGCCCAGCGCTAACGTCCCGCTCGCCCGGCCTGACGATCCTCGTTCCGCGGCTGAAAAGCAGATGCTGCCGCTCGAATACCGCGGCATGATCCGTTAAAAATGGACCCGGCGGAATTCAAAGAGATCTTCGGCCGGATCGAAACCGAGATTCGGGAAGTGATCGTCGGCCACGCCGACATTGTCCGCAAGGTGCTGATCGCCTTTTTCGCCGGCGGCCACGCGCTGCTCGAAGGCGCGCCGGGACTCGGCAAGACGCTGCTCGTCAAATCGCTGAGCCGCGCGCTCGGGCTGACATTCAAGCGCGTGCAGTTCACGCCCGACCTCATGCCCGCCGACATCATCGGCACGCAGCTCTTGATGGAAACCGACGGCCGGCGCGATTTCCAATTCAAGCAGGGGCCGATCTTCGCGCATCTCGTCCTGGCCGACGAGATCAACCGCGCCACGCCGAAGACGCAGTCGGCTGTGTTGGAGGCGATGGAGGAGCGCCAGGTGACCGCCTTCGGCGTTACCTATCGGATGGAATCCCCGTTCATGGTGCTCGCGACGCAGAATCCGATCGAGCTGGAGGGCACCTACCCGCTCCCGGAGGCGCAGCTCGACCGCTTTTTCTTCAAGCTCCTGGTCGGGCACCCCACGCCCGAGGAGCTGACCGAGATCCTTCATCGCACGACGCGCGCCGGCGAGCCGGACGCGGGACAGGTGCTCGCCGAAGGGGCGTCGGCCGTGATCGCGCGCATGCAGCTCCTGCTCCGCCAGGTGTTGATCGCAGCTCCCCTGGAAGAATACGTCGTCCGCCTGATCGATGCGACGCAGCCCGATGGGCGGAGAAAAAACGGCGTGCCCGCCGAAGTCAAAAACTACATCCGCTACGGGTCGAGCCCGCGCGGCGCGCAAGCGATCATTCTGGGGGCTAAAGGGAACGCGCTCGCCGAAGGCCGCGTGCATGTGAGCCATGACGACATCGCAGCGGTCGTCTATCCGGCGCTGCGTCACCGATTGATTCTCAATTTCCAAGCCGAGGCGGAAAACGTCACCGCGGATCAGATTCTTAAATCGGTCATCGAGAAAGTGCCGCGATATCGATGAGAAGCTTCGTGCCGAGACTTATTGTATGGCTCTATATTTTTCTGGCGAGCGCGGCCTACGCGGCCGAACCGAACGCCCGGATCGAGACGATCGCGCGGGGCCTCGATACGGCCTGGGCGATCGCCTTCGCGCCCGACGGCCGAATCTTTCTGACCGAGCGTCCCGGCCGCATCCGCGTGATCAAGGACGGCGAGCTGCAAAGCGAACCCTGGCTCAAGATCGCCGTCTACGAGGGCGGCGAGAGCGGCTTGCTGGGTCTTGCGCTCGATCCCGGTTTCGCGCGCGGTCAGCGCTACGTCTACACCGCCTACACCTACCGCGACAGCGACGGGAAATTGAAAAACCGTCTGGTTCGACTGCGCGACGACAACGGCAAAGGCGTGCTCGATAAAATTCTCCTCGACAACGCCGCGGGCGGTTCCAATCATGACGGCGGGCGCGTGAGGTTCGGCCCCGACGGCAAACTTTACTGGACGATGGGCGACGCGCAGGAGAGTGGGCTAGGGCAGGATCTCAAGTCGCTGAACGGAAAAATTCTGCGCATCAATCCCGACGGAAGTTTTCCGGCCGACAACTCATTACCCCAATCTCCGGTCTATTCGTACGGCCATCGCAATCCGCAGGGGCTCGCCTGGCAGCCGGAGAGCGGCCGATTGTATGAAACGGAACACGGCCCGAGCGGCATCCCCTGCTGTCACGACGAGGTGAATCTCATCGAGCCGGGAAAAAATTACGGCTGGCCGGCGATCTATGGCGATCAGTCGAAAGCAGGGATGATCGCGCCGGTGCTGCAAAGCGGCAACGACACCTGGGCCCCGGGCGGCGCGACGTTCGTGACGCGAAAAGAGAGTCTATGGGCCGGCTCGTTTTTATTCACGGGTTTGCGCGGCCAGGCGCTTTATCGCGTCGTCTTCGATGCCAAGGATCCGCGCAAGGTCGCGCTCTTCGAGCGCTATTTCGAGCGGAAATTCGGCCGGCTCCGCGACGTGACCGAAGGGCCGGACGGCGCGCTCTATCTGCTCACGAGCAATCGCGACGGGCGCGGCCGCCCGGGCCCCGAGGACGACCGCGTGCTGCGGCTCGTCTTTAAATGAGCCGTCATGCTGCCCGCCCCATTCACCGCCGAGTTTCTGAATCGCCTCGAGGTTTTGCGGCTGCGCACGCGCAAGGAGGTTCTGGGAAACGGTCCCGGTGTCTATTCATCGCCGCGGCGCGGCACGAGCCTCGAATTCGCCGACTACCGTAAGTATTCGCCCGGAGACGACCTGCGCTACGTCGATTGGGGAATCTTCGCGCGCACCGACCGCCTGTACGTTCGCCTGTTTCGCGAAGAGGTCGATCTCTTCGCGTATGTTTTCGTCGATGCGAGCGCGTCGATGGCTTTTCCCTCGGTCACTGAGAAATTCAGCGCGGCTTGCAATCTCGCCCTGGCGCTCAGCTACGTCGTGCTCGCCAATCACGATCACGTGCGGCTTCATTCGCTGAACGAGGCCCCTGCCGCATCGCCGTTCCTTCGCGGGCGGAATAGAATCGTCGATCTGATCGATTTTACCGCCGGGATAGAGCCCGCCGGCGCGCCGGACCTCGCGGTTTCGCTCGGCGCGCATCTGCGGCGCGTCCGGCGCCCAGGCAAGGCGATACTGCTGTCGGATTTCCTCGTGCCGGCGGACTCCTACCAGAAAGGCCTCAATCTTCTGCGCGCATTCAATCTCGACATCGCCGCCATCCAGGTCTTGAGCCGCTCCGAGCTCGAGCCGCCGCTCAGCGGCGAGCTCAGGCTGATCGACAGCGAGAGCCGCGAGGAACTCAACATCCGCTGGAATGAAGCGACGCGCCGCGCCTACCGCGAGCGCCTCGAACGGCACAACCGCGAGCTCAAGAGCTACTGCCATCAGAGCGGCATTCATTACTCGATGTACCGCACCGACGAGGATCTGACCGACTTCGTCCTCAAGGCCCTGCCCACGATGGGACTGTTCAAGTAAGATGGAGTTTTTAAACCCCGCCTGGCTCTATTCCCTCCTGCTGCTGCCGCTACTCCTTATTCCCTATCTGATCCGGCGCCGGCCGCGGCGTGTGGTTTTTTCGAGCGTGCTCTTGATGCGGGAATTCGCCGCGCGCGTGAGCGCCGACCGCTCCGGCGTGCCGCCGATCTTCTTTCTGCACTTATTGATCTTGGCGCTTCTGCTGCTGTCTCTCGGCGAGCCTTCGTTTCCGTCCCGGTTGCTGACGGTCGCGCTGGTGCTCGACAACTCCGCGAGCATGCAGGCGGTCGAAGACGGGCGGAGCCGCTTTCAGGCGGCGCTGGGGGAGGCCGGAAGAATTCTCCGCGCTCTGCCCGCCGGCGCGCGCGTCGACGTTTACCTCCTCGCCCCGCGCCTCGCGGAAATCGGCGAGCCGGCGCTCGCGCCCGCGCAAGCGCTCGCCGTCCTATCTCGGCAAAAGCCGCTCGACGTCGGCGAGCGCGCACTCGATCACGGCGCGGAGTTTTCCCGTCTCGCGCGCGAGCGCGGCTACGAGCGGCTTTATTTCGTCACCGACCATGCCGCCGCGGGGCAGAACGGGAACGTGCGCGTGGTGACGGTGGGCAGGCAGCAAAATAATCTCGCTGTAACCTCGCTGCAATTAAGCCGGCCGCTCTTCAACTCCCCGCAGCTGGATGCGCGGGTCGAGGTGCGCAGCTTTTCCGCCGCCGAGGAAAAATTCACGCTGAATATAAAAGGCGGCGGGAGAATTATCGCATCGCGTAGTTACGCGGTTGCGCCGGGAAAGAGCGCCGCTGCGATCTTCGACAGCCTGCCCGCTTATCCATTTTATGAAGCGGAGATTGCCTCGAACGACGCCCTGACGCTCGACAATCGCCGTTTCGCCGTCCCGCCGCCCGCGGGCGGAGTGAAGATTCTCGCGGTCTCGCCGCGGCCCGAGGCGCTCGCCTCGCTGCGCGCGATTCCCGGCGTCGAGCTGCAAGTCGTCGCGCCGGAAGTCTACGCCAAAGGAGACTTTCCGCCGCACGCGCTGGAGATCTTCCAGTACTCCGCGCCGGCGACGCTTCCGGACAATTCGGCGCTCTTCATCCTTCCGCCGGCGGAAAACCCGCTGGTCCGAGTCGGCGCCGGCTCCGCGAAAGCGGGCGTGACCGGCTGGCGCGAGCCGCATCCCCTTACGCGCTACGTCAACTTCGCGCTTTTCCGACCACCGTACGCGCGGCCGCTGAAGCTCGGCCGCACGGGAGAGGCGATTATTCAAAGCTCCGATGGTGCGCTCGCTGTCGCGGCGGAGCAAAAAAACTTTCGTTACCTCGCGCTCGGCTTCGATCCCCTGCCGTTTCTCGGGCGGCAGAATCTGCCGATGTCGATTTTCACCTTGAACGTGCTGGAATGGTTGAGCGCGGCGCAGAGCCGCGCGATCGCGACCGGCGCGCCGCTCGCCGCGGGCCTGCGCGCGGGAGAAAATCTGCTGGCGCCGGACGGGCAGAGAGTCGATCTAGGCGCGAATTCGGCGGCGCTTTATCAAGGCATTTACCGCGTCGAAGGAAACGGCGCGCGATATCTCGCCGTGAACTTCGACGATGTCGCAGAATCCGATCTGCGCGCGACCGCACCCGTTCAGCTCCGCGACGAGGCCGGCGCACCGGCGGAACGGTCGCTCGCAGCGCTCATCTGGCCCTATCTGTCGATCATCGGGCTGCTGCTTTTGCTCGCCGAATGGCTCATCCACCCGCTTCCCATCTGGCGGTGGAAACGGGAGCCGGCGCAATGAGCGGCGCGCTCGAATTCGGCTGGCCGGAATTTTTCTGGCTGCTGGCGCTGCTGCCGCTTCTCTGGGCGCGTTACCGGACTCAGCCGCTCGTCGCAGTCATCGGCCGCAGCGCCGTCTTACTCCTCATCGTCGCGGCGCTCGCGGATCCACGAATGCTCGAGTCGACGGCGCCGGCGGAGACCGGCGAGCGCGTCTTCGCGTTCGACGTCTCGCGCAGCATCCCGGCGGAGACGCGGCGCTGGATCGCGCGGCAAGAACGGCTTCCCGCCCCGGGCGACCGCGTGTTTCTTTTCGCCGGCGCTCCCGAGGAGACCGAGGACTGGAAGCGTCGCCTCGAAGCGCCCGGCGAAGAGTTGAAGCCCGAGCGGACCAATCTCGAAGCGCTCTTCTCCGCGCTGCTCCGGCTGCCGCGCGGGGAGCGGAGCGTCTTTCTCTTCACCGACGGCTGGGAGAATGATGGCTCGGCCGAGCGGCTCCTGCCGGCCCTCGCTGAGGCGGGCATCAAAATTTATCCGATGCTGCCGCCCGAGCGGCCCGCTGTCCCAAACGTCGCGGTGAAGAGAATCATCGCGCCGGCTGAGGTCGTTAAGGGGGATGCGATCAATCTCAAAGTGACGGTCGAGAACGGCGATCGACGGGACGTCGAGGGCGGCATCGTGCTGAAGCGCGTCGGAAAGCCATTCAAAACCGATGCGGTAAAGCTCCGGCCCGGAAGCCAAATCTTGAATTATCAGGTCGCCGTCGGCGAAGAGCCGCTGCAGTCTTTCGAGGCGGAGTTCACCGCGCGGCGCGCCGAGGCGGACATTCTTCCCTTCGACAACCGCGCCGCCGCCTGGGTCGCCGTAACGACCAAGGAGAAGGCGCTCGTGATCAACGGCCGGAGCGGCGAGGGCCGCTATATGGATGAGCTGCTCAAGCGGCGCGGCTTCGAAGTGACATCGGTCGCCGCCAATGACTCTGCGCCTCCGCCGACGAACTACGGCGTCGTCGTTCTCAACAACGTCGACAAAAACCGGCTGACTTCATCGTATTTGAGCGCTCTGGAGCAGCACGCGAGCGCCGGAGGCGGATTGGTGATGCTCGGCGACAACACCGCCTTGACCGCCGCTTACCGGCAGACGCCGATCGCGGCGGCGCTGCCGGTCGAGTTCCCCGAGCCCAAGGAGAAAGTGAAGGAACCGGAGAAGATACGTGCGGTGCTGCTCGTGATCGACAAGTCTAGAAGCATGGACCCCGAGGCGAATCCATTGCGGGAAAACCGCATCCTCTATGCCAAGGAGATCGCCAAGCGTGTTATCTCGCAGCTCGGCGATAACGATTTCATCGGCGTGATCGGCTTCGACACCGCGCCGTTCCCCGTCGTCCAGATGGACAGCGTCAGGCAGCTCCGTCCGAGCTTCGCGAGCGAGATCGACCGCCTCGTGCCGAAAGGAAACACCGCGATCATCCCCGCCCTTAGAGATGCGCTGGCGCGACTGCAAAAGCAGCCGGCCGACTCCAAGTACGCGATTCTCATCACCGACGCCGACCAGGTCGGCGGGCGCCCGAGCGAATACACCGATCTCGTCACGAGAATGCGCAACGAGGCGAAGATCATCGTCTCCGCCGTCGGCGTCGGCGGCGGCGTGGACGAAGCGCTCGTCAAGCGCATCGGGACGTACGGCGGCGGAAAAGCTCACATCGCCAGGAACATGAACGACTTCCCGACTTTCGAATTCGAGGCGGGGCCGAAGCCGCCTTCCGCGCCGGAAGCGCAGGCCCAAGAGTTAAGGCCGGTGTCATCAGCGAATTCGGAGATCCTAGGCCCACTGATGAGACAATCGTTTCCCGCCGTCAGTGGCTACGTCGAGTCGGAGCTCAAAAGCGACGCGCGCCTCGATCTCATGGTCCAGAACAGGGGCAGAAACCACCCGCTTCTCGCCTCCTGGAATTACGGCAAGGGCAAGGTGGTCGTGCTGACCATGGATCAGTCCGGGCGCTGGTCGCGCGACTGGATCGGCTGGAGCGGCCTCGAAAGCTTTTGGGGACGGATATTCGACTGGATCAAGCCGCAGCGCGAAGCGCTGCCGCCCCATGAAGCGCGGATCAACCAATCCGGCGATCAGGTTCTCGTGGACTTTTATCTCTACGCCGCCGAGTTCGACGGCAACCCGTTTAGCTACGCTTACACGGGGGCGAAAGGCGTACAGGGCGAGGGCGCGCTCAAGCGCCTCGCCCCGGGCCATTACCAGGCGACGATCCCGCTTGCCGCGGCCGGCGATTACCGCATCGATGTGAGAGAGGACCGGCGCGGCCGAACGATCAGCTATCCGCCGTTGGGCTTCACGCGCCAGACCGAAGTCAAGGCCGAACTGCCGGCCGGCGACTTTAATACGGCCTTGTTGGAGCAAATCGCGCACGGTACCGGCGGCACGATCAATCCCGTTGCGGAGCCCATTCGCGGACGGGCGGAGACGG
>Ga0075434_100001663_pt1 | contig 18964 bp, 13 predicted proteins | sample RhiMethybrSRZTD3_FD_75298 | JGI IMG/M metagenome (GOLD analysis project Ga0075434, IMG submission 75298) | Populus rhizosphere microbial communities from Tennessee, USA - Rhizosphere MetaG P. TD hybrid SRZTD3 | ecosystem: Host-associated > Plants > Roots > Rhizosphere > Soil | place: USA... | reverse complement strand
TCTCGCCGCGGCGGAGTTCGAGCGGCCGCGCGTAGACCCGCGGCAGCGAGCGCTCGCGTTCGCCGTGCAGACGCGCATCGATGATGCGGGAGAACGAAACGTAGTAGTAAATGACGACCGCGCCGATGACGAGCGACGCGATCGAGCAGGCGAGCAGGATGTAGCTGGCCGCTTTCGGGTTGCGCGCGATCCACTGGCGAAGGCGCGCCTTGCTCTTCACGGCGTGATCACCCAGTGAACGCCCATGTCGGTCGGCAGTTCCTCGAGGAGCCGATCGATCAGCGCCGGGCCGTATCTGTTCAGAAAGTGGACGAAGCCGACGGCGCGCTCCTGCGGCTGGCCGCCGGGAAAGGCTTGCGCCCGAACGTGATGAAACTGGCGCCGAAGCGTTTCATCCTTGCGCTTGGCCGCCTGGATGATCTTGCCGTGCAGTTTCTTCAAGTCGTCCTGCATCCGTCCAAGGGCCGACCGCGTGGCGCCTTCGAGCGTTGAATCGATTTGCGTCACGCTCGCAGTGAGCTGCTCCATCCGATCCTGGAGGAGCGTCGAGACTTCGTGCATCGCCGCATCAACGCCAGGCGGCAGCTGCGACTCCAGCAGGCGGTTCAGCAGCGCCTCGTCCTGGGCCTGGAGTTGTTCGAGCTGCACGTCGTGACGGACGATGAAGCGTGCGGCGTTCGAGTCGAGCAGCGTCGCGGTGCCGCGCTGATACATCAGCGGCATCGGTACGGCGAAGGCGTCGTACACGCCTCGCAGTTGACCGAGGTACGCCAGCTCGTTCGGCCCCGCGACGTAGCAGACCGTCGGGAACAGCGTGTCCTGGACGATGGGACGGAGGAGGACATTGGGGCTGAATTCGCCCGGCGATCGGCGAACGTGCTCGAGCATCGCGCTCCTGGTCTCGACACGGTCGCCGACGAGAAACGAATCACCCTGAATGCGAATCGGTTGCCGGCCGCCGTTCAGATGAAAGAGCGCCACGCTGTCGGCATGCGGCGTCACCTGCGCGGTGTACCCGCGCGACTCCATTGCCGCACCCGCATCGGCCGCGAGACGCGCGGTCTCTCCGGCACGCTCGATCTCGCGCGTGAAAATCGCGGCTGCAAGCGGCTTTGCCGCCGGATCCGCCGAGTTGAAGACGACCAGGCCGCGCGAGCCGAGGATGGACTCCATCCATCGACCGAACGCGTCTGCCATGCCAGTACCCGGGTCGTATGCGGCGCGCAGGGCTTCCACGATCGGTTCTGTGAACTCGGTCTGTGGAAGCGTTCCGGCGAGCTCTGCGAGGGCCACGGCGGCGGACTCGTCCAGACGCACGCGCGCAACCGGCTCGACTTGCGCCCCCGGCGGGTTGCCGATGGCAATCGTGCGATGTGCAAGGGAGCCGTCGAGGATTCCGCACGATTTCACCTCGTCCCAATCGTGGTCTTCGGCGTCGATCCAGAAGATCGCGATTGCCGACACGCCATGCGCGTTTCGCAACGTGTCCGCGAGTTCAATCGCCGTCAGCGCCTTCAACAGCGTAAACAGCGGACCGCCGAACAATCCCGCCTGTTGCCCTGTGACGACGGCGACGGTCTTCGGATCGCGAAAGCGCGCGGCCGCGGCACGCGCTTCAGCGGGTGCGCCGCGCTGCTGCTGCTGTGCCTGAACGATGTCGGCGATTGCGTCATACGATCGGCGGTGTGCGCGGGTTCGGGCAATCGCCTCGGACCACGCATGCGGGTCGCGCGGATTGCCGGCGAAGAAATCCGCGACCTTCGCGTGATCGAACGCGTAGTCGGCAACAAGCGGCCTGATCCACGGAAACCGTCGGATGTCGATGGGGATGCGCGAGGTCGCGGCCACGCCTGACTGAGGGATCACCGACCGGTACTGTCGCAGGAAATCAGCTGGGGTGCAATAGGTTGAGCCGGTTCAACAGGTTCAAAAGGCTCAATGGGTTCAACAGGTTCGACAGGTTCGCCGAGCAGGTTCGACAGGTTCGGCCGGGTCTGCCGCGTCATGTATAATCATGCATTCCACGTCATAATCATGCACAGCGAATGAACGCGACGCTCGCACTCGAAGACGGCACCTGGTACCGCGGCGTTTCCGCCGGCGCGGCGGGCGAAACCGGCGGAGAGGTCGTCTTCAACACCAGCATGACCGGCTATCAGGAGGTGCTCACCGATCCGTCCTACGCCGGCCAGATCGTCACGATGACCGCTCCGCTCATCGGAAACTACGGTACCGCGTCCGGGGACGCGGAATCGCAGGCGCCGCGCGTGGCGGGGTTCATCATGCGCGAGGCATCGCCCGTTGCGAGCAACTGGCGCTCCGATTCCTCGCTTCGCGACTACCTCGTCCGCCACAACATCGTTGCGATCGCGGATATCGACACTCGCGCGCTGACGCGAGTCCTGAGGTCGGCCGGTGTCATGCGAGGCGTGATTGCGACCGGTCAGGTGGATCCCGACGAGCTGGTCGCCAAAGCGCAGGAGATTCCGAAGATGGAAGGGTCGGATCTGGTGCGCGAGGTGACATGCGAATCGCCGTTCGAATGGCGCGAGCGCGCGGCGTCGGCTGGCGAGGCGGACCATCGGGAGTTCGGCATCGCGCCGCAGCGCCGGTCGTCGCGGCGGCTTCGCGTCGCCGCCTACGACTTCGGGATCAAGTGGAACATCCTTCGGCGTCTCGATGCGTACGGCTGCGATGTGAGGGTTTTTCCCGCAATCGCGCCCGCAAGCGAGCTGCTCGCGACCGAACCCGACGGCATCTTTCTCAGCAACGGTCCCGGCGATCCCGCGGCTTTGCGCTACGCGATCGACAACGTCCGGGAGGTGGTGAAGACCGACATCCCCACCTTCGGCATCTGCCTCGGCCATCAGATCCTGGGTCTGGCGGTCGGCGGCGAGACGTTCAAGTTGAAGTTCGGCCATCGGGGTGCGAACCATCCCGTCAAGGAGCTCCAGTCGGGCAAGGTGGAGATCACGTCGCAGAATCACGGGTTCGCCGTCGATCCCAACTCGCTGCCGCCTGACGTGAAGGTCACGCACCTCAACCTCTACGACGGAACCGTCGAGGGTTTCTGTCACACGAGCAAGCCGGTGTTCTCGGTGCAGTACCATCCGGAGGCGTCGCCGGGACCGCACGACGCGGATTACCTGTTCCTGCAGTTCCTGGAGACGATGGAGAAAAGGTGATCTCTTTTAACCACGAACGCCTGCTCGGCAGACACGAAGCGCACGAAGTTGAAAAAACAATTCTTCGCGGCCTTCGTGTTCCGCGCGCGAAGCGCGCCGTCGTGGTTCAGATCCATGCCCAAACGCACTGACCTCAAGCGAATTCTCGTCATCGGTTCCGGTCCAATCGTGATCGGCCAGGCGTGCGAATTCGACTACTCCGGGACGCAGGCGTGCAAAGCGCTGCGGTCCGAAGGACTCGAGGTGATTCTGGTCAACAGCAATCCGGCGACGATCATGACGGATCCGGAAATGGCGGATCGCACCTATGTCGAGCCGCTCACGCCGGATCTCGTGGCCTCGATCATCGAGAAGGAACGTCCTGACGCGGTGCTGCCAACCGTCGGCGGCCAGACCGCGTTGAACCTCGCCGTCGCCCTCGCCGAACGCGGCGTGCTCGAGAAGTACAACGTCAAATTGATCGGCGCGCAGATCGATGCCATCAAGGTCGCCGAGGATCGCTTGCTCTTCCGCAACGCGATGGACGAGATCGGCGTCGAGGTCCCGCGCAGCGGTGTCGCCAAGTCGCTGGAAGAAGCGCTGGTGATGGTGGAGGACACCGGCTTCCCGGCCATCATCCGGCCGTCGTTCACGATGGGCGGCGTCGGCGGCGGCATTGCCTACAACATCGAAGAATTCCGCGAGCTTGCGGGGCGCGGCCTCGAGTTCTCGCCGGTGCACGAGATCCTCGTCGAGGAATCGGTCATCGGCTGGAAGGAATTCGAGCTCGAGGTGATGCGCGACGTCGCCGACAACTTCGTCGTCATTTGCTCGATCGAGAACGTCGATCCGATGGGGGTGCACACGGGCGACAGCATTACCGTGGCGCCCGCGTTGACGCTCACCGACAAGGAATATCAGCGGATGCGCGACATGGCGCGGCGGATCATCCGCCGTGTCGGCGTCGAGACGGGCGGATCGAACATCCAGTTCGCCGTGAATCCCGACGACGGCCGCATTGTCGCGATTGAGATGAACCCGCGTGTGTCGCGCTCGTCGGCGCTCGCGTCGAAGGCCACCGGCTTCCCGATTGCGAAGATCGCGGCGAAGCTTGCGCTCGGGTATCACCTGGACGAGATTCCGAACGACATCACGCGCCTCACCCCCGCGTCGTTCGAGCCCACGATCGACTACATCGTCGTCAAGTTCCCGCGGTGGAATTTCGAGAAGTTCCCGCAGGCGGATCGCACGCTGACGACGCAGATGAAGTCGGTCGGCGAGGCGATGGCGATCGGCCGCACCTTCAAGGAAGCGTTTCTCAAGGCCGTTCGATCCCTCGAGCTCGGCAAGTTCGGCCGTCTGTTCCCGGATTCACCCGACGACGGGACGGACAGCGACGAGGACGAGACCGCGCTCCGTAAACGACTCGTCGTGCCGAGCGACCGTCGCATGTGGGCGATCTTCCGCGCGCTGCGCCGCGGCTGGACGATCGAGACGCTCCACGAGCTGACGAAGATCGACCGGTGGTTCCTTCAGCAGTTTGCCGACATCACGGCTCTGAGGGAAATGGCGGCGCTCGGCGAGTTCCGGGAGATGTCAACGGACCTGTTGCGGACGCTGAAGCGCAACGGATTCTGCGACGAGGACATCGCGGCCGTGTACGGGGTCGATGAGGCCGCCGTGCGACAGCGGCGGCTCGACGAAGGGATTGTCCCGGCGTACAAGCGGATCGACACCTGCGCCGCGGAGTTTGAATCATTCACGCCGTACATGTACGGAACGTTCGAGGAGGTCTGCGAAGCGGATCCGACTCCGAAGAAGAAGGTCATCATCCTCGGGAGCGGACCGAACCGGATCGGCCAGGGCATCGAGTTCGATTACTGCTGCTGCCACGCGGTGTTCGGTTTCAGGGACGAGGGGTTCGAGACGGTCATGGTGAACTGCAATCCCGAGACGGTCTCGACCGACTACGACACCGCCGACCGGTTGTATTTCGAGCCGCTCACGTTCGAGGACGTGACCGGCATCATCGACCGCGAGCGGAGCGGCGGCGGCGACGTGTCGTGCGTCGTCCAGTTCGGCGGACAGACGCCGCTGAAGCTCGCGCTCGCGCTGCAGGATGCCGGCGTCGACATTCTCGGCACCACGCCAGACTCGATCGATCTCGCGGAAGACCGGCAGCGGTTCTCGCAGCTGCTGTGGGATCTGGGGGTGCCACAGCCCGCAAGCGGCACCGCGGTATCGCGTCAGGAGGCGCGCGAGGTGGCCGAGCGTATCGGCTATCCGGTGGTCGTCCGGCCGTCGTACGTGCTTGGCGGGCGTGGCATGGCCATCGTGTTCGACTCGGCCGCGCTGGATCGCTACATGATCGGTGCGGTTGACGTGTCGCACGACCGGCCCGTCCTCATCGATCGATTCCTCGAGGACGCCTTCGAGTTCGACGTCGACGCGGTGGCCGATGCGACCGGAGCGGTTGTCATCGGCGGCATCATGGAGCACATCGAGGAAGCGGGCATTCACTCCGGTGACAGCTCCTGCGTGGTGCCGCCGTTCATGGTGGCCGAGCGGCACCTCGGAACGATTCGCGAATACACGCGCCGCATCGCGCGCGCGCTGAAGGTCGTCGGATTGATGAACGTCCAGTACGCGATCAAGGACGACATGGTCTACGTGCTGGAGGTGAATCCGCGCTCGTCGCGGACGGTGCCGTACATCTCGAAGGCCACCGGCGTCGCGATCGCGCGCATTGCTGCGCGAGTTGCGACGGGACGCACGCTCGCGGAGCTCGGCGTCGTCAACGATCTGGAGGCCGCGGGCGTCTTCGTCAAGAGCCCGGTCTTCCCGTTCGTGCGGTTCCCGGGCGTCGACACCATCCTCGGCCCGGAAATGAAGTCGACCGGCGAGGTGATGGGTGGCGCCGACAACTTCGGCGCAGCGTTCGGGAAGGCCATGATGGGCGCGGGGCAGCAGCTGCCGACGCAAGGGTGCGTCTTCATCAGCGTGAACAACAGCGACAAGCCGACGGTTGTGCCGATCGCGCGCGATCTTGCCGGGCTCGGATTTTCAATTACCGCCAGCCGCGGCACCGCTGCGTTCCTTCGCGCGCACGGCATCGAGGCGGATGTCATCTACAAAGTCAACGAGGGACGGCCGAACATCGCCGACCAGATCGTGAACGGCAAGATCGACCTCGTCATCAACACGCCGCTCGGCCGCGAGTCGTTCTTCGACGACCGGGCCGTGCGCCGGGCGGCGACGATGGCGCAGGTGCCGTGCATCACAACGCTCACGGGCGCGTCGGCTGCCGTTGCCGCCATCAAGGCGCTGCGGTCACAGACGCTGACGGTCAGATCGCTTCAGGATTACTATGCGGGGGTGGAAGCCGGGGCGTGAGATGAACCACGAAAGCGTGCTTCGCACGCGAGGCACGAAGCACGCGAAGAACATTCAAGGTTTGTTCTGCTTCGTGGCCGTCGTGTTCGCCGCGTCCGCGGCCTTCGTGGTAGCCCCGCAGGCACAGACCTTCCGGGGCAGCGTCACCACCGTCGAAATTCCTGTCACCGTCACCGACGCCAACAACCGGCTCATCACCGGCCTGACGAAAGGCGACTTCGAGGTCTTCGAGGACGGCGACTCGCAGCCGGTAACGCAGTTTTCCGACAAGCGGACGCCGGTCAGCGTCGGCGTGCTGCTCGACATCAGCGATAGCATGCGAGGCCAGCCGATTATCGACGCCCGCGGCGCGCTCGACCGCTTCATGGCGGACCTGTTGAAGCCGGAGGACGAAGCGTTTGTCGGCGCGTTCAACCACCTGCCTCGCATCCTCGTGCCGTGGACCGCGCCGCCGTCACGGCTTGCGGGCCGGCTGGCTGACGAGCGTCCGACGGGCGGCACGGCCATCTATGACGCGATCTTTGCCTCCGCCTCGATGTTCCAGCGCCGGGAGCGAACGCGCGCGGCGATGATCGTCATTTCAGACGGCGCGGACACGGCGAGCGATCACTCGCTGGCGCAGACGCGCGATGCGCTGCGTCGCAGCGATGCGTTCGTCTACGCGATTGCGATCGACTCGGCGACCGAGCGGCGGGTCAGCACGCGCGTCAATCCCGAGGCGCTTCGCGAGATCACGGGGCCGAGCGGCGGCTACACGGAAGTGGTGCGCAGCTACGAGGATCTCGGCCCCGCCACGCAGCGGATCGCCGAGGAGTTGAATTCGCAGTACACGCTCGGCTTCGCGACGACGCGGCCGCAGGACGGCAGCTGGCGGACGATTCGTGTCCGGGTGAAAACCCGGGATTACGTCGCGCGAGCGCGCCGCGGTTACTTCGCGACGCCTCCCAAAAGCTGATCCCCTTGACCGACCATAAGAGTCGGATATAGAGTTCTCAACGTGACTCTGAGACTCAATCTCACCTTATGGTCTTGCGCACTCCTCCTCTATCTCTGCTGTCCCGGCGTCTCGGCCCAAAGCCGCATCTCGCTGTCCGGCCGGATCGTTGACCCGCTGCACGACGCGATTGCCGACGCCCGCATCACGGCGGCCCGTGATGGACGAGGTCCGCAAATCACCACGAACGCCGATAAAAATGGCGAATTCAGCCTCACGCTCGACCCTGGCGCCTATGTTGTGACCGTCGCCTCCCACGGATTCGCCGTGGCGTCGCGCCGCATCGTCGTCCCTCCCACGGGCGCAGTGACTGCTGATTTTGTGCTCGAGCTGGCCGGCTATAGCCAGGCGGTCGAGGTCACCGGCCACCCTGGAGCCGATGCCCGCACGATCAACACCAGCACGCGGACACCGACACCGCTCCGCGACGTCCCACAGTCCGTCACCATCGTTGCCAGCGAACTGATTCGCGATCAGCTCATGGCGAGCGTCGCCGACACCGTGAACTACATTCCCGGCGTGACGTCCCACCAGGGCGAGAACAATCGCGACCAGGTGGTGATCCGCGGGAACAGTTCCTCGGCCGACTTCTACGTGAACGGTGTTCGAGACGACGTGCAGTATTACCGCGATTTGTACAACGTCGAACGCGTTGAGGCGCTGAAAGGGGCCAACGGAATGGCGTTCGGCCGCGGCGGCGGCGGTGGCGTGATCAATCGCGTGACCAAGCAGGCAGGTTTTACGAGAGCAGGTGAGATGGCGCTGCAGGCGGGTTCCTTCGCAAACCGTCGATTCACGGCGGATCTCAATCAGCCGCTGACGGCGACGGCTGCGTTTCGCGTGAATGGAGTTTTCGAGGATAGCGACAGTTTCAGGCGCGGCGTGGGCCTTCAACGGTACGGCGTGGCACCGAGTCTGACGTTCATGCCGAGCGACCGGACGGCGCTGACCCTCGACTACGAGCATTTTCACGACGAACGCGTCGCCGACCGCGGCGTCACCTCGTATCAGGGGCGCCCAGCCGACGTACCAATCGGCACGTTCTTCGGCAATGTTGCAGACAGTCATGTGCGCGCGGATGTGGATCTCGTGAGCGCCGGCGTCGAACACCACCTAGGTCAGTTCACGATTCGTAATCGGTCCGTGGTCGGCAACTACGATCGCGGATATCAGAACTACGTTCCCGGTGCTGTGTCGGAAGACAGCGTGCGCACAGCGCTGACCGCGTACAACAACGCGACGGGGCGGCTGAACGTGTTCAACCAGACCGATGTGACGCGCATCGCCAGCACCGGTCGCGTTCGCCACACATTGCTCGCCGGCGCGGAAGTCGGCCGGCAGCGCAGCAGGAATTTCCGCAACACGGGTTACTTCGACAACGTATCGACTTCGATCTTCGTGCCTTTGTCGAATCCGGTCACCGATACGGCGGTCACCTACAGGCAGAGCGCTACCGACGCGAACAATCGTGTGCGTACGAACCTCGGCGCACTCTACGCGCAGGATCAAGCCGAACTCTCGCGCCGGGTGCAGGTCATTGGCGGGGTACGTTTCGATCGATTCGATCTGCAGTTCCACAACAACCGCAACAACGAGACCCTGAGCCGGGTCGATCATCTTGTGTCGCCGCGGACCGGAATTGTCGTGAAACCGATCTCCGCTGTCTCCATTTACAGCAGCTACTCGCTCTCGTACCTGCCAAGCTCGGGCGACCAGTTCTCGTCGCTCACCGCAATCACGCAGCAGATGAAGCCCGAGCGCTTTGCCAACTACGAGGTGGGGGCCAAATGGGACGCACGCGCGGATCTCTCGCTGACGACCGCGGTCTACCGGCTCGACCGGACCAACACACGCGCCACTGATCCCGCTGATCCGACGCGCATCGTCCAGACGGGCAGCCAGCGCACCAACGGCTACGAGATTGGCGTCAACGGCAACATCACAAGCCTCTGGAAAGTGGCCGGTGGTTACGCGCATCAGAACGCGTTTGTGACGAGTGCGACGACTGCCGCGCGCGCCGGTGCGCACGTCGGCCAGGTGCCGCATCACACGTTCTCGCTGTGGAACAACTATCAGCTGCTGCCGAAGGTGGGTGCGGCGCTGGGCATCGTACGGCGCTCCGATATGTTTGCCGCCATCGACAACAGCGTCACGCTTCCCGGCTACACGCGCGCCGACGCAGCGGTATTTCTGTCGTTGACGGATCGCACGCGTCTCCAGGTGAACGTCGAAAACATGCTCAACCGGTTGTACTACGTGAATGCGGACAGCAACACGAACATCTCTCCAGGATCGCCGCGGGCTGTTCGCATCGCACTGAGTGCAGGGTTTTAAACAGACGTCGCTCTCGAGGTACGAAGAAAACGCAACCACCAAGGACTGTTGAACCACGAAGGACAGGGAGGTTGCGAAGAAAACTTAGCAATCTTCGTGTTCTCCGCGTCCATCGTGGCTTAGAACTCTTCGCGCCCTCGCTTGCAGGCACCCTCTCGTGGTTCCTGCAGCGCTCCTTCCAGCAGTTGCGCTGATCGCCGGCACCGCCGGTGGCATCGAGTTCCAGACCCACTGGCGGTTGCTGCTCTGGCTGCTGCCGCTTCTGACAACGACGGCGACAGCCGCGTGGTGTCTTCGCCGCCCGAAGGCGACACTCGCGATCACGGTCACGGCATTCGGGTGCTGTGGCTTCATTGTCGGCTCGCACGCGCGGGAGCGCGCGATCGATACGGCGCTCCGGGATGTCGTCGATGAGGATGCGCACGAGCCTACCGCTACGCGGTTTCTGCTCGCTGAGGACGCGTCATCCGACGCAAACCTGACGACGCTGCGCGCACAGGTCGTTTCCATTCGCGTGGGAGACACGTGGATGCCAGCCGACGGTGGTGTGGTCCTGAGCGTCGGCGGCATCGCCGCCGCGCCGCGCATCGTGGGTTGGCGACGGGGAAGGCTGCTCGAGGCGCCGGTCACCTTCCGGCGTCCTGCGCGCTACCTGAACGAGGGCGTGCCTGACTTCGAGCGCGACGCCGCGCTCGACGGGATCTCGCTGCTCGGCTCCGTCAAGAGCGCTCTCCTCGTAGACGTCATTCGGCGCGGAACGTTTGTCACCGAAGTGGCGAGCGACGTGCGCGCGTACGTGCGGCGGGCGGTCGCCCACCGGATCGGCGCGCACAGCGATCTTTCGGCCGCGATCGTCTCCGCGGTTCTCATCGGCGATCGCAGTGGCCTGCCAGACGAGGTTCGCGCGCGCCTGCAGGCCGCTGGGACCTACCATGTCATCGCGATCTCCGGCGGCAACATCGCGATCCTTACGGCACTCCTTCTCGCATCGCTGGTGCCGATCGGATTGGCTGGCCGCCGCGCCGCGTTGGCGACGCTGATTCTGCTGCTCGCCTATGCGGAAGTTGTCACCGCGGGCCCATCGGTGTGGCGGGCAACGCTTGTCGCAATCGTGTACCTGCTCGCGCGGCTTCTCGATCATCGGAGCGCACCGTGGCAAACGATGGCGGTCGCCGGCGGCGTGCTTGCGGTGTTCGAGCCTTTGGACGTTCGCAACGCAGGCTTCATCCTCACCTTTGGCGCAACTGCGGCGCTGCTCCATGTCGTGAGGCACACGCCGCCGGGTTCGCGACCCGTTGCCTGGCTCGTCACATCGATTGTCACCTCCGCGGCAGTCGAAACCGTATTGCTGCCCGTCATGGCGGCGACGTTCTCTCGTGTCACCGCCGCGGGTCTCGTGCTGAACGTGATAGCCGTTCCGGCCATGGCGGTCGTTCAGATCGCCGGGCTGATCGTGGTGTGTGCGAATGCGATCGACAGCATCGCGTCTCCTGCCGCGTGGCTCGCGCATCTCGGCTCCTCCGCCATTGTCCGGAGCGCGCGTTTCGTGGACGTGGTGCCATGGCTGTCGTTTCGAGTGCCTGCGCCATCGGTTCTTGTCATCGCCGCGTATTACTTTGGCCTTGTGCTGCTGGCCTTCATGCGCGGTTCCCGAGCGCGGCTCGCGGGGCTGATCTGTCTGCTCTCGGCCGCTTTGGCGATCACGACGGGTGCTCGATTCGCGTCTGACGCGCCCGGCCTTCGGCTCACGATGGTGGATGTAGGGCAGGGCGACGCGATGGCACTGCAAGTTCCCGGACACCACGCGGTGATGATCGATTCGGGCGGCAGTCCGTTCGGCGGCGGGAGCTTCGACATCGGTACGCGCGTTGTGGAGCCCGCGCTCTGGGCGCGCGGGATGACATCGCTCGACGTGCTCCTGCTCACCCACGGCGATCCCGATCACATCGGCGGCGCCACGCCTCTCGTTGAGGATTTCAACCCGCGCTCGGTGTGGCAGGGGATACCCGTGACACGTGCGCTGCCTCTGCAGGCCCTGCTGGCGCGTGCTGCGGCGTCCGGCGTTGCCGTGGAGGAACGCCGGCAGGGCGAGGAGTTGCACGTCGGCGCCGCGCGCATCCTGGTCCTGCATCCGCCGCCGCCGGACTGGGAGCGCCAACGGGTGCGCAATGACGATTCGGTGGTGCTGGAAGTCCTCTACGGCGATGTCGCGCTGCTGCTGACCGGTGATATCGGAAGCGACATCGAGCGCCAGGTTCTTCCGAGGCTGATCCCCGCGAGAACCCGAATCCTCAAAGTCGCGCATCACGGAAGCCGCACTTCAACATCTCAGGCACTGCTCGACGTGTGGCGTCCGCAGATCGCGCTCATCAGCTGTGGCCGCGGCAATCCCTTCGGCCATCCGGCGCCCGATGTGATCGCGCGGCTCGAGGGCATCGGGGCGCAGATCTATCGGACGGATCGGGATGGGGAGGTCACGGTAGATACAGATGGACAGCATGTCGTCGTCAGGACATTCACTGGAGGAGAGGAATGAACCACGAAGATCACGATGATCGCGAAGGTCACGAACACCATCCTTTTTGGCGGAGATATCACATGCGGCTCTCTTCGCCTTTGAGTCCGGAGGCCGACGACGCCGTGACAGAAACGATTGGGTGCGCAATCGCCGTTCATCGGGCGCTCGGCCCCGGCTTTTTGGAATCGATCTACAAGAAGGCCATGCGAATTGAACTCGAGGCCCGACATGTGCCGTACGAATGTGAGCGCCCGATCAAGGTGAACTATCGCGGGACTCAGATCGATGGGCAACGAGTCGACTTAATCATCAAGGGTCTGATCGTCGTTGAACTGAAGTCCGTCATTCGCCTTGACGATGTTCACACGTCACAACTCGTGTCGTACTTGAGAACAACTGGATTGCGTGGTGGCCTCTTGATCAACTTTCGAGTTCCCTTATTGCAGCAAGGACTCCGAAGAGTTGTCTTGTGACCAGAAGGGGTTCTTCGCGACCTTCGTTTCCTTCGCGATCTTCGTGGTAAAGCTGCGCGTACATGTCATGATGCCGCTTTGACCCTCTGCCACTCCTCTTCCATCTCATCAAGCGTCGCCTCGCTGAGGATCCGGCCGCGCGCTGAGAATGCGCGCTCCATGGCATCGAATCTCTTCGTGAACTTTTCGTTCGCGCGGCGCAGCGCCGCCTCCGGCTCGATCCCCAGCTTGCGCGACAGGTTCGTGATCGCAAACAGCAGGTCGCCCATTTCCTCTTCCGCGCGCGACAGATGGCCCGTTGCGCCCGATTCCACCTCGCGCCTCACTTCGGCCACCTCCTCCTCGATCTTGTCCAGCACGTCTCCGGCTTTCGCCCAGTCGAATCCGACGGCGGCGGCGCGGGAACTGATCTCATAGGCGCGCAGCAGCGACGGCAGCGTCTTTGGGACTCCACTCAGCGTCGTCTTCTCACGCTTCGTGGTTTCACCTTTCGACTCTCGCTCGCGCGCCTTCATCGTCTCCCAGCGCTCGATGACCTGGCCCGTCGTGATGCGTTCGTCATCTCCCTGCCGGGCGAAGACGTGCGGATGCCGTCGCACGAGCTTCTCGCGAATCGCGTCGATGGCGTCGCCGATCGAAAACTGTTCCGCCTCTTCGCTGATCTGGGCGAGAAATACCGCCTCATAGAGGTAGTCGCCCAGCTCCTCGCGAAGATCGTCGATGTCGCCCGCGTCGATCGCTTCGAGCACCTCATAGGTTTCCTCGAGCACGAACGGACGAAGTGAGGCATGCGTCTGCTCGCGATCCCACGGGCAGCCGCCGGGCGCACGCAGCGTCCGCATGATTTCAAGGAGCCTCTCGAATTTTTCCCCAACCGTTTCAGCCATCCGTATCACCACCAGCGACGAACAACCGGCCACCCACCGGGGCGTATGCTAGCATTCACAATTCCTCATGGCCGATCACGATCAGACAGAACAGCAGCACGCCGAAGGGATCAGCTTCGCCGCCTTCGTCCTCTCCCTCGCGCATACCGCCGCCGTGCACTTCGGCGATATTCCTGATCCAGTCAGTGGCGAGCGCTCCGAAACCAACCTGGCGGCGGCCCAACAGATGATCGATATCCTGGCGCTGCTCGAGGCGAAGACGCGCGGCAACCTCACAGCGGAAGAACGGCAGCTGCTCGAGCAGATTCTGTACGAGCTCCGTCTGCGGTTCGTCGAAATGAACAAGCCGCAGTCACGCATCATCACCCCGTAAATGCGTCCTGGGCCGAGCGTGGTGAAAGCGCCGGTGCAGGGGCGCGTCACGCTGCTTGGCACCGGCACGTCGCACGGGGTCCCGATGATCGGGTGCAACTGCGCGACCTGCCGATCGACGGACGTGCGCGACAGGCGGCTGCGGCCGTCCATCTACATCGACGTCCCGGATCGCGCACGGATCCTCGTGGACACCGCCACCGATCTCCGCCAGCAGGCGCTGGCGCACGGCATCACGCGCGTGGACGCCGTGCTCTTCACGCACGCGCATGCCGACCACATTCTCGGCTTCGACGATCTTCGCAGCTTCAACGCGCTGCAGGGAAGTTCGATTCCGTGCTACGCGAATCATGAAGCCTGGGAGCAGATTCGGCGTCAGTTCGCATATGTGTTCGAGGGTCCGCTGCAGATAGGCGGCGGCGTGCCGCAGGTCACGGCCAACGAGATCAAGGGAACGTTTTTCATTCGCGGGGTCAAGGTCGTTCCCGTGCCGCTGTGGCACGGCAAGCTGCCGATCCTCGGCTTCCGCCTGGGAAACTTCGCCTATCTGACCGACTGCAACAGAATTCCCGACGATTCGTTCGCACTCGTCGAAGGAGTGGACATTGTCGTCCTCGACGCGCTGCGCGACGAGCCGCACGAGACGCACTTCACGCTCGGCGAAGCGGTGGCCGTCGTCGAGAAAATCGCGCCGCAGCGCGCCTACTTCACCCACATGACGCACGACCTTCCTCACGCGAAGACCAACGCGCGGCTGCCCGAGGGCGTGGAGCTGGCATATGATGGCCTCGTGCTCGACATCGAGGTTGAAGTGGCGTAGGCGTGGAGGTTCTTCATTTTCCAGACGACACGCGGCCCGCGTGGCTCGTGCATCCCGTGCTTGCCCTCGGCAACTTCGACGGCCTTCATCGCGGACATCTCAAGATCATCGAGCGCGTCCGGCGCGGCGCCGCCGAGCACGGCGGCACGCCGATGGCCATGACCTTCGACCCGCATCCGTCGCGTATCGTTCGGCCAGACAAGGCGCCGGCGCTGCTGATGACGAAAGCGCAGCGCATCGAGGCGCTCGAGCGCGCAGGGATCGCCGCTGTTGCCGTGGTGCGCTTCACGCACGAGCTGTCGCAGTGGGATCCCGAGACCTTCGTACGCACCGTGCTCGTCGACTGGCTGCGGGTGTCGGAAGTCTGGGTCGGCGCAAACTTTCTCTTCGGCCACGATCGCGCCGGCAATTTCTCGACGCTGCGCTCGCTCGGCCAGCGCTATGGATTTCGCGCCGACAAAATCGACGCGGTCAGATACAAGGAGTTCGTCGTCAGCAGCACGCGCGTCCGTCGTCTCGTTGCCGAGGGGCGAATGGACGAAGCCGGCGCGTTGCTCGGACATCAGTTTTATGTCGACGGGCGTGTCGTCGCCGGCAAGCATCGCGGCCGCGAGCTCGGTTTTCCAACGGCCAATCTGGAGACGGAGAACGAGCTTCTGCCTCCCAACGGCGTCTACGCGACAATGACGACGATCGACGGCATCGTTCATCCGAGCATCACGAACGTCGGCGTGCGGCCGACCTTTGGCGATACCACGAAGACGATGATCGAGGCGTATGTGCTCGGGTTCCATGGCGACCTGTACGGGCGGCAGGTGAGGCTCGGGTTCGTGCAGCGCCTGCGCGACGAGCGCAAGTTCGAGGACGTCGATGCGCTGCGGGCTCAGATCGAAGCGGATCTCCGCCGAGCGGAACGGCTGTTCGCCCAAATGTCCGTGTAACGCATGCTTCGCCTGTTCAACACGCTGACGCGCAAGGAAGAAGAGTTTGCGCCCGCGCGGGAGAAGACCGTCCGTATGTACGCCTGCGGACCGACGGTGTACGCGCGCGCCCACATCGGCAACTTCCGCACGTATGTCTGCCTGGACGTCCTGCGACGTACGCTGAAGCACCTCTGTGGCTACGCGATGCGCGAGGCGATCAACTACACGGACGTCGACGACAAGACGATCGACGGCGCACAACGGGCCGGCATGCCGCTGCGCGAATACACGGAGCAGTGGATTCGCGTGTTCCGTGAGGACAACGAGCAGCTCGGCATCGAGGTCCCGGAAGAGACACCGCGCGCGACCGACGAAGCAAACCTGCGCGCGATGGGCGATCTGGTTGCCGCGCTCGGCCGCAACGGCCACACCTACACGCGCGACGGTTCCACGTACTTCAAGATTTCGACGCTGCCCGAATACGGCAAACTCGCGCGTCTCGATCATGAGGGGATGAAGTCCGGCGTCAGCGTCGACGTCGACGAGTACACGAAAGACGATGTGCGCGACTTCGTGCTGTGGAAGGCGAGCAAGCCTGGAGAGCCGACGTGGGACGTGGGCGCCGGCCCCGGCCGGCCCGGCTGGCATCTGGAGTGCTCGGCCATGGCGCTGCGGCTGCTCGGGGAGCCGCCAATCGACATCCACGCCGGCGGCATCGACCTGATCTTCCCGCACCACGAAAACGAAATCGCGCAAAGCGAAGGGGCGACGCGGAAGCCGTTTTCCCGCTTCTGGGTGCACATCGAGCATCTCTTCGTCGAGAACGAGAAGATGTCGAAATCGCTTGGCAACGTCTACACGCTGCCCGACGTGCTCGCGCGCGGCCATCGCGCGTCCGCGCTTCGCTATCTGCTGCTCTCGTCTCATTACCGGAAGCAGCTGAATTTCACGTGGGCGGGAATGGAGCAGGCCGAGGAGTCGCTGCGCCGCATCGTCGACTGTCTCGCAAGGCTCGAGACCGTGTCGTCGGACCAGGGCTCGGTCACGGTGCAGGCGTCCATTGACAAGGCTCGCGCGGCGTTCCGCGAGGCGCTGCTCGACGATTTGAATACCGCTGCGGGCCTGGCAGCCATCTTCGATCTCGTCCGGGATCTCAATGCCGCAATCGACGCGAAAGACATCGGCCGCGACGATGCGGATGCGGCTCGCCGCGCGATTGACGAGTTCGACTGCGTCCTCGGCGTCGTCACGCTGCGCCGGGCGGAGGATGCGCAGCCGCCGGTGCCGGTGGACGAGATCGAGCGGCTGATCGAAGAACGCAAGGCCGCGCGGACGCGGCGCGACTTCGCTGCGGCCGACGGCATACGGAATGCTCTCGCCGAGCGCGGCATTCTCCTCGAGGACAACCCCGGAGGTACACGCTGGAAACGAAAGTGATGCGCCCTGACGCAGGCGAGTCGAGGGTGCCGGACATCCGCACCGAACTGCCCGGCCCGAAGGCGCGCGAGGTGATTGCGCGTGACCGCGCGCGCGTCTCGACGTCGTACACGCGCGACTACCCGTTCGTCATCGCGAAGGGGAGCGGCGCGGTCGTCGAGGATGTCGACGGCAACGTGTTCCTCGATTGCACCGCAGGTATCGCCGTCGCGTCCACCGGCCACTCGCACCCCGACGTGGTCAAGGCGATCACCGAGCAGGCGCAGAAGTTCCTCCATATGTCAGGGACCGATTTCTATTACGAGCTGCAGGCGCGGCTCGGCGAGGAAATCGCCGATATCGTTCCGATGGCGGGACCGCATCGCTCGTTCTTCAGCAATTCGGGGACCGAAGCCAACGAGGCCGCACTGAAGCTGGCGAAGTTCGTGACCGGGCGCCACAACGTCATCGCGTTCTTCGGCGCGTTTCACGGACGATCGATGGGATCGCTGTCGCTGACGGCCAGCAAGGTTCGCCAGCGTCAGGGATTCGGCCCGCTCGTGCCGGGCGTTTACCACGCGCCGTATCCCGACACATATCGGTCTGGGCTGTCGCCCGATGCAACGGTGGATCGCTGCATCGACTTCATCGAGGGGCAGCTGTTCGTCCATCTCGTGTCGCCCGATGAAGTCGCCGCGATCGTGGTGGAGCCGATCCAGGGTGAAGGCGGGTACATCGTGCCGCCGGACAGTTTTGTGGAGCGTCTGCGTGCCATTGCAACGCAGCACGGCATCCAGCTGATTGTCGACGAAGTGCAGTCTGGGATGGGCCGCACTGGCAGGATGTTCGCGATCGAGCACGCGCGTGTGGCGCCGGACATCATCACGATTGCAAAGGGTGTCGCTTCGGGATTGCCGCTCGGCGTGACGACGGCGCCGTCGATCCTGATGGGGACGTGGCCGCCCGGTTCGCACGCGAGCACGTTTGGCGGCAATCCCGTGTCGTGCGCGGCCGCGATCGCCACGATCAAACTGCTGCGCGACAGCCTGGTGAAGAACGCCGAGGTGGTCGGCGCCCATCTGATAGACGGCATCAGGGCGCTGATGGACAAGCATCCGCTCATCGGCGACGTGCGCGGCCGCGGCCTGATGGTCGGAGTCGAACTGGTACGCGACCGCAAGACGAAGGAGCGCGCCACCTCCGAGCGCGACGCGCTGGTGCAGGCCTGTTTCCAGCGCGGTCTGCTCGTGCTTGGCGCCGGCCGCAACGCCATCCGCCTCTCGCCGCCGCTGGTGCTCACGAGGCAACAGGCGGACATCGCGCTTCGAATTCTCGATGAATCGCTGGACTCTTTGCCTCGATGAATGCTTTCGTGTGCTTCGTCTAACCTCGTGACCTTCGTTGAAGTTGGCGCGCCAGTTGTAGACCTGGTGGCGTATGACCAGCGATGCTCGCCAGACGCTCGGAATTTCCGGAGAAAACCTCGCATGCGCGGAGCTGTCGCGCCGGGGGTACGCAATTGTTGAACGCCGATACCGCACGCGATTCGGCGAAATCGACATCATCGCCAGGGACGGCGACACGATTGTGTTCGTCGAAGTGAAGGCGCGGTTGACCGACGACTTCGGCGGCGCCGCGGCCGCCGTTACCGCCTGGAAGCAGCGCCGCGT
>Ga0075434_100001662_pt1 | contig 18965 bp, 16 predicted proteins | sample RhiMethybrSRZTD3_FD_75298 | JGI IMG/M metagenome (GOLD analysis project Ga0075434, IMG submission 75298) | Populus rhizosphere microbial communities from Tennessee, USA - Rhizosphere MetaG P. TD hybrid SRZTD3 | ecosystem: Host-associated > Plants > Roots > Rhizosphere > Soil | place: USA... | reverse complement strand
CCGGCTGCAAGGCTCACTGTGCCTCGATGTTTCTGGCGGCCCAGAATACGGCCAATGTCGAACTCGCCGAAGCGCGTGCGGCTTACGCGGCAGCCAAGATTCCAGAGTCGGCCACCGCGCTCGCTGCCAACCTTGGCATCGAGCAATGGCAATGGGACCTATTCATCGCAGCACTGCGGTCGGGCATGATCGCAGCCGGCGCTCTTGCGCTGGGGATTGCCATCCATCCCAGCAAGAAAGCGAAAAAAGCGGCAGCCGCAGGTGTTGCCACGCATACCCGAAAGGAAGTACCGGCCGGCCCGGCTTCTCAGGCGGTGACAACGCTGGCCCGTCCCATGAACTCGACGACTAGTCGACGGCGCAGTGTAGCAATCGAATTAGGAACGTGGCGCTCAGGCCGCAGCGGCGGAGCCTCTGGGTCGATAACTTTGGGGTAGGGCAAGTTCCGGGAAGAGCATTTTGGCAATAGTGCCTGAGGGGGAAAAAGCTCCCCTCTCAGAGATCAGGAATCCGTAGACCGCGATTGAAAGTGTCGCGTGATGGTGGAAGCCGCGCCATCCTCGTCCTTCGAAATGGCCGAGCCCCACTTCCTGTTTCAGCTCCAAATAGTCGCGCTCGATGCGCCAACGCAGCTTGGCATAGTCAACCAACTGGTGAAAGCCGATGTCCTCGGACAGTGTCGAGAGCCAGTACTTTGTGGGTTCCTTCTCACCTTTGGGCCACTCCAAAAGTAGCCACTCCTCCGGCCAAGTGTCGCTGCGCCAGTAGTCTCGATGGGCAATACGCACGCGAACGCGCGCAAACCGCGACGAGAGTGACGCTGCCACACCTTCTCGCCAAGTGATCTTGCGCCAGGCACGCGCGGGTAGGGAAAACGCCAGCTCCTTCACGGCGACTGGATGATCCTTTGCACTGCGGCGCAGTAATTTCGTCCGTCGGCCGCGGCCTGACCATTTGCGTGGGCCCAGAGGCTTTGTGCCTGGCGGCCATACGGAAGTGTGCGGTAAAATGCCTGCGACGTACTCCAGTTCGAGCGCCGTGATGCTGGTACGCAGATCGGTGCTGGCACCGTAACCAGCGTCCATCAAGACCACACCGCGCGGCAGACCCGCTTTGCATGCCCAATGCAGTTGCTCAAGGGCAATTTCTGGCTTCGTTTTGAAGACAACGTCGCTGGGCACACCGACCTTGCGCCGACGTTCTTCGTCCCCCACCCACTCTTTCGGCAAATATAGGCGGTAAGCTACTGGCAGGCTCACATGGTGATTGGAAAGCGATAGCGATACCGCGACTTGGCAATTGTCCTGCTTGCCAAGTTGCCCGCAATATTGACGCGCCACACCGACCGAGTGTGTGCCTTGTTTAGGGAAGCCGGTATCATCAATAATCCATGCCTCGATTGGTCCATGCCGTTGCATCTCCGGCACAACTAGCTCGCGGACCTTGCTCAAAATTCTCTCGTCCGACCATCCCCCCGAGCTCACGAAGTGCAACAACGATTGATGTTGGGCAGACACTCGCGCCGGCGCAGTGATCGCCGCCATTGGCTCCACGCTCTTGCGCTCACACGGTAACAGTAGACCCGTGCAATACGCTTGCAGCGGACCCACGCGGTCCGCGTGGCCAATGACGCTCGCCAATTCCTCGACATACGCTGCAAACCGGGCTTCACTCCCGTCTGCTTGTCGGCGACCCATCGCAGCCTCCCCCTGCTGACGAGTCACGGCAAGTAGATGATTCCCGTTACCGAGCGCCTGCGGCGTACTGACTCAGTCGCAGTTTCTGACTCAGTAATACTAGGCGGCTTTCGACCGGTGACCGAAGCTAATCGATGCTTGGGGCTATCGTGTGCCGCGATCTTTCGACTGCCCGACCGTGTATCGCATGTTGAGGAAGTCCTTGCCTTTGCCCAGATCGAACTTGCATCTCGGCGGGGCCGCCGTAACTGCCGCAAAGCCGCGATGCTCGCGCTAGGTGTGCCATGCGATGCTCACGAGCGCTCGGGCTGGGGTTGGTTGTCGCGCTCCTGACATTTGGGGTTAGTCACATGGCCTCGAGCCAGAACACCGACAGCAGTCGCGCCATGCTCGAGGCGGCGGCGCGCGGCGATGTCGAGACGTTAAAGCGACTAATGGCGGCAGGCATTTCGCTCGAGACGGCCAACGCCGCAGGGCAAACCCCGCTCCACCTCGCAGTGAAGCACAACCAGCTTGCTGCGGCCGTTCTCCTCATCGAGGGAGGCGGCAACATCAACGCTCAGGCCGCCAACAAGGACTCACCCTGGCTCCTTGCCGGTGCCCTCGGTAGGACTGAGATGCTGCGTCACATGATCCCGAAGGGACCGGACTTCTCCCTGCGCAATCGATTCGGCGGCAATGCGCTGATCCCGGCGTGTGAACGCGCGCACGTCGAAACCGTGAAGTTACTATTGACGACGAAGATAGATGTGAATCACGTCAACAATCTCGGCTGGACCTGCCTCCTCGAGATCGTCATTCTCGGGGATGGTGGACCGCGGCATGCGGAAGTTACAAAACTCGTTCTCGCCGCCGGTGCCGATCCGAATATTGCGGACAAGGATGGGATATCCCCGCTCGCTCACGCACGGCAAAAGGGCCAAACCGAAATTGCGCGGCTGATCGCGGCTGCCGCGGGCAGGTGAGAAGCATATAGAAGAGCAGATCTAACCGTAGTGAGGTCATTCATGCTCAAGGCGCGCAATCCTTCCACCGTGGCTTCGCCTGCGGCGAAGTACAGTCATTATATCGAGGTTCCCGCAAATGCCCGCTGGGTCTTCACGGCGGGCCAAGTCGGCGTCCGGCCGGACGGCACCATCCCCGAGGGTTTCGAGGCCCAACACGATCAGATTTGGCAGAACACCCTGGCGCTCCTCGCCGACGCCGGCATGGGCCCTGAAGACATCGTGCGCCTCAATGTGTACTCGACCGATCCCGATGGACTGAAATATGTGCGAGCCCACCGAGAAAAATATCTGAAGCCGCACCATACCCCCGCATCGACATGGGTTGTCGTCAGCAGGTTGGCGAACCCCAAGTGGGTCGTGGAGATGGAGACGGTTGCGGCTAAGGCGTGATGGGGCGAAAAATCGCGCGACGCGCCGGAGCTTCGGTGTCCGCGCCTGCGGCTCGGGGCGCGCCTGCAGGTGCCATTGGACCGTACACCTGCGCGCGGCGGGTGCGCTGAGCGGCTGAAGGGCTTGGCCGATGCCGAGGCCCTACAAGGAAAAGGGTACTCTCGCACGAGAGTGCCCTTTTCTTCCCTGCACAATGGGTGCTCGAGGCAAGTGCGTCTGGCACCTGGCGGGCTCAGTGCGACGGAATGCTGGCGCTGCTGGTGCGCTTGAATTTGCCGGGGAACTGCTTGGCGATGCCATCGGCCAATTGATCAGCGAACATCAGCATATGCACATGCCCATCATCGTAGGCCTTTATGTCGGCAGCCCAGTCTTTCTTGAGCCGGGCGACGACCTCGTTGGTCGTGAAGGTCAGGTGCTCGCGGAGCATCGATCGGGTCGCTTCCTTGGCCCAGTGCGGATTGGCGCCGCTGAGGAAAGCTGCAATGTCCTCGCCGTTGGCTTGCCACTTTTGCTGGCTGGACGCGAGTTGCTCGGCATTTCCGGCCTTTGCGGCTGAAACGACATCGGCCGCAATCAGGATGTGGTCGCGCAAGAGTTCGGCCAGTTTCTTTCCAGCGGCCTCGCCATAGTAGGGCGTGATTGCCGCACCGATGTCGTCTTGATTCTTCAGGAGGCGCTGCGCCACCGGGCCAGCATCGTCGAGCCCCGCCAAAGCGCTGACGATGTAGTTGCGGGTCCAGGTGACATGGTCTTCCCATAGCTTGCGCATTTCCGTCCGCAAGTCGGACTGCTTGTGCGCCGCCGCGGGTTGTACCAGGAAGGCCAGGCCGACCAATGCGGCCCCTATAATCGCAATTCTCGAAAGATATGCGCGCATGGAAGTTTCTCCCTGGATTGACCCGCAAAGACTGCTGGCGTTTGCGAAACATTGGATGCGCCCGGACGAATAGAGGTTCCTGCTCGCTGCCGTCCGTTCGCAAATTTTTGCCAGGCGACGATCCGACCGCGGTGTGCTCGCAACACCGCCGGCCGCCACCCGACCGCCGGCGCCCCGCAGGGGCGATGCGACGCCCGCAGGGCGTGCCGGCACTGTTCAGGTCGGGGGATCCTGGGCTAAACAGACGCTCCATCCCTCTTCGAGGGCAGGCGAATCTGGCGTGAGACCCTGAGCGCGCATGCTGAAGCTCGATTGCTATTATAGCCTGTCCTCGCCGTGGGCGTATTTTGCGGGCCCCCGCTTGCAGGACATTGTGCGTCGCCATCGCGTTGAGCTCACGCTCAAGCCCTTCGATTTTCAGTCCGTCGTGCCGAACACCGGTGGCGTGCCCTTGCGCACGCGCCCCGAGCCGCGCCGGCGCTACCACGAAGCCGAGCTCGCGCGGTGGCGCCAATATCTGGGCATGCCACTGGTCCTCAAACCTAGGCACTATCCGCAGCACGTCCCCGCCGATCCCGACTGGAACAAGTACGCCGGCTGGATGGTGATCGCCGCCCAGCGCGCGGGCGTGGACGCCTTGCCGCTGTCGCACGCCATCTTGCGCGCCCTATGGGCCGAAGAGCGCGATATCGCGCGAGCCGAGGTGCGCCAGGCGATTGCGGAGGAGAACGGCTATGATGGGCCGGCGTTGCTCGCGGCGGAGACGAGCGCGCCTGTGCAGCAGCTCTATCGCCAGTTCTCGGCCGAGGCCGAGCAGCTCGGCGTCTTTGGTGCGCCGACCTTTGTCGTCGACGGTGAATTGTTCTGGGGCCAGGATCGTCTCGATTTCGTCGATCGCAAGCTCGACGCCTTGCGCGCGCGGTACGGAGAAGGCGCATGAGACTACGTTCCCTCGCCGGGGTCTTGGCCCTGGCGTGCCTCTTCGGCGCGCTCGCTTGCGCCCCGGCGCAAGCCTGGCCGGAGAAGCCGATCACGCTGATAATGGGCTTTCCTGCCGGTTCTGGTGTCGATGTCATCGCCCGTCTCCTGCAGGATCCGCTCGAGAAGGACTTGGGCGCGCAGCTCGTGTTCGACTACAAGGTCGGCGCCGGTGGCAACGTGGCCTCGGAGATCGTGGCCAAGGTGCGTGCGGATGGCTACACCATCTTGCTCGGCACCTCGGCAACCCATGGGGTGAACGCCGCGCTCTACAAAAAGCTGCCCTTCGACGTCGAAACCGATTTCACGCCGATTGTGCCGCTAAACGACGTCTCCAACGTTTTGACAATCAACCCTGCCATCATTCACGCTAGCTCGGTGAAGGACTTCATCGCCAGGGTCAAGGCTGAGCCGGGCAAGTACAATTTTGCCTCTACCGGCAATGGTACCGGCACGCATTTGGCGTTCGCCCAGTTCGTAAAGATGGCTGCTCTGGACATGGTCCACGTCCCTTACAAAGGTGGGCCCGAGGCGCTGCAGGCGGTGGTGACGGGTGAGGTCTGCTGCATCATGAATCAGGTGCAGACGGTGCTCGGCCAATATCGCGCCGGGAAGGTGCGCCTGCTTGGCGTGACCACCAAGCAAAGGGTCGGCGCGGTCGCAGAGGTTCCCAGCATTGATGAGGCTGGCCTGCCCGGCTATGAAAGCTTCATCTGGTTCGGATTGTTCGGCCCGAAAGCACTGGATCCCGCTATTGTCGCGCGCCTCAACCTGGCTGTGAAGAAGGCGCTCGAGCTGCCCGCGGTGCGCGAAAAGATGACGAGCCTCGGCAACGTGCCGCGTTACGAGACGGTCGAGCAGTTTCGGGCCACCGTCAAAGCCGATCGCGCCAAGTGGGCCGAGGTGGTCAAGACATCGGGCGCCTCCATCGACTAAGTCGACGCGCCGCGGCGGCTGCCGCCAGGAGGCATTTTGCTCCCACGCGCTCGAGCTGCTAGGCTTGCGGAGTGGCGGCCACGTCGCTGACCTTCCCCGGGGATTTCCGCATGCTCAGACAGGTTTTTCGTCGCTTGGCCGCCGCCGGGGCCGCATTCTCGCTGCCGGTTCTTTGGCTACTCCCGCTGTCGGCGGTCGCACAGCAACCCTGGCCGGCCAAGCCGATCACGATCATCAATGGCTTTCCGGCCGGCGCCGGTACCGACATCGTATTGCGCATGTTCCAGGAGCCCTTGGAACGGGACCTCGGTACCCAGCTCGTGTTCGACTACAAACCAGGCGCGGGCGGCAACGTCGGCTCCGAGTATGTCGCCAAGGCACAGCCCGACGGCTACACCTTGATGATCGCGACGGCTGGTACGCATGGCATCAATGCCGCGCTCTACAAGAAGTTGCCCTTCGACGTCGAGGCCGACTTCACGCCGATCGCGCCGTTGGCGGACGTTCCAAACGTGCTGACCATCAATCCAAGCATGATCGACGCCAAGACCGTCACGGACTTCATCGCCGCCGTGAAGGCCGCACCCGGCAAGTTCAACTACGGCTCCACGGGCAACGGAGCCAGCACGCACCTGGGCTTTGCCCAGTTCAACGCCGCCGCGAGCCTCGACATGGTGCATGTGCCCTACAAAGGCAGCCCCGAGGCTGTGCAAGCCATGCTCACCGGCGAAACCTGCTGCCTATTTGCGCAGGTGCAGACCGTGCTCGGGCAATGGCGTGCCGGCAAAGTGCGGCTGCTGGGCGTCAGCACCACGTCGCGCGTCGGCATCCTTGCCGATGTGCCGACCATCGACGAGGCCGGCATTCCCGGCTTCCAGAGCCTCACCTGGTACGGTCTGGTCGGCCCCAAGGGTCTCGACGCGAAAATCGCCGAGCGCATCAATGCGGCGGTGCGCAAGGCCCAGGAGAACCCGGTTTTGCGCGAAAAGCTGATTGGTATCGGCACGGCGTCGCGGAGCGAGTCGGTCGAAGCCTTCCGCGCCACCCTTAAGGCCGATCGCGCCAAATGGGCGCAAATCGTCAAGACCTCAGGCGCCAAGATCGATTGAACGGCGCGGGTGCGGGTGCGATGTCGCAACAGGGGACAAAGCCGCGTGAGCTTCGGCCGCTGCCGTCCGCCGACCTTTGCTCGGGGCTGATGTTCGCGGGACTTGGCGTCGCGATACTTTGGGTGGGTGCCGATTATTCCCTAGGCGTGCCGAGCCGCATCGGTCCTGGCTACGTGCCGCGTCTGCTCGGCGTGCTGTTGACCGCCATCGGATTATTCTTGATCGTGCGGTCCTGGTGGACAACGGAGGGCATCGACCCCACGGTTGCCTGGCGTCCGCTGCTGCTGATCTCGGCGGCAACCGTTGCTTTTGCCTTGGTGTTCGAGGCTAGCGGGCTGGTGCCGGCAATTCTGGTATCGGTCGGGATCGCCAACTGCGCCACGCCCGAAAACCGCTGGAGCACCGCCGTGGTGCTCGGCGGCGTGCTTGCCTTCTTTGCCTGGCTGCTGTTCGTCAAGGGATTGTCGCTACCCCTGCCCGTCTGGTCCAAGTGAGCGGTGGCGTGCCCGATCTGCTTGAGAACCTGATTTTTGGTTTCGGCGTCGCGGTGACGCCGCAAAATCTGCTGTTCTGCCTGATCGGCGCCCTGCTCGGCACGCTCGTCGGAGTGCTGCCGGGGCTGGGACCGGTGGCCACCATCGCCATGCTGCTACCGGTGACGTTCACCCTGCCTCCGGTGGCCGCTCTCATTATGCTGGCCGGCTTATACTACGGCGCCCAGTACGGCGGCTCTACCACCGCCATCCTGGTCAATATTCCCGGCGAATCCTCCTCGGTCGTCACCACCATCGACGGCCATGCCATGGCCCGCAAGGGTCGCGCCGGCTCGGCGTTGGCGATCGCCGCGCTCGGCTCCTTCTTCGCCGGGTGCGTGGCAACGGCCATCGTTGCGGTCTTCTCGCAGCCGCTCGTCAAGGTGGCGGGCAGCTTCCAGTCGCCCGACTATTTCGGCCTCCTGGTGTTCGGCATGGTGGCGGCGGTGGTGCTGGCGCAGGGCTCGGTCGTGCGTTCGGTCGCGATGGTCGTGCTCGGACTTTTTCTGGGTCTCATCGGCACTGACATAGCGTCGGGGCAAACGCGCTTCACCTTTGGCATCTCGGCGCTCGCCGACGGCGTTGGTTTCGTGCCGGTGGCGATGGGGCTGTTCGGCATTGCCGAGGTGATTGCCAGTCTCGAGCGTGGCGGTGCCCGCCAAGGGAGCATCGAGAAAATCAGCCGGCTGTGGCCGACGCGGGAGGAGGCCCGGCAGGCCTGGCCGGCGGTGCTGCGCGGTACCGGTATCGGCTCGCTGCTGGGCGTCTTGCCGGGAGGCGGTGCCCTGATCAGCGCGTTTGCGGCCTATGTGGTGGAAAAGAAAATCGCCAAGGACCCTAGCAGGTTCGGGCAGGGCGCCATCGAGGGCGTGGCCGCGCCCGAGTCGGCCAACAATGCCGGGGCACAGACCTCGTTCATTCCTCTGCTGGCGATGGGCATTCCGCCCAATCCGGTGATGGCGCTCATGCTGGGCGCCATGACCATTCACGGCATCGTACCCGGTCCAAAGGTGATGACGGAACGCCCGGATCTGTTCTGGGGAATGATCGCCTCGATGTGGATCGGCAACCTGATGTTGATCATTATCAACCTGCCCCTGATCGGCATTTGGGTGAAGTTCCTGCAGATCCCTTATCGGTGGCTCTACTCGGTGATCCTGGTGTTCTGCTGCATCGGGGTGTTCACGGTCAACAACACCACCACGGATGTGCTGGTGATGGCGCTGTTCGGTGTGTTCGGCTACCTCCTGCTCAAGATCCGGTGCGAGCCGGCGCCGCTCATCCTCGGTTTTATTCTGGGGCCGATGCTGGAGGAGAACTTTCGCCGCTCGCTGATCGTCTCGCGCGGCAGCTGGTCGGTCTTTCTGGAGCGCCCGATCTGCGCCGGCTTCCTGGCGCTTAGTCTGCTGTTCTTGTTGCTCGTGCTGCTGCCGACGATCCGCAAGGGTCGCGAGGAGGCATTCAAGGAGGGCTGACCCCTCAGCGCGGCAGGAAATAGCGCGTGGGCTCCAGCTCGCGATCATCGTGATCCCGCAGCTTTGCGGCCAGCACATCGGCACTGGCCTCGAACAGGCCACTGGCGATCGCACTCGACAAACGATTGGCACCGAAGGCGAGCCCCGGAATGTCGCCGGCGAGCGCGCCGTGGCTCATGGTCGAGCCGGCATTGAAGACGTGGATGCGAGACAACCCAGGAAGGGCACCGGGCGTTCGCTCGATGAGCTCGAAGCCCGGCCCGAGATAGGGAAAGCGTGCCGCCTCGGGATGTGCCGCGGCTGCCTGTGCGGAAACACGATCGGCCCACAGCGCGATCTTGTCGTGGCAGGCGGCCAATTCGCGGCGCTGGGAGAGGTCGACGGAGAAACCGGTCGCCATGATCACCGCATCGAACCGATAGCGCGCCTTGGCCGTGACGACCTCGACACCGGCCGCTCCCTCGACGACATCGAGCCAAGGTTCGGCGAAATGCACGTTAAAACCCGCATGGCGGTCGCAGCGCAGCACCGTTTCGTGCGGTGGCGGGACCGCCTCAGCAAAGATATAGCTGTAGATCTGCCAGCGCGTCCTGTCATCGAGCTGTCGAAAGGATAGAAAGAACCCGGGAAAGGTGGTCCATTTCGACTTGTTGACCTGCGGCAGGTGGGTTCGACGCACGAACAAGTGGGCCTCAGCGGCACCCGCCTCCAGGGCCACGGCGGCATTGTCGAAGGCCGAGGCGCTGGCACCGAGGATGCCAATCTTGCCGTCCTTGAAGCGCGCAAAATCGATGGTATCGGAGGAATGGAACACGCGCGCATATCGCCCAAGGCCGCCGCTTGCCAGCGAAGGGAAAGAAGGCCGGTAGGCGGCACCCGATCCATCGCGGCCCCCTGCCAGCACGACTTTGCGGGCAAATAGGGTCGCAACGCCGCTCGGGCCGATGAGCTCGATGCGCACGCCGCTCGCTTCAGGATCGACCCGCGTAACCTCGGTGTTGTTCTCGATCTTAAGACCGACCGCGTCGCGCACCCACAGCAGGTAGTCGAGCCAATCCCTGGTTGCGACCTTGTAGAGCCGCCGCCAGCCCTCCGCGCCGTGCTGCGCTTCATACCAAGCGCGAAACGTCAGCGCCGGAAAGCCGAGGTCAGGTCCCGTCAAGTGTTTCGGCGAGCGCAAGGTATCCATGCGCGCGTAGGTGCCCCACGGACCCTCGCGCCCTCGTGCGGCCCGATCGACGATGCGAATATTGCGTACGCCGTCTCGAGCCAGTGCAAAGCCTGTCGTCTGTCCGCACAATCCCCCGCCGACGACGAGCACGTCGAGCATCGTCTGCCCATCGGGTCCCGCCAGCGCCGGCACCCAGTTGGGCGCGGGAAAATTGAGGCGCGCGAAATCGCGGCGCGCTTGAGCAACCAGTTCGTCGAGGCCCGTGGGCAACATCTTGCAGCAAGTCCGTTGCGAGAGGGGAAGAGGCGCACCAGCAAAGGCTTGGCGGCGGCTGCCTTGATATAGCGGCGCACCCGATAAGCCGCTACAACCTTCCTTTTTGCGGGCTTGCCGGCCAGATTCGCCACCGCGATGGGCGGTGACAGGGCCGAAGGGACCGCCAGAAGGCCAGGGGCTTGCCGCTGGTGACGGCGGTTGCTGCAACCGTCAGCAGGATCGCGTTGTCAGCATGGGTCGGGCGAGGCCGGCCAGGTCCGCGCGCAGATGCCAGCGGTGCTGCTCCGGGTGGCTCCAGACCTTGGCCGATGCTGAGCGAGGAGGCGATGATGGCGGGCGCAATTGAGGGTTTGCCAAGACTTGATCTGGCGGTCACACGAGCACTGCCGGCGGCGGTGCTCGATTTGTTCCGAGAGCGCCACAACGTTTGGCTCAATCCCCACGAGCGCAGCCTGACCGCCGAGGAATTGCAACAGGCAGCGCACCGTGCCCAGGCCATCGTTGTCACGGCCTTCGATCGCCTGGATGCGGCGGCGATTGCCCAGCTGCCAGCCACGCTCCGCATCATTGCCACCTACTCCGTCGGCATCGAGCACATCGATCTCGAGGCGGCGGGCAGACGTGGTATTGCCGTGCTATCCACGCCCGATGTGCTGAGCAATTCCGTGGCCGAGATGGCCATTCTGTTGATGCTTGGTGCGGCCCGACGCGCGCACGAGGCTGAGGCTCTGCTCTACGCACGCATCTGGTCTGGCTGGACGCCAACCCAGCTGATCGGCATCGAGCTGACGGGGACCCGCATCGGCATTCTCGGCATGGGGCGCATCGGGCGCACGATTGCGCGCCGCGCCCGCGGCTTCGACATGCAGGTCCACTACCACAACCGCCGCCGCCTTGCGCCCGAGGTGGAGGCGGACGCCTCCTACCACGCAACCTTTGACAGCCTGCTTGCGGTCAGCGACGTGCTGGTGCTGGCGGCGCCGTCGACGGCACAGACCAAGGGCCTCTTAAACAGCACATGCCTCGAGCAAATGCCTGCCAACGCCATCGTCGTCAACATTGCCCGCGGCGATCTCGTCGATGACGATGCGCTGATCGCGGCGCTGCGACGCGGACGGATCGCCGCTGCCGGCCTGGACGTGTTCAACAATGAACCGCGCTTGGATCCGCGCTATCTTGAGCTGCCGAACGTCTTTCTGCAGCCCCACCAAGGAAGCTCGACGCTGGCAGCCCGGCGCGCGATGGGACGCATCCTGCTCGCCGGCATTGACGCTGTCCTTACCGGCATGCCCGCCGCAAACCGGCTGGTTTGAGACGAGCTGGGGGCTCGCGGTGGGATGGGTGAGCAGGAGTGGCGATAGGAAAAGCCGGCTCCGCCCCGGCGATGCCCTCGATGTGACAGGTCTCTCTTGGCCTCGGTTTGCCATCGCGCCCGCCGCGCGGCATCGACGCTCATGCCGGGATCATCCATCCGTCCCCTGAAGCGCCCAGGCGCACCAAAGTGGGCGCGCCGCTCAGCACCAAGCGCGGGTAAGCCCGTAGACCTGCGGCAGTCCTCACTCCGCCGCTGCCACCGGACGCTTGAGGTCCTTGGCATAGGCGATGCTGACGGGGGCTTCGGCCTCAAACGGGCTGGTCAGCTCGAGCTCTTTTGCCCATTCGCGTACCTTGGGGAATACCTCCTGTCCGAGTAGCCGGATGCAGGTCATGGCGTCCTGGTGGGAGACATTTCCGTCGTTGCCCCACACCGCCATGATGCCCGGCCGCGTTTCTTCCAAGAGCTGGCGAATGCGCGACAATACCTGCTTTGGTGTTCCGCAGATGATCATGCCGTCCGCCACCTGCTGTTCGAAGGTCGGGTTGCCGCGCGGGTTCTTGGCGCGGCCGACCGCGAATTCAACGAAATTGCGCCGGCCGCTGGGCGAGAAGTAGCCGGAGGGATTGGCCCATACCGGATGCGCCAGGCCAGTGAACTCCCCCTGCATCCACATAAACTGCTTGGCGTTCTGGATCGCCTTCTCCTCGGTCTCGGCGACGTGAATGCGCGCAAGATAGCCGCGGTTTTCCGGGCCGGAGCGATAGCCAAGCGTGGCGGCAGTCTCGTCATAGAGCTGCCAAATCTGCTTGGTTTGGGGAATCGAAGTGTTGAGCGCGATGTAGGGATAGCGCTGCTTCGCCGCCCAAATGATCGTTTCCTTGCTGATGACGCCGGGGATCCACACGCGAGGATAGGGCTTCTGCAGCGGCAGGGCCCAGGGGTTGACGACGCGGTGTTGATAGTGCGTGCCCTCCCAGCGGAACGGACCCGGCACCGTCCATGTCTTGATGATGAGGTCGTGGGCCTCCTCGAAGCGTTCGCGATTGTAGGCTGGGTTCACACCCGTCGCGAGCTGCTCCTGGCCGCCGCCGCGCACAAACCCGGAGACCAAGCGACCCTTGGAAATCATGTCGATCATCGCCAGCTCCTCGGCGAGCCTGATCGGGTTCTCCGACAACGGCAGCGGGTTGCCGAGCAACACGATTTTGACGCGCTTGGTGGCGCCGGCCAGTACGGCCGCGAAGATGTTGGCCTTGGCCTGCATGCAGAAGGGAGCGTTGTGGTGCTCGTTCAGCATGATCCCATCGATGCCGACTTCCTCGGCGTAGACGTATTGCTCAAGGTACTCGCCGTAGAGACGGCTGCCGGCGACCGGATCGAAATGCCTGTTCGAAAAGGTGAGCGCGGTCGCGCCGTATTTGAGGCCCGCCTCGGCGTCATAGGCCGACATCGGCTGCTCGGTGAAATACATCAAGTGCATGGAAGCTCTCCCACAGAAAAAGCCGGCGTCCTCACTCCGCGATGAACGTTCCGACGAGCTTGGCAAGGCTCGCCGGGCGTTCCAAATCGGCGCAATGGCCGCAGTCCGCGAGCACCTCAAGGCGGGCGTTTGGCAACGTCGCCAGGTAACGCTTTGCCGTCGCCAAGGGAACGACTTTGTCCTTGTCGCCCCAGACGATCAGGGTCGGCGCTTTTACGTTTCCCAACAGATGCGGCAGCGTTTGGCTATACATGTAGGGCTTCCAAGCGATGCGAAAGCACATTTCGCGGGCAATGTCCCAAGCCTCCAATTGGTCGGTGGTGGGCTCAGCGCCGTAGACCTTATCGAAGGCGCCTTGGTCCTCGAAGCCCGCGCGGGCGTAGTCGATGTAGCTGACGATGGCCTGATCGAGAATGTCGCCCTCGGGGGGTCTGATACCCAGCGGCGCGACGAGCACGAGTTTGGCGAGCTCAGCCGGCGCCATGGTCGCCATCTCCGCGGCAATCCAGCCGCCGAATCCCAGTCCGACCAGGACCGGCCGGTCGATGCCGAGATCGGCCAGGACGCCACGATAGATAACGGCAAGATCGCGCACGCTGCGCATCCACTCGGCGCGGCTCGAGCGTCCCCAGCCGGGATGGTGCGGGAGCAGCAGGTGTGCCGACTTCGCCAGCTCATCGTGGAAGGCGGAGGCCTCAGGCGCGCCGTTGTCGCGATGCAGCACCAGGACGGGTGGCCCTTCGCCGCCGCGGGCGACGTGCAATTTGATGCCCGCGATATCGATCGTGCTCTCGCTCCAAGCCGCCATGCTCCATCACTCCTGTGTTCCCCGGCCAAGCTCGCAACCACGCCTCCGGCTGTCAACCGGCTGGCCCGGGGTGACGCAGCGAGGCGAGGCCGACGGCCATGACGCGGGGCCGCGGGCGAGGGCGGGACGTCGGGCATTTGGCTTCCCGCCGCGGTCACACCGGCAGTCTTACCCATGTCTTCGGTACGACGGATCAGCTCTGTCGGGGTTGGCTGCTCGGCGGTCCCCAACTCGGGTGCGCCTCGTTTCCTCGCAGCACAACGTGTGCCGCCCCGCAACTGGGGGGTGCGCCCCACATTGCTCTCGGGCCTGCCCTTTCAGCTCGCCAACAGGGCGTGCACGGCCTTGCGCAAAGCGGCTTCGTCCTGCGGGCATTGCAGCGGATTGCCGGCCCGATGGCCCCAGATTGAGTCAATCGGGAGCAACTCCGCATTGGGCATGAGCCGCGTCTCGGCCTCGCTGTCCGCGAGCGTGAAGTAGAGGTCTGTCGTCGACGGCATGATGACGGCGCGCGCGGTGATGGCTCCGAGCGCTTTTGCGAGGTCGCCGTTGTAGATCGGGTTGTCGGCAATGTCGGAGTAATACCAGGTCTCGATCATCGACAAGAGGTCTTCGCCATGACGGCGCAAGAAATTGCCTTCCCAGGCGCGCACCAGATAGTCCTCCAGGGAGGAAAATCCAGCGCCCTTCCAGAGCTCCTGGCGATAGAACGCTTGGCTCATTGCCCAGCCGGCGTAGACACGCGCGAACGCGCGCAGGGCGCGCACGGGGCGTTCGACAAAGCGCCCGTCGCGCCAGGCGGCATCGGCGGTCAATGTCGCGCGGATGCCTTCGAGGAACACCTTATTGTGCGGGCTGGTGCGCGCCGACGTACATACCGCGCAGATGCGGGCAACACGGTCGGGGAATAGCGCTCCCCAGTGCAGCGCCTGCTGACCCCCCATGGACCAGCCATAGACGAGCGCCAGTCGGGTGACGCCAAATTTCTCGCGCAGCAGGCGCTCCTGCGCCTGCACGTTGTCCCAGTGCGTGAACAGGGGAACGCGTCCCAGACCAAACGGTTCGCCGAGATTGCTCGGCGAGGTCGACAAGCCATTGCCGAACTGATTGGCAATCACGATGAAATAGCGCTCCGGATCGAGCACACGGTTGCGCCCGACCAGCCAGTCGATGTCGGTGTGATGCGCGCCATAGGAGGTGGGATAGAGAATGACATTCGACTTGTCGGGGGCGAGCCCACCATAGGTCTTGTAGGCAAGATGCGCCGTGGGCAGCGTCAACCCGCGCTGCAACGTCAGCGGGCCGAGTTCGAACCTCTCGTAGTCGGCCACGGCCATCATTCCCTTCAATCGTGCGCGCTCCGCGAGCGTCGGCAAGCCAACTCTGACCCGCTTCCCGCCGGTTTTCAATATGGTCAGCAACGCACGGCCATGCCCCTTTTCACGCCATTGGCTCTGACGTATTTCGATAGCTCGTCCCATGCGCTATTGTCGCCTTTGCCGATCTGGGCTATCCCGGATTGCAAGCGGGAGATGCGATGCTTGCAGCAGCCGAAGCACCTCAGGTTTTTCCATTTGACAATAGCTACGCGCGCTTGCCGGAGCGGTTCTTTGCGCGCCTAGCCCCGACCCCCGTCGTCGCCCCACGCCTGGTGCGACTGAACGGGACGCTGGCGCAGAAGCTTGGGCTCGACACCGCCAGCCTTCTTTCGCCGGAGGGCGTGGCGGTCCTTGCCGGGAACGCCGTGCCCAAGCTCGGGGAGCCGCTGGCCATGGCCTATGCGGGGCACCAGTTTGGCAGCTTCGTCCCCCAGCTGGGTGACGGCCGCGCCCTTCTGCTGGGCGAAGTTGTCGATGTCGACGGCGTGCGCCGGGACATTCAGCTCAAGGGCTCCGGCCCCACCCCGTTCTCGCGCAACGGCGATGGCCGGGCCGCGCTCGGCCCGGTGCTGCGCGAGTACATCATCAGCGAGGCCATGTACGCCCTGCGTATTCCCACGACCCGGTCGCTGGCCGTTGTTACGACTGGCCAGACGGTCCGGCGCGAGATGCCTCTGCCCGGTGCGGTTCTCACGCGCGTCGCTTCCAGCCACGTCCGCGTTGGCACCTTTCAGTTCTTCGCCGTGCGCGGCGACGTTGAGGCGCTTCTGCAGCTCGCCAACTACGTCATCGCCCGCCACTACCCAGAGGCCGCTGGGGCGGAAAATCCCCGGCGACGGCTCCTTGACCTGGTGATCGCACGTCAGGCCGAGCTGATCGCCAAATGGCTGCTTGTCGGCTTCATTCACGGCGTCATGAACACGGATAATATGTCGATCGCCGGGGAGACGATCGATTACGGCCCCTGCGCCTTTATCGACACCTATGATCCCGCGGCAGTCTACAGCTCCATCGATAATTTCGGGCGCTATGCTTACGCCAACCAGCCACGCATCGCCCAATGGAACCTCGCCCGGCTGGCGGAGACGCTCGTGCCTCTGCTCGCTGAGGACGAGGAGACTGCCATCGCAATGGCGAATGCCGCCCTCGCCGAATTCGCTGGCCGCTTCGAGACGGCCTACACAACCGGACTACGCCGCAAGCTTGGCTTGCTTCGAGATCGCGAGGGCGACCTCGCGCTGGGGCAAGACCTGCTCGACCGTATGGCTCGCAACGGCGCAGACTTCACGCTGGTCTTCCGACGACTTGGCGACGCCATCGTCGACCCCGCGAGCGATGCGGCGGTGCGGAGCCTATTCAGCGATCCGACTGCCTACGACGCGTGGGCCGTACGGTGGCGCCGTCGCCTGGGCGAGGATGGCGAGGCAAGCGCTGAGCGGCGGGCGGCAGCAATGCGTGCGGTCAACCCGGCCTTCATCCCGCGCAACCATCTCGTGGAGCAAGCGCTTGCCGCAGCGATCAACAAGGATGATTTCTCGGCCTTCGACAGTCTCATGCGCGTGCTGTCCCGGCCCTACGAGGATCAAACCGCGCAGAGACACTACGCGGTGCCGCCGCGACCCGAAGAGGTCGTGCGCCAGACGTTCTGCGGCACTTGACCCAACAGCCCATCGGCGAACGGCTTGAGAAAGCTGGTCGTATGCCGGCGACCTCGCCCGGCTCAATTTCTGCATCCGCGGTCGACCCGACGGCTTGTGGCTCCTGGCTTGCTGCGCGGCGTCGAGCCCGCATTGGTGCTGCCGTCAACCCTCCAGGTAGTTGCGGAGCGAAGCGAGGAGTGTGGCAATGGCGACTGCCGCCAGGGTCGCAAGTGCCGCCCGGCGATAGTGTCGCTGGCCACCGAGCGCGAAATAACGCGCACCAAGCGCGGTTGCTGCGGAGTAAAAGGGGATGAGCAACAAGCCGATGACCACCGCCTGTCGCGTAAAGAGCCCGTAATAAAGCAGCGGCAGGATCGATGAAAGCGAGATGGCGGTCATCAATGCCAGCACGTTGGCGCGCTGCTGCGAGGCTTCGCCTGGGCGTGAGAGCGCCACGGCGACGACCGGTGGTCCCCCTACTCCCGCGACGCCCTGGACCAGACCACCGGCGACCCCGGCCGTTATCAGTTTACTCGTGCCGATGTGCCCCCTAAGGCGCCAGCCACTGCCGAGAAAGGCAACCATGACCAGGACGAGCGCGGAAATGGCAACGGTCATCAAGGCCGGATCGGCCGCGACCAGAGCCCAAGTTCCCATCGGGGTTGCGGCGAATGTCGCAAGGCAGATCGGCAGGACAAAGGGCCGTTCGGCTCGCCGGACCGCTTCGGGCAGCAGCTGAAATACGGCAGGCAATCCCATCACCGCGTTGATCGCGATCGCCGTGCGTGGGCCGAGCACCAGGCTGAACACGGGCACCGAAATCAAGGCGGCGCCGAAGCCGACGAAGCCACGCAACAGTCCAGCGATCGTCACCGCAAGCAGGACCACAACCAGCCGTGCATCGATTGGCACTCCCAGCAGCTCTGACACCTCGTCCAGGTCCCCAAATCACGAGCGACGGCTTGGAGCGGAGTGGACAACACCCCCTCACGGCCTGCCCCAAGCTTGCAGTTCCGACGATCGCGCCAAAACGCACCAGGCGCGCCGCGGTGAGCCGAGCTTACCCGATCGTTCCTGGCGGTGGCCATGGGTCGGCGTGCCGAATCGAGCTTGCTTTCGCTTGGAGCTTTCTCGCGTGGCTGGCCGTTCGCAGGTCTGTCTGTTCGGCCTATCAGAGCGCCGTATAGCCGCCGTCGATCACCAGGTCCGAGCCGGTCATGAAGCTCGAGGCGTCGCTCGCAAGATAAAGAGCGGCGCGGCCGATCTCCTCGGGTTGCCCGAGCCGGCCGATGGGGTGTTTCGGCACAGCCTGGGCCCGGGCGTCTGCCATGCTTCCATATCTGAACGAGATGCGTTCGGTTTCGACGGCGCCAGGCGAAAGCGTGTTGACACGGATGTTGTCGCGCGCGTGGTCGACGGCCATCACCTTGGCGAGCTGGATCAGAGCACCCTTCGTCGCGCAGTAGACGCCGCGGCCCGGCGCGCCGACCCGGCCCATCTGCGAGGCGATGTGAATGATGCTGCCTCCGCCGGCCTCCACCATGGACGGGATGACGGCGCGGCTCATGAGATAGGCACCCGAAAGATTGATGGCGATGGCCCGGTTCCAATCAGCAGGCTCGAGCTCGACGATGGTGCCGGTGGGCTCGCGCATGGCCGCGCCGTTGACCAGAATGCGTGCTCTCCCGTGCGCTGCGATAGCTGCCTTCACAGCATCGGCGATGCTCGCCTCGCTGGTCACGTCGCAGCCATGCGCCATCGCTGTGCCGCCGGCGCTCCTGATCCGAACCGCCGTCTCGCCGGCGGCCGCCTCGGCAATGTCTAGGCAGGCGACCTTGGCTCCCGCGCCGGCCAGGGCCAACGCAATGGCCCGCCCGATCCCGAGCGC
>Ga0075434_100001661_pt1 | contig 18966 bp, 12 predicted proteins | sample RhiMethybrSRZTD3_FD_75298 | JGI IMG/M metagenome (GOLD analysis project Ga0075434, IMG submission 75298) | Populus rhizosphere microbial communities from Tennessee, USA - Rhizosphere MetaG P. TD hybrid SRZTD3 | ecosystem: Host-associated > Plants > Roots > Rhizosphere > Soil | place: USA... | reverse complement strand
GGTTGGCGAAGATGTGCTGGAATAGGCAGGCGCGCTGTCCACGCAATATGGGATTCGATGCTACCGGTTGAAAGTTACCGTCCGGCGAATCGGCAGCGAACAGCCAACCTGCCCTCCGCGTAGATCCCCAAGGATGAGTTATGCGCTGTATTTTCGCGATTGCCGAGCCAAATTCTCGTTAATTTGGACAGCAGTGATGTCACGTGAACTATAACGTATGTCACGCGACAGTGTTCTACAGTATTCAATGGTTTACGAGCATTTTGTCCTACGTGACACTTAACTGTATATGCGTAGTAATAATGGAGGGTACCATACCACGTGACATTAGTTGACGTGCTTTCGATCTCTGACCCATATCTGAGCTACCCCTGAATGCTCGATCTTAAGACCCTCCGACTTTCGTGCTCGTTCAACTGCCTTCCGGTCGCGACCGGAGTTCCTGCTGAACGTAAGTCCTCGGCGAGTGAGCGGCCGAACAAGGTCCTTGAATGGACCTTGACCTGCGTTCGGCGGAACAGAATTCAGGCAAGTTAGTGGAACGAATTACTCCAGCGCAGACGCAACCGGATTGGAGGTCCGGCGCCGTTTCCTAGAGATTTGCGAACGATTCATCGATCTGCACTTGCACACAAGTCGCCCAGCAAAAGTCGGGACTCGGAAGAGGGCTGAGCCTTTCGGCACACCGACAGTAAGTCGAGACTTGGTACATGCAGGTGCTCTCTAGTCAGCACACACTCGCATCAGCCGGAAAACTTTGCTGTAATTTCGCTCAGTCGCATGCCGACGATTGATGTTACCTTCAACAGGCGGCAGCCATTTCGGTAGTACTTTCTCATCTTCTCTTCCGGTCTGGCCTCGTCGAACCAACTCTGGAATCGCTGCGAAAATTCAGAGAGCACCATGGCCTTGCTCGGAACAGATCACCATGCTCAAGTGCCTGCACGAGCTTCATACTGGCCACTTTCGTGGCTCGAACTGCTTTGGTCTCGCCGGTTGATCCGCTTTATCGCTGGCCGTAAAATCAAAGCAGTAAAACCTAGATTCGCGCAGTGCAATCTAACTTTCACAATTTTCTATATCGCATCGGCACTACCATACGTACGTAGCGACCGACTCTTCCGGCAAAGTCGTCGTAAACACTTCTCCGTGATGCCTGACGCTGAATGTCCTCTCAAAATTTGCGGTGTTGGATACTACTAGCACGATCTTATGGTCGGGATTTACGAACGCTGCGGTCGCCAACTGTTCCGCTTCGCTTGACGCGATTCGCACCGAACCGCGGCCTACAAACTGTGAAAAATGCGCAATTGTATAGTACGCCAGATTACGGGTGACGTGATTGCCGTCAAGAGTAATCGCACCAATACAAATCGTGCACCCTCCGTCATTCGTGTGTGGACCCATGTGAGGATCGGACGCAAGATTCCATAGCAGCACGTTCAGACTCCAGTTGCGCACGGCCCCGATGGGCACACGTCGCACTGCCTCGGCAATCTCTAGCGGACCTGCACTACCCCCGCTAACGTCCTGCTCAGTCATGTAGAGGCTCTTGTTAGGATACTCATCGTGTACCGCCGTCAATGTCGAGACATCTCCCCCGTAGAGGTGAAATGCAGTACCTGCTACATGTTTGCTGGCTTCTGGATTCGCCAGTATCGATAAGGGATAAGAGGGAACGTCGGGATTGTGATCGTATAACAGTATTTTGGTAGAAATGCCTTCCTGAAACGCGGGGCCCAGATTCTTCGCGATAAATGCCGCTTCTTCCGGAGCAAACACGGCCATGCTTGGCGTGTTCTTCGGATTTAGAGGCTCGTTTTGAACCGTTATAGTATCCAGAGTGATCCCCTCAGCCCTCATAGCTTCCACGTACTTCACGAGATATTTAGCATAGGCTTCATAGTACTCGGGCTTAAGGTGGCCGCCTTTCAGCTTGTCATTCGTCTTCATCCATGCGGGTGCGGACCACGGGGACCCGAGTATTTTGATTTGCGGGTTGATCGATAGAATCTCTTTTAATACAGGGATCACATCAGCCCGGTCCGGCGCCAGACTGAAGTTGTCCAGATTCGCATCCGTCTGGCCGGGATGTAGGTCATCGTAGGTATACGGATGATCGTTCATATCCGACGACCCAATGCTTACCCGTATGTAACTGATCTTGATATCGTCGCTTTTCGTTCCGAAAAGTTCTTCCAGTAGCGCCCCACGCCGCGCCGGATCCATTTGCATTAGAAGTTGCGCGCTTCCGCCGGTTACCGCTAGGCCAAAGCCTTCCATGCGCTGATATTGCGCCATATCATTGACCTCGATGACAGGCGGCGTCTTGGTGGATGCGGAGAAATGCAGCGGATTACCCTGAAGAGATAACAGTGCAGACCGATCAGCAGTCGTTAACCACATTTGAATAGCTTCCGTCGGCTCTTGTGCGATGGAGAACGCGTGCAAAATTACGACAACGGGCACGAGCAACAGTGCCGTAGGCTTCAGATGCATCTGCCATCTCCTTTCGGGGTCAGAAGGGCACAGGCGCCTCGCAGAAGCGATCGCCTTGAGATCTCACCTCTCGTTCTCTCTCTCCATCGAAAAGTCACGGTCGTGTTCACGGGCAAAGTTGAACGACTTTGATGCTACAGCACTGGCTCTCTTCGTCGATGAAGGCCAGAGCCTCGATAAACTACCGCTGAAACTCACCGGGCTGAACTGGAAAGTAGCAGGTCAAGATAGCGATTCACCTGCACTTCTTTCGCGCCTGGAGTCTCCGTAGCTGGAATGATTACGTCACTTAAGAAGATCAAGTGGTGCTCATTCAGAAAGGTGGCTTTCCAATTAGGATCGGTGAGGAACGTTGATCCGTCTTCGCCACGTGCTGCGGGAGTCAGACCTGACAAAATTGCCTGCACAAACGAGAACGCTGGTCCGAGTGCAGAGGTTGTGCTGGCCAATAACGCAGCGTGAATTACGTCTCGTCGCTTGATCAGGGGAGGCAGGGACTCCAGTAGTTCGGCTGAAGGATTGGCTTCGTGGCCCAAACTTTGCATTGCGAAATTGATAGTGCTTGCTGCAGGGTCCCTCAATGCGAATGCTCTTCAGTGCGGGATTCTGGCAGCCTGCCATAACTCGTGTCAAGAGCTTTGTGTCGCTGTATCCCTCTATGCGGGACATCACCCCAGAAAGTGATCTCTTTATCCCCCTGTGAATACAGCCACAAATGCGATGGCTTCACCAAGGCGTCCTTTCCTCCGTTTCCATACAAAGAAAAAGAATACGCATCTCGTATAGCGGGACGAGCGTGTATAAAATTGCAGACATCGCCAGCTACTTCTGATAGACAGAAGCTGCCAACTTGTCAATGGCGACCTGAGACACGCATGCATTTGAAGACTGCGTCGTCAAGGCACAGACGCCGTCAAGTAGGGCTGAGAAATCTATGAGAACGCGGGCAATGGCCGATCCGGTGCGACTGCGATATCCCTGGTCTCTTCATGATCATGCGTATGGGGGTCGCGCCCAAGCCTGGGATGGGAACCCCGCGCGGGAACCGATGATTCTCGCCGCATTGCGGGCACAGCAGAGCGCCACGTGAAGGCCTTTGGGACTCAGCGGAGCAATGGCAGTCAGTGATTCCATCTGGATTCTCGACCGATTCGCTCCCGGGCGAGGCTACCTCATTCAGCCTCTTTGATAGTGTAGAACCGATCCGCAGCCAGATTGGACCGGACTTCCATTTTTCCGTCGGGCCAAAGGATCTCAACTCTGTCGACGTGGTCCTTGCTGCTGAGACCAAAGTGAATGCGAAGATCATTCTGGGAAAGATAACTTCCAGCGCTTAGCACCTCACCGGTCTGCACTAAATCCCCGGCGATAGCTTTCACCCGAGCGTTGAGCGCGAGCCGGTTGCTCTTGGTCCCCTCCAGTGCAAAGCTGATCCAGTGGTTTGTAGGACCACCTTGCGGTTCGAGAATCATGGGCCCGCCTTTTAGATTTTCTATAATAATTTCAAGACGACCATCATTAAATAAATCACCAACCGCTGCTCCCCGGCTGACTTGTGGGGTCTGGAGCGCCGAGCCGACAAGATTACTGATGTTCTTAAATGTGCCGTCGTGCTGGTTCAAGAACAGCAGCCCAGGCTCGCGGTACTTGGCGGTTATATCGAGACCGTCCACTTGTGGGTACACATGACCGTTCACCAACAACAAGTCGGGCCAACCATCGTTATCGAAGTCGAAGAAGGCATCCCCCCAACCCACGTATGGCGTCGTTGCCGGGGCGATGCTCGAAGCGTAAGAAACGTCGGAAAAACTCATCTTTCCGTCGTTCCGGAATAATGCCGCGTATTCATCGTTGAAATGCGTAATCGCGAGAGAGAAGAGTCCATCGTGCTGATAATCGCCGAGAGCAATCCCCATGTTGGCTTGCTCGGCTCCGTCCTGGTTAACGGCCACGCCCGCCAAATAGGCAACGTCAGTAAAGTGTCCGTCGCCGTCGTTGCGGTAAAGATAGTTGGGCTGTCCATCATTGGTAACAAACAGGTCAAGCCGCCCGTCGTTGTTGAAGTCTGACCACACCGCTGTAAGTCCAAAGCGATTTTGCGGGTCATGCACACCGGCCTTTTTGGATACATCGGTAAATGTGCCGTCCCCATTATTGTGGTAAAGGTTATCCGGGGACCCATTGAGACCCTTCGGTCCGCACTGCACATCGATACCGTGGTATTTGCACGTTTTCATGGAGCCGAAGGAGGGAAGATTGCTCAGACTGAGGGCTACATAGTGCGACACAAATAAGTCTACCCAGCCATCGTTGTCATAGTCGCCAAAAGCCGCGCCGGTAGCCCATCCTGAGTCACTGCTCAAGCCGGATTGCTTATTGACATCAGTGAACGTTCCATCACCATTATTGCGATACAGAACCACGCCCCCGAAACAGGTGACCAACAAATCCGGCCGGCCGTCATTGTTGTAATCGCCCACGACCGCACCCATAGCCCAACAGGGATAACCGACCCCTGCCTTTTCTGTGACGTCGGTGAAGGTTCCGTCGTGATTATTGTGGTAAAGCGCGCTTTGAGCTTTCTTGCCGGCAATCGCCATCTCCACGCTTTGCGCGTTGGTGAAATAGATATCCGGCCAGCCATCACGATCATAATCAATCAGAGCGACGCCGCCACTCATCGATTCCACAATGTACTTCTGTTCCGGACTCGATAGGTGTTCGAATTTGATGCCGGTGGAGTCGGTAATATCCACCAATTGTGGCAACTGGGTAAACGTGTGTAGAGTTGCTTGCGGCGCGTTGGCGGGAGCTGCCTCCGAACCCCGCAGCCCTGCTTTGCCGTCGTGTGCTTCAATTCTGAGGGAGGCGCTTTCGGAAAGCTTCGAGAACGATGGGGCCAGGCCAAAAGCGAACACCACCAAGACCAGGTTAATGAATGCTCTCAGCTTTTTCCTATCACACATGGGAGGTATCGTGGTCCGGTGACCTCAACGGCTCAAAGGTTTTCTCTTCATCAGCGGCGTAGATCGTATCCACAGGGGTGATTCTCTATTGGCGCACGTCCCTTTCTACATCTTCCTGTTTAGCCGGCTTGACGCGCATGTCGTGGTAAATGTCCCGAAGCTTCTCTTTCATCTCCTTGTACTTCTGGTATTCCTCCAATTCTCGTTTCGCATCCGTAGTGCGTCCTGCCTGGCGATACAGGGTGCTTCGCCGGAAGTGGGCCGCCGCACTGGTGGGGTCCAATTGAAGGGCGCGCTGGAGCAGCGGTTCCGCTTTGTCAGGTTGATTCATCAGCATCAGCACTTTCGCAAGACCAACGTTGGCCTCCGCATCATTCGGCTGGAGTTGCACCGCTCGGGAATAATGTGCGTAGGCTTCCTGCACGTCGCCTCGCCGGGAAGAGATGTCTCCCAGTCTAAACTCGGCCCTTTCGTCGAATTGGTTAACGGAAAGGGCCGCCCTATATTCGCTCTCCGCTTGCTGCTGTTCGGTCGCGACTGACGACGCATTCAGCACCTCGGCCAATTCGAAATGGAGCCCCGGAAGCTTGGGGTCAAGCTTGAGCGCTTCGCGGTAGTTCCTGATCGCTGCCTCGTCGTCACCGTGCTTCTCCAGTTCGTGCGCCATTACCTGATGCATCCGGGCGGATGTTGGAGCTACCAGGGACAAGCTGAGCATGGCTTCGCTGGCAAGGTCCGAATAGATCCGATAGGAAAGGTAGAGCACTTCTGCATTGGTGGGGTACAGGCTGCGAAGAGCGCTGACAGTCGCTGCGGCTTTGTCCAGATCGCCAGCAGCAGTGTGAATTTCAATCAACTCCATACCAGCGTCTATCTGAATTTTCTCCTCCTGCAGCTTGGGGAAGGCCTTCTCCAGGTTCTCAACCGCGATTTGTGTATTGCCGCTTCGCTTTTGCGCCATGCCAAGCAGGGCTTGAATTTTCCAAAGATTAGGCTTCAGCTTGAGCGCAGCCACAAGCTGAGGAACCGCGTCGCCGTAGTCACCCTGGAAAAACAACAGCACGCCAAGATTGGCTCGGGCATCGACGTTATTGGGGCTGAGCGCAACGATGGCGCGGAATTCCGGGATGGCCAGATCAGGCCGGTTCTGCTTCAGGTATTCCTGAGCTTGCCGGCTGTGCGCCTGGAGTTGCTGTTGGCTGTTGGCAGCAGATTGCGAGAAACACGCCGCGGAACTAAAAAACACTAGAATTGCCCACACCCAAGGTACGATCGCGATTTTTGCCGTCATGCCGCGATAATACAGCGTCGTTCCGGCCCGCGTTTTGATAAGAGAAAGGACAGCGGCAACCGCCGTCCTTGCAATTTTAGGCGAGTATTCTCAGAACGAAAATCTGGCCGCGAGCTGAAGAACTCGGCCACCGATCGTGATCCCCGTGATCGTGCCGACCGATGAATCACTGAGTTTACCGTCGGGATTCTGGAAGCTTGGATGGTTCAAGATGTTAGTAGCATCCATCCGAAGACCCAGTTTCCCTTGCTCCCATCCCGGCAGGCTCCAGGTCTTGCCCAGTGAGAAATCCAGATCCGTCAACTTAGGTCCACGAAGGGAGTTTCTCTTGTTGTTGCCGAATGTATTTTGCGCTGGGGTTTGATAGGCCAATGGACTGAACCACTGGTTGATCGACGGATTCGACACATGCGGATTGCCGACCAAGTTAGGATACAGCGCACAGCCTCCTTGGCTTGTGTTGCACAGGGAGCCGTCCGCGGAAGGATCCAACCACACAGTGAACGGAGCCCCTGATTCGGCCTGGAAGGAAAGTGACGCTTGCCAACCGCCGAGAGCCGCATCCGCTGCAGCCGAGTTCAGGTACTGGTGCCCCCTCCCGAGTGGCACCGCATAAACTAACGTCCCTTTTAACGAGTTGGGTCTATCAAAATTCGAGAGCGCATAGTTCGCGTGGGGATTATACGCGTCCTGGTAGAACACGCCACCGAATTGGTTGCCCCAGCCTGACGTGTCCATATCATCCTTCAGCCGCGACCATGTGTAAGCGAGTTCGGCAGACAAGCCGTTGCCGAACGGTTTGTGAAGCAAGGCTTGGACCGCGTGATAGTTCGAAACACCGTTGTACGAGCCGGTACGGGAGCCGCCCGCGCCAACGCCAATGCCCAAATACTGCGGGAATGGCCTGCACAGGTCAGGCGTCAACGGTGACGAGGGACATCCCAGTTTGTCGGCAGGCAACTGGTTGACATCAGCTTCGAACATCATGTTCTCCCAGTGGTTGCCGACGTATTGCCCTTCTACCACCATGTTAGCGGGCAAACGCCGCTGTACGCTTGCCGTCCACTGCCAGCCATTCATGATGGGAAGGTCATACGGAGTATAGGGAATAAACCCATTTCCCTGACCGTTGTAGAGAGCGGGATTGCGGCCAGAAATAATGGGGAGCCCCGCCCCTGTCCCCGAAAGCTGCACCACTGGGGTGGTCACGCTGGCAGTTGACGCGGTCCCCGTAACGCCAGAGCCGAAGCCAAGAGGTCCGCCTACAGTGTCCATACTCCACAGGCTGGAGTACTGGCCAACTCCGCCCCGCACTACCCAATTATTAGAGGCTTGCCAGGCGAATCCTAGGCGAGGCATGGCTATGGCCTTGTTCTGGAAAGACTTGGTCCGCGCCCCGTTCAGGCCGGCAAACCAAATCGAGCCTGGAGTGTTAGTGACGGGATTGGTGAGGGTCGGATCAAAGCCACCCATATTGTTCTTGACTTCACTCATTCCACCATGCACTTCCACCCGCACCCCGAGATTGACGGTGAGGTTCGACCGCAGCTTGATGTCGTCCTGAGCAAAAAACGATGGATTCTTGGCCCGCATCCCATGTTCCGGTTGAGTCGAGGTGCTCCACGCTTGCGCGTCTCCCAACAAGAAGTCAACATAGCCGACGTTGACCGTTGGATTTGTGGTAGTGAACTGGCCGGTAAAGGTAAGGTCTGCGCCATGAATGCTGCCCCACGGAGTCGAGTTATCCTGCTCGAACATTAGCTCACCCCCGAAGTGCAGAATGTGCTTACCACGAATCATGGTTAATACATCCGAGGGAATGAAGGTGTTCTCGATAAATACTGCATTCGTGCCCGTATTCAATTGGTTAGGAGACGCCGTTCCCTGGAATTGGACTGTGGGAAACACATCCGCCTGGGAGAACTGCAGTCCCAACGCGGCCGGGAAGCCTTTGCCCAGGCTCTGGGGAACAAACCAGTTCCCCTGCCGCACAAAAGAATACCGAAACTCGTTTACCAGGGAAGTACTGAACGCGTACACGTCCGAGACCTGTGCGCTGTACCCTTCGGCGGCATTGTTATCGCAACCTATTGGACAAGCAAAGCCGTCCGGGTCAGCATTAGTCTTGTGGGGGCTGTCGTGCATGTTAACCGTAATGTTGATTCGATTTTTATCGCTTACGTTGTAGTCCAACCGCCCAAAGGTTTTTTTGCTATTGCCATTACCGGTTTTCAAATAGCTATAGTTGCTTGTGGTTCCAGACAAGTTGGGCTCAGGCCAGAACGTCTGGATTTTCGCCGCCACCAGATCAAAATCGGCTGTCGGGAGAGCCAGGTCGGCAGGATTGAAGGCCCCGCATTGAGCCGCATTGGGAGTTAAAGCTGCGCCACCATGCGCAGCGTCAAGCTTAAGGTTGTTCCCGAAGATCGCCGGATCGAAACATCCAGCTTTCATGGCGTCGGTGGGAACGCTGACCGTGGCTTGCGAATTGTTCGGATTCTCTAACTGCTGATAGTTAAAATAGAAGAACAACTTGTTCTTGAGTATCGGTCCGCCGATCGAGCCGCCAAAGTAGTTGAAACGCTGCTTCGCCTTGGTTTGGGGGGGCCGATTGAAGTAGTCTCTTGCATTCAAGGCATCGTTCTGGAAATATTCATAGAGAGCGCCGTGAAACTGATTGGTTCCGCTCTTGCTAATGAGGTTGAAAACGTTGCCGCCACCGCCGTACTGCGCTGTTGCGGTTGAAGTAATCACGTTCACTTCGGACACAGTCTCGCTTTCGCCTTGGTCGATGTTGGCGCTATGTGGCAACCAAATCGAGCCACCATCAACCAGATAACTGGAAAAGTAGGGCATGGTTCCGGCGATAGCCTGATCGACGCCGGGGTTCCGGTCACCACCGCCGCCGCCGCCGTTGACGCCCTGGCCGGGGGTGCTGGTGGCGCCGGGAAGCCACTTCATAAGGCTGGTCCATCCGTTTGCCGGATCGACGCTCGGCAGGTCGGCCAATTGTCTCGTTGATAAAGTAGTCGATACCTGGGCATCCTCCGTCTTGAGCAGCGGCGCGGTGTTGATCACTTCCACCACCTCGGTGCTGGACCCAACCTTTAAGGTGGCATCGACGGTAACGATTCCGACCTGAAGCGGGATCGGACCCCGCTTAAATGTGGCGAAGCCCTGTTTGCTGAATTCAAGGGTGTAGTTTCCAGGCAAAATCGAGTTGGTATCGTATAAGCCGTCGCTGTTCGTCACGAACTTCTTAATCACACCGGTATCGTTGTTGGTTACCGCGACATTGACGCCCTGCATAACCGCGCCGGATGTATCGGTCACGGTACCGCGAATATCACCGGAGTTCGTATTTTGCGCGAGACCGACGGGGGCCGCGCTTAGCAAAAGGCAACACGCGAACGCGACGTGCACTGCTTTCCTCATAACCCCTCCTCTTTTGCACGAACCCGGATGCGATTCTTTGCCAATTCTCAAGGGATTCCGGTCGATACCGATCACATGATGCTGTTCGCCGATGATGCAGTGTTGACTCGCCGCATCGAGTAATCGAAACCTTGTAGTGGCGGAATTCTGGCAGCCGCAATAAAGTGTTGTCAAGAATTTTGTGCCGTGGCGTCTCTCTATACGGTACGTTGCCCCACAAAAAATAGCTTTGAGATGGCTTGGCGACAATAGCAACCAAGCCCTTAAGCTAGCCCGGAAAAAGGTGCGAGTTGACGTTACCAGATCTCCCGCATAGCGGGACGCCCATGTATAAAGGTGCGGACAACGCGTCATTATTTTGATAAATAGGAATTGCTGCTCGTAATCCCTTACCGCAAGCATCCTGGAATTCAAGCAGCCCCTGGAAGTGATATTTGCCCTCGTGCACCATAAGGACCGAAAGACAAGGAACAACGAGGAAATCCATGAAAACTCGTTTCATCGCCGATCCGGTGCGTTACCGCACCATGACGACCACGCAGATTCGAGAAGCATTCCTGATTGATAATCTCTGCGTGCCTGGAGAGATTCACCAGGTGTACATCGACTTGGATCGCGCAGTGGTGGGCATGGCCGTACCCTTAAGAAACCGAATTGCACTGACCGCGGATGACACGTTACGGGCGAAGTCCTTCACCGAACGGCGCGAAGTAGGTGTTCTGAACACCGGCGGCAGCGGCGCGGTTCAGGTTGGCAGCGACAGTTATGCTCTCGAAAATCTCGACTGCTTATATATAGGACGGGGAGCGAGGGCGATTGAGGTCGAGTCGGCTGATCCGGAGTCACCCGCTGTGTTTTATTTTCTCAGCTGTCCCGCGCATTCCAGTTATCCCACCACGCTGGTCCGTAGAGCCGATGCCAGCCAAGTTGAACTGGGCAGGGCCGAGATGTGTAACCGCCGCACGGTTTGTAAGTACATCCATCTCGATGGCGCGCGGAGCTGCCAATTAGTAATGGGAGTCACGCATGTTCATCCGGGAAGCGCCTGGAATACAATGCCTGCCCACACCCACATTCGTCGCTCTGAGATTTATATGTATTTCAACCTCGCCGAGGAGGCTCGTATTTTTCATTTAATGGGTCCTCCGGAGGAGACGCGCCACATTGTTATGAAGAATGGAGACGTAGTGGTCTCCCCGGGGTGGTCGATCCACGCCGGTGTTGGTACGCAAGCCTATAGCTTCTGTTGGGGGATGGGTGGAGAGAATCAAGACTACGGAGACATGGATCCTGTTCCGATCGAAACACTTCGATAAGCCGATGAATCTCAGAAGAAGCGAATGAAACTACTTTCACTTTTTGTAGCCGCTGTATTCCTAATTCCACTTCACGCGTCAGCCGAAGACAAAGCTGAAGTTTTTTCGGGCAAGAGCGTCGCCGCACAGCTACAAACTCTGGCGAAGACGAAAGCGTCTGCTAGCAGTGCAGCTACACTCGGCGATTATGGATCGCATGCAATCAAACTCTCAGTGCGAAGTGCGAGCGGCGGAGCCGAAGTGCATGCGCACTATGATGATGTGTTCGTGGTGATTGAGGGAAAGGCGACCCTGGTTACTGGAGGTACCGTTCTCGATGCCAAGACCGGCGAGGATGGCGAAACGAAGGGAAGTGGCATTCAGAATGGAACCTCGCACACGATTGTCAAAGGTGACATCATTCATGTGCCGGCAGGCACGCCGCATCGACTGATCATTCCTCCTGGCGGAGCAGTCTTCGGCGCAGTCGTAGTCAAGGTGAAAGAACCGTACATGGGTCAACTACCGTAGTGCGTCAGGAAAGGCGAAGCAACGTGAGTTTTTTTCTTCGCTTGCATACCCAATGAGGCAGAGATTTCGCGGCAGCAGGTCAGCACCTGTTGTGCCATCGCTCTAACATTTTGTGCAGTGATTCGCGAAGTCGGTCCCGAGATGCTTACGGCTGCAATCGCCCACCGATCCTCATTGAAAATGGGGGCACCGATACAACGAACACCGAGTTCAATCTCCTCGTCATCGAAGGCATATCGGCGCCGCCGCACGGTCTCGAGATGCTCGAACAGTTTCTCGCGTGAGCAAAGCGTTTTGGGCGTGTAGCGCGTAAAACGAATGCTCGAAACAATCTTTGCGATGGTTTCTTCAGGTTGAAAAGCCAGCATCGCCTTTCCCAGCGACGTACAATAAACCGGGTTCGAACTCCCGGTCTTCGAACTCATGCAGATCCTGCGATTGGGTTCCACTTTGTCCAGATATACAACCGACGTTTTCTGCAGAACGCCCAGATGTACTGTTTCGCGTACATCCATCGCGAGTCGCCTCAAGAACGGGTAAACCCGTGCACGCAGATCGATCTGCTCCACCGCTCGATTGCCGAGTTCATAGAGCTTCAGTCCCAGACGAAAACGATTCTCTGGAGTTCTCTCTATCAGCGAGCTACGCTCCAGAACCATGAGAGAGCGATGGGCAGTGCTTTTGTGCAGGTTCATGCGACGGCAGATCTCGGAGAGACTGAGCGGTGTCTGACTCTCGCTCAGAATTTCGAGAACAGAAACGGCGCGCTCCAGACCATGCAGTTGATATGGTCCGCCGGTGGCAACAACTTCGGAAAGAGGCGTTGCAAAGGATGTGTTAAGTGAGGCAGTCATAGAAATGTCCTGCATCGTGATTAGTCCAAAATCGCCGATCTATGCCAGGAGGCAGCCAGGTACGCATAGACGGCGGCGCCAATAATTTTGAGATCACCGTATCGGGTAAGCGCGCCACACAAATCTTTGCCAGCCGATTCCTTCCTCCATCGGAGGCCTATTGGGCGTGTCGTGGGCAATGCCAACAGCCTTCAAAAAAACCTGTTATCTATCCATACCATACTAGGCCCGCTTTGAAAGCTACGCCACTCTCTTGATGGCCTAATTGTGATCAGCATAAAGGTTCATACCATTTGGCAAACGTTCACAATTCCGCGACTTCTGTATATCAGAGGTAACCTGGTCTTGTCTGTACATTTATACACCGCTGTCCCGCGTAGCGGGACGCGCAGAGTATCTGGGTTGGCCCGCTCCCATTGAAGGATTGGTTTTGCTCAATCCGCGCCGAGATTGCGGCTGGCCGTCTCACACTGGGCAACTTTGTGAGGGAAGTGTCTCGCGTAGAGGAACGATCGCAGCACTGTCTTCTTGACACGCATATTGCCGGCTGCAAGAATCCCGCGCTGAAGCGAAAGGCGAGGCGATGAGGGTTCTGACAGACTTGACCCAACGAGTCAGCGCCGGCTTAGCGATCGGCGAACAACATTATGAGACTAGCATCAACCGGAACCGACTTTGACTTGCCAAGATTGGCTTCCGTTGGGCAATGGCAGCGCACCGTCGGGGGCAGGCAGTCTGCACCCAACTTTCAGCCTTAGTTCGGCCAGTTTCGGGATCGGGACTGGCAGCGAGTAGAAATAATCCTTTGATCCTCGATGAGTTCAGGCTCGGCGGAAAGACCGCATTGGTCACCGGCGCTTCGGCGGGTTTGGGTGCGGCCATGGCGATTGCGCTGGCTGAAGCGGGAGCCGACGTAATCAGCCACGGAAATTCGCGCTCGCCGCGGCATACTTGTCAGCAAATCGAAAAGTTGGGACGCAGCGCATCCGGGATCCAGGCTGATTTGTCAAAACCCGGAGCTGCCGAGCATCTCTTTGCGGGAGCCCAGCAGATTGCGCCCGTGGACATCGTGGTCAACAACGCCGGAATCATCCATCGCGCCAAGTCGGTAGACTACAACGATCAAGACTGGATGGCTGTCCTTCAAGTAAACCTGAATTCACTTTGGAAACTATGCCAGACCGCAGGGCGCAGTTTTTTGAGCAGAGGATCGGGCGGAAAGATCATCAATGTCGCTTCGGTGCTTGCTTTTCAAGGTGGCATTACTGTTCCGGCGTATGCTGCGTCCAAGGGGGCGGTCGTGCAGTTGACCAAAGCGCTGGCCAATGAATGGGCAGCGCAAGGCGTGAATGTGAACGCGATCGCGCCGGGCTACATGCGCACCGACAACACTGCTGCGCTGCAACGCGATGAAGTTCGCAATCGTCAGATTCTCGAGCGTATCCCTGCAGCGCGATGGGGAGAACCGAGCGACATTTGCGGAGCGGCCGTGTTTCTTGCCTCCGCGGCGAGTAATTACATTCACGGCCATGTGCTCGTGGTGGACGGCGGATGGATGGGTCGATAGCGGCGGGCCGATAGCCGCCATATTTATAGAGGCGATTGTCACGTGCAGCAAAGTTCATCTAAGCTCGAACAACCCTCGTGTGCTCCAACACCTACAACGGTCGTTGCATCGCTGCATGCTCGTGCTGGTGGGAACCTTCGCTGGGTTATTTGCGCCTTGCTATTCTTCGCGACCACGATCAATTACATGGACCGGCAGGTCCTCGGACTGCTTGCGCCGGTGCTTCAGAAAACTTTCGGATGGAGCGAGATCCAATACGGGAACATCGTGCAGATGTTCTTTTACGCTTATGCGTTGGGTCTCATCGTTATGGGCTGTTTCATCGATCGCATCGGAACACGCATCGGATATGCCGCGGCCCTCTCGGTCTGGAGCCTCTCGGCGATGGGACACTCGCTTGCGAGATCCATCTTTGGATTCGGCACCGCGCGGTTTATGTTGGGTCTCGGGGAATCGGGCAATTTTCCGGCTGCGATAAAAACCGTCACCGAGTGGTTTCCTAAAAAGGAACGCGCTCTGGCGACCGGCATTTTTAATTCCGGATCGAACGTCGGTGCCGTGGTCGCTCCGCTAACTATTCCGTGGATAACGGTGCATCTGGGCTGGCGCTGGGCATTTGTCTCCACGGGATTGTTCAGTGCGACATGGCTTATTCTGTGGCTCCTACTGTACAGACGCCCACAGCGGCATCCGTGGCTCTCTCCGAGTGAACTGCGATACATCCAGAGTGATCCCTTGGAGCTTGAAACGAAAATTCCATGGCTGCGTCTGTTCCCGCATCGCCAGACGTGGGCATTTGTGCTCGGCAAATCCATGACGGACCCAATTTGGTGGTTTTATCTCTTCTGGTTGCCCAAGTTTCTGCATGAAACCCACGGGGTGACCCTCAGCGGGCTCGGTCCGCCGCTAGTCGCTATCTACATAGCGGCGGACTTTGGCAGCGTCGGCGGGGGATGGCTCTCCTCCGGTCTCCTCAAGCAGGGCTGGAACCTGAATCGCGCGCGTAAGAGTGCGATGTTGATTTGCGCTTTGTGCGTGATGCCAGTGCTGTTTGTCTCGCATGTGCAGGGACTATGGTCCGCGGTCGCAATCATCGCGTTGGCCACCGCTGCCCACCAAGGCTGGTCGTGCAACATGTTCACTCTGGCTTCTGATATGTTTCCGCGTCGCGCCATAGCTTCTGTAGTAGGGATTGGCGGATTTGGCGGCGCCGTGGGAGGTTTGTGTATCGCATGGCTGGTGAGTCGACTGCTACAGTGGACCCACAGCTATGCAGTGATCCTGTTTATGGCTGGCTCAGCCTATCTACTTGCGTTGCTCTTGGTCCACCTTCTAACCCCACGGTTGGAGCCGGTGCATATCCATTACGGTACGCCGGAACGACCAAAGAACAGGTTCGCGTGAGAGAGAGTGAAGTCCGAGTTGTCAAGACGGCCAAGAAAGTTTCGGCTTCGGTTGAAACCGTGGGCGCCCGGGAATTACGGAAATTCGAAAGAGACTTTCGCATGCAATTGAAGCATCGAAGTGCAGTGTGGAAGTGCGCGGCACTGACGGCCTTATTGGCGACGCAGGTGCTGTGGGCAGAGCCGCACCTGAAGTCGATCAAAGTCGCTATTACTAATATTACCGGCGAGAATCGTCCAGCGGAAAACATTGTTCTGCAAGTTCCGGAATTGAAGAAGATAGCTCCTGATTTTTACCCTGGCTCGCAGATCGTGACTGCGTCGGACGCCAGCACGACTGCCGAAGATGCGACTGTGTTGCATCCGACGGAACTTCCTTCCCAGGTGGATGATCTCGATGGCGATCTTAAGCCGGATGAGCTCGCCTTCCAGATCGAACTGAAGCCGCATCAGACGCGAATTGTAACGATTACATGGGGCGCGGTGAACCGCATTTTTCGCCTGCGCGGCGACTACGAAAAGCAGACGAATGCGATCTTCACTAAGAAGATCGATGGTGTGGGCTGGGAATCGAAGCGCAACGTTTTTCGTCTGTACTCTGACAAGCGCAACGCGATCGATCTTTTCGGCAAGGCGAGGCCGAGTTTGCAGCTCGAACGGTACGCGACGCCTGGCTACGTCTATCACAACTATTCTCCGGACGGCCGCGACATCTATCTGGTCGCCGACGCATTGGGTATCGGCGCTCCGGCGGGATGGGTGAATGGCACGGCAGAGCACGTTGCGGACGTTGATGACCGCAGCTACCGCATCGTTTCTACCGGGCCGGTACGCGCGATCATTGATCTCACTTACAAAGGCTGGAAGATCGCGGGAAAGACCGTTGACCTTCAAGAGCGAATTACGCAATGGGCAGGCGAGCGCGGGTTCCTGCAAACCATCGAATCGAGCAACGCGGGTGATCTGGTATTCGCAACCGGTCTGACTCAGCAGCAGGGAATTATCGAACTGCGTTCTCCGGCCATTGATGATCCGGCATGGCTGGCGATGTGGGGCGAGCAGGCTGTGGAAGGTGGGAACCAAGCGGTCTCGCCGATTTTGCATGGGAGCAATTTGGGCCTGGCCATTGTCATGGCTCCGGGCAGCGGAGCGGCCGTGAACAAGGACAGCAAGGACTATCTCTTCACGTTTCCGCTGAAGAATGGCTCGGCCTCGTGGTATTCGCTGGCTGCCTGGGATCAAGAAGGGACAAATGATCCGATCCCCGTGGGCGGCGCGGGCGAACCACGCTACTACGTTGCGCGATTTGCGGACATTGACCATGTGACCTCGCAAGATCAGTTGCTTACCTACGTTAAGCAGGTTGCGAGCCGGTTGAAGACGCCGGTAACGGTCAAGGTGCTTTCGAGCGCAGCAGAAGTGCAATCGGCGCCGCCCGACAGTTTGCATCCGATCGGTTTGCGGACCTATAAGCAAGCGATCGACCTGCTGCAGAAAGAAATAGATCGCACCGCGGCGAAGTGGGAGCCAGTCATTGCAGCAGTACCGCCCGGTGGTGTCAGTGACGGCGCTGGCGACGGCTTCTTTACCGATGGCGATAACCAGACCGGTGAATGGAAACCCCAAAAGGGATTCTTTTGGACAGGTAGCTTCTGGACGGCAGAGCTATGGAAGATGTACTCCCTCACGCATGACGAGAAGTACCGCCGTTGGGCAGAACTTTGGACCTCAGCTCTTGTAGGCAAGGAGTTCGAGCAGAATCATGACACCGGTTTTCTTTACTTCTATTCTTCAGTTCCCGGATTTCAGCTGACCGGTGATCCCAAGCTGCGCGCCAGCGCTCTCCGCGGGGCCGATCATTTGGTGCAGATGTTTAATCCGGTCACACAATTGATTCCCGCATGGAATGCAAACGGAGACGACACGATCATCGACACTATGATGAACCTGCAACTTCTGTGGTGGGCGAGCCATGAGACTGGCGATTCCAAATATAGCGATGTCGCTCTGAAGCACGCTCTGCGCGCGGCGGATTGGTTTATTCGGAATGACGGGTCGGTGATACAGTCGGTTCATTACAACCCTGGCGACAACCGTCAGCAATTCCAACTCAGTGGGAATGGAAAGAACCCTAGCTTCGTATTTCCGAATGATGCAAAACCAGGTGAGCGCGTCTTCTATCACACTCATCAGGGATATTCCTGGGAGACGAGTTGGTCGCGCGGCACAGCTTGGGCCCTCTACGGATTTGCTACTGCATATCGTGAGACCAGGGATTCGAAGCCTTTGCAAACTGCGCAGAAGATCGCAGACTACATCATCGCCGAACTGCCGGAAGACGGCGTGCCCTGGTACGACTTCTGCGATGAAGGAGTTATTTATCGCAATCGCGACACTTCTGCGGCAGCGATCGCCGCCGGCGGCTTGCTTCAGTTGGCTGCGCTCACGCGAGATGCGCACAAGGCGCAGGCATATCGAAGTCAGGCAGAGCGTGTCACTCGCTCGCTGATCGACCGCTATCTGACGCCCACCTACAAAGGAGATGCGACGCCTCCGGGAGTTTTGCGGCATGGAAGCGGTACGCGTCCTGCCGACGGCATGCTAATTTATGGACAGTACTACTTGCTGGAGACGCTGATCCAGCTCGATTCTGCAATCTCGACCGGAAGCCGGCCAGCGGCAGAATAAGCGGGAAGCCCATCATTTGCAGTTGCTCGCGTATCGAAGTGCAGAAGGAGTTTAGGAGCGCCGTCATCGATAAGACGGAGTCCTCGCCTGGAACTATTGCTCTTCGATCATTGTGAGTGTTGGCGCAGACAGCTAGGGACTCTCTGAACAAGTAAGTTTCTGATCGCGCGAGCTTCGTCTCGCTAGCTAGAAATGCTGGATTTTGGTGCAACTGTCGGAATGTGTTGAACGCATTCCACTCGAATTTCTCGGCTTCGCCTTCGCCAATCTCAAGGCGAACAGGGGCTTGCCTGCGCTATGCGTTGGCTGTCAGCAGCAGTTTCCGCCGACTGAGAAACAGATCAACCAACGCGCAAGTGACAAACAGCCGGTGCGCGTTCTTCTTCAGTCCTCGGTAGCGCAGCTTCACGAATCCGAACTTCAACTTCATCAGCTGA